>SXGT01908730.1_pt1 | contig 18879 bp, 13 predicted proteins | sample 3176221 | NCBI WGS metagenome assembly SXGT01 (sample SAMN11356862, study PRJNA531348) | freshwater metagenome | isolation source: freshwater sample F1-120 | place: China: Fuxian Lake, Yuxi | collected 2017-12-25
ATCGCCGTAGCTGAAGAAGCGATAGCCTTGATCGATGGCTTCCTGATAAGCCTTCATCACCAGGTCGTAACCTGCAAAGGCAGCAATCATCACCAGCAGCGATGATTTGGGCAAGTGGAAGTTCGTCACCAGTGCATCGACGGCTTGAAACTGATATGGGGGGCGGATGAAGATATCCGTCTCCCCTTGAAACGGCTTGATCTGGCCACCGCGTGACGCGGTTTCGAGAGTTCGGACAGATGTCGTCCCGATCGCGACGATTCGCTTGCCGGCTGCTCGGGTGTGTTGAAGTTTGGCCGCGGTTGCTTCACTGAGTTCGCACCACTCCGAGTGCATGCGATGTTCGGCCAGATGTTCGGCTTTGATCGGTCGAAATGTCCCGATGCCAACATGCAGCGTCACCTTGGCTTGCTCGATCCCGGCAGTTTCCAGAGCCTTCAGGATGTCTGAGTTGAAGTGCAGACCTGCGGTCGGGGCCGCTACGGCACCGGCTTGTTCGGCATAGACAGTCTGGTAAGACTGCTCGTCTTGTTCGCAGGAGACGCGTCGCTTCATATAGGGGGGAAGAGGCAAGCAACCGTAGGCTTTCAGCAGCGGCTCGACAGCTCCGGACTGGCTGGGTTGGACGAGCCACTGACCTTCTTCGAGTCGTTCGATCAGTTGAAGCCTGAGAAGGGGCAGGGTGTCGTCGTGGAGCGATTTGACGGAGATCGATTCTCCGGGACGAAGTTTCCCTCCACATTGCCCAATGATGAGCCAGCGGTTGGGATCGACCGTTTTGAGAAAAAGTCCTTCCCAGGCACCGCCGGTTTTGTCGCGATAACCGAACAGGCGCGCGTGAAGGACTTTTGTCTGATTGAGAACAAGCGTATCGCCGGACTGCAAAAAGGTGTGAAGTTCGTCAAAATGGCGGTGCTCAATGGCGCCCGATGACCGATTCACAACTAAAAGACGGGAACGCGAACGATCTGCAAGAGGTTCAGACGCAATGAGACTGGTCGGAAGCTGGTAGTCATACGATGACAGTAAATTCAGATCGGGCATGACACCTGTTTCAGAGCGGCATGAATTCAGACGTAGTTCAGGAAGTGTAAGCTGTGATGACATGAAGTAGATTCACCTGCACAACATTTTTTGCAGCCTGCAGACATGTCGACTTGTTATGCTCGCGAGGCAGAACGTCTTGATTTGGGGTGCACCCGGTATAAACGCCGTGGGAGCCGAAAAGTTTCTGTCGTCGAAACAACTTTTTGCGTGAAAAGAATATGAAAAATGTCCACTCCGTTCAGCCAGTCACCCGCTGACAATCGGATCAGGATCGCTTTCTGTATCACAGAACTCGATCCCGGCGGAGCGGAGCGCGCGCTTTGGCAGATCGTTAAACATCTGGATACAAGCCGCTTTCAGCCGCTCGTGATCAGCTTACAGTCAGGTGGCGAAATCGCTGAAAGGCTGAGGGAGATGGACGTCGAAGTCAAAGAACTGGGCGTCATGTCAGCCACCGGCTTCCTGCGATCGATCAAGCAGGTCAAGCTGATCTTGCGCGAGTTTGCCCCGCAAATTGTGCAGGGCTTTCTGTTTCACGGGAATATCGTTTCCAGACTGGCTGCGCGCGGAACAAGCGTTTCTGCCGTGGTCAGCGGTGTTCGAGTCGCAGAGCGTCGCTCCCGCGGCTATCTCTGGTTGGACCGCGTTACATCACGATGGGTTGATGAGTATATCTGCGTCAGCCAGGCTGTCGCACAATACACCATCCAGGTGGGACGAATCCCCGCGGAGAAAGTCAGCGTCATTCCCAATGGAATCGATCCTCTACCAGATTCCGAAGATGCCTGGTCTCGCAATGATCTGGGGATCGAGGAGGGGCAGAAAGTTCTCTTGTTTGTCGGGCGACTCGATCGTCAAAAAGGGATCGATCAGCTGATTGAGGCGATGCCCACGCTTTCCGGTAGTGAACACGATTGTCATCTGGTCTGTATTGGAATCGGTGAACTTGAAGCCACTCTCAAAGCCAGTGCAGGACAGCTGGGACTTTCCAACCGAATCCATTTTCTCGGCTACAAGCAGGGACTCAAATCCCTGTATCAGATGGCAGACTTGCTCGTTTTGCCGTCCCGGTGGGAGGGAATGCCGAATGTGGTTCTGGAAGCCCTTTCTTGCGGCCTTCCAGTCGCCGTGACAGCAGTTGAGGGGATTCAGGAAATACAGGAGAAAACTGACGGAATCTTCACGATTCCCGATGTCTCAGCTGTTACAATCAGCCGGTCGGTGCAGAACGCACTGGAAGCCGTGGAACGGCGGAGACGGGACGCTGGAAGTTCCCAAGTCATTTCCTTCCAATGGGATACGTGGAGGGATGTCGCAGCCCAGTATGAGGCCTGCTACGAAAAACTGCTGTCCAGACGACAAGCATGAGACGGATCGCTCGGCAGGATGCTCTGCCTGTAAAGATTTCTGAAAATTCAAACCTCGCTCGCACTCAAGAGTTACGTTCACCAGACCCATATGCGGGATCTTCGCGCGAAGAAACCGGCTTGATTGAACGATCAGATCTGAATAGATTAAACGCCTCAGTGGTGAAAAGTGGGGATAAGTGGTAAATGCCGTTTACCGGAACCTATGATCGGTCTCTGGACGAGAAACAGCGTTTGCCTGTCCCGAAACAGCTGCGCGATGAACTGGCCAAAGAGTCCAGTTCCTGCGTTCTGTACATCACCCCGGGCACCGATGGATCGCTGGCGATCTACTCGGAGAAAGCCTTTCAGGAATATGCCCAGATGCTCTCGCGTCTATCGGCCAACGACCCGCATGTGCGGACCTATATGCGTCTGTACTATTCGCAGGCCGAACAGGTCGAAATGGACAAACAGGGCCGGATCCGCGTCCCCGATCGATTGATGAAGCTCGCCCGACTCGAACACGAAGTCGTCCTGCTGGGGGTTCATCAGCACATCGAATTGTGGGACAAAGGATTGTGGGAGCAGTTCCTCACAAAGAATCAATCGGAATTCGATCAGTTTGCCAGCCAGTTGCAGGCGGTTCCCATGCCGCCAGTTCTCAGCACGCCGGCAGTAGGCTGATCATTGGAAGCACCGTAGCTACCGGGCTTTAGGTGTACGAGCAGCACGGAGTGCTGCGCCAGTCAGCGAAGCCTTTTCGCTGACTGGCCATCATTGACCCACCCAACTTGGCAATGGATGGCTAAGGGGTCTCTGGTGAGTCATTTTCCAGGACGGGCTTAATGTGAATGCTACAATTCGTGTCGCGCAGCGAGAATTCGCATGGTGACCGAAGTCGCTAACTGGTAGGAATCGCGAGTCGTTCAAAAACTCGTTTTGAATTCCTGAACCAATTGCCCGCCATGTCGACCGTTCATATGCCCGTGATGCTGCGTGAAGTCCTCGATGGACTCCAGTTGCGCTCTGGCCAGACGATCGTTGATGGAACTGCCGGCGGCGGCGGACATAGCGCCGAGATTCTTAAACAGATCGGCGAAAGCGGCCGACTGATTGCAGTTGACCGTGATGCCACCATGCTGGCCCGTGCTGCGGAAAGGCTGAATGATCATCGAGCCATTCTTAAACGCGGCTCTTACATCACGCTCCGAGACATCCTCAACGAACTCTCGATCGACCGTGTGGATGCGATCCTCGTCGATCTGGGTTACTCCTCCGATCAAATCGCCGACGTCGAACGTGGATTCAGTTTCTCTTCCTCTGGTCCTCTCGATATGCGGTTCCATGTTGAAGAAGGCAAACCAGTCTGGGAGATCCTCAAGACCATCGATCAGGCTGGTCTCGAACAGATCCTTACCGAATACGGCGAAGAACGATTTGCTCGACAGATCTCAGCCGCCATCATCGCGGTTCGGAAACATCCTGAGCCGATGACTGCTGTCGAACTGACGTCTCTGATTGAGCAGGTTTACAAGCAGGCCGGCGTGCATTCCTCGGGCTCGAATATCGCGACGCAGACGTTTCAAGCATTGCGAATTTACGCCAACTCCGAACTCAAACACGTCGAACAATTACTGACCAGCACCGCTCCCGACTGCCTGAAAGTGGGCGGGAGAATGGTCGTCATTACGTTTCACTCTCTCGAAGATCGCCTTGTCAAACAGTGTTTCAAGAAGAAACAGCTGTGGCAGGAAGCGACCAAGAAGCCGATCGAACCTCGTCCGACCGAAGTCCGCTTTAACCCGCGGAGTCGGTCCGCCAAGATTCGTATCGCGACCTACCAGCCTTCCGGTTCCTGATCCCGCCTGACTCCCCCTCTCGATTCCCACCGTTCCAGATCCAAACAGTCCTCAAGCATGGAAGCTGAGACATGTTGAGTTTCAAGCCTCTGTCACACAACATTCTGCCGCCAACGTCCCGTTCTGGACGCATTCAGGAGACCGGCCTGGCGATGGTGATGATCACCTGCCTGCTGGGTGTCTTTGGATTCCTTGTGTTCAAACGTAGCGAGCAAAATCAGCTTCATGCCGCTCAAACAAACGAGCGTCCTGCGAGTCCTCCTGCTTTGTCGCCGCCAATGTCGAATGCAAGACCCGATGGCCAACAGAATGCTCCTAGAACATTCCCCAAAGAGAACCGGGATGCTGCCTCGGCGATGAACGATCCGTTCATGGCTCCAAACGCTGAGGCTCCCAGGCCGACACCGCTGAATGCTGTCCGATCAGCTCAGGAGTCGGACAACCCCTGGGCTGCTTTGGGCGCTGCCTCTCAACAGAAAGAAGAAGCACCACAGCCATCATCAAATGGCGTGATGTCGCTGTTTGGTGATGAGCCTGCCCCGCGCCCGGAGTCTGGACGACCGCAGACGGCCAACAAGCCACAGGATCAACGCTCTCGCGTCATCAGCGACCCATTCATCACGCAAACGTCTGATGTGCCAGCACCACGTCCCTCCGAATCGGCTCCTGCTCCGAAAGCGCCGCTGCCAGCCGATCCATTCTTCTCTCCTCCGACACATAACGAAGCCGCCCCTCGACCGACTCTGGAAGCACCTTCTCCCAAGTCCGCACAAGCTCCCGCACCGAAGATGGGCTTCGAATTTGGTTCACCGAACGAGAAACATGATCACGATCACGGCAATCGTCAGGAAGCACCAGCTCCTTTAAATGGACCACGTTCGAACGAACCCGCACCGCGTCCGTCGAATGACTCTCGCAATCCGTCCGCGCCTCGTCCTGAGTCCCACACTCATGAGCATCGCGGTGGCTCGCAGAATCAGGAAGCACCGCCACCATCGTTTCGGGATTTCTCTAACAACGAGAATGCTCCACGCCCGAATTCAAACGGTCAGCAATTCAATAATGAACCGGCCCCTCGTCCCTGGGGTAATGACAACTCCCACGAGCGCCCCTCGCGCCCTCCTCAAAGTGATTACGGTTTCCGCGACGAAGCACCTCGCCCCTCTCGCGATCAGTGGCAGCAGGATGCCCCACGACCGTCTCAAGGACAAGGGAATGACAATGGCTGGCAGCCGGTCCGTCCTCGCGAAGAGGCACCGCGTCCGGAAGCACCACGTCCAGATGGTGGTCGACAGCCGTTTGATAACTTCCCTGAAGCCCAGCATCAGAGTGGACGTCGCAATGAGGACCGAAGTAACTGGGATCGCAACGACCGCTATGCCGAGCGTGGCCGAGACGAGGCTCCGTCTCCTCACCAATCGGGATATCCAACTCCCAAATTCCTGCCACCGGATGAGTGTATTAATCCGATGTCTGTCCGAAACCAGGACGCCCCTCGACCGGATGCTCCGATCCCTCAGGCTCCAACACCACAGGCTCCTCGCCCCCAGCACGGAGGCGGGTTTGATCGCGATTTCATCGAATCTTCCAACACTGGCAATGGCAACTATGTTGTCCAGCCGGGTGATACGTTCTGGGCGATCTCTCGCAAGCAGTATGGAACGGCCCGGTACTTCGCAGCACTTGAAGAGTACAACAGAAACAACCTGCAAAGTGGCGGGATCCTGAAAATCGGCAGCCGGGTTGCGATTCCGTCTCCACAGTCACTCGACGCGATGTACCCACAACTGACGGGCCACAAAACCCAGAACGTCACACAAGCCTCCAGCCAGGGCCCATCGGGCTTCTTCTACGGCGAAGGTTCGTCTCCTCTGTACCGCGTCGGCCAAAGCGATACCCTGACCGATATCGCGCAGACTCACCTCGGACGACAAGCTCGCTGGATGCAGATCTACGAACTCAACCGCGACCAACTTTCAACCCCGGATCGCCTGCAAATCGGCATGGTCCTGCGACTCCCCAACGATGCCTGCAAGGTCCAGGTAACCTCGGGACAGCGTGAGTACCGGTAGATAACGGAAGACTAGCCACAGACAACTCAGAGGAGGAATTGAAGAATGAGCCACAGATAAACACGGATCAACACAGATAAGAGTTACTGGCATCAGCTATTCTCTTATCTGCGTCCACCAGCGTTTATCTGCGGTTCAAATCGTTTTCATTTTTATCCGTGTTTCTTCGTGTCAATCCGTGGTTCGTTTTATGAAGACACTCACGTGCTCACTCGGTTCCTCGTCGTCTTTGTGTTGATCCTGGGCATCTGCCTTCTGGGCATCTGGCTGGATCATTGTCACAACGAGATGACCCTGCGAATTGCCCGTCAACATTTCCAGATGCAGACATTGAAGCAGCAAAACCAGCAACTTCAGGCCGAATGGCAGAAGTCCCAGTCAAAACTCCTTCTTGAAGCCGAGACTCCGACCGATACACGTAAACGATGACACTCCCTCTCGACATCCCGATCACCCCTGTGAGCCGACGAGCCTGGTTCATCGGGGGGATATTGTGTCTGGCCTGGATGGGAGTCATGGGCAGGCTTTGCTACCTGCAATGGTGGCTGCATCCGCGTTTAGCAACGGCAGCCCAGCGTCAGCAGTACACGTCGATGGAAATCCCTGCTCGCGCAGGGGATATCGTTGACCGTCGCGGCAGGCTGCTAGCGACATCGATGGCTCGTCCCAGCCTGTATCTGGTTCCTAAGAAGATTCTCGATCGGAAAGCCTACGCGGAATCTGCCTGCACGGCTTTGAGCACAACTGCTGCTGAACTCGAAAAATTTCTCAACAAACATGCGACCAAGGGCTTCGTCTGGTACGAACGTCGCATCACCTGGGAACGGGCCCGGGCATTTCGCGAACTGAAGATGCCACGCGAGACGTTTGGCTTTCAGGACGAATTTCTGCGCGAGTATCCTTACGGCGATCTCGCCTGCCATGTTCTTGGGCTGCGACAACTCGATAACCAGCCGTTTGGTGGTCTTGAAGCAGCGATGAATGACCTGCTGGCGGGGACACCGGAAGTCTGGCATGTTCAGCGTGACGCGCTGGGCAAGGTCGTGGAAGTCTTCCCAAACGACGAGGCAGAAGACGACGTCAACCAGGGCAGGACCGTCACGAGTACGATCGATATCGTCCTGCAGAAACAGACTGAGGAAGTCCTCGACGAACTCATGACCAAGCACGCCCCCAAGAGTGCCTGCGCGATCGTCATGGCCCCCAAGACCGGCGATGTCCTCGCACTCGCCTCACGGCCGTCTTACAGCTATGCAGATCTTGCCCATGTCCCGGAAGGCGGGTGGCATAACGGCGGGTTGACGATCCAGTATGAGCCCGGCTCGACCTTCAAACCATTCATCGTCGCGATGGCGTTGCAGAATGGCTATATCACCAAAGACGAGATGATCGACTGCGAACGAGGCGCCTATCGCATGGGCCGACGAACCCTGCACGATACGCACGCCTACGGCTTGCTCTCCCTCACCGACGTCCTCGTCAAATCAAGTAACATCGGCATGTCGAAGATCGGCGAGAAAATGGGCAATGACGCCCTCTTCGATGCCATCACTCGCTTCGGCTTCGGTCGACGCACCGGCATCGAACTGACCGACGAACTCCCCGGCCTTGTCCGTCCTCTCGAACAGTGGACTAGCTATTCAACTGGCTCCGTCACGATGGGCCAGGAAATCTCCACTACGCCCCTTCAGATCCTCACGGGCACCTGCTGTCTGGCGAATGGCGGTCGCCTCATCAAACCACGCATCATCCGCGACGATGAGCATCTCCCCGTCTCATCGCAGGTCGTTAGCCCAGAGATTGCCCGCTGGCTGATCGAAGGCCCGATGGTCGAAGTCGTCAAACGCGGAACTGGCAAAACAGCTCAGCTGAAAGACTACACCGTCTTCGGCAAAACAGGAACCGCGCAGAAGTTCGACACAGAGACCGGCCAATACTCTCACAGCAAAATGATCTGCTCCTTCGTCGGCGGCGCCCCCGCCAACGATCCTCAGGTCTGCGTCATCGTCACCGTCGACGAACCAACCAAAGGCGGCACTGCTTATGGCGGAGTCGTCGCAGGCCCCTCCTGCGCCAAAATCATCGACCGTGTTCTCAAGACGATGAAAGTCGTAGAGAAACGCGACCTGGCCTCAGAAGAAAGTGATACCAACCACAGATAAAAATATGAGCCAGTCCTCTTATTCATCGTAGGGTGCTGGTGAGTCTTCGAACCGCACCAAATGCGTTTCCATAATCCAAACGACTGTCGTAACCACATTTGGTGCGGTTCGCAAAGCCTCACCAGCACCCTACATTAAGTCCACCTACGTTAATCTGCGGTTCAACTCTTCTTCTTATCCGTGCAAATCCGTGTCCATCCGTGGTGAACTCTTCAAATTACCACCACTAATTCGTCACCGTTACATTATTGACAAATGCCATCCCCGCATCGAGGCAGCACGACGCCTTGTTGACGAGTGTTTTGACGTAATAGCTGTCGACTATACCTGTCACGGTCACACCATAACAGGTCGACTCAATCCGCAGGTCTCGGACCTGGTTTCTCGTTTCGTCCAGGATCATCCGTTGAACGACATCGGTAATCGCCTGCACGCGCAGGTTCAACATCGCAGCTCGTGACTGGTAAGCCGATTCCGGGACAAGTCCATCGAGTCCCGTCAGTCGTTCCTGAAGAATCGATTCGCAGCCATTCGCCGAGGCTGCTTCGCGGTGACCGCGCTCGTTAACGATTGCTAATACTACATCAGTTGGGGACATGCCCCTCGTTGCCTCAATCATCGTTCCTCCGTGCCGTCCAACAGAAAATGTCGAATCGTGAACGCTTGGGTGTTTGGCCCGAACGGGGTCGATGCGGAGCGGGGAAGCGTCTTGCGCCTGCCTGCACGACTTGCAATCAAGCGTCCTCCTGGACGCGTGGATGTAATGCGAAGTTGTTTATACGACTGTCTCATCGAATAAGTCAACGTGATTCCGGGAATCTTCACGACTTCCCGTCAGATAGAGTGGTCTCCTTTTCCTTCATGCCTCGACCTGATACCTTTGCAGTTCATCAAAACCCAAAATTCAAGGACCGAAACGGGCCCCCTTCACATGCCTCGCGATTTCAAGACGGAAGCTCTCTCCCACGACCCGATCCACGGCTACATCCCGTTCGTTTCCAACGTCGGCCTGCCTCCCGGTGAGATCTCCGAACAGGATATTATCGACCATCCCTGGGTCCAGCGGATGCGTCATATTCACCAGCTCCAGACGGCTCACTTCGTCTTCCCGACCGCAGAACACATGCGTTTCCAGCACATCCTGGGCGCCATGCATCTGGCGTCTCGCGCGATCGAACTCTGGTACGACTCGCTGGCGGAATCTTGTCCGAATACCCCCTCAAAAGCCTATGTCGAAAGCCTCGTCCGCATGGCGGCGCTGCTGCACGACATCGGCCACGGCCCCTTCGGCCACTTCTTCGATGACAACTACTCGGCTCAGTACAACCTGACGCACGAAGATATCGGCGCTCACATCATCCAGAATGTCCTGGGCGAAGCACTGCAGGGAATCCGTCGCAACCCCAACGGCATGCTCAAGCCTCTCGAAATCCTTGACCCGCGACAGATCGCCTGGCTGATCAAACGCCCCAAAGACAACCAGACCGAAGGTCATCCCGACTGGTTGAAGAAGCTGCGTTCGATGTTCTCAGGCATCTACACCGTCGACAACATGGACTTCGTTCTGCGTGACGCCTACATGTCCGGATACAACACGAAAGCCTTCGACGTCTGGCGATTGCTGCATTACAGCTTCTTCACGCCACAAGGCCTGACCATCCACGTCCGCGGCTTGCCGACGCTGATCAACTTTGTGGAAACCCGCGCGAACCTGTTCCGCACGATTTATTTCCATCGCACGGTGCGAGCCTTCGACATCGCGATTGAAGAGGTCTTTCAGGAGACGATGCAGCAGCTGTTCCCGGGCAACCCGCTGGAGCACCTCGACGACTACCTGCTGCTGACGGAGTCATCGTTCTTCGTTGATGTCAGCCGGTTCCGTAAGAGTTCCGACCCTGCTGTCCAGGAGTTGGGACGCAAGTGGGCCCAGATTCTCAACCGCGAATTCACCTGGCACATGGCCTGTGAGCGAGTCCTCAACTTCCACTCCGCCAGCGCCGAACGGATGACGATTTTCTCGGAGACGGAATTCGTTGAGAAACGTGTCCGTCAGCATCTCCCCAAGGAGATCCGCGACATCCCCCTCCGCTGCGATTCGCGCAAGCACTATCACCGTCCCCGCGGCCGTCTCCCGATGGGTGGCCAGAACTACCTGTTCGACCCCGGCCACGGCGGCCCGGTTGAACTCCACGACGACGAACTCTTCCGCCAGCTGCCCATGAGCTTTTTGATCTTCCGCATCTACGCCCACAACAACCAATACGACGACCAGCTCAACGCCGCTCTTAATCAGGTTCTGGGTGATGTGAATGATGATAAGACGAATATGTAGAGTGCTCGATGAGGGTCTGTCCTCGCCACTGTCCCGCGTTGCGCCGACTCACCCGTGAATCTACGACGAATGGTGTGTCGTGGTTATGAAACCAGCCGAAGCCTTCATGGTCCCTGCAACCCGGTTTCAGTGCGCACACCTCGACTCTTTCCTGAGTCAATCCCTTTGGTCGACGACTGCAATCCGTTATCTTGCTTGTTCACGCTGATGTTGCACCTCGCTTCACGGCAGTCTGGACTCGTCTGAAGGTACACCATGAAAGTTGTCATCGTTGGTGCTGTTGCAGGTGGCGCCTCGGCTGCGGCTCGCTTACGCCGTCTCAATGAGTCCGCTCAGATTATTCTCTTCGAGCGAGGTTCGGAGCCATCGTTTGCCAATTGCGGCCTCCCTTACTATATCGGCGGCATCATTTCCGAGCGACAAAAGCTGCTCGTTGCTCCCAAGAAGCTCCTCAAGGAGCGCTTTCGTCTCGACGTTCGCACTCGTACGAATGTCGAGTCCATCCATCTCGAAGCCAAGACTATCACTGCTCGTGACCTTGAAACGGGTGAAATTACCGAGGAGTCGTTCGATAAACTGATTCTCGCGCCCGGCGCCTCTCCACGACGGCCTGACATCCCCGGGGCAGAATCTGACCGTCTTTTTTCATTGCGTGACCTATCGGACGCTGACCGTATCCATGCTCAAACAGCCTCCGCGAAATCCGCCATCATCATCGGCGGTGGCTTCATTGGCATCGAAATGGCCGAGAACTTCATTCACCGCGGGTTGAAGACAACTCTCATCCAGCGTGATTCTCAACTCATGACACCTTTTGACCCCGAGATGACCACTCCACTCCTTATGGAACTCAGGGCTCGCGAGGTCGACGTGCGTCTCAACGCAGCCCCTGCGAGTTTCACGACAGACGATCAATTCCACGTTCATCTCGCCTCCGGTGAAACCGTCACCGCAGACTTTGGCATCCTCGCTGTCGGTGTCCACCCTGAGAACGGACTCGCCGTGAACGCGGGTCTAAAAACGGGGCCACGCGGCGGTATCGTCGTTAACGCTCACATGCAAACCTCTCATCCAGATATCTATGCCGTCGGCGACGTCATTGAAACTCGGAGTTTCCCTGCCAATGCCCCTGTCCAAGTCCCACTCGCAGGTCCCGCCAACCGTCAGGGCCGCATCGCTGCGGATCACATTGCGTCTCGCAACTCAAGATTCCGCGGTGTCCAAGGAACTGCGATTCTGGGAGCTTTCAACATCGCCCTCGCGATGACCGGTGAGAGTGAGAAATCACTCCGGCGCGCGAACACTTCCTATCAGAAAATCTATATTCACCCTGCCAATCATGCTGGCTACTACCCCGGCGCCAAAGGCATGAGTCTGAAGCTCCTGTTCGATCCGGCCTCGGGCAAGATCCTTGGAGGTCAAGCCGTGGGAGGTGAAGGAGTCGATAAGCGCGTTGATGTCATCTCAATCGCCATCCAGGCCGGCATGACGGTCTTCGACCTTGAAGAAGCAGAACTTTGCTACGCCCCTCAATTCGGTTCCGCGAAAGATCCTGTCAACATGGCCGGATTTGTGGCCTCTGGTGTCATCCGCGGCGATCATCCTGTTGTGCATCTTGCTGATCTTAACGAAGCCCATTATCTGCTTGATGTTCGCACGCCAGCCGAATTTGCAGCCGGCGCCCTTCCCGGCGCCATCAATATCCCGATTGATGAACTTCGTGAGCGTCTGAGCGAACTTCCTCAAGATCGCCCGATCGCAGCGTACTGCAAGGTTGGCCAGCGTGGCTACAACGCGACTCGTCTGCTCATGCAGCATGGCTTCCCCGTTCAGAATATCTCAGGCGGATACACAACGTATCAACTGACGCAGCCTCTGGTCTCAACTCGATGAGAAAGTTGTGAATGGAATTGACCTGTCCGGTTGTTTCCTTTATGACCTGAGAGGTACGGCTTATTACATTCTCACCGTCTGAAATTCCACAGGAACGCCCCCATGTTGAAACGGATTCGCTTCAGTTTGTCTTTGACGCTCGCGGCGCTGGTCGCCGTCACAGGCTTGTCGACACCAGCCGCTACAGCAGCTGATGTTCGTTGCGACGCACGTCTGCCTGAAAATGTCTACTTCCTGATCTCTGTTCCTAACCTGACCAAGACCAAAGAAGCATTTTTCAAAACCCGCACGGGTCAAGCGTTCTCGGATCCCGCTTTTAAGCCGTTCTTCGAGCAGTTCGAATCGAAGATCGAAGAGATGAAGACCAAGTTCGAAGAAGAAATGGGTTTGCCGATTGCTGACTTCCTCGATATTCCTCAAGGTGAAATCACGTTCGCTGTCCTGAAACCACCGCGCAGCTCCCTTGCCGGCGCCGCCATGCTGGGTTACGGCGAATCGGAGAAGACTGTCAAAGAACTTCTCGCCAAACTCGACGATCAGATGAAGGAAGAAGGTGCCGAAAAGAAGACTAACACTGAAACCGGTGTCGAAATCTATGCGTACCACTTCCCCGATAGTGATGCACCTCTCCAGGCTGAATTCACATACTTCATGAAAGACAAGACTCTGGTCATGACCAGCAGCTTGGCATGTGCCAAGTCGATCATTTCACGCTGGGACGGCAAGAACACCGAGACCTTCGCTCAGGAAGAATCCTGGATGAAGATCCTCGACTCCTGCAAAGTTCCCGGCGATGCTGACTTTCTTGTTTACCTGAACCTGATCGATCTGGCTCGCGTTGGTATTGCTGCTGGCGGTGAAGCGACTGCTCCTGCTCAAATGGTCCTCGGATTCCTGCCTGTTCTTGGACTCGATGGTTTCAAAGCTGTCGGCGGTCTGGCCAAACTCGATGCTGACAAACTGGATTCGATCAGCAAAAGCCTGATCATCGTCACTCAGCCAACCACCGGGATTCTCAACATGTTCAAGCTGGAAAAAGGCAACTTTGCTCCAGCCAAATGGGTTCCTGAGAACACCTTCAGCTACACTGCCTTTGATTGGGACGTTGTTGCCGCTTACAAAGCTGTCGAAACCATGGTTGATTCATTCCAGGGACCGGGCGCCACTGCTGACGCCCTCGACGGTGCCGAACAACAAATCGGTCTTCACCCAAAGACAGATGTCATCGACGCGCTGACTGGTCGCTTTGATATCGCTCAAGTCGCTGGTGACGAAGAAGACATCACTCCGACCTTCTTCGTCAGCATTGGCTTCAACAAAGAAGAAGCAGCTGAGAAAATTCTTGGCATCCTGGCCGAACAGGAAGTCATCGTCGAAGTCGAAGATGAGGCCCAACCTTCTGACGACGTGACCGTGTATATGATCAACCCAGACAACATGGGTGGTGACGAAGACGCAAACGTGATCTACGTCGCCTACTCTGGCGAGGCGTTCCTCATTGGCAGCAGTGAAGAAATCGTCATGAACGCGATCAATGAAGAAGAGCCAGAAAAATCTCTGGTCAATGATGCGACTTATAAGGCAGCTGCCAAGCAGTATCCCAAAGACGTCCTGCTTTACTCGTACACCAATGCAGGCTTGGCACTCAAGGGTTACTATGAGCTCCTGAGACTGGAAGGCCCTGACGCCCTCGACGCAACTGGCCAACTCAGCCAGACCTTCGAAGGCATCGACTTCTCTCTCCTCCCGGAATTCAGCAAGATCGAGAAGTACTTCTCCGCCAAGGGCAGCTACATGCTCGAACACCCAGAAGGCGCGATCTCAACGGAATTCTCCACGAAGTAACTCTCTGTCCCTTCTCCCTTGAGGGGAGAAGGTGCCCGAAGGGCGGATGAGGGTGGGGCACAGGCGCTTGCCGAATCCCATTCACTTCGAAAGACAACCGGCAAAGTCTCTCCCGATTCTGCCTGTGTATAAGCAAATCAAAAGGCGGTCTGACATCCAGTCAGATCGCCTTTTTTCATGAAGTGTCACGATTATCCCGACCCCTCAACAAACCCACACAAAAATGAGTTGGAACTCCTCATGAGTATGCTATAACGAAGTCGCCGCTCGCCTTCTCGGAAGATCGAAGTTCACTCGCAGGAAATGCTCTCGAAAGCAGCCAGATGTATCACGCCGAACACGTGCCGGGTCTCAATTCACTGGTCGATCTCTTCAACGAAGTCATTCGTGAACAATGCGGCGACGCGTTAACGGATACCATGAGCCGCATACGCCGTCTCGCGTTCGAACGCCGTGCAGGGATCCCCGGTGCCGAAGACCGGCTACTGAAAGAAATTCAACGCGTTTCAGCTGATGATCTCCGTTCGATCATCCGCTGGCTGAGCACCTACTTCGACCTTGCCAACCTTGCCGAAGACCATCAGCGTATTCGCACGCTGGAACAACGTCATAAACAGGCCTCCTCTCAAAAAGTCACACCACGCGAATCAATCAGTGAAGCGATCGCGATTCTCAAGAAGCAAGGCCTCACCGCGGGTCAGGTTCAAAGCTGGCTTGATCGCCTTCTAATTGAGCCCGTCTTCACCGCTCACCCCTCTGAGGCAAAGCGTCGCACGACACGCGAACTCCTCCGCGGCTTGCGTCATAACCTCCCTGCCTACGATCAGCCCGGCGATCCCAATATCCTCTCCAACCCCAGCACCCTGCTATGCGACCTGACAGTCCTCTGGCAGACCGATTCACTTCGTCCTCAACGGCCTGGCGTCCTGAGCGAAGTCGAACGCGGGCTCTTCTTCGCAGAGTCTCTCTGGGATGTCATTCCTCTCGTCTATAAAGAAATGCGAGCCGCGCTCGAAGAGCACTACCCGCACCACCAGTTCGAGATGAAGCCCTTCTTCTCGTTCGGCACCTGGATCGGCGGCGACCGGGATGGACACCCTTTTGTCACTGCGGACATTACCAGACAAACGATCGGCCTTCTCCGTTCCGCCGCGATCGCGCGTCACCTGAAATGGACTCGTAAGCTGCTCCGCGTCTTCGTCATCTCTGACCAGCAGATCGGCACGTCGGAAGAACTCAAGCAGCAACTCGAACAACGCTGCAGCAAGTGGCCCAAACTACTCAAACGCGTCGAACGCTCTTCTCCCTTCGAACTTTATCGTCGCTGGCTGAAAACCATAGAGTATCGCCTGGAAGCCTCACTCGAAGAAGCCAGTGAGGGAGAACGCTTCGAGAAAGACGCTCCGTACTTTGAGCCGGATGAACTCCGTCGCGACCTCGAACTCGTCCGCAGCAGCCTCCTGACTCACCAGGGACAGCGGATCGTCGATGAATATCTCCAGCCCTGGATGGACCTTCTTGCGACTTTTGGCTTTCACTTCGCCTCCCTCGATATCCGTCAGGATTCCCTGACCCATCGACAGTCCATCGAAGAACTCCTCAAAGCCGGCGGTTGCGTTACTGATGCCGAACTCGATTCCGAAGAGGCGTGGATCAAGCGCCTCTGCCAACTCGACGCCTTTCCGGACATCAAGCTCGACAGCCTTTCGGAGACGACTCAAGAGGTCATCGCCACCTTCGAACTTCTCGTCGAACTTCACCATCGCTATGGCAAACGAACCCTCGGCGGTTACATCATCAGCATGACCCACCACGTCAGTGATGTCCTGACCGTCCTGTGGTTCTGGAATGCTGTCTGGAAAAAGGCTTATCCGAAGGAAGAAGTCCCTTACCTGCCGATCATTCCTCTGTTCGAGACCATCGAAGACCTCCAGAACGGCACCGAGATCACCGAGACGCTTCTCAAAAACGACGTCTACCGCTCTTACCTCAACAAAGCCGTCACCGCCCACCAGATCATCATGGTCGGCTATTCAGACAGCACCAAAGACGGCGGCTATCTCACTGCTGCCTGGAACCTCATCCGCACCCAGGAGCAACTGGCGCGGCTGGCTGAAGAGCAACACGTCGGCCTGACTATCTTCCATGGTCGTGGCGGCTCACTTGGTCGCGGCGGTGGACCTGCAGCCCGGGCGATTCAATCTCTGCCACCGAAGGCTGTCGGCGCGAAACTTCGTATTACTGAGCAAGGCGAAGTCCTCGCGGAACGCTATGACAACCCGGTCATCGCCCACCGTCACCTCGAACAATTGACACACGCAACGCTCGTCGTCAGCGCCTCCAACGAAGAAGGCATGCCCACTGACTGGGCCAGCACGATGGACGAGATGTCGGCCCTTGCCCTGAAGAAGTACCGCGAACTTGTCGAACACGACGACTTCCTGACTTACTTCGACAAAGCCACTCCGATCAGCGAAATCGAAGGGCTCCCGATCGGCTCACGCCCTGCCAGACGGCGTGCCCGCAAGTCACTGCGTGATCTCCGCGCCATTCCCTGGACGTTCGCCTGGACACAGTCCCGTCACCTGATTCCTGCCTGGTATGGCTTCGGAACGGCTATTGAACAGTATGTCGATGCCAACGGCGGAGACTGGATCAAGCTTCAGTCGATGTATCAGAAATGGCCCGTCTTCCAGGCCATCATCGACAATGCCGAACTCGCCCTCGCCAAAACGGACATCGACATCGCCCACCGCTATGCACGTTTGGCGGGCCAATCAGGCGAGTCGATTTGGACCCGTTTCCGCGAAGAATTCCAGCGCACCAGCGGCTGCATCTGCCTCATCACCGGCCAGCACGACCTCCTGGAACGAACGGCCTGGCTCGGCAAATCGATCTCCAGTCGCAATCCTTACGTCGATCCGCTCAACCTGATTCAGATCGAGCTGATGACTCAAACCCGGGCTCAAGAAGAACAGTCCGAGCAGGTCCAGGAACTGATCCGCCTCACCATACAAGGAATTGCTGCCGGTTTGAGAACCACTGGCTAACGATTTGCAGCTCGTTCCTTCTCCCTTGAGGGGAGAAGGTGCCAAGAGGGCAGGGGAGGGTGGTTGATGCGCAACAGCAGACACTCAACGCCTGCTCGACTCAAGGGATAATTCCGTACTTCAACCACCCGCCAACCGGATCCCCGAAAACTGCCAGCGCGTCTCCGGCGGAAAGAAGTTGCGGTACGTCGACCGAATATGATCGGTCGAAGTCGCAACCGAGCCACCTCTTAACACATACTGATTGCACATAAACTTCCCATTGTATTCCCCGACCGCTCCTGCTGCCGGCTGAAATCCGGGATACGCAACATATGGACTCGACGTCCATTCCCAGACGTCACCGTAGAATTGATGCGACGACGTCATCCCGCGATGCGTCGGCCCGGCGGGATGAATCACTTCAGATCGCTCCAGCAGGACGTCCACAAAGCGCCCATCAATCGGCTCCTCTCTGGCAGCGATTTCCCATTCCGCCTCACTCGGCAGCCGTTTCCCGGCCCAGCGTGCATATGCATCCGCTTCGAAGAAGCTGACATGTGTGACTGGCGCATTCAAATCGATGTCGGCGAGTCCCGCCAGTGTGAACGACTTCCACTCGCCCCCGCTTTGTTTCCAATACAAGGGGGAAGTCCACTTGTTCTCCTGAACTGTGCCCCAGCCCATCGATAACCACAGCTCTGAGCGTTGATATCCGCCGTCGTGCATGAACGCCAGATAGTCGCCGTTCGTCACCAGTCGATCATCAACGTCGAACGCGTTCAGATAAACTTTGTGACGCGGGCCTTCGTTGTCGTAAGCGAACCCGTCTGCTTGATGCCCAATTTCATACAGCCCACTGCCATACGACAGCGAATTCACTCCACTCTGCTTTAAGCTGACAGCCAGGGTCAATGTCTCGTCGTAGACGATCCCAAGTGGATGCTGACTCAGGACGTGCTTGATATCTGTGAGAATCAGTTCCTGATGCTGTTGCTCGTGATGAAGCCCCAGCTCAATGAGTCCCTGGACATCATGATCAAGCGATGACGATTCCAATAATCGCAACATCGCTGCATCCACATGCTGACGATAAGCTGCGACCTCCGCGACCGTTGGTCGCGACAGAAATCCACGCTGACTTCGAGGAAACTGCTCGCCGACGCCGTTGTAGTACGAGTTGAAAAGATACTCATACTCGGGACGAAACACGCGATAATCGGCTGTCTTCTTCAGAATGAACGTCTCAAAAAACCAGGTCGTGTGCGCCAGATGCCATTTGGCGGGGGAA
>SXGT01767629.1_pt1 | contig 18878 bp, 16 predicted proteins | sample 3176221 | NCBI WGS metagenome assembly SXGT01 (sample SAMN11356862, study PRJNA531348) | freshwater metagenome | isolation source: freshwater sample F1-120 | place: China: Fuxian Lake, Yuxi | collected 2017-12-25
ATCCCGATCCAGATGCATGCGACGAAGCTCGACATGCCGCCGAACATCCCCAATCCACCGAAACCCCTGGTGGAACCCGTCGTGATCGACCTGTACGTCGATTTCGACGGCACGATCACCTGGAACGGCACGGTGGTGCGCCTTGGTCAACTCGATCGCTACTTCAAGATCGAGGCGAACCGGGACGTGCAGCCCGAGCTGCACCTGCACGCGAACCGCCTCGCCAAGTACGACACCGTGCTCAAGGTGCTCGCTGCTGCGCAGCGGCAGGGCATGGTGAAGATCGGCTTCGTCGGTCAGGGTGGCGTGTAGTCGGGCCAGGCCGCGAGCGCAGGGAACGATCGCGCACGCCGCGCGGTCAGACCGGCGGCTGCGCCCGGAGCGCGTGTGATCGGACAGGCCGCCTCGAGCGGCCTGATCCGTTGTGAGACAGGTTGCGGCACGTGGCGCACGCGCTTCACCAGCACCGTTGCCGGAACGCCCGCAGCCAGAGCGACTGTCATTCCCCACAGTGAATTGTTGAAACGTTCGAGAGGTTGAACATGTACAGGGTTTTCGCGGCAGTCGTCACTCTGCTGTTGGCCTTGGGCGTCGGCATGCCCGGTCAGGTTGCCCAGGCAGCAGCCATGAGCGAGGCCGTGGGCAAGCCACTGCAGGAGGCACAGCGCCTCGCGGCAGCGCGCAACATCCCGGGCGCGCTCGCGGCAGCCAATCGTGCCAAGGCGGCTGCGAAGTCGCAGCAGGAGCTCTACACGGTCAATGAGATGCTCGCGTACATCTACAGCGCGGCTCGTGACAACAACCGCATGGCCGATGCGATCGAGGCTTCCCTGCGCACGGGCCTCGTGCCTTCGAGCCAGGTGCAGACGAAGTTGAAGCAGGTGTGCCAGATCCGCTACTCGGCATCGCAGTTCGATCGCGCCCTCGCGACGTGTAGCGAGTACGCGAGCAAGTACAACGATCCGACCGTGCGGCAGTGGGTCGGCCAGATCTTCGTGCGCCAGGGCAACTGGACGAAGTGCACGCAGTTCTTCCGCCCGCTCGCGAGCAGCGGCAGCCCGTCGAAGAACGTACTGCAGACGCTGCAGAGCTGCTACTTCAAGCTCAATGATCTCGAAGGCCAGCAGTGGACGCTCGAGCGCATCGTCGATGCCTATCCCTCGCAGTCGGACTGGGATGCGTTGCTGAAGACGGTGTCGGCGCGCACGCGGGGCGACACGCGCTGGGAGCTCGATTTCCTTCGGCTGAAGCTCGCCACCGGGAATGCGACCGTCGGCGACATCATGAACATTGGCCAGATCAGCCTGCAGTTCGGCAACCCCGGGCTCGCCAAGGCGGAACTGGATCGGGCGCTTGCTGCAGGCAAGCTTGGCAAGGGTCGTGATGCTGCGCGCGAGATGCGCCTCGTGAACATGGCGCGCCAGCAGGCGGCGGCTGATCTCGCAGCGCTGGCGCGCAAGGAAGCGGCAGCACGTGCGGCACCCCAGGGCGAGGTGGATCTTCGCCTCGGCGAGACCCTCGTCGGCCACGGCCGCGGTGCAGATGGCGTGGCGGCGATCCAGCGTGGTATCGGCAAGGGCGGCCTGAAGGACGCCGACGAGGCGAAGCTTCGGCTCGGTCTTGCGCAGGTGGCTGCGGGGCAGCGTGACGCAGGCCTGCGCAGTCTGGATGCTGCGGCAAGGGGCAGGGGCAACTTCTCCGTGATCGCACGGCTCTGGGCCATCCAGATCCGCAACGGCTGATCGCTCCTCCCGCCGGTGCGACGGAGGGCCCGCCTTGTGCGGGCCTTCTGGCATCTGGCATCTGATAACGACAGGATCATGCACATGGCCTGCATATGGACGCGGCGCCCAACGGTCTCGCAGCTCAACACGATCCATGCGAACACGGCTGTTGCGGCACTAGGCATCACGATCGTCGAGGTGACTGACGATTCGCTGATTGGCGAGATGCCCGTGGATGCACGCACCGTACAGCCCGCTGGCCTGCTGCATGGTGGTGCCTCGGTGCTGCTCGCGGAAACCCTGGGTAGCGCGGCGGCGATGGGCTGCGTGGACGCAGGCGCGATGGCGGTGGGCATGGAGATCAACGCAAACCACCTGAAGGGCGTGCGCAGCGGCAAGGTGCGCGGCGTTGCCACACCGGTGCGCCTCGGCCGCACGTCCCATGTATGGGACATCCGCATCAGTGACGACGCCGGCGTACTCGTGTGCGTCTCGCGGCTTACGGTGATGGTAGTGCCGGGCACGCCTGCGGTTGCGTGAGGCCGCGACCGGATCCTGTGCCCCGGCGCAATCGCTTCAGGCAGTCCGTGCGGCCAGGCTCGGCCGCTCGTTGAGATCGGCGATGGCGAAACCTGCAATGCGCTTGTAGCCGTCGGCGATCTCCGCGAGTTCCGCAGCGCTGACGACGTCGTGCAGATGTGCGAAGCCTTCAGGTGCGCGGTCCTCCACCAGTTGCATCGCGGCCTCCGGGCCCTGGCCGCGGTTGGCCAGCACGATCTTCGTCGTGGCCTCGCGGCGCACGTCCTCGTAGGCCTGCAGTGCCTGTTCCGTGATGCCGTGGCGCAGCATGCAACCCGTGAGCACCCGCGCGTCGGGTATGGCCTGGGAGGCACCGTTCGAACCGCTCGGAGACAGCGGGTGTGCGGCGTCGCCGAGCAGGGTCACCCTGCCGCTGCGCCAGTGTGGCAGCGGATCCCGATCGACCATCGGATACACCCAGGTCTGCGGTGCGGCGCGGATCAGTGCCGGCACGTCCAGCCAGTCGAAGCTCCAGCCCTCGAAGCGCGGCAGGAAGTCGGCCAGCGTGCCGGGGCGGTTCCAGTCCTCGCGCTCGGTGAGCGCGGTCGCGTCGTAGCGCAATTCGGCGATGAAGTTGATCCGCTGCCGGCCGTCGGCGAGCTCGCGGATCGGGTAGCACACGAATTTCTGGCGCGTGTGCCCGGCCATGATCATCGTTCGGCCATCGAGGAAGGGCGCGGCGTCCACCACGCCGCGCCACATCACGGCGCCATTCCACTTCGGGCCACCTTCGTCCGGATGCAGGGTGCGGCGCACGGTGGAGTGGATGCCATCGGCCGCCACGAGCGCTGGCGCAAGCCATGTGCCGCGTGCGGCGCCCGTGTCCCGGTCGATGATCTGCGCCTGCACGCCGTCGCTCGTGCATGCGAAGGACTGCAGGTGATGCCCCAGGTGGATGCGCGCATCGCCGAGACGTTCGCGTGCCGCGGCGAACAGCGCCTGCTGCAGCGTGCCGCGGTGGATCGACACCTGGGGCCAGCGGTAGCCGGCAGTGCGGCCGCGTGGCTCGGCCCAGATGCGCTCGCCACGCTTCGTGAAGTACGCGAGCTCGGCGCAGGCGATGCCGGCCGCCTCGATGGGTGGCAGCAGGCCCAGCTCATCGAGTTCGCGCACCGCGTGGGGCAACAGGTTGATGCCGACTCCGAGCGGCAGCAGCTCGGGCACGGACTCGACCACCTGCACGCCGATACCAGCGGCGTGCAGGCTCAGCGCCGTGACGAGGCCGCCGATGCCCGCACCCACCACCAGCACGTCGCCCGTCTGCATGACGCGGCCGGCGGTCAGGCCCGCGCCCGTCACGTCGTCGAACCCGCGCGCCCGCTGACGAGTGCGCCAGGGGGCAGGCCGCGCACGCGAATGCCCTGCTCACGCGTCACGCGCACATGGCTCAGCGTCTTGTCGGTGTGGCGCATGCGCCAGGACAGCAGGGCGTCGAGCAATGCCGCGCGTTGCGCCGCGTAGGCCGGGTCCGGCACGCGGTCCACGAGCTCGCCCGGGTCCTTGCGCAAATCGAACAGCAGCGGCGGCAGCGCGGGAAAGTGCACGTACTTCGCGTGTTCGGTGCGCAGCACGTTTAGCGTGCATTCCTCCATGTGCAGGCCGAGCGCGTCCTCGACATCGGGATCGCGGAAGTCGAACTCCCAATGCGCCGCATCGCGCCAGCGCGCTGGCGGCGTGCCGGTGAGGAACGGCATGAGCGAGGCGCCGTCACACTGCCGCGGCACGTCCAGCCCGAGCCACTGCAGCATCGTCGGCATCAGGTCGACGTGTTCGGTGAATGCGCGCACGCGCTGGCCGCCCGGCAGACCGGGAGCGCGGACGATGAGCGGGATGTGGTAGGAGGCGTCGAAGAAGCCCGCCTTGCCGTACAGCCAGTGCTCGCCCATCTGCTCGCCATGGTCGGAGGTGAACACGACGAGCGTGTCGTCGTGTGCGCCGATCGCATGCAGGTGCGCGAACAGCCGGGCGAGGTTGTCGTCCACCTCGTCCATGAGGCCGTAGTAGCTCGCCTGCAGCAGACGATGGCGGGTGTCGTCCGGATGCGACTGGTTGCGCCCGCGCAGCAGGTGCACGGCGAGCCAGGGATGCAGCGCGGCTTCCTGCTCGACGTCGGCGTGGCGCACGGGGGCCGGCAGGCCGTCGATCGGGTAGTGGCGGTTGTAGGGCTCGGCTGCGACCCAGGGCGGGTGTGGTGCGCGCAATGAGAGGTGCACGAACCAGCCGGGTCCGGGCTTCGCCTGTTCATCCGCGATCCAGTCCATCGCCTGCTGGGTGAGGAACCAGGTGTCGGTGTGCTCCGGCCGGTAGATCGATGGTCGCGGTACGCGTGCATCTGCGTCCGAATCTGCTGCGTCCCGCCCGCTCCTGGTCTCGCGCGTCGAGTCGCCGCGCACGCCATAGGTCATGCCGTGTTCGTCGGGTACCGCGTAGCCGAACTGCTGCAGCCAGGAACGCCACGGGCCGCAGTGCGTCGCCATGTCGACCACGGGGTTGATGCCGGGCAGCAGGCCCTCGTCGGTGCTGAGCCGGGGATCGTCGTCGGTCAGGCCGCGTGGGTCCGGCGCCGTGTGCGTGTAGCCGAACAGCGCCGGGTCGTAACCCGCGGCGCGCGCCTCGAGCGCCCAGTTGGTGAAGCGGGTGTCCAGGGGCGTGCCGTTGGTGCCCGAGCGATGGTTGTGCAGGTACATTCCGGTGTGCAGGCAGGCCCGCGAGGGCCCGCAGGGCACGGCGTTGGCATAGTGCCGCTCGAACAGCGCGCCGTCCGCCGCCAGCGCGTCGAGGGTGGGTGTGCGCACCACGGGATGGCCGACGGCGGAGAGGCAGTCGCCGCGCCACTGGTCCGCGGTGATGAAGAGCACGTTGCGACGGCGAGTCGTGGGCATGGTGACGGTCCGCGGAGTGGCGTAGCGGATGCTACGACAGCGCTGCGTCCCGGTATCGACGTGCGTGTTGGCGCTTCACCGGCGGACTACGCGCTGGCGAACACGCCAGGCCGCCGGTCCGCCCAGGGCATGGCCTGCTCGAGTTGCGCGGCAACGCGGAACAGCGTGGCCTCGTCGCCGAAGCGGGCCACAAGCTGCACGCCCACCGGCAGGTTCGCGTCGGTGAAGTGCAGCGGCAGCGACATCGCCGGCTGGCCGGTGGTGTTGAACAGCGGCGTGAAGGGGCAGTAGGCGAACACCTGGCGGGTCCAGCCCATCGCCGAGAGGCCGGCGCGGTTCTGGTTCATCTGCCCGAGCGGCGAGGCGAGCTGCGCCAGCGTCGGCGTGACGAACAGGTCGTGCTGCGCGAAGAAGGGCGCCACCTGACGTGACACGCTGTTGTGATGCGCCTGGGCGGCCATCAGCGCCATCGCGCTGTAGCGGCGCCCATCCTCGTAGCAGGCCCAGGTCGTGGCCTCGAGGTTCTCGGGCGACGGCCTGCGGCCCATCGCCGCGGCGGCCCCGTCGATGCCGAATGCCGTGCCTGCGCACCACAGCACATGCACGGTCTCGAGGAAGCGGTCCCAGTCGAACACCGGTTCGGCCTCCACGATCTCGTGGCCCATGTCCGCCAGCTGCCGCACCGTGCGCTCGACTGCGCGCACGCACTCCGGTGCGCTCTCGGCGCCGGAACGCGCCCGGGTGGTGTAGGCGACGCGCAGCCGGCCGGTGGCTGCGCCGAGTTCCTGCAGGTAGGGCCGCGACGGTGGCGCGGGCACCGAGGGAGCGCCGGCGTCCGCGCCATGCACGGCATCGAACAGCGCCGCGCAATCGCGCACGGTGCGCGCCACCGCGAAGTCGATGGCGAGCCCGAACAGCGGATCTGCGGAGCCGGGGCCGGTGGGGATGCGGTCTCGCGTCGGCTTCAGGCCGACGAGGCCGTTGCAGCAGGCAGGGATGCGGATGGAGCCGCCGCCGTCGTTCGCGTGGGCCAGGGGCACGATGCCCGAGGCGACCGCAGCGCCGGATCCGCCGGACGAGCCGCCGGCGCTGCGGCCGGTGTCCCAGGGGTTGTGCACCGGCCCGTGCAGCACGGTCTCGGTGGTGGGGTTGTAGCCGAACTCCGGCGTCTGGGTGGTGGCCACCAGCACCAGGCCCGCCTGGCGGAAGCGGGTCATCAGCGCGCTGTCGGCGGTGGGCGTGTAGCCGCGGGCGAGCCGGCTGCCCATGTCCTGCGCGACCCCCTTCGCCTGGATTGTCAGCTCCTTGATGGCGAAGGGCACGCCGGCGAACGGCGCATGCGGGGGCACGCTGCCGAGTCCGGCGTGGGCCTGGTCCGGTACCGTGCGGATCACCGCATTGACGGTGCCGTTCACGGCCCCCGCGGCCCGCATGGCGGCATCCACGAGCTCGGACGGCTGCATGTCACCGCGGGCGACGCAGGCTGCTAGGCCGGTGGCGTCGTGGCGGGTGTAGTCGTCGAGCGTGATCATCGGCAATCCCCGTTCGTGGGCCTGCAGTGCATTGCAACGCGATGCCGGCGCTGCCCCGCCTGGGTTGGCGTGCTGTCCGGGCCGCGCAAGTGGCTGGGCGGATGGTGCGGCGGGCGTGCGGGCATTGGAAGGCACCGCCGAGGCGGCGTGTCCTGCCGCAGTTTTTCCGAAGCTCACCTGTACGGGAATTCCGCGCCTCCGGAGCCGCATCGATGACCCGCGAGAAGTTGCCTGGCGGGCCGTGGACTACGCTGTATCTCGTCAGCACCGGAATCCGGTGGGGCGTGCATTCCGCTCGCGGCCGGCGAGCCCCTCGGGCGTCGGGCAGTAGCGCCGGGACGCGGGATGCAGGAGACGGCGCCGGCAAGATGCCAGGCGGCTGGCGATGACAAGTACAGGCGAAGGACCGCAATGAACCTCATCATCGGATTTGTCGTGGTGATCGGAAGCGTCATCGCGGGCTACGTGCTGTCGCACGGTCAGCTCGGTGCGTTGTGGCAGCCCTACGAACTCGTGATCATCTGCGGCGCTGCGCTCGGTGCCTTCATCACGGCAAACCCGGGGAAGATCATCAAGGGCGTTGGCCGCCAGATGGGCGTGCTGATCAAGGGCTCGAAGTATAAGAAAGCCCTCTTCCTGGATGCCCTTGCCCTGCTCCACGACCTGGCGCAAAAAGCGCGCAAGGAAGGCTTCCTTGCAATCGAGGCCGACGTCGACGAACCAGAGAACAGCGAGCTGTTCAAGAAGTACCCGACGATCCTCGGTGACCACCATGCGATCGAGTTCATCACCGACTACCTGCGCATGCTGGTGTCCGGGAACATGAACGCGATCGAACTCGAGACGCTGATGGACACCGAGCTCGAGGCGCATCATCACGAGGCGAGCGGCCCCTCGAACGCGCTGCGTACCGTCGCCGACGGCCTGCCTGGCTTCGGGATCGTGGCCGCCGTGCTCGGTATCGTGATCACGATGGGCGCGCTGGGCGGTCCGCCGGAAGTGATCGGCCATCACGTTGCTGCGGCGCTGGTGGGAACCTTCCTCGGAATCCTGCTCGCATACGGCTTCGTGGCACCGATGTCGACCTTCCTCGAGCACGTCGCCGCCGACGAGGCGCAGTTCTACTCCTGCCTCAAGACGGGCCTCCTGTCCTGCCTTCAGGGCTACTCGCCGAAGGTCGTCGCGGAGTTCGCGCGCAAGACCATCGCGAGTGCGGACCGGCCCTCGTTCCAGGAGCTCGAGGAGAAGATCAAGGCCAAGCCAGCCTGACCTGAACGGGCGAGGCTCGCAGGCACGACTGAGGGCGACGCCGCTGCGCGACGAGTGAACGGTTGAGCAAGGACGCAACCCATGTCTAACGGAACGGCCGGCGGTGCGGCGCCGATCATTGTCATCAAGCGCATCAAGAAGGGCGGCCCTGGACACCATGGCGGCGCCTGGAAGGTGGCATATGCGGACTTCGTGACCGCCATGATGGCGTTCTTCATGCTGCTGTGGCTGATGGGTTCGACCACCGAGCAGCAGAAGAAGGCGATCGCCGACTTCTTTCAGTACCCGAGCACCATCGAGGCCTCCGGCGGCGCGAGCGAGAGCTTCCTGCAGATCGGCGACACGGTGCCTGACTCCGAAGACGGCTCCGTCGACAGCTCGCAGTCGAGCAAGGCGGAAAACGTGGAGATCGAGCGGCAGTCGCTCGAGGAACTGCAGGCAGAGGAGGAACTGCTCGGGATGGAGTACCTCATGGAGACCATGAAGGAAGCCATCGAGAGCAACGAGATCCTGAAGAACTTCAAGGACCAGCTGATCGTCGACATGACGAGCGAGGGCCTGCGCATCCAGCTCGTCGACAAGGAGAACCGGCCGATGGTCGAGCGCGGCGGCGCGCGCATGCAGTCCTACACGCGCGAACTGTTGGCGGAGATCGTGAAGGTGATCCGCGACGTGCCGAATCGCGTGAGCATCGCGGGCCACACCGACGCCCATGAGTACGCGAACATCCGTGGCTACACCAACTGGGAACTGTCTGCCGATCGCGCGAACACCGCCCGTCGCGAGTTGCTGGCGGCAGGCATGCCGGCCGACAAGCTCGCGCGCGTGGTGGGGCTCGCCTCGTCGGTGCTGTTCGACTCGCGCGATCCCTATAACCCGGTCAACCGCCGCATCAGCATCACCGTGATGAACCGTGCCGCGGAAGAGGCGGTGGTGGAGTCCCAGGGGCCAGGCGACTCGGCCGTCTCGGCACCTGCCACCACCGCAGGCCAAGGCTCAGGTGGGCCGAGCGTCGATGCCCCCGCGCCTGGCATCCTGCCGGCGCGTGGCACGGCACCGCAGCCGTCACCTGCGGCACCTGCCGCCACACCCGCGGTCGCCGCAGCGCGCTGACGCTCGTTTACCATCCGCGTGTTCGTCACGTTCGACGTCCATACGGAGAAAACCATGTTCAGTCACGTCATGCTCGGGGTGAACGATCTCGAGAAGTCGAAGAAGTTCTACGACGCACTGCTCGGCACGATCGGCCTTGGCCCGGGCTTTGCCAACGGCACCCGCTTCTTCTATCCCAGTCCGAAGGGCAACTTCGCGATCACCAAGCCGATCAACGGCGAGCCGGCCAGCAACGGCAATGGCAGCACGATCGGCTTCGCGATGAGCTCGGAGGAGCAGGCCAAGGCGTTTCACGACGCCGGCGTTGCCAACGGCGGCACCACCTGCGAGGACCCGCCGGGCTATCGCGGTGAAGGCAAGGGCCGGATGTACCTCGCCTATGTGCGGGATCCGGATGGCAACAAGCTCTGCGCGCTCTATCGCCCTGGCTGAAGTTGATGCGGGGCCGGGTGCGTCACGCCCCCGGCCTCGGTCTTTCCTGCGTGAATTCACCTGCGGTGAATCCCGCACCTCATGTCTACCTATCTGCGTGAATTCACCTGCGGTGAATCCCGCACCTCATGTCCACCTGTCTGCGTGGATTCACCTGCGGTGAATCCCGCACCTCATGTCCACCTGTCTGCGTGCATTCACCTGCGGTGAATCCCGCACCTCAGGCATCGCGTAGCCGCTGTGCGGCCTCCTCGGGCGTGAGGTCGCGCTGCGCCTCCGCCAGCAGTTCGAATCCCACCATGTGCTTGCGCACCGTGGCCGAGCGCAGCAGCGGCGGCAGGAAGTGTGCGTGCAGCGTCCAGTGCGCGGCGTCGCGCCCGTGCCAGCCCATCGAGTAGGGGAAGGGCACGCCGAACAGGCGGTCGTAACGCGGGATCAGGTCGCCCAGCAGATCGGCAAGGGCGCCTGTGGCGTCGTCGTCCAGGTCCGCAAAGCTGTGTGCGCCTCGGCGCGACACCACCATCGTCTCGAAGGGCCACACCGCCCACCAGGGCACGAGCGCCACCCAGTGCGCGTTGGAACACACGATGCGCTCGCCGCGCTCCAGCTCGGCACCGATGTAGTCGTCCAGCAGGCAGCGCCCGTGTTCCTTGAAGAACGCCTCCTGACGGCTGTCCTCTGTCGCGGGCAGCGACGGTAGCCAGGCCGTTGCCCACACCTGGCCGTGGGGATGCGGGCTGGAGGCGCCCATCATCTCGCCGCGGTTCTCGAACAGCTGCACCCACGTGAAGTCGCGTGCGAGTGCCTTCCACTCCTGCTGCCAGAGTGTCACTACGGCGTGGCGCGCCTCCGCATCGAGGTCTCCGAGGCCGCGATCGTGGGCCGGTCCATAGCAGATCACGCGGCAGCGGCCGCGCACGGGCAGGCTGCGGAACAGCGAGTTCGCATCGGCTGCGGCAGGCGGCTCCAGCGCTGCGGCCAGCGCCGGATAGTCGTTGTCGAAGGCCCAGGGTCCCTGATAGTCCGGGTTGACCTCGCCATTGGCGCGTGTGTTGCGGGGGCACAGGTAGCAGCCCGGATCGTGCGCGGGCAGCGCAATGGCAGCCGGCGCATCGGTCGCGCCACGCCACGGGCGCGACAACCGGCCGCTGCTCAACACCACCCAGCGATCGGCCAGGGGATCGTAGCGCCGCGTCGTCATGGCTTCCTGGTCATGGTCATGGTGATCGTCATGCAGGCGCCTGCAGCAGGCGCGCGCCGCCGCCGGCGCGGGCGATGAAGGAAGGCGGCGTGCGGCCGAAGCGACTGGCGAAGCTCGACTCGATGTACGCGAGTGCAGCGGGCAGCGCGTCGGCGTCCACGAGCGCAATGGCGGCACCACCGAAACCCGCACCCGTGAGGCGCGCACCGTGCACGCCTGCGCACGCACAGGCGGCGTCGACGAGGGTGTCGAGTTCGCTGCAGGACACCTCGAAGTCGTCGCGCAGGGAGACGTGGCTCGCGCGCATCGCGCGGCCAAGTCGCGTCCAGTCCGCCGCGCGCAACGCATCGATTGCAGTGCGCACGCGCGCCTGCTCGCCCACGCAGTGTCGTGCGCGCTTCCACAGCGTGCTGTCGCGGTGGATGCCAGCGGTCTCGGCGACCGCATCGAACTCCGATGCCTCGATGTCGCACAGCGATCCCATGCCTGCGCGTGCGCGCAGCAGCTGTTCGGCCTCGCGCGCGTCCTGCTGTCGCAGGTTGTAGGGCGCATCCGCAAGCGCTCGCGGCCTGCCGCTGTCGAGCACCAGCCAGCAGGGTGTGTGCTCCGGCACCGGCACGTGCGTGTGCGTGAGGTCGCGGCAGTCGAGCGCAAGTGCGTGGTGCGGATGGCTGAGCGCAATCACGGCCTGGTCCATGATTCCGCAGCGCACGCCCGCGAACTCGTGCTCCACGCGCTGGCACAGCAGCGCCAGGGCCGGGCGGCCACCGGGCAGGTTGCGCCCTGCCAGCGCCTCGATGGTGATGGCCAGGCCCACGCACAGTGCGGCAGAGCTCGACAATCCGCCGGTCGGCAGGTCGCCACTCACGAACAGGTCCACGCCACCATCGATCGCGATGCCTTCCGCCGCCATCAGCGCAAGCACGCCCACGAGGTAGCGCGCCCAGGGGGAATCGTCAGCAGAGTCTGGTGCGCATGGCAGCGGCGCATCGAAGAGGCCATGGTAGTTGTCGCTGCGTGCGCGAACGCGGCCGTGGCTGGTGCGGCGTGCGGCGATCCAGGTGCCACGCTGGATGGTCATCGGCAGCACTAGGCCACCGCAGTAGTCGATGTGCTCGCCGATGAGGTTGATCCGGCCGGGTGCGAAGGCGATGCACTGCGCCTCGCCGCCGAAGGTGGTGGAGAAGCGCTGGGCGAGGTGCGGATGCATGGGCGCGTGCGTGCCGTGTGCGCTGCCGACGATGTCGCTCATACGCGGCTCGCCTGCGTCATGTCGTCCCCGATTCGCTGGCCATCGCGGGCGCCGCGAGCACCGGTCGTGCCGCGGGCAGGCGGCCTTCGAACTGCGGGATCCACTCGGCATGCGCCTGCATCAGCTCGCGCGTCATCGCGCGAATCTCGTCCAGCGTGCAGACGGCTGCGGTGAGGGGATCGAGCGCCATCGCCTGGAACACCTTCTCCGGGTCGCACTCCAGCGCCGCTTCGACCGCGAGCCGCTGCATGCCGACCTGCATCGAGTTGATGGCGGCAAGGTGCGACGGCAGGCGGCCGTAGCGCACGGGGCGGATGCCTGCGGGCGAGACCTCGCAGCGCACCTCCACGCAGGCGTCGGTGGGCAGGTTGTCGATCAGCGGCGCGCCGGCATCGTCCTGGCCATCCGGCACGCGATTGGGCACGTTCGCGTTCCGGACGTTGGCGTTCCGGACGTTGGCATAGATGCGCGTGTCGCCACCGCCCGCGAGTGCGTTGACGATGTGACTGCCGTACTCGTGGCTGCGCTTCAGCACCACCGGCTCGGCGCCGGAGGCCATGCGCTCCATGCGCTCGCGCCAGTCAGGCCGGTCGTACAACGTCTTGATGAACCCCGAGCCGCCGTTCCAGCCGCCGCCGGGGCAGTAGCGGGCGACGAGCGCGGGGTTCTTGCGAAACCAGCCGGTGTACTCGGAGTTGTGGCCGGACATCTCCGTCACCGGGAAGCCCAGGTGCTTCACGTACTCGAGGCGTGAGGAATCCTCCGTCCACAGCTCGGGCTGCAGCGCGAGCGCGCGGATCTCGGGCAGCAGGTCGCGCCCCGCATGCGCGAACTCGGTGATCCAGGCCTGATGGTTCAGCCCGGCGCTGTCGTAGCTCACCTCGCGGATCGGCACGCCGAGGCGATGCGCCCACTGCGCGGTGGTGTGCTGCACGGAATGGCACAGGCCCACGAGCTTCAGGCCGGGCACGGCCTCGCCCATGCCCCAGCACAGCATCGCCAGCGGGGTGGTGTCGTTCAGCACCCAGGCGTTCGGGCAGAGGCGCATGACGTCGCGGCCGATGTCCACCAGCGCGGGCAGGGTGCGCAGGCAGCGCATCACGCCGCCAGGGGTGAGCGTGTCGCCGATCGCCTGGTCGATGCCGTAGCGCGCAGGGATGTCGATCTCCGCGCGGATGGCCTCGAAACCGCCGGTGAGGATGGAGATGATCACCACGTCGGCGTCCATCAGCGCCAGCTCGCGATCGGTCGTGGCCGTGTAGCTCGCCTGCGCGTAGCCGCCGCGGCGGAAGATGTCGTCGGTGATGCGCGCGGCGTAGCCGAGCCGTTCGGCGTCGATGTCGTACAGCGCGAACTCCGTGCCTGCGAGGGCGCCGAAGCTCGCGATGTCAGCCGTCAGGCGGCTCGCGAACTCGAGGCTGCCGGCACCGATGAGCGTCACTTTCATGAGGAGTGCACCGGGGAACGATTGGATGTGGGGCGGGGGGCGAGGCGGCGCAGGGTAGCATTCGGCCCCCGGCCGCCACAGCCGACGACACCCTGGAGAAACCGCACCCATGCCGCGCACGCCCCTCACTCGCGTCGAGTCCGAACTGATCAGCCGTGCGGCCGCGCTTGCGCCGGGCTTCGCGGCGCGGGCACAAGAGTTCGAGGGCCTGCGCAGGCTGCCTGCGGACGTCGCGCGGACGATGGCATCCGCGGGCGTCTTCCGCCTCTTCGTCGAGGCACGGCATGGTGGGCTCGAGGTCTCGCCCGCCGCGGCAGGGCAGGTGTTCGAGGCGATCTCGCGCGGTGACCCGGCCTGCGGCTGGGTTGCCTTCATCGGCGCCACCACCGGCACGCTGCTGGCGCGCATGAGCGATGCCGCGGTGGCCGAGATCTTCGCGACCCCGGAGACGCTGGTGACCGGCGTGGTCGCACCGAACGGCCGTGCCGAGGTGGTGGATGGCGGCTTCGTGGTCAACGGCCGCTGGTCCTGGGGCTCGGGCTCGGACAACGCGGACTGGATCGCTGGCGGCTGCGTGCTGACGAAGGATGGCGAGCCGATCACCTCCAGCGCCGGCGCGCCGCGCGTGCACTTGCTGTTCTTCCGCGCGGCGGACGTGCACAGCCTCGACAACTGGCATGTCTCGGGCCTTCGCGGAACCGGCAGCACGGACTACGAGGTGCGCGACCTGTTCGTTCCCGCGGCGCACGCGAGCGGCTACGAGGTGCGCGACATGCCGGCGCGGCCACTGTTCCAGTTCCCGCAGAACACCTTGCTCGCATCAGGCATTGGCGCAGTGACGCTGGGCGCGGCACGCGCAGCGATCGACGATGCGATCGAGATCGCGACGGCGAAGAAGCGCGCGGGCTTCGGCAGCAACATCGCCAGCCGGGCGACCACCCAACTCGATGTCGCCACCGCCGAGGCGCGCCTGCGTGCAGCACGGCTGTACTACTACGATGCGTTCGACGATGCCTGGACCACGGCCATCGGTGGTGGCGAGGTGAGCCTCGCGCAGCGGCGCGAGATGCGTGTGGCCACCACCTTCGCGGTGCAGACCGCAGTGCAGGTGGTGGACGCGATGTACACGCTCGCCGGTGGCGCGGCCGTGTACCAGACGAGCCGCCTGCAGCGCCTGTTCCGCGACGTGCACGTGGCCACGCAGCACATCATGGTGGGCTCGCACACGCTGGAGACTGCCGGGCGGCTGTACCTCGGGCTCGAGGCGAACGTCAGCAACTTCTAGCGCGCCCGTGCACCGCGCGGCTGGCAGGTCCGAAGCTCACGCCGCGCCCAGCGCCTGCCGCACGGCCGGGTCGTCGGGCAGCGTGCCGGATTGGCGCCAGTAGCCGGCCATGCCCATCCCTTTGACGAGTTCGACGAAGCGCGCGTCCGCGCGCATGGCCGCCGTCACCGGTGTCCAGAGCATCATGGTCTTGCGCCAGCGTTGTTCGTTCGCGGGGGGCTGGCCCGGCGTGCGCAACTGGCCGACCGTGCTGCCACGGCGCAACAGGTAGCCGTCCGCGACGTCGAATGCATCGTCGAGCTTGCCGAGCATGCTCAGCGCAAGGATCGCGTTCACCGAGGCCGCGCTGAAGGCAGCTGCGATGCGCCTGTTTGCGTTCACGGCCTGCGCGACGTCGTCGGGCGTGCCCGTCGCAAGCGCGCGCAGCCCAGCCTCCCAGACGCGACCGAGCACGGGGTGGATCGCATAGGGCTTGCCCTGAACCTGCCGCAGCGCGCGCGCCGCGATTTCGATGCGGCCGTTGAACGCGAACAGAAGGAAGCGCGCGTACCAGACCGAAGGATGCGTTGGCCAGAGCTGCCGCGCACGCTCGATCACCTGCTCTGACTCGTCCGACTGCCCGGAGTTTGCGAGCTGATAGGCGAGCCGGTACTGGGCCACAGGCGAGAGCGGATCGAGTTCGGTCGCTTGCCGCGTGACTTGCGCTGCCTCGCGGGACCGGCCGACGGACTGCAGCAGCAAGCTGCGCTCGAGGAGCATATGGATGTTGTCCGGATCGATTGCGAGCACGGCTGCATAGCGGCGCTCCGCGTTCGACCAGTCGCCGAACTGTGGCGGAAGGAGGGCCAGCGCCGCCAGCGCGTCCGGCTGCTCGGCGTCGAGCGCAAGCGCGCGCTGCGCTGCTCGTTCGCACTCGACGAGTGCGTCGGTGACCAGATCTGGCACGGCGTGATTGACGACCCCGGACAGTGCCAGCGCGAGTACCCCCCAGGTTTCGGCATCGCCGGGCGCGAGCGCGACGGCCTCGCGCGCGAAGCCGACGCCCTGATGGTCACTGTCGGACTCCCCATCGCGCATCGCCTGGCGTGCGTGGCCGATGAGGTCCTCCACGCGCGGGTCGCGGCGTGTCGTGAAGTAGCCGAGGCCGGCAGCGGTCAGGCCCGTGGCGAGGGTGGCAGCAGCCGCGAGCACGCGGCGGCGCGAGAGTGCAGCAATACCCGGGAACGCGCCGTTGGGCAGCGCGTGGCCCGACGCGGCTCCGCTCGCGACACCCGCGGCATCGGCGTCCACCGGCCCACCGGGATCCTCCTCTGCATCCGCAATCAGCAGCCGGTAGCCGGTCTTCGGAATGGTCTCGATCGAGAAACCGCCCGCGGCGACCAGCCGCGATGCCCTTCGGACCTCGGCGATGGCGCGCGTCAGCGCATCGTCACCTACTACCTGGCCGGACCAGCAGGTCGCGAGCAGGTCGTCGCGCGAGAGCACGGCACCTTGTGCGGCGGCGAGGGTGACGAGCACCTGCATCGCACGCGGCTCGATGCTTGTCCGGCCCCCGGGCCCGACGAGGGTTCGCGTCGGCGGATCGACCTCGGTGGCGAGCAGGTGGAAGCGCGCGCAATGCGCGAGATCGACCGGCGTGCGCGCGACGTGAGGCATCCGCCCAGGCACCGCACCCGACCCGGCGTGAGAACCATCACCAGAAGATCGGCTTTCCATCAGGTGTTCCGCGCGTCGTCCGAGCATCTTGCCCCGGTCGCAAATCCTGCGACAAGGCAAAGGCAGTACAGAAGGAGCAAATCATGTTTCGCCATAACGCACGAACCCGGACGATCGCCACCCAGGCGCTCGCCGTCGTCCTGGTGCTTGTTGGTCTGTCGGCAAGTGCCGGCACCCTGTCGTTCTCGGGCACCCGGGCAAACGAGAATCCACTGACGCCGATCGGCGTCGGGCGCTGCGGGCCCGGTGTACGGACCGTGAGCATCGCCCCCGGCAACACGACATCCACCGGCACGTCCAACCTCGGCGATTTCGCGTCCACGCAGAGTCACTGCATTTCCGGCGCGCTGTCACCGAGCACCCCGGTGCTGCCCACCACGAATGGTGAGTTCGTCTACGACTTCGGCATGGGCGACACGTTGCGGGGCACCTATACCGGGACGGTGAGCCTCGCCGCGGGTGTGATCACCGGTCTCGAGGACCTCATCGTGATGAACGGGACGGGACGGTTTGCGGGTGCGACGGGCTTCATCACCTCGCGCGGGACGCTTCAGTTCCTGTCGATGGGCGGCCCACCGACAAGCGCGAGGTTCTCGGGCGTGGTCGACGGACGGATCCAGGTGAGCGAGCCGGCGACATGGTCGATGCTGTTCGCCGCCGGGCTTGGCTGCATCGGCAGGCTCAGGACGCGGGTGCGGCACCATCGCGGGAACCTGTCTCTGGTACCGGTCTAGCTCTCCGCGCAACGCGTGCCAGGGAGCGACCGAGACCGAGCGCCCCCCTGTTAACCGCGACCAACCGGGCGTGGGCGAGCCAGCAGGACGTCCGCCAGCGCGGCTCGCCCCGTTGCGCGCAGTCGCTCGGCATAGGTGGGCAACTGGCCGCGCACGTGAAACGGCCCACCCCCGGCCATCACGTTCTCGTGCGGGTCGCGGCCGCGCGCAGCACCGGGCATCTGCTCCGCAAGCCAGCGCGCGAGCAGTGCCCGCCCCTGCGCGAGCATGTCGGGCCGCGCAGTCGCGAGGTCATGCTGCTGATGCGGGTCTGCCGCGAGATCGAACAGCTGTTCCTCCGGCTACAGGTGCCAGGCGTCGTGCCGCGTCGCGAGGTAGATCCAGTCCTCGAAGCGCACGCCGCGCTGGCACGCCCACGCGGCCTGGGACAGCACGAGATAGTCGCGGCCGGCATCGCGCCCGCTGCGCAGGGATTCGGCGAACGAACGCCCATCCCACTGCTCGGGCACCGGCTGGCCGAGCAGCTCGAGGATCGTTGCCGTCACGTCGATCTGGTAGTGCATCGCGCGCTGCCGGGCCCGCTGGGCAAGGCCGGGCCAGAACAGCAGCAGCGGCACGCGGGTGGTTAGCTGGTCTGCGGTCTGGTGATCGCCATAGACGTTCAGCTCACCGAGCGTCTCGCCGTGGTCCGACGACAGCATGATGGCGGTGTCGTCCGCGACGCCGAGCGCCGTGAGTCGCGCGAGGATGCGGCCGACGAACTCGTCCGCCACCAGCACGCCCGTGTCATAGCCATCGAACCTCTGGCGTTCCGCGGCCATGTCCGGCACCTGCTGCGGTTGGCGCGGAAAGCGCGCAGCCATCGCCGGGCGTGGCATGTAGCCGCTGCACTCCTGAGCCGAATGCGGGCCGCTGCCTTCCCAGTGCCCGCGCCGGACATCGTCGGTGAGCCACGACGGCAGCGGGCTGTCGGCGAAAGGTTCGCCGTAGTGCGCGGGCGCGCGGTAGGGCGTGTGCGGGTCCCAGATGTGCAGGTGCAGGAACCAGTTGTCCGTCGCACCGTGGCGCGCGAACCAGTCACTCGCAATCGCATGCACGTCGTCGGCGATCTCCATGCCGTACTTGCCCACGTCGTGGGCTTCGTCGAAACCCGCGTACCAGTGGAAGGCAGAGTGCCGGTGCGCGAACGAACTGATGCTCACCGTACGCAGGCCCGCGCGCCGCAGGCGTGACGGGAAGCTGTCGATCTGCAGGCGCGACCAGAAGCCGCGGCTCGCGCCCTCGATGGCCGGCTCCGCATCCGTGCCGCCGTGATTCACCAGGCCGTTGTGGATGCCGAAGCGGCCCGTGAGCAATGCCGTGCGGCTGGGCAGGCACGGCACGTCCGAGGCATGCACGTTGTCGAACACGATGCTGCGCCTGGCGAGCGCATCGATGTTCGGGCTGGTGTTGCGATGGTAGCCGTAGCAGCCGAGGTGGTCGGGCCGCAACGTGTCGATGTCGATACACAGCAGGCGGATGGTTGGCCGTCCGGAACTGCAGCTTCGCAGCCGACGGCTGCAGGACGTTACACGTGTGACTCGGTGAACGCGGAGTACACCAGCGTGCGCAGGTCGCGGCGCAGGTTGAGCCGCGCATCGGTGCCCATCACCTGGGTCATGAACACCACCGCCAGCCTTTCCTTCGGATCGATCCAGAACGCGGTGGATGCC
>SXGT01855777.1_pt1 | contig 18878 bp, 17 predicted proteins | sample 3176221 | NCBI WGS metagenome assembly SXGT01 (sample SAMN11356862, study PRJNA531348) | freshwater metagenome | isolation source: freshwater sample F1-120 | place: China: Fuxian Lake, Yuxi | collected 2017-12-25
GCCATGGCAAGGTGCTGTTCATCGATGCACTGAACGAAGTCACGCGGGAGCGGGCGCAAAGCTTCCTCAAGCCCGAACACCAGGAACGCATCCTAGGTGCCTTTCGCAGCTTCACCGGCGAAGCGGGTTTCGCCAGCGTCGCCACGTTGGAGCAGATCGCCACCAATGGCGCCAACCTGTCGATTCCGATGTATGTCAAAAAACTCCCCGCTTCATCCAGGGCTGGGGGTGAGGCAGACGCACCCGCCACTCTCGCCGCCGCCTGGGAACAATGGCAAAGCGATGGACGGGCGTTCTGGCAGCAGATGGATGCCTTGGTGGAAACCCTGGACAGACTGGCCGAAGACAATTCCAGCAATGCTTAACTTGCCTGCATTGCACTTCCAAGAAAAATCCGAAGGTCGTGCGTTGGCGAGTGTGTATTCAGAAGTAACGGGTATCAGCGACAGGACATTACGAAAAGCAGACAACCTATCCCCTGGCACGATCAAGAAAGCCCAGCAGCATTCAAGGCTGCATGTTGAACAGCAACTCAATGGGAATGGATATTCGACGGAAGAAGTTGAAACCTTGTTGGTACAGCATCCCGGATTTGGCGCCCCTGGAATGCTCTATTCCGGTCTTGTCTACGAATGCCAGATCGAAGGCTTTATTGCATTCCCGCACACCATTGAATTGGCCAGCGCCATCGACAGATTGAGCACGAGGCTTTTTGAAGCACGTCAACGAAACGACTTGGTAGGATTCAAGGATGCGCTGCTGAACCATCCGGTTCTTGGCCCTGCCTACTTTGCCCAGAACGGTGCTCCGACAACGCAGTCCACCAATAACCCTCTGCTCGAACAACTTCGAACTGCACAGGACTGGGCAGCCATCGATCAGCCGCTAGCAGCGGTTACATCGAACTCGCTGCTTTCTCTGCTCGCGCTGTGGGATGTGGAATTCTGCTCCCAGTACTTTTCTTCATTTGCGCCCCGCTCATGCTTTGCCATGGTGCTTCCCCAACTTGACCCCAAAGCGGGCAATGCCGATGCAGGCAAGATAGCAAAACGAAGGGGCATGTTCTTGTATCCCGTGCGCCGCTTGATTGACCTGATGGCCTGCATGGGTGAATTCGCCCGTAATCACAATTGGCCGGAGCGAATTCCGAAAGCCCAGGATATCGTCAGACAATCCTATGAATCTGAGCAGAACCTGGTGAACTGGCGTGATGGCACAAAGAAATTCACTCGCCGGGACTTCACGCACATCTGGCACAAGCTCTGCCCGGATCGCAAGGGTTCAACTGGCCCCATACGCGCGCCCGAGCCCTCGCCGCTGTTCGTCGCCACGGTGTTCTGGCAAGCGTTGCTTGTGGACGTCGGCACCACCAGCAAGGTGAAGTCGATCATGCTGATCGAGGATGACTACCTGCGATGGTGGACCATGCATCACGAAGCGTTGCGGGCCAAGGGAACCGTGTTCGGCGCATCCCCCTGGCCGGTTTGCTTCAACGAGATTTAGTCATCGTCGTCGGGAAGCACGTTGCCGGATTCCACCCGCTCCTCCCAATCGTCCGGCCGTTCGTCCCAGTCGCGGCATTCCCAGTACGCGTCGTTGTTCGGGTTGAGCTGATCGCTGTGATTGTCGAGATCATCTTGCTTGGACATGGAAATTCTCCTTGGACCGTTGTTCGATTATTTGCCGCCGGACTTGCCGAAATTGCGTGCAGCCGCAACTTGCAGGCGACCGACATGGCTGCCTTTCGGCACCACGCCTCCAATACGCAGGGCAACTCCGCTCTGAGCCCGCGACGCATCGGCAGGTTTGGTTGGATGGCTGGGTGATGGACGGGATTGAGGTTTGCTCATGGTGTTCTCCAATTTGTAGAAAGTTGATCAAGGTGTCCGAAGCAGCGGACAGCCGCATAATTCAGCTTTTCGGGGCTGGAGAAGTTCCAAAAAACGGAAGCGTGGACGGAGTGAATCCAGTACCAACACCCGGCCAATAACAGTCAGAACAAACAGGAGAGCAAACGATGGCACCCCGCGACGCACTCGATGCACGTGAATACCTGAACCAGCTGGACGAGTCATGGACCAGCCGAATTACTCCCCTGGCTCTACCCATCCTGCTGTGGGCGGCGAAGCAGGGGCTGACCATCACCTACAAACAATTGGCCGAAGAACTCCATCTCCGTCACGGTGAAGAAATCAAGCCACGCAAGACCGTATATGGACGACCCGCAGGGAAAATCGGCGAGGCGCTCATCATGCTTACGGATGATTCGGGCCAGGACATACCGCCGTTAAACGCAATCCTGGTCAATGCCCAGACTCACCTGCCGGGCCATGGGGTGAATGCTTTCATTACGCGCTACCTCAACCGCCATGCGCGTCGCCGGATGACGGACAACAACCGCGACGCACTAGCTGAAGAAGCGATGCAAAGCGTTTGGGACTACTCGGAGTGGGACGCTGTCGCCAAGTACTTCGGACACAAAAAACTTGCCCCCGTCCAGGTGCTGCAGGACAGCAAACTGGAAGCAGACCCTATCGACCTGCCGCCGCTGAAGAAGCAGAACGGCTGCTATGGCGAAAGTGATCAGCACCAAGCCCTCAAGCAATGGGTGGCTAAGAATCCGAAGTTTTTCGCGGAATATGGGCAATTCAAGTCCGGCAAGAATGAGCAGGAATTGCGCTCCGGCGATTTTCTCGATGCCTATTTCGAGAACACCGAAACCCGCTTGGCCGTCGAGGTGAAAGCCAGCAACGCGCCGGACAGTGAACTGTTCAGGGGCATTTTCCAGTGCATCAAGTACCGGGCGACCTTGCGTGCCACGCAGTTGGCCGAAGGCGAGCCACCCAATGCCCAGGCCGTCCTGGTCACCACACGCGCCGTACCCAGCGAAGCCAAGCGCCTGGCGATGCGGCTGCGGGTGAAGCTACTTCATGCGGATATCAGCACCGAAGCTCCCGCAAGGCGTTAACAGCAGCGCCGGCCATGAAGTGAGATTCGGGGTGGGTGGGTTGCCGGAACACGTCAATTAGCATGTCCGGTGCCCTCAACGATAACTTACCATTTACCAATCCGGTAAACACAAACTAGAATGCACCTATCGTTTGCATCAGACAATCTCAAGAAGCTCTGCCAGGAGCAGAAGGAGATGAACAAGGTTCTTGGCGCACCCTGCGCCCGCAAATTGAGAACGCGGCTATCGGATTTGATGGCCGCGAATCGTTTATCGGATCTGGCCGCAGGCCGGCCTCACCCGCTGAAGGGTGAACGCCTGGGTCAGTTCGCGCTGGATTTGCAGGGTGGCATCCGTCTCGTGTTCGAGGCCGCCGATGAACCGATACCGACAACGCAGGATGGCGCCATCGCCTGGACGCAAGTGACCAGCGTTCGAATCGTTTACGTGGGGGACTACCATGATTGAGCACGCCGCCCCGGAAGCCGCCGACATGGCGGAAACCTTCATCCCGGACTGGGTCTCGCCGCCCGGCGACAGCATCGCCGACTTGCTGGAAGAAAAGGGCTGGAGCCAGCGGGAGCTGGCCCAGCGCACCGGCTACACCACCAAGCACATCAGCCTGCTCATCAACGGCAAGGCGCCGATCAACCAGGACACCGCGCTCAAGCTGGAATTCGTGCTGGGCAGCAACGCCCGCTTCTGGCTGAACCGCGAAGCCCTGTACCGGGAAGCCATTGCCCGCGCCGAGGAACTCGACGCCCTGGAAGCCGACAAGGACTGGCTCAAGCAGATCCCGCTGAAGGAAATGATCCGCTTCAAGTGGATCAACGCGTTCAAGCACAAGGGCCAGCAGGTGGCGGAATGCCTGCGCTATTTCGGCGTGGCCTCGGTGAACGCCTGGGAAAACCAGTATGGCGCACTGCCCGTCGCCTACCGGGCTTCCCCTGTCTTCGAGAAAGCCATCGGCCCGGTCGCCGCCTGGTTGCGCCAGGGGGAAAAGAACGCCAGTGAACTGGATTGCCAGCCTTACGACGCCAAACGCTTCCGTGTCTTGTTGGAAGAATTCCGGGCACTGACCCAGGAAGCCGACCCGGCCGTATTCCTGCCCCGGTTGATTGCCCGCTGCGCGGAGGCCGGCGTCGCGGTGGTGGTCTGCCCGGCGCCGAAAGGTTGCCCCGCCAGCGGCGCCACCCGCTGGTTGACCAACGACAAGGCCCTGCTGATGTTGAGCCTGCGTTACAAATCCAACGACCACTTCTGGTTCACCTTCTTCCACGAAGCGGCGCACCTGCTGCTGCACCAAAAACGCATGATGTTTCTGGAAGTCACCAAGGATGGCCTGGATGGCAAGCTGGAAGCTGAGGCGGATGCCTTCGCCCGTGACTGGTTGATCCCGCCCGAAGCCGCGCAACAACTCCCCCTGTTGGACCGCACCGAGCCGGCCATCCGCGCCTACGCCCAGCAACTCGGCATCGCCCCCGGCATCGTGCTGGGACGCATGCAGAAAGAACAGTTGGAGCCCTGGCAGAGCTACCTGAATGAACTCAAGGTTCGCTACAAATGGGATCACGATGAGTGAAGTCCGCATGAAATCCAAGGGGCGGCAGATGAAGTTTGGCGTATTGAGGATGCGGTGGCAGGCACGCCGCGCAGACCAGCCTACGCGCGTCCATGAGCGCTACACCGGCAATGGCGCCAACCTGCGCCCCACATGGGAGCAACGGAATGCGTAGCGCCCAGGATCTCCTCGACGAACTCAACGCCTCCGACGAATCCCCCCGCATCGAGGCGAAGCGCTCCCGCGAGATCGGCAAATCACTGCTGCAAACCGTGATCGCCTTCGCCAACGAACCCGCCATGAAGGGCGGCTGGCTGCTGCTCGGCGTCACCTGGGAAGTCAACGACAAGTGCGACACGGTCTATACCCCCGAGGGCGTGCCCGATCCGGACAAGGTGCAAAAAGACCTGGCCAGCCTATGCGCCAGTGCGCTCAACTTCCCGCTGCGCCCGCAAATCGACGTGGAGCGCATCGACGGCAAGACCCTTATCGTCGTTCACGTCGCCGAGGCCGACCCGCGCCAGAAGCCCATCTATGTCAAGGCCACCGGCCTGCCGCGCGGTGCCTACCGGCGGATTGGCTCTACCGACCAGCACTGCACCGATGAAGATGTCTGGGTGCTGCGCGGCGACAGCCAGCCCCAGCATGGCCCGGACCAGACCGTGCTGAGCGACGCCCGCATGGATGACTTCGACCCCGCCGCCCTGCTCGAATACCGCCGGGTGCGCGCCCGCCTCCACCCGCAGGCCGAGGAGTTGGACTACGGCGATGACGACCTGCTGGAAGCCCTGGGCGCGGTGCGCCGGGTGGAAGACAGTCTCCGTCCCACACTGGCCGGCATCGTCCTGTTCGGCAAGTCCATCGCTCTGCGCCGGCTCCTGCCCATGGTGCGCATCGACTACATCCGCGTCCCCGGTACCGAATGGATCGAAGACCCCCACGAACGCTTCCAGTCCATCGACATTCGCAAGCCCCTGCTGCTGGCGCTGCCGTTGGCGGAAGCCAGCATCATCGACGAACTGCCCAAGGGCTTTCGACTGCCTGAAGGCGAACTGCACAGCGTCCAGGAGCCCATCCTGCCACGCAAGGTCATCCGCGAGGCCCTGGCCAATGCCGTCATGCACCGCAACTACCTGCTGCACAGCCCCATCCAGATCATCCGCTACAGCAACCGCATCGAAATCCGCAACGTAGGCCATTCACTGAAGCCCGCCGCTGAACTGGGCCTGCCCGGCTCCAAGCTGCGCAACCCCACCCTGGCTGCCGTGCTGCACGACCTCAACCTGGCCGAGGCAAAGGGCACCGGCATTCGCACCATGCGCCGGCTCGCCGCCGAAGCCGGGCTCACCTTGCCCGAGTTCCACTCCAGTCGCGAATCCGACGACTTCAAGGTCACGCTGTTCCTGCACAACCTGCTGACCGAGGACGACCACGTCTGGCTGCGCTCGCTGACACCGGAGCTACTTGGCAACGAGGAAACCAAGGTGCTCATCTACGCCCGCGAGACCGGCGCCGTGGACAACACCGCCTGCCGGGACTTCTCCGGGCTGGACACGCTGTCGGCAAGCCTGGTGTTGCGCCGGCTGCGCGACCGGGGCCTGCTGGAAAAACAGGGCAGCGGCAGCCGTACCTATTACACGCTGTCCACGCCGGCAGAACGCCCACTCGGCCGGCCGGAACAGGTGCTACTGCCCCTGGTTGAGATCGAAACACCCAAAGGCGAGCCAGCCTCCGCATATGGGGATTCCGCCAATCCCCCTATGCCGGCCGGCGAATCCCTAGAAGCGCCTGCAGCCAATGCGGAAGCTTGCAACCCTGAGCTTGCAACCTTGCCCCCCGAGCTTGCAACCTTGCTTGCAACCCTGAAGGGGCGGGTTACGCCGGTTGCCTTGCGCGACGCTATCCGGCGGCTCTGCGCCTGGGTGCCCCTGACCGGCGACCAGCTTGCAACCTTGCTCGACAAAGATCGGCACTACCTGCGCAACAAGCACCTGATCCCCATGGTGCGCGACGGCCTGCTCAAGTTTCGCTACCCGGAAAGCGCCAAGCATCCGCATCAGGCATACCTCGTGCCGAAGGATAGTGAGGGCGGGTATGACTGAGCAGACCTTGAAACCAGGTTGGAAGGTTTGGCGCTTCGAGCAGATGGCGGCCAACGTCAATGTGCGCATCGACAACCCATCCGAATCCGGGATGACGCATTACGTCGGGCTGGAACATCTCGACCCCGATTCGCTGCGGATTCAGCGCTGGGGTAGCCCGAGCGACGTTGAGGCAGGCAAATTGATGTTCAAGAAAGGCGACATCATTTTTGCCAAGCGGCGAGCCTATCAACGCAAGCTGGGCGTGGCCGAATTCGACGGCATCTGTTCGGCCCATGCGATGGTGCTGCGCGCCAAGCCTGAAGTGGTGCTGCCGGAATTCCTGCCGTTCTTCATGCAGAGCGATATGTTCATGGATCGGGCGGTGGAGATTTCGGTGGGGTCGCTGTCGCCGACCATCAACTGGAAAACGATGGCGGTGCAGGAATTTGCGTTGCCGCCGATGGAGGAGCAGCAACGAATTACAGATGCCTTGGATTCGCTTGAGTTGCTTATTGTCGGACTGGAATCCGCAGCAGCAGAACTCAACCTTGTCGAACGCGCAGCGATTCAGGCAATCATCGGCCCTGAAAACAAATGGTCGATCACGACTGTGCGAAGCGTTGTGAGATCCATCGAGGCAGGCAAGAGCCCAAAGGCATCTTCATTGCCAGCCGAACCGGATGAATTTGGGGTTCTAAAGGTAAGCGCCATAGGTGCTTCACGATACTGCCCAGAAGAGAACAAGGCACTCATAGATACCAGTGATTTCCTAGCCACCGCCATCGTCAAGGAAGGGGACTTCTTGGTAACTCGGGCGAATGCCCAACCGCAAGGAGTCGCGCGCACTTGTATTGTTGAGTCAACGCCATCAAACCTGATTCAGTGACAAGACATGGCGCCTGATCTTCGAACCTGACGCGCCATCGAAGCGATTCGTTTTGGCATGGACGAAGCTGCCTAAATTTCGCTCATATATTGATGCGCTGTGTTCAGGGACAGAAGCCAAGAACATTTCGCAAGCGAAATTCCTCGCTGCTCCGATGGTTGCCCTCGACCCGATTCAGCAGGTTGATATTGATCGGGTACTCAAACAAACGGACGCATCCCGAAATGCACTCAAGCTCAGACTTGTTGGTGCGAAATCAACAAAGATGGCATTCATGAAGCAAGCGCTGGGAGGCAACTAGTAATGGGCACTTTCAACGAATCCAACACCGTCGAAGCCTACCTCCACGATCTGCTCTCCGGTCAGGCAAAACCCGTTCCCGCCTACGTCGCCCAAGAACTGCAAGCCCCCTACGGTCGCGTTCACGCCGGCCTGGGCTGGCGACGTGTCGCCAGCGCCGACATTCCGCGCCAGGCGCAGGAAGTGCTGGTGGAGAAATGGGTGCGCGAGGCGCTAATTCGCCTCAACCCGGAAATCGCCGCCCGGCCCGACCTGGCCGACGAGGTGTTGTACCGGCTTCGCGCCATCGTCCTGTCGGTGCGTTGCGACGGCCTGATCCGCGCCAACGAGGAAATGACCGCCTGGCTGCGCGGCGAGCGGTCCATGCCCTTCGGCGAGAACAACGCCCATGTGCCGGTGCGCCTGATCGACTTCGACAAGTTGGACCAGAACCAGTACGTGGTCACCCAGCAGTTCACCTTCCGCGCCGGCAACATGGAGCGCCGCGCCGACCTGATGCTGCTGGTCAACGGCCTGCCGCTGGTGCTGATCGAGGCCAAGACGCCAACGCGGGCAGCAGTGAGCTGGGTCGATGGCGCGTTGCAGGTGCATGACGACTATGAGAAGGCCGTGCCGGAGTTGTTCGTCTGCAACGTGTTCTCGGTGGCTACCGAAGGCAAGGAATACCACTTCGGTTCACTTGGCCTGCCGGTGAAGGACTGGGGGCCGTGGAATCTGGATGCGGATGGGGGTGACGAGAAAAGGCATCCCCTGCATGGTCTGAAGCTCGCCGCCGAGAGCATGCTGCGGCCGCATGTGGTGCTGGACATCCTCGCCAGCTTCACCCTGTTCGCCACCGACAAGAAGCAGCGCCGAATCAAGATCATCTGCCGCTACCAGCAATACGAAGCGGCCAACAAGATCGTCGAGCGGGTGCTGGCGGGCGCGCCCCGCAAGGGCCTGATCTGGCATTTCCAGGGTTCCGGCAAATCGTTGTTGATGGTGTTCGCGGCGCAAAAGCTGCGCCTGCATCCCCACCTGAAGAACCCGACGGTGTTGATCGTGGTGGACCGCATCGACCTGGATACCCAGATCACCGGCACCTTCACCGGGGCGGACATCCCCAACTTGGAAAAGGCCGACACCCGCGAGAAGTTGCAGCAACTGCTGGCCCAGGACGTGCGCAAGATCATCATCACGACGATCTTCAAGTTTGGCGAGGCGGACGGGGTGCTGAACCCGCGCAGCAACATCATCGCCCTGGTGGACGAGGCCCACCGCACCCAGGAAGGTGACCTGGGTCGCAAGATGCGCGACGCCCTGCCCAATGCCTTCCTGTTCGGCCTGACCGGCACGCCGATCAACCGTTTCGACCGCAACACCTTCTATGCCTTCGGCGCCGACGAGGATGCCCTGGGCTACCTGAGCCGCTATGGCTTCGAGGAATCCATCCGCGACGGCGCGACGCTGAAGCTGCACTTCGAGCCGCGCCTGCTGGAACTGCACATCGACAAGGCGGCCATCGACGCCGCCTTCAAGGACATGACCGGCGGCCTCTCCGACCTGGACCGGGACACCCTGGGCAAGACCGCGGCCCGCATGTCGGTGCTGGTGAAGACGCCGGAGCGCATCCGGCGGGTGTGCGAGGACATCGTCCAGCACTTCCAAAGCAAGGTGGAACCGAACGGCTTCAAGGGCCAGATCGTCACCTTCGACCGGGAATCCTGCCTGCTCTACAAGGCCGAACTGGACAAGCTGCTGCCGCCGGAAGCCAGCGATGTGGTGATGACGGTGAACGGTAACGAGCCGGCCTACAAGCCTTTCGCCCGCAGCCGAGACGAGGAGGAGCGGCTGCTGGACCGCTTCCGCGATCCCAACGATCCGCTGAAGCTGCTGATCGTCACCGCCAAGCTGCTCACCGGCTTTGACGCGCCGATCCTGCAGGCCATGTACCTGGACAAGCCGCTGCGCGACCACACCCTATTGCAGGCCATCTGCCGGGTGAACCGAACCTACTCGGAACAGAAGACCCACGGCCTGATCGTCGATTACCTGGGCATCTTCGACGACGTGGCCAAGGCGCTGGAATTCGACGAGAAGGGCATCACCGCCGTGGTGTCGAACATCCAGGAATTGAAGGACCGGCTGCCGGAGGCGATGCAGAAGTGCCTGGCCTTCTTCGCCGGCGTGGACCGCAGCGTGGAAGGCTACGAGGGCCTGATTGCCGCCCAGCAATGTCTGCCAAACAACGAGACGCGCGACAACTTTGCCGCCGCCTACAGCCTGCTCGGCAAGCTATGGGAGGCCATCTCGCCCGACCCCATCCTTGGCCAGTACGAGAAGGACTACAAGTGGCTGTCCCAGGTGTACCAGTCGGTGCAGCCTTCCAGCGGCCATGGCAAGCTGATCTGGCATGCCCTGGGGGCCAAGACCATCGAGTTGATCCACCAGAACGTGCACGTCGACGCCGTGCGCGACGACCTGGACACGCTGGTGTTGGATGCGGACCTGCTGGAAGCGGTGCTCTCCAACCCGAACAAGTCCAAGGAAATCGAGATCAAGGTGGCGCGGCGGCTGCGCCGGCACCTGGGCAACCCGAAGTTCAAGGCGCTGTCGGAGCGGCTTGATGCCCTGCGCGACCGCTTCGAGTCCGGCGTGCTGAACAGCGTGGAGTTCCTGAAAGCATTGCTGCAACTGGCCCGTGAGGTGTTGCAGGCCGAGAAGGAGGTGCCGCCCGAGGAGGACGAGGACCGCGGCAAGGCGGCGCTGACCGAGTTGTTCAACGAGGTGAAGACCGCCGAGACGCCGATAATGGTGGAGCGCGTGGTGGCGGACATCGATGAAATCGTGCGCCAGGTCCGCTTCGATGGCTGGCAGGCCACCAGCGCCGGTGAGCGGCTGGTGAAGCAGGCCCTGCGCAAGACGTTGTTCAGATACCGACTGCACGCCGAAGAGGAATTGTTCGAGAAGGCTTACAACTACATCCGGCAGTACTACTGAACAGAAAAGAGGAGCTGCGGAAAAAATCCAACGACGGTTATGCAACCGCAATCGGCTCAACCAAATGCTCCGTATCGGTGGTGCGCTCACCATCGCATTGCAGGCAGATATCCGCCACACCCTCCGCCGAATGGATCTCGATGCTGTTGAGCCAGGGGGTTCGTTGTTCTGTTTCATCCCGGACCACATAGGCAACATGCGGCTGGGTCATATCAAGAAGTCCGCCACATCTGGCGCAAGGAACAACCGGACCGGCACAGCCGCCGGTGTAATTGATATCCCGTTCGCACAAATAGATGTGCATCGCCGGCCAGGCGCATTCGGCGCTGCAATAAGTCGCCGCCATCTCGTCACTCAGCACATCGACCTCGATGGTTTCTTGCAGTCCATAGCGGCATTGCTCGATGACCCGATTGAGGGTGAACCTATGCTCGGTAAGCGGCTTGCCGCAGGCGCTGCAACATCCCAGGTCGGGCTTAGGTAGCATGGCCTATCCTGCGCGGTGAGCTAAGGCCGCCGCCAACACGGCAGCGTCGCGTTTCCGCCCCGTCGGGTTGGTGGTCAGTGCCAGGAGTTGCAGGGCTTCGTCCGGGTTTGCCCAGCGCACCGAGGCGGTTTCCTTGTCATCGGGCGCGATACCACCGCTGCCGGCTTGAGCCGTCATCAGAAAGTAGCGATTGATCGTGGTGCCGCCCGCATACTCGCCGGGCAAGGGCGCGATGATCGTCGCATGCACACCGGTCTCCTCGTAAACCTCACGCAGCGCGGTCTGCTCAGGTGTTTCGCCAGGGTCTGGACGTCCCTTGGCGAAGGTCCAGACATAACCGTCGAAATGATTCTTCGGCTCCCGCAGCAGGAGGTTGCCTTCCGGGTCGAACACGACGCCGCCATACGCCAACTTCTTACCCGCCGCGACGGTCTTGCTCCAGGGTAGCGTGTACATCTGCTTTGGCGGCGCGTCTTCCGGCATATCGTAAAGCGCTTGCCAGACCTTGCCGTAACGCGATGCCCGCGCCTTGCCCTGGCGTGCGCTCACTTCATTTTTGAAGTTGGAATAGTCGATATCCATGGCGATCTTGCCGAGTGCGGCGGCGAAATCGACATGCGATACCGTGGCTCGCCAGGGATAGTCGGTGCCGCCTTTGGCCTGGGAAGCGGAGAGTTGCGGCAAGTATTTCAGACGTAAGTTGTCCAGGTCTTGCTTGACCCGGGCACGGACCGTGAGGAAATCGGTGCCAGGTTTCTGGACCGCGCTGAAAAAGCCGATGTTAGTGAAGAGCCACATGTTTGTTCTCCGATTTGTTGTCGTGGATGAGAGCGTGATAGCTTGCCATTGCCGAGGCTCAAAAACTGAGCCTGATTCACATTCGACAGGATGTATTTGATGAACCGTACCGAACGCTTCTACCTCATCGATCAGTTACTGACGGCGCGCGGGGTCATGAACCGGCAGGCGCTGCTGGATGAATTGCGCGTTTCTTGGTCGACGCTAAAACGCGATCTGCTCTATCTCAAGGATCGGTTTCACGCGCCCATCGTGTTTGACCGGGAAGCCGGTGGTTACCGCTTCGACACGCCAAACGTAGGACCTAAGTACGAACTTCCCAGACTTTGGTTCAACGGCGAGGAAACCTATGCGTTACTGACCATGCACCAGTTGCTCTCCGACTTGGAGCCGGGTTTGCTGGCTCCGCATATCGCGCCGTTGCTGTCGCGGTTGGAGGCCATCGTCGGTCAGGACCACCTTCGATTTGAAGAGGTCCACACCCATATCCGTCTGGCCCGCATTGGCACGCGGCGGAAGAATCCGATCCATTTCGGCGTGGTGTCGCGGGCCATCCTGGAGCAAAAACGCATCCGCATCCGGCACTACAACCGTAACGAAGACACCCACACCGAGCGCGAACTGTCGCCACATCGGCTGACGTTCTATCGCAACAACTGGTATCTGGAAGCCTGGTGCCACCTGCGCAAGGACCTGCGCCGTTTCTCGGTAGACGCGCTGGAACAGGTTGAACTACTCACCCAGCCTGCAAAAGCCGTGTCGCCAGCCAAGCTGGATGCCGCCTTCATGGGCAGCTACGGCATCTACGGCGGCGAGAACACACAAAAAGCGGTGCTGCGGTTTTCTGCCGCCGCTGCGCGTTGGGTGTCGGATGAAGAATGGCATCCGAATCAGGTCGGGAAACTGGAGAGCGATGGCCGCTACGTTCTGGAGGTGCCTTATGCCGACCCGACCGAACTGATGATGGATATCCAGCGGCATGGTCACCATCTCGAGGTGCTGGGGCCGGCGAGTCTTCGCGAATCAATCAAGGCGGAACTGCGTCTGGCTCTTGGGGTGTATGAAGTAGTTCATCCCTGAGTCCTCCTCAATGCACGCAGCAACTCAATGGCAATCCGCTGATTGGCCTTCGTCAATTCACGAAATTCGTGTCGTAATTTGATGGCATCTTCTGAAAGCTCGATGCCCAAGTCATTTTGGCTTTGCTTAGCTGAACTTTGATCCAAGCCCTCAGCGGCGGCGTAAATGGCTGATGGTTTTGTGCCGAGAGCGAGAGCGATATTTTCGAAAAGTGGGATCGATGGCAACCTGTCACCTCGCTCGATGCGAGACAAATAGCCGGCGTCTATCCCTGCGCTCAGCGCTACATCTTCTTGAGTTAAGTTGCGCTCTTTTCGGAGCGCGCAGATCACCCGACCAATCTCCATAGGCAAATTCTCCGGGCGAGGTTGCCTTGCAGACAAAGTCTGACGGGCATTAACATCTGAATCTTATGTCTGTCAGGCAGGATTCTTCAGATGAACAGCAATAATGCGACTTCCATCTCCATGTACTTGCCTGATGGCGACCCAGATGGAATACGAACTGCTGAGATTGGCGGGGCTTCGATCATAGCTTTTGCTTTTCACAAGAGTCTCTTTGGGCAAGTGGCCCAGAAATACCGAGATGAAATAAGCAAGCCTGGTGTTTACATCCTCTATGGCGAAGACAACCTCCAGCATAGCGTTGCCTATATCGGCGAATCCGAAGACGTCAAGGCTCGGCTGAGTTATCACCTGAGCAGCGACAAGAACAAGGGTCTGAAGGATTACTGGTTGGACACCATCATCCTGCTCAGCAAGGATGACAGTCTTACAAAAGCGCACGTAAGATTTGCTGAGGCCAAACTGATTGGCGATGCCGGTGGCAATCCACTGTGGAAATTAGCCAACGACAAACTTGTCAACGGCAGCAAACCTCCCAAAGCAACCAAGCTGCCCATTGCTGATGAATGCACCATGATGAAATTCATCATGAACACTCACATCCTTACTCGAGCACTTGGATGCCCATTATTTAAGGTCACGGTTGGCAAGCAAATTACAGAGGCTGCTCAACAAGACCAGTTGACCTCAGATAGCCCCGAGTTCAGGTTTGCTGGCACTGGTTATGATGCAAAGGCCATTGAGTCTGGCAAGAATGGAGAGTGGATTGTTCGTAAGCAATCTGCAGCCAAAATAACCGAGGCAACAACCCTCTCCACTGGCATCAAGACCATACGGGATCAGCTAAAAAATTCAGGAGTGCTTATCGAATCCAAAGGAGTTTTGATTTTCCAAGATGACTGCGTCTTTCGCTCGCCTTCCGCCGCAGCAAGTGCAGTTTGTGGCTCATCAACCAACGGAAGAACCGCGTGGAAACTCGCAGATGGCACCAACTACGCACAATGGGAAAACGTGCAAAACAGCAGCATTCCCCAGCCCCAATCAGAGATGGAAATACAATCCAAACTGCCTATCTAGGGGCTAGGGATGCCTAGAGCCAGCAGAATGGGCAGACCAAATCCGCTCTTTGAACTCATCCAGCGACTCACCTGGACGGGCACCAGGAATGTTTAACTTGCGCGCCTGAGCCTCCATCGCCGGAACCGACGACCACCATGCCACGGTGGCCGGCTTCTTCTGTTCAATCGCCTTCCGCAAGTTGGCGCGAATAAAACCTGGATTTAGCGGCTGCCCGGTTCCCTCTGCTTCACGCGCCTGACGGGCCAGATCGACGGCGGCAAGCAGATCGGCATCGGAGACGTTGATGGCCGCCAGATCGGCAATAACCGGGTGACCAGGTCCGACAACCACGCCCTGCTCGCGGAACAGCGCCGCTATCGCTTCATGCCGATCATTTTGAACGGCGGCAACCGACGCAACGTTTTGGATTCTCATCGCAAATGATGCCGCCGAATCGGGTGAGGGTTTGTTTCTCTGATCTTCGATGTGTGCTGGGTACGGCCGACCGGCTCGCGGCGAATACCGTGTCGCGTGCATGCTTCTTGATGAGCCAGATGCCGTGCCCGGCCAAGCATCCGGTGAGTTATCCACTCCGTCGGATTGTGCAGCAGATTGGCCTGTCAGGTCCGCGTCGGGTTTGCTGTGGGCGTGCGGAAGCGTTTGCGCCAGAACCAATCGAAAAATTAGCCGGTCTCCAGAAAGCCGACGCAGCAGGCCGGCCCGCTCAAGACCCGCCAGCGCAGTGCGGATGTTGCGCTCGCTGGGCTGGACGATCTGCACGCCGGCACCTTTCGGCACATGAGTTTCGCAGTAAGCCCGGAGCATCCCCAACGAGATGGGCCGAGTCTGACCGACCACGCCGGTTCTGATATCTGCCCAGTACCTGAGCCACAGATAAGCGAAGGCGGAAAGCGGTCCCGTTCCATGCATGGCCTCGATTTCCGTTGCGGTGAGATAGACCCCCTTCAAGTGATGCCTCCCTTGCATATGGCGTGCATTGCGAACATCCATAAGCCGCCGAAAGGTGACTTATGGATGGGGTCGGTCTAGGTTCGCTCTGGTTCCGCAGCTATACAAGTCGCTTGGCAAGAGAATGATGAGGTGGGGTGAAATTGGTCGGAATTAAGTACCTGGTGGCGAACGGAATCCGATAATGAGCACAAAGGCATGCCAGGATTCTTCCTGTGATAAGCACGATCGGTATCCCATTCGACCTGACTTCAGCAATTTTGGCGGCTGATTTTTGCCAAAGGTAACCCTTTACCTCATGAAATCTTGGCTTCCCAGTCTTAGGGATAACCACGAAATCTGGCAAATACCACTTCCCTGATTCGATAAGCGGGACTTTTTCTGACTCGTAGCTCCAGCCAGCGATAACTTGTTCCTCGGTCCAGAAATCCAGAACCTTTGCATATGCAAGCTCCCAAGCGCCTCTGACTGTTATTAGCCCTGCGACAGGTGAGTTGTATGGATGGCGTTGAATTACATTGCTGGGTCGCATTTTCACACCCGCATTTATCAAGTACCGGCGAATTGTTGCGTAATCTGCACCGGCTCCTTGAGCCGCAATGATCTCCATCGGCATCTTCATATTGATATACAGCTTGGCCCAGTCATCAGATAAGTGGTGGAATTTGTCCCAACTGTTCGGCCGCATCGTTGCGCAAGATTCCTTCAGCCGACGTTGCATTGTTCCGAATCCGACGCCGTATTTCTTAGCAAGTGCAGCTACGGTTTCTCCCGCTTCATACTGACTCCTGATTTCATCCAACGGCAGTTCACGCTTCCTGCAAGGATGATGGGCGTAAGAAAGGGATTTTCTGGAAGCAACGCCATGTGCTTTTGTTGCTCTGAGTACGGATGTTTTGCCGATTCCAGTCTTTGCAGCAACCTGACTGACCGAAAATCCGCTTTCGTACAAGCGAACGGCTTCCAGAGAAATATGTTCGGGTAATTTGTTCGAAGTCATGCAGCAATGCTGCTGTCACGACCTCACTCTTAATCCAATGGCTCCCGGCCGGGATGGGACCGTGCTCCGACTTGGCGAGCATCCACTGGCCGAAGTCGAGAGAGTCGAAAGCCAACTCCATGATTCGCTCGTTCGAGAGAGACGACGGAGCCGGTTCTTCAGGAGCGTGAGACTTCACCATTGGCACGCCGCCTTTGTACTTGATGCCCATGCGCTCGCGACGCACGGCAAGCATTCGATTCCGCATCGTGCCAGACAGGGCAATCACCTCCTGCTGCCCAGGAACGGACTGATCGCCTTGCAGCGATTCAGGAAGCATCGTCAGATCGATCAGTATCTCGTCGGGCCAGGCCATGTGTTGTTTGGTAAAACGCTTTCCGCCTGATGCCTCCGGGTTTTCAGTCAGCCAATCAGCAAAATCCTTGTCCTTCGTCCAGGACTCAATCTGGCCTTTCTCTTTCTTTTTGTCCTCCAGATGCGACCGATAGACACGGACACCACCGCGCGGAACGTACCGGGTCATCTCGACAATCATCTCGTCGGTCGGTTCTTCGGCCTGATGGTGGAACACCCATTGCTTCAACCAATCAAGCGTTCCATTGCTAAGACCATTCTCCGGCACCTTCTTCTTGGGGCGGGAATCTTCGTGCGGAGCGACATAAACGCCATCACCACGCGTGTAACCGGACACGTGCGACTTCACCATCCGCCCGTTCGCCGCCAGCACCTTCTCCTTGAATTCCTCCACCGGCATGGCCGTCACCGGGCCAAGGAAACGCGGGTCGTCGTAGTGCAGCAGGTAGGCGTGAACGGCTACGTCCTGGCTGGCAAATTGGAGCATCGCCTTGTCCTCGTCCCACTCCGTCCAGTTTCCAGCCTTGCGCTGGTGGATGACGTAGACCATCGGCGCGTCTTCTTCCGGCCCGAGATAGCAATCGACGTGGTCCCCGTCCACGCCGAGACTGGACAGGATGTAGCCGTAGGGGAAGACCATCCGCGTTTCCCAGGCGTGACCATCCCGGTCAACGCCGCGCCTGACAGAGCCGGCCTCGTTTTCAATGGAGATGGTCAGGCCGCGCCAGGCGACCTTGCGCTTCTGGTAATTCCCCGCCTTGATCTGCGCCGGAGTCGGCTCATGCGGGAAACGGAAGACGGCAGAATGCGCAGCAGCGCGAACTTCATCCTGGGTCAGATAGGACTTGGTGAGGGAGTCGAAATCATCAGCAAGGTCGATGTACGACTTGCCTAGCAGGAGAAGATCAACTAACGTCGTGTTGCAGCAGCTACGGAAGCCGATGGACTCAAAAGTCTCAGGTTTGCTGCCGGTGGGGTTACTCCCGGATTCAGTAGAATCCCGAAAGACCGAATGCCCCGACCAAGACGGCTCGCTTTTCTGAAGCGGGCCGTTATTCTTTCTTGTGTCCTTGTGCGCGATGATGTCTCGCATCTTCTTGTCGGTCATGGAATAAGCCGAGTCGAAGACGTATAACCCGCGTGCTTCGCTCCACATCAATGCTATGGCGTAATGATTTCCGCCAGTCCGTCGCTCGAACAGCAGATCCGCCCCGTATTGCACTGCCTTTACATTCGGGAACTCAATTGCGCGAACGATTCCGTCCATCAGCAGCGCGCGATTTTTGACAAATACCCTGGGCCGCTCTTTCCTTCTTGGATCGTCGTAACAATCCGGCTCTTCTCCGACGCCAGCCTTCTCGGTAAAGGCATGGGTCTCTGAAGCGGGAAAATCAACCTGGATCGGAATCGTCTTCTTCCAACCATCTCCGACTCGACCGATATGCGCGGTCAGCTTCGCAACCTTCCCGCCAAGGTTATCCGACCACCACTTGACGGCTTGATCGAAGGTTTCGATGTTACCGCTTGGCTTGACCAGGATAGATAACTTCCTGGCGTCGCCAGTCTCGACAAATTTGCCGTCAGGAGCGTGAGGATGCTTCTGGTTGAAATCTGGAGGCGCAGCCTTCGCCAGCGTGACACTGGCGAAGGCTGCGATATGCGCGCGGAGTGCTGATAGAGAGTCCATCAGCACATGGTGACGTCACGACATGCCGCGAACATTCCCGGCGTCGTCCAGCGAGTAAACCCGGTGCTTGCCGTGCCGGTCCATCGTGACAGTCCTGACTCCAAGCTCGGCCAGCTTCTGGCAGGCTTCGCTGAAGATCGCATGCGTCATTTCACCCATGCCTCCGAAAACATGCGCCACACCGTCACCGTGCAGATGCACGCTGAAGATGCGTATTCCACACCAATCTGGACACTGATTCCACGCGAACCTGGACAGTGATTCCACGGCAAACTGGACACCGATTCCAGAGCAAACTGGACAGTCAGTAGTAGCTGCGTAGCACGCGGGATAACCGTGA
>SXGT01404064.1_pt1 | contig 18877 bp, 13 predicted proteins | sample 3176221 | NCBI WGS metagenome assembly SXGT01 (sample SAMN11356862, study PRJNA531348) | freshwater metagenome | isolation source: freshwater sample F1-120 | place: China: Fuxian Lake, Yuxi | collected 2017-12-25
AGGGTCGAATCACAGGCAGGAGCGCGAGGAGGGAACGCCTCGCAAAGGGGGGCGAGGGAAATCACCGGGAGGAGGGCGAGGAGGGAACCTCCTCGCAAGTAAAAAATCTTCGGGGGGGGCGGCGAGGAGGGAGGCATGGACGGAAGGCGAACGAAGACATGGAGAAAACGAAAATCGTGACTCGGTTGCTCGAGGACAAGCGGATCCTCGTGACGGGGGGAGCGAGGGGGCTGGGCGCCGCCATGTGTCGGGCCTTTGCCAGGGAGGGTGCCCGCGTCGCGTTCTCGTATGCCAAGAACGACGCGGCCGCCCTTGCCCTCGAGGGAGAGCTCGGCGAGCTTGGCGCGCCCTGCAAGCGCTACAAGGTCTCGGTGACGGACGACGAGGGCACCTGCCGTATGGTGGCCGACATCGAGCGGGCCTGGGAGCGCGTCGACGTCCTGGTGAACAACGCGGGGGTCTCCCAGAACCTGCCCCTGGCGCTCCTGGACGACGAAGATTTCGACCACGTGATGGACACCAACGTCAAGGGCACCTTCCTCACCTCCAGGGCGGTGCTGCGGGGCATGATGAGGCGCAAGGCCGGCCTGATCCTGAACCTGGGCTCTCTGGCCGGGGAGCGGGCCCTCGAAGCTCCCATTCACTACTGCACCAGCAAGGCCGCCATCCGGGGCTTTACCGAGAGCCTGGCCAAGGAGATGGCGAGGCACAAGATCCGGGTCCTGTGCCTGGCCCCAGGTCTGCTCGAGGACGGCCTCGGGAAGAACCTCCCCGAGTACCGTCTGGCCGACTACCTGAAGCACTGCTCTCTCGGGCGAGTGGGCCGGCTCGAGGAGCTGGCCGAGCTGGCCGCCTTCCTGGTGAGCGACGCCAACTCCTACATGAACGGAGAGACCATCCTGGCCGACGGCGGGGTCTAGCGCAGCAAGAGGGATGAGGCGCAGAGCGCGCAGAGCGCGCAGAGCGCGCAGAGCGCGCAGAGCGAGAGGAGAAGATCTCGTGAACTGGACTATGCTCTGGCCGTGCCCGAACGCCCCTCGATCCGACTGACCTTCCTCGGCGGCGCCGGCTCGATCGGCGCCTCCAGCGCGCTGGTCCAGGTCGCCGGGACCTCCCTCCTCGTCGACTGCGGGGTCCGGTTCAGGGCAGGGCAGGCGCTCCCTGATCTGGACTTTCTCACTGGCAAGAAGCTGGACGCGATCGTGGTGACCCACGCCCACAGCGATCATACCGGCGCGCTCCCGGTGGTGCACGAGGCCTTCCCCGCCGCCCCGATCTACATGACGCCTCCGACGCAGGATCTTGTCAGCATCCTCCAGAGGGACGCGCTCAAGATCATGAGCATGGCCTCCGAGCGCGAGGACGACCTTCCCCTCTACAGCGAGCGCCAGGTTTCGAGCATGATCGGGCTCCTCCGGCCGGTGGACCACCACCGGAGCGTGACCGTCGGCGAGGTCGTCGTGACCTGGCTGCCGGCTTGCCACATCCTGGGCGCCTCGATGGTCCACCTCCGGACGCCGGGGGGGAACGTGATGTTCACGGGCGACTACAGCGTGAGCGCGCAGAAGTCCGTGCCGCTCCTGGCCCGCCCCACCCTCCCCGTCGATCTCCTGGTCAGCGAGGCGACGTACGGCAACCGGCTCCACGCCGACCGGAGGCTCTCCGAATCCCGGCTCGTGCAGACCGTCGCCGGGGTCGTGGAGGGCGGAGGGCGGGTGCTCATTCCGGCCTTCGCGATCGGCCGGGCCCAGGAGGTGTTGCTCATCCTGAAGGAGGCCCTTCGAAAGAAGAAGATGCCCGAGGTGCCGGTCTTCGTCGACGGGATGGTCCGCTCGGTCTGCGGGGTCTATGCGCAGCACGAGAGCTATTTGACCCCGAGCCTGGCCAGGGAGATACGGACCTCGGGGCACCCTTTCTTCAACAAGCAAATCCAGCCGGTCCGGGACCCTCGTGACCGGAGGAGCGTGCTGGACGCCGGAGCCTGCGTGATCGTCGCCTCGAGCGGGATGCTCCACGGCGGCCCGTCGGCCTTCTACGCCTCCGAGCTGGCTCCGCGCGAAAAAGACGCCATCTTGATCACCGGATATCAGGACGAGGAGTCGCCCGGCGCCGCCTTGCTCAAGCTGGCCGCCCAGGAGGGCCCTCGGCAGCTCCGGCTGGGAGGCCGGCTGGTGGATGTCCGCTGCCTCTTCCAGCCCTACAGCCTCTCGGCCCACGCGGACCGGACCCAGATGATGGGCCTCATCGAGGCGCTCCGCCCGGCGACGGTGGTGCTGGTGCACGGGGATCGCGAGGCCAAGGAGGGGCTCGCGGCCAGCCTTGGAGTGGCCGACATCGAGCTGGCGGAGGACGGCGATCAAGTGGTCCGCGCCTACCCGCCGAGGTCCTCGAGCCCGAGGCCTCTCGCCTCGCTGTTTCAGAGCAAGGTCGCGGCCTCGCTCGTCGGGCCGAGCGCCGGCTCCCCCTTGCGCGCTTCCTCGCTCGCGGAGGCCTGGTTTGGCCGTGAGGTGGACAGGGGCACGATGGCTCGCTTCGTCGACGCCCTGCTCCACGCGGGCGTCGCCCGCCAGGACGAGGAGGACAAGGCGCTGCTCTGGTCGCTCGTCCCTGCCTCTCCCTCCGCCTCCCCGGCGGTCCGGGACGCCGACGCCGAGGCCGACGCCGAGGCATTGAAGGCAGAGAATCCCAAGGGCAAGCTCTGGGAGCTCTGCGCCCGCCGTAGGCTCCCTTTCCCGGAGGAGGTTCACACGTCCGAGGGCGAGCTCCACGTCATCGAGCTTCGCCTGACGACCTCGGAGGGGCCCGTCTCCAGCGGGGCGTTCCGTGCCTTCACCAAGCGGCTGGCGGAGCAGAGGGCTTCCAAGAGGCTCCTCGAGCTCCTCGAGTCTCGCTCGGAGGCGGCGCCAGCTCCTCCGGAGGCGAGCTCCTCGACGGGCAAGGATCCGAGGATGCAGCTCAACGAGATGCGCCAGCTAGGGCTCATTCAGGGCTTTGGCTACGAGCTGGTCCAGCAGCGGGGTCCTCCACACCAACCTATCTTCGTCTTGCGAGGGTGGCTCGAGAACGCCCCCGGGGAGAGGATTCACACCGAGCCCGTGGAGGCGAGGAGCAAGAAAGAGGGGGAGGCCGCCGCGTCGGCCCTGCTGCTTGCTTTGGCGATCGAGGCCTCGGCATCGAGCTGAAGGTCGGGGTAAGGGGAGTCGCGCGACTTGGGTTCTGGCTGGAATTGTTGGTCGGGTCATAGTTTAGACTTGTCAGCGTCGACACCTGCCGCGAGAAGTTCGTTTGCTAACTTCGTCTTCCACGCTCCCGCCGGATCGATAGCCTCGTAGACGACTCCAGACAAATCGCTAGGTATCTCCGCTGTAGCCTTGTGGAGTAGGCATACTCTGCCTCTACCGAGCTTCCCGACGAAGTAGCCGAGTTCGAATATTACATTTTGGCGCGCCCTCGCTTTTAGGTCACCGACCTCGGTAGCCTTGGTTCCGCCTACGTCGTCAGGGGTGAAGAGGACGACTGCAAAAGCTACGTCGCTATATGCCTCGAGTTTCTCGATTATGGTTCTTCCGCCGCTTGGCTGTTCGTGGAGGATGATCGGATCGAGAGCGATCTTTCGCAGAAATTCGGCGACTTCCCATTTGGCTTCGTCGTCATGTCCATGAACGAGAAATACCTTGTGTAAATTCATTTGATTCTGTTCGGTGGGAGTCATCGATTCACCATCCTCCATGGCCCGTCCTAGCTCTATCGTTATGTGCGAGGCGACGAAGTCCAGTTTTGCGAGAAAGAGTGTTCTGAGTAAGAGCGCGCTATTGTACCGGTCAGCCCTATTGTTTGGAGGGGCCCCGCTCGTGTTGTAGAATCGCGTTAACTCATCGGAATCTTTGCCGTAGAAGTCTTCAAATCGAGCCCCCGTCACGGTAATCCACTTGTCCACCACGGGGTCTGTGAGAACCGCTTGTGCAAGCGCAAGACCTTCGTTGTGTTGAGTCTGCATGTGGCGAATGAAGCGCAACCGCTTGCTCGGCTTGGGGGTGCTCAAAGCCATCGCTTTGTCTATGAGTTGGTCAAGGTGAATTCGTTTGAGGAGTACTTCGTACCCCACGCCTTCGGGTGATCCGTAACTTCGTCGTGCATGCTCGATCACCCCCGTGGAGGTGAAGTGGATAGCGTCTTCTGCTCCGAGGACCTCCATCACGGCATCCCGGCTAGAAATCGTCCAAGTCCTTAGTTCATCGAGATTGGCGATCTGATCATCGGTTCCCGCCGCCTTGCACTGACGCAAGGCATCTATCCGGTCTGGTGTTGGTGAACTCCGGCCCACACTCACACCTGACGTGGGAGGCCTAGCGCTTCGGCGGCGCTCGATGCGACGACGGCATCGTCGATCCAGCGCTCGAGCGTGGCGAGTGTGGTGCAGGCGTCGATGCGCGCCTCCTCGTCGGCGCTGAGCTCGAGCCCGCGGCGGGCGAGCACGCGACGAAGGATGGTCCGCGCCTCGGCCAACCGACCCTTCCGGCGCCCCTCCTTGCGCCCCACCTTGCGCTCCGCCGCCCGCAACTCCTCTGTCACTTTCTGTTGGAGTTCTGGGTGCTTGGCAAAGAGGAGCTCCACGAGGTGGATCTGGCGAGCCATGACCTCGGGTTCGTCGGTCTCGACGCTCTGGATCACCTGGGCGCGCGCAGTCGTCGACATGGCGGTGTACTGTACCATGTCCAGCACCCACTCCGCAGGTCGGCGCGAGGCTACCCAGCGACCGAAGTCATCCAGGGCGCGGCCGGACCGGGCGACGAGGAAGGGGACCAGATCGTCGCGCAGAGGAAGCTCGTTGGCCGCAATCCAAAGGAACGGGAACACGAAGGACCCGACGTGGTAGCAGCCTCGCGCAGAGCGGCGGACCTTCCACACCTTGCGGAGGACCTCCGAGACGTTCGGCGCGACCGTCCAGACAGGCTCCTGGCCAGAGAACGGCGCCTCCAGATCCTCGACGCGGTTCACCTGACGTACCTGGCGCCGCAGGAGGATGCGCTCGATGGCTCCGAGGTCCAGATGATCGCCGGCCATCTTGATCTCGAGCTGAATTTCATCGTGGCCGCGGACGTAGCCCCACGGAGGATCGAGGCGGGGCAGACGGCCGGAACGCCGGACGAGGAACCTGCCGTCTCCTTGGACGTGGGTGAGGCGGATCTCGGGCGGGGCCTTCCAGGTGACGGCGCCGTGAGTGAGCTGCGCGGTCTCCTGGGCGAAAGTGCGCTTGGCGAACTGATCCGGCTGGCCCACGAGGCGCGGAGGTAGCAGAGCGGCAGCGGCGACGCGAGGGGGTATCAAGGACCGCGCTTGGCTCGAGCTGGCTTATCTCAACTTGAGGCCTGCGCGGGTGCCTCCCAGCCGAAGGAGCGCGGCGATCTCGGGCCCCTCGGCCAGGCCGGCCCGCTCCACCGCCGCCACCAGCTCCCCCGTGCGACGCTCTCGCTCCAGGTAGGCGATGGCCAGGGCCGCCAGCTGGTCCTCGGCGACGTCCCGGAAATAGTCGATGCCCTCGCGGTAGACCAGACGAGCCCCTACGCTGGCGCAGGCGATCTGGGCGCGGTAGGCGGAGGGGAGCCGGGTCCAGAGACGCTCGCCCGCGGCCTCCACAAGGACGGCGGGGAGGTGATCCAGGACCGCCGCTCTCACCAGGTCGGCGTGGTCGCGCTCGAGCGCGGCGAAGGCGCCGCCCAGCGCGCTCTTGAGGCGGTGGATCTCGCGCGAGATCGACACAGAGAGCTCGGGGAGCGGGGTGCCCGGCCAGCGCCGGTGAGCGTCGATCAGCGCCTCGGCCTCCAGCCTGGCCAGGTGGCGGAGACGACCAAGGACCTGGGCCACGAAGAGCGGCTTGATGGCCAGGAACTCGGCCTCCTCCAGCATCAGGCTGGCCGTGATCTCGTAGCTGGAACAGATCACACCACACTTGTTGGCGGAGCTGTCCTTGATGATGATCACCCCGGCGCTCGAGAGCCCCTGACGGGCGTCGTTGGTGAGGAACAGGTTGGCGCCCTCGACGATGAGCCGGCTCGAGGGCTTGCCGTCCGCTCCAAGGAAGCGCCGCCAGTTGTCGCCGTTCATCGTGCCAGGGCGGCCTCCCGCAGGCACGAACGCGTCCGCCGTGACGCGGTTGTGCATCTCGTTGCGGAGGCGAGCCCCGTCCGCATCCTGCATGGTGGAGACCCGCCCCCTCGCGCCCAGGCGCGCCCGGTCGAAAGCCCCGATGGGCGCCGATCTCGCGACCAGCCTCGACAGCTCGCCGTGATCGAGGCCGTCAGGATCCTCGGCGCAGCCCGAGCCGTCCGCGACGCCGACCACGCGCACCCGCTCCCCGTACTCGCGCATCAGGATCTTGAGCTCGTTGCCGCCCACGTCCCCGTCGGGCCCCCCGGTGAGCTTGATGCTGAAGCCGTCCCGCCTGGGATCGATGCCGATGGCGCCGAGGCCCACCTCGAGGAAGACGTTGAGCCCCTCGCTCGTCACCCCGTACTCCTTGTGGTTGATCCCGGCCCCGGGCTTGGAGCTCATGAGCGCGTTGGGGAAGGGATAGCCCCGGGTCTTGGCGCGCTCCACGATCCACACGATGTGCTCGGGGGTGATGTTCTCGTCAGGGCCGAAATAGATCCACTCGGGCCTGGGCGGAGAGCGCCGGTCGACCACCCTGGATCGGGTGGCGCTCTCGGTCGTGATCAGATCAAGGATCGCGTCGGCGAAGGCGCGCACGCAGCGGGTCACCACGCGCCCGGGCTCGACCAGGATGACCGCCTTGGCCCCGCCCTCGGGGATGTCCTTGTTCTTGAGCTGCTGGGCGAAGGCCAGCTCGTAGACCTCATCGTAGAGGCGCTCGGTCTCCCGCACGTGCTGCTCGGCGCCAGCTGGACAGACCACCCTCACGCCCCCCCTCGCGGTGTCGCGGAAGCGCACGTGGAAGGCGAGGAAGCTGCGGCCGTGCACGAAGAACACCGCGAACGGGACCTCCGGGCGAGGCGCCACGGGCGTGAGCAGCGCGGGGGAGAGAGAGAGCGCGAGGGCGTAGCGCCGCTCCACGAAGTGGTTGGTCTTCTCGGTGGCGGCGATCGCCTCCAGGAGCGTGAGCCAGACCCTGCGCGCCACGTCGTCGTCGGTGGCCGCCTTGAGCTCGGCCCGCGCCGCCCTGGCCTCGACGAGCCACGCCTCTTCCCCGATGAGGCGTTCGGGATCGAAGCGTCGTTCGAAGAGCCGCACCAGGTTGGAGGCGAGATCCAGCCTCCCCTCCACGATCTCGCGCACATGGGCCCGGCTGAACACGTAGCGATCGCTCTTGAGGAGCAGGAGGTGCACGAGATCGCAGTAGGCGTGCAGCGTGGCCGCGCCGTCGAGCCCCAGCGAGGGCGCGCGGTAGGCGAGCGCCAGCGTGTCGTCCTCCAGCCAGTTGAGCCGGAGCAGGTCGCGCCTGAGGCCGCGCCAGAGGGGGCCCTCGGGATCGAGCCTGGCCTTCCCTTCGAGCTCCACCACCGTGGACACGATGACCACGCTGCGCTCCTCGCCCTCCGCGATCGTGTCCACGTAGGCCCGCACGATGTTCATCCCGAGCGTCCCCAGGCGCTGCGCCACCCGGGACAGCATTCGCCGCGCCGCGACGTTGGCCGCCGCCACGATGATCCGGGCGCGCCCTCCGGGCTCCTGGTCCTCGAGCGCGACAGCCGCGCCGCCGCTCGCGTCCACGTCCCTCCACAGCGCCGCGTGCGCGAGGATCCGGAACGGCGAGCAGCCGGTCGCGTAGTCCAGCGTGAGCCGCTTGAAGTGCACATTCAGGGAGGCCTCGTCGATCGTGTCGCCTCGCCTGGAAGCGAGCTCCAGTGTGGCTGCGAGCTTGCTCTGCACCAGAGGATCCCCGAGATCGCACGGGGGGCTCTCGCCCAGCTCGAAGGAGTCCACGCACAGTCTGGCGTCGCGCGAGGAGTAGATCTTCGCGGCGCGGACATGGGCGTCGCCGAGCTCGCGCATGAGCCCCTCCAGCATCCCCGGGGCGTCCTCGGGCAGCACGAAGGTCACGCGGCGCCCGTCGCCGCTCTTGATGCGTAGCCTCGGCTCCTGTCCCGTGGCCCGCAGCGCCAGGATCGCGGCCATGTGCTCGAGGCGGGTCTTGCGATCCGTGTTCTCGAAGTAGGCGGCAGGTAGCTCGGCGTGAAACCAGGGCACGAGGTCGGCGGCGGCGGCGTCCAGCCGTTCGGTCAGCTCACGCAGGTCCTCGGCGACGCTCGTCGATGCGCTCATCCCGCGCAAGATAACCCACCTGGAAACGCCGCTGGAGGCCATTCTAGGTCGGTCCTGGCGGGGCGATGGCTGTTATGCTGCATCGCGAGGGGGAGCGCTGGTGGCTGCGAGGGGGACCGTGCTCGAGAACATGACCATGATGCTCGCGTCGTTGAAACGCGCACGGACGTTCGAGGAGGCGGCGGCGACCGCGCTGGCGCAGATGCTCCGGGTGGCCCGCGAGGCCCTCGCCCGGTCGACCTTCGCGGCCAGGGGGAAGATCGCGCGGGGCATGGTTCACCTCCGGCCCGGCGACGGCTACCGGCGTCTGGTCGTGGTCGAGGAGGCCGGCGACACGACCCGCGTGGTGAGGGCTGGCGGGCAGTTTCTCCCGTCGGCCACGGCGTGGCGCTGGGTCGTCGAGCACCGGGTCCCGATCGCGATCGACGTGAACATCGGCATGATCGACGTGGGCGCCACCGGCTCGGCGCAGGCCATGCGCGCCGGGGCCGTCGCCGTGAGCAACGACAGCCAGGAGAAGCTGCTCCAGCGCGAGACCACGCACGTGCTGGTGATCCCGCTGCGCTCCCCCAACGGCGCCATCGACGGGATGGTGTCCATCGAGGCCGACTGCCGGGCGGCGATAGGCAGGCCCTTCATCTTCCCGGAGTGCCTCGGCGCGCTCCAGGAGCTGACGGACGTGGCCGAGCTTTTCCTCTGCACGCTGCCTCTCCGGCTCGGGGACTCGGCCGAGCCGGACGAGCTCCTGCCAGTGATCGGCGCGTCGATGGCAGACGTGGTGCAGATGCTGCGGGTCTTCGCGCAGCAGGAGGAGACCCTCCTCTTGAGCGGCCCGACCGGCGCCGGGAAATCGCGGCTCGCGCGCTGGTGCCACGAGCAGTCGCCCAGGCGCGCTGGGGTCTTCGAGACCCTCGATCTCTCCACGGTGCCAGAGAACCTGCAGATGGCCGAGCTCGTGGGCTGGAAGAAAGGCGCCTTCACGGGGGCTCTGAAGGACACGGGCGGCTACGTCGCTCGGGCCGACGGAGGGAGCCTGTTCATCGACGAGATCGACAAGCTCTCCCTCAAGGCGCAGGCAGGTCTGCTCAGGATGCTGGAGGAGCGGCGGTACCGCCCGCTCGGCGACGGGGCCGGCGACAGGAGGGCCGACGTGCGCTTCATCGTGTGCACCAACACCGACCTCTGCGCCCGCGTGCGCGACGGGAGCTTCCGCGAAGATCTCTATTTTCGCATCAACGTCCTGCCGGTCCGCGTGCCCCCGCTCGTGGATCGGAAGGACGAGATCCCGCGCTGGGCCGCCTATGTGCTGGGGCGGCGCCACGGGAGCGGCCGGCCAGGGGCCGCGCAGCTCTCGTCGGAGGCGGAGGTGCTGCTCTCCGCGCAGCCGTGGCCGGGTAACTTGAGGCAGCTCGACAACATCGTGCGACGGGCCTATGCGCTGGCGCTGATGGACCAGGACAGCGCGGCCGGCAACCTGACGCTCGAGGCGCGCCACGTGAGGCGCGCGCTGGCGTACGAGGAGGGCGCCGGACAACGCTCGGTGGTGGAGCTGTTCCACATCACCGCGACCGCGTTCGTCGCCGAGGCCGTCAGGCGCCAGACCGAAGGAGGCGTGCTCGATCTGGATCTGGCCGACGCGCTCAGGGGCTTCATCCTGGGGATAGCGGCGCAGAGGGTCGGGAACAAGGAGGACGCCTATCGCCTCCTGGGCAAGGAGGCGCTGGTGCAGAGCCGCAATCACACCCGACCGCTGAGGCGCGAGATGGACCGGGTGGAGGCGCTCTGCAAGGCCTTCGGCGAGCAGAGCACGGCGCCGTTCGGACGGGCGGGTGAAGGGGAAGATGGCTGATGCCTTCCGAGGGCGACGGGAGCCAAGGTAGCGAGTCAAGCCTGGCGTCGCGCAGCACCACGCGCGCCTGGCAGTGGAGGCAGGGGCCGCTCCCACGGACGATCGCCGAGCGCTACCACCTCGGAGAGCTCCTGGGTCGGGGTGGCCACGGTGAGGTCTGGGAGGCCGAGGATCGGCTCGCGGGCGAGCGGGTCGCGGTGAAGCTGCTGGATGGTGAGCTGGGGCCGCAGGCCGCCCGGGTGCGTCGCGAGATCGCTGCGCTGCGGCTACTCCGCCTTCCGGGCGTGGTGCGGTTGCATGACGAGGGCCTGGAGGGAGGCCTCGCGTTCCTCGTCATGGAGCGCGTCAGCGGCCAGCCCTTCCCCGGCGTGACCGCCCCCCGACCCTGGGCCGAGATCGCCGGGGTGACCGCGGCGCTGCTGGAGACGCTGGCGCGCGTTCACGCTGCGGGCGTGGTGCACCGCGATCTCAAGCCCGCCAACGTGCTGGTGAGCGCGCAGGGACAGGTCACGCTCCTCGACTTCGGCATCTCGCTCTTCGGCTCGCGGCTGGAGGATCCGCTCGAGGGCGAGGGCGAGGTGCCGGGGACACCCCACTACCTGGCGCCCGAGCAGATCCGCGGGGATCCTGTCACGCCGCGGGCCGATCTCTACGCGGTGGGCGTGATGCTCTACGCCGCGCTCTCGGGGCGCTTTCCCCATGCCGCCGACAGCTGGATGGCGCTCATGAGGGCCCAGCTCACGCAGCCCGTGACTCCCCTCGCCGAGGCCGCGCCCTGCGTGCCGGCCAGCGTCGCTGCGCTGGTCGAACGGCTGCTCGCCAGAGAGCCCGAGGAACGGCCGGAGTCCGCGCTGGAGGCGCTGCGGGCGCTGCGAGGAGAGCCCGAGATCCGTCCGGGAGCTCTCGCGCTCCTGGAGCTGGCCGGGGGCGCTGCGCTGGTCGAGGAGGATCTGCGTGAGCTCTTCGTGGGCCCCGATCGGCTGCTCTACCTGCGCGAGGACGCCGCGCGCATGCTGCGGGCAAGGACAGAGGGAGCTCCCGCTCGAGTGGCCGCGGAGGTGGCCGCCTGGGTGCGCGCCGGGCTGGCTCGCTGGGACGGCGGTCGGCTCTCGATCGATCGCGACGCGATCGATCGGCTGGAGGCCGAGCTCTGTGGGGAGACGCCCGGCGGCGATCCGCGTGAGGCGCGCCCCGAGGTCGGGCTGCTCCACGCGCTGGCCGCCGGCGCCGAGCCCCGGCAGATCGCCATGGAAGCTGCCGCCACGGCCAGGGTGCTGGCGAGGGACGGGCACCTTGGACGCGCGGTGGCGGCGCTCGAAGAAGGCCTCCACGCGGTGCGACGAGGAGCCCACGCCCGGGGCGAGGGCGAGGTCCCGCTGCTCTCGATGTGGCTCGATATCGCGCTCTCCCGGTGGATGCCTCGTTCTCTCGATCGCGTGCTGTACGAGCTCCACCGCGCCGAGGCGCCGCCGGAAGCGATCGCTCCGCTGGTGCACCTCGCTCGCGCCGGCCTGGCGCTGGGCACCGACGCTCACCGCGCCCTCAGACTCGCCGACGAGCTCCCGGAGCTCGACGATCCCGCCCTGGAGTGCCGGAGGCAGGGTGTCCGCATGATCGCTGCGCGGAGCAGCTCCTTGGAATGCGAGGAGGCCATGCTCTCGAGCGTCACGGACTGGGCGAAGCGCAGCAAGGATCCCACCGCGCTCGCCCGCCTGGCAGGGTGGACCGGTCGAGTCCGTTATCGCCAGGGGCTCTTCGAGGAGGCCGCGGCCCTGCACACCAGGGCCGCGGCCGAGGAGCCGTGGACGGTGGATCGAATAGCGGCGAGGCTCAACGCGTCCTCTGCGCTGCTCGAGGCCTTTCGTCACGAGGAGGCGCGCGCCTCCGCCATGGAAGCGCTCACCCTGGCCAAGCGCTCCAGGCACGCCTTCTTCGCCGCTCGCGCGGAGTGGGTGATCCGGACGGCGCTCTATCGCATGGCGACGACCCGCGGACCGGATCTCGAGCTTGTGGACGCCGTCGCCCTCCTGGGCCTGGCCGACGTGGAGGCGCTTGTCTGCACGACCGAGGCCGGAGCGGCCTTTCGCGCGGGGCAGCTGGACATGGCCCTCGAGCTCGCTGACCGAGCGCGCCGGCTGTGGGTGGGCAACGGCCTCCACCCGGAGGCGGTCCTCCTCCTGCGCTGCCTGGCGCTCCGCTGCGGAGCTCCGGCCAGGGAGGGAGAGATGGAGGCCCTCTCGGAGAGCGCCTCCTCCTGCCTGGTCCCTGGGATAGGCATCCAGGCGCTCGCTCTGCTCGCCCCCAGGGCCATGTCCCCGCCGCATCGAAGGAAGGTCGCCGCCCTCATCTCCCAGATAGAGCGACGGTACTGGGGATTGAGGATGGATGTACTCTCCGTCGAGGAGTCGCTCGAGGCCCTCGGGCTCGACCCGGACGTCGGTGACATCACGGAGCCGGACTCCACGCGATAGCCAGCTCGAGCGCCCGACCGAAATCGATGGATCCGTACCAGGGAGGCCCGCAGCTCGACATCGGATTGGGACCTGTCGGACGGTTGCAGGATTGGCTGATGATCTCGATGACGCCGTCCGGCGTCAAGGCGGGGTTGGCGCCGAACCAGGTGGCGATGTGCCCCGCGGTCAGCGCGCTCGCCGGCGACGTTCCGGCGATCCGCGCGCCCGGCCCCCAGGCGCTCTCCGAGAGCGGGAACGCGCCCCAGGGGGCAAGGATATTCGGCTTGCAGATGCTTGTATCGAAGGATGTCCCCTCCGCCCAGGCGTCGTCCGTCGGATTCTTCGGCACGTTGACGTTGCAGCCGCCGACGGTGATCGTGCCCGCCAGGCTCCCTGGGCTGGTGAGGGGGCCGCCGTTCCCCGCGGGAGCGCAGATCACGATACCGGCAGCCCTCGCCATCTCCACGACGAGGCCGAACGGATCCCCGTCTGTCGTGACCGTCCTGGCTTGCGGGAACCCCGTGGGCACATAGAGGACGCGGATCGGAGCGTGGAGGTGAGCGTTCCTCTCCACGATCCGGCTGGCGGCCTTGAGCGACTCCGCGGGGCTCCTGACGACGAGCGAGTAGATGGTCGCCTTGGAGGCGGGACCGGTGAGAGGACCGCTGGCCGCGGCGACCTCCAGGACCTTGGTCGTATGATCGTCGGAGCCTTCGAAATCGCTCAGGCTGGTGTCGAGCCGGCCACCGAACTCGGCGAGGCGCCTCACGCCCCCGCCAAGGACGGCAATGCCGACGCCCTCGCCGCGTGCCCGGCCGCAGTGAAAGATGTGCCTCGATGCTTCCATGGCAACGCCCCTCGACATATCGCGCGTGGCGACAAGACTCACCAGTCGTTCTCGAGCTGGGAGGACTGGCTGTAATAATTGTTTCTGGTGTTCACCAGGGTGAAGGTCTCGTTGGACGGGAGCCAGGCCGCCGTGAAGGTCGCGTAGAATTGGCTATATGTGGTTATGGGTCCAACGTTGACGCTCACGGTCGTGGAGGGAGCCGTGTAGGACTCGAGGAGGATCCAGTGCTCCTCCCGCCGGTTCACGTCCGGCGCCTTGGCGAAGACATAACCCCACACCGAGCTCCCCGAGGAGACCTCGCTGGTCCCCGTATCGATCTGGGGCGGCGAGGGCGCCTCCGGCGAGGGCCAGTCCGGCATCATGCTCGCGATCGACGAGCTGGTGGGGAGCGCCGTCTGATCCTCGTACTTCGTGTACTTGGCCTTCACGTACCGCCATATGCTCAGCGAGGACCAGTTGTCGCGCACGTACTCGCCGAACTCCGTGACGCTGCCGATGCCCGTCCAGGGGGAGCTGGTCGCTTCGGACAGAGTCACCCTGGATTTGGGCGAGGCGTAGCTATCGTACCCCTCGTGGAGGATCCAGCGCTGCTCTCCCCCATCGGACTGGATCCCGTGGGCGATCGGGTTCTGGCTCCCGTCGTTCGGAAAAATTTCGACGACGACGTTGGGCGTGAGCAGATGCATGATCCCTGTCCTTCGGGGAGCTGGGCGCGCCGGCAATCCGGTGCCGACGGTGTCCCCCGGCCGAAGGGTCCTGCAAGAACACCACCACCACCGATAGACCTCGATTCATGGGTTTGCTCATGCACCCTCTCCCCTGGAACGCGTAGATTTACACGCGCGCTCGTACAAACGTACGCGCGCCCTCCCCCTCGAATCCCGCGCTCACCGGTTTCCATCGTAGGACAGCCCGTGGCACACGCGTTGCTCGAGCGGATCCTCCAATGGAGACGCATGGCTGGTACGCCTGGGTGAACCGCACGCTGTCGGGCTCGGCGTCCTTTCATCTCCACGGCCTGGTCAGCGCGCCCACGCCAGGATACGCGGCCGAGCTACGAGCGGTGGAGACGCAGGACAGCGACCCCGACGAGCTGGTCTTCGAGCTTCGCCTGAGGGAGCTGCCTGGGAGCTGGCCCGATGTGGAAATGCCGATCGTCGTGCGCCACGATCGCCACCCTTACAAGGGCCACTGCGCAGGTGTCCTGGTGCGCGTCGCCGACGCCGACACCGTGTGGATCCCCGTCGCCCAAGTGCGTTGAGCGCCCGCGAAGCCAGGCGAACAACCTCTCAGAAGATCAGATGTAGGTTCCATAGACCGTGGGCGAGTACGGCCGCGAGGAGGCCTCCTTCGAGGTAGGCCGCGCCGAATCCAAAGCCCAGGAGGACCGCCTGATAGGCCGCTATCTTGTAGACCACGAGGTGCGCGCCGCCGAACACGAGGGCCGAATAGAGGAGCCCCAGCCGCTCTCCGTACCGGCGGGTGAGCACCCTGAGCAAGAGGCCCCTGTAGAGCCTCTCCTCGGCGAGGGGCACGGCGAAGATGGTCATCAGGAGGACGGGGAGCCGGTCCTTGGCCCGGGCGATGCCCTTCCTGACCTCGGCGGCCTGCGCCTCGAGCAGCCTCTTGCCCTCCCGCTCGAACTCCGCGGGCCGCACGCAGCGCTGGAGGTAGATGCCGGAGTCGAACGCGCGCTGGGCGCCCGACACCAGGCCTGTCGTGAGGGCGAAGCCGAGGAGGGCCGCGAAGGCCAGGCGCCCCGGGCGAGCTCGAGCCCGGCGAGGGCGGCTCTTCTCGAGGAGGCGCTCCACGAGCTCGGGCACGGCGCCGCCGTAGAGCACCAGGACAGCGCCTGTCGTCCACAGGCTCGCGTCGATCCTGTGCAGCGCGGCGAGCAAGAGAGGCAGGGCGACGGCCGCGGCCACCGACGCTCGCACGAGGAGCCGGGTGGGGGGCTCGCCCAGGCGGGCCCTGATCGCGTCGCTGGGGTCGACGCCCAGCTTGGAGAGGATCTCGTCGGCGAGGCGCCCGGGGCGAGGGGCCCTGGTCAGGAGGAGGAGCCCGACGGAGCCGGCGAGGGCGGGGGCCGCGAAGGCGACCGGGTTGGCCCCCCCGCCGCAGGTCACCGCGAGCACGTGGACGTACCGGGCCGCCACCCAGAAGAGCACCGCCGCGCTCATACCCGGGTGGCGAGGCACCCGCCGGGCGAAGTCGATCCCCAGGGCGAGGCCGAGGGACAGGCCCAGCACGAGCCGCGTCCGCGCTCCCGAGTGCCCAGTAGCCAGGAGCTCGCGATCGAGCTCCGCGAGCATGAGGAGAGGTACGAGGCCCACATAGAGCAGAGGGCGGATCGGTCGGTAGGCGACGGCGCTGGAGCAGCCCAGGCCGTCGGCGAGCCGCGCGCGTACAGCCGCGTCACCCACGATCGCGGTCGAGAGGGGCTCGAAGGGCCCTCGCCTGGAGAGCGAGATCTCGGTGGTCGCGGTCACCCGGACCACTCCTCCTTCCTGCCGGAGGGCCTCCACGGGGAGATCGATCACCGGGGCCTGTGTCTTCGTGGAGAGGTCGCCCGGCCGTTCGCGCAGGAAGATGCGAGGGGATGAAGCCTCGCCCCCGGCGTCCCTTTGCTCAGGCTCCTCCGCCATCGCCGGCATCCTCACCCTTCCCTCGTCCCGTGGTAAAGGACCATCGGTGAGAGGCGCCGGGAGGAACGAGAGATGCTGGGCATGACCTTCGGCGAGCTCGCGCTCACCACCTTCATCTTCGCGCTCATCTACGGCGCGGGCTTCCTGCAAAGGCTGGGGAAGTGGCTGGGGACCCTGATCGCCCCGAAATAAATATAAACCTATAATAATTTTATAAGATTGGGCACCGTGCAGGACGATCGGGGGAGCAGACACAAAGAGCCGGGCGAGTACGGATCGCGCCGCGACGCGTATCTCGTGTTCCTGACCGACGCGTCCGCGGAGCTCGAGGTGCTCTCCCGTCGCATCCGGACCTCGGGGCGCACCGTCGTCGACGTGCCCCTCTCCCTGCTCCGCGAGCGGGCCGCCGTCCAGGAGCCTGGCGTCGTGCTCCTGGATGCGGACGAGGACGGAGCGCTCGACGTCTTGCTCAAGCTGAGAGAGCTACCCTCCGGGGAGCGTATCCCGATCTTCGTCTTTGGCCGCGAGGGAGGCGCCCTCCGCGACGAGGCGCAGGCCAAGGTGCGCGGCGCGAGCCAGTTCTTCGTCCGTCCGGTGAACGAGGTGGTCCTCCTCCAGCGCCTCGACGAGGTCCTGGGGCCGCCCTTGCCGAGGAAGACGGGGCGCCAGTCCAGCCCGCCCGGCGCTCTGGCCAGCCGAGCTCCGGGCTCGAATGGGCTGCCGCAGCCCCCGTCCTCGCACAAGCTCTCGTCCCTGGTGGCGCGCGCGGGGCTCACCCTGACGCCAGGGGCGACCCTCGGCAGTCCCCACCTCCCGTTGGACGTGCCGTCGGTTCACGGCGTCGCGCAGCACGGCCCGCTCAGCCTCGAGCTCGAGCACCTGCTCTTCGAGGCCGAGCTCAGGGTCAGCGCGCAGATCGCGGAGGTCCAGCCGCCCACGCCGGAGGAGGAGATCGAGGCGGTGCTCCCCGCCGAGCTCCTGGAGTCCCTGGACGAGCCGATCGACGACGACGACGAGCTCGATGCGGTGGTGGGCCCCGCCAAGGGGACGTCGGCCGGCGCGGCGGGCACCGGGGTCGAGCGTCGCCCGGGCACGGGTGAGCGCCAGACGCGCGCAGGTACGGGGGAACGTGCCCGCCGCGAGCGAGAGCGGGCCGTGCCGCGCGACATCAGCAGCAACGCGCTGCCGGATCTCGCCCCCCAGCCCAGCCGCGACAGCGATCTTCCTCCGACGCCGCGCGACGGGCGCCGTACAGCCACCAAGCTGGTGCCGAAGCCTGCCGTCGTACCTCCGCCCTCGTCGGTGGAGTTCCTCCCGCCCCCGCTGTCGCGCCAGCGAACGGTCGCCCCTGCTCCGGGCTCGACTCGACTCGCGGCGGCACGTCCGGCGAGCCCTCAGGAGACCCGGGGAGTCGACCCGGGCGACGTCCCGGTCACCCTCGCCCAGGCCATCGCCTCGCGGACCTCCGGCGCTCTCTGCTTCGGCTCCGAGAGCGGAGTGAGGCGTGTGCTCCTCCGGGAGGGAGACATCGTCACGGTTGCCTCCGGGCTCGAGGACGAGAGCCTCGTCTCGTTTCTGGGCACCCGGGGCGAGCTCACCCCGGCGGACGTGGAGTTGCTGGGCGCCAAGCTCCCTCCCTTCGGTCGTCACGCGGGGGCAGCCCTCGTCGCGCAGGGGCACCTCAGCCAGGATCAGCTCTGGCCCGTCCTCCGGGCGCACGCGGAGTGGCTCCTGGTGCGTTGCCTCAGGATCGCCTCGGGCAACGTGGTGCTCGAGGAGGAGCCAACCGGTCGGCTCAAGGGTGAGCCCAGCGTCTTCGGCGGTACGTCCGGGGTCGCCACCTTCGTCGAGGCCATGCGGAGGGTGGTCGAGCCTCCCCAGGCGCTCGAGCGCCTGGGCGGCGAGGAGACCCGCCTCGCGGCTGGGCCGAACACCCTGCTCCTCGCGGAGGCTCGCCTTCCTCCGGAGGAGGCGCAGCTCCTGGAGAGCGTCCGGGGCGAGCCCCTCTCCAGGCTCGCGCCACAGAGCGAAGAGCTGATCCCCGTGGTGTATGCGCTCGTGCTCCTCCGGGTCTTCGATGGGGTCCGCTCGATCGGCCACCGGCAAAAGCCCGAGTCCGAGGTGCCGGAGGTGGCGGTCCGCGCCCTCGACGAGGAGGCAGTCCGCGCCCGGGTCAGGGCGCGCCTGGGTCATGTCGAGGAGGGAGATTACTTCTCGATCCTGGGGGTGCCGCGCGACGCGACCGGCTACGAGATCCGCCGCGCCTTCCTGGCGTCGCGCCGGGATTTCGAGCCCACGAGGCTGCTCACCCCCGCCACGCTCGACCTGCGCTCGGACGTGGAGCGCATCGTCCTGGTGCTGGAGGAGGCCTACGAGATCCTCCGTGAGCCCGCCCGTCGGGAGCGCTACAGGCGCGCCATCGAGACCAGCCCCGAGTGAGCGAGGACCACATCGAGGCCTCAGCCGCACCGGGTCTTCGCGGGCTGTGTGGTCACGCCAGGCTGTGTCCTATTAAGGGCTGAGGCGGGCAACTGCACACGAGGTCGGTAGGGCCATCACCTGGGACATGATGGCTGTTGCACCGAAAAGTAACGTCACGGTGTGCTGAAGTGGGGTCGCGGCGTTGCCACTCGCGCCTGGAAGTAGAAAAATCTCGTCGCTAGGTGCTCCAGTGCCGGGCCGAGCTCGTCGACAAGTTCATCAGCAGGCCAAGGGACATTCCGGAGCTGGAGGTTCACTCGCGGCTCGGCCGCTTGATCCTCTTCTCGCGTGGAAGAGCGGCGCGCCGGGACGCGTTCCA
>SXGT01245884.1_pt1 | contig 18874 bp, 17 predicted proteins | sample 3176221 | NCBI WGS metagenome assembly SXGT01 (sample SAMN11356862, study PRJNA531348) | freshwater metagenome | isolation source: freshwater sample F1-120 | place: China: Fuxian Lake, Yuxi | collected 2017-12-25
CTTCTGTGACTGGCGCAACTGCTCCTCGAGGGCGGCTTGACGGCTTTCAGCCGCCTTTCGCTCGGTGAGATCCCGAACAAAACCGGTGAAGACCGGGCCTGACGGCAGCGTGGCCAACGCGATCGCTACTTCGCACGGGAACTCGGTGCCATCGGCTCGGAGGGCGCGCGTCTCGAATCGTCTCCCGGGCATCGGGGCCGACCGGGACTCAAGGTACCGCTCGAGGCCGGCCCGATGAGCGGCTCTGAGTGTCGGCGGAATGACGAGGTCCGCCATATCCTGGCCGATGGCTTGGCTCCGGCCCAGACCGAACATCCGTTCTGCGGCGCGGTTGAGTTCCACGATCCGCCCGGTTCCGTCGAGCGTGATGATCGAGTCCATGGCCCTCTCGAACATCACGGACTTTCGCGTGTCGCTGGCCAGCAACTCCTGCCGCTGGTCTTGGTCGACCCGGTTCCGAAACCGGAGGCCCAAGAGGATCAAGCCGGCGACCGCCGTGCAGAGCGCGATGAGACTGGGCACGACGCCACTCACCGCCACACTCGGAGCCCGAGCGGCTAGCCAGCCAAGCAGGCCGAGATTGAGGAGGGCGACCGCCACGGTGGCGCCCCAACCGAACAGCAGACTCGCCAGAACCAAGTCGAGGACGAGGAACGCCAGAGTGGTGGGGTTCCGCTGGGGCGCCGACGCTAACGCAGACGCCGCAATGAACGCCGGGATCAGGAGTACGGTAGTGGCTGCCGCAAGCTGCGAACGCCCGAACCGGTTCAGGGCCAGGCAGGCCGCCAGCACCGCGTACCCGAGCCAGGGGACCCGGTAGGAGTTGTCGGTTGTCCACCGGTACAGGGCGTTCACGGCGAAGAGGACGATCATGGTGATCAGCAGCGATTGCAACATTCGCTGCCGGTGGCGGAGCCAAATCGGATCGGGGGCCGGCACGGTCGTCATTTGGAGGCGGAGTCGGCTCCCGCCGGGACGGCCGCGGCGAGCCCGGGCAGGTAGTCGGCGCCGGCCTCGAGCCGGATGCTGGAACCTTCGAACGTCTTCGGCAGCGGCGCGGCCCGTCCGCCCAGACACCGAGCGAGAAATTGCTCGGCAATTCTCCAGAACGAGAAGCTGTTGGCCGGACGCGCCAGGCCGTGCCCTTCGTCAGGGTAGACAGCATAGACGACCGGCACCCCGGCACCCTTCATGGCGGCAACGACCGTATCCGACTGGTATTTAGGAACCCGTGAGTCATTCGACCCTTGGCCGATCAGCACCGGGTGTTTCGTCTGGGCCGCAAAATTGATCGGAGAGCGCGATCGAAGCAATTGCCGTCCTTCCTCGGTTCGAGGGTCGCCGACCACCTTCGACATCCGGTCGACGTTCCAGTGCGGCATGAACTTTTCGAGATTCGAAGGACCCACGAGGTCGACGCCGCAGGCGAATCGGTCGGGCGTCATGGTCATCCCGACCAGCACAGCATAGCCGCCATAGCTCCCGCCCATGATCGCAACCTTGTCGGGCGCGATGATCCGCTCCCTGACGGCCCAGTCGATCTGCTCCAGCAGATCGGTATGCATCTTCCCGCCCCACTCGAGATTGGCGGCGTTCATGAACTTCTTCCCGAAACCTGGGGAGCCACGGAAATTGAGGTATAAGACCGCGTAGCCCCGGTTGGCCAACCAGTGGATGAAGGGACCAAACGCCCATTGGGCCCGCTCGTCGCCGGGCCCGCCATGTACCAACACCACGGCAGGCACCGGAGCGGCCGGCTTGCCGTCGCCATCGGGATCAGCCCAGGGTGGAAGGAGGTAGTACGACACCAGCGGCAGGCTGTCGCTCGACTGAATCTCGAACGGATGGAACTTTGAGAACCGAAAGCCCGCCAACTGCGGGGTTCCGACGAAGAGCCGGTCGGCTTTGCCGGACGCGCGGTCGTAGAGATAGAACGCGGTCGGCGCGTCCGAGAGCGTGTACTCGACGACCCACGTGGCCAGGTCATCCGACCGGCTAAGGACTCGAAAGTCGCCGTCAGCCACGGTGGCCAGTCGTTCGAAGTCCTTCGCGACGGATGGGTCGACTGCGGTCCAGGTGGTCCGGGTCCACATCGTGGCATACGCCTGGACCTGGCGGGTCACCGGGTGATACAGGACACCCGCCGGATCGCCCCGTGCGTCCGCAAACACCATGTCCCGCCGGCCGGTTTCGGGGTCGAGCGCCGTCAGCACCGCAGCGTCCCGCCCCTCGGTGTCGTAGAGATAGAGCCGCCGATTCTCCCCGTCGAAGGCAAAGACCTTCTGGTAGGCGGTGCTACTGATCGCCGCGACGTCCTCGGGGCTCACATCCCAAATCAGCTTCCACTGACCGGCCGGCATCGGCCGATAGAAATCGAGTGAACCATCAGGGGAGAAACCGATGCCGAGCCGCGGCGTCATCGTGCCGTCCGGAATGACGGCCACCATCGCGTCGTTCTTGAGAATCAGGGTCCGCTCACCGGTCGTGAGGTCGAGCCGATAGAGATCGGGTGTGAACGGCCCCCTCTCCTTGACCGCAATCGACGCCTGATTGGGATCCCGATCCGAAAAGCTCAGGAACTCAACGGCAATGCCGGGCATAGGAGTCAGGTTCTTCTCAGCGCCTGACGCGATGTCGACGACGTGGACGTTCCACTTTTCATCGCCGTTCTGGTCTTCCGGGAAGAGAATCCGCTTGCTGTCCCGGGTCCACCGATAGAGCACGTTGCCGCTGACGTCGAACGGCTGGAGCCCTCGACCGACTCGCGCGGTGATCGGTCTGGCCGCCCCGATCGAGTCGACCGGCGCCACAAACAGATTCATCGCGCCGGCGATCGGCCGGAGGAAGCTGATCCACCGGCCGTCGGGACTGACCTGCGGAGCCACGTTGGTGGCCGGGGCCAGCAGCGTCTCGAGCGCATATAGTGAATCGGGGGCAGCCGCACGGCCGGCTGGCTTGACCGCGCAGCCGACGACCGCTGAAGCGATCAACACTGCGATTCCAGCACTCGCGAAACACCGCATTGCCGCCTCTTTCGATTGGGAAGACCGCCCTGCGGTGGAATGGTAACGCCCCGCTGGGCCGTTGTCGCTGCCCGCGGCTGCGGTAGCGGCCACCGTCATCTGCTTACCGCCCTGGTCATCACTGGATCGAGCGGTTGCGCCCAAGAGCATTCCCGGACGGTCGCCCTAGCGGCCAGCCGCGCCGCCCCGTCGGACCACAACCGCTTCCGGGAGCTGGCAGTCAACCCGACGTTCACGGGTCCTTCATCGGCGTTTCAGCCACCGAGCCCCAAGTTGTCGGCACGGAGGCGACAATGACTGAGCGACGGGCTCTCCAGGTGATCTTCGGGATCAGCATGTTCGGAACGGCGTTTTCGGGGGTGCTCTCGTACCGCGAGGTATTCGGAACCACAGCACTCTCATGCCCGGCGCCCGGGGCACCGGGTACCGTGTTCGGATACCCGGCCTGCGTCTACGGCTTTTTCATGTACCTGCTGATTGCCGTGGTGTCCGGCCTCGGTCTTCGGACCCGGCCCTCCTAGCCCGTACCGGCTAGTACCGGGGCAGCGACGGGTCGATCTCGGCCCCCCACGCCAGGATCCCACCGAGCAGATTCTCGACCCGCCGGTACCCCGCCTCGCCCAGCAGGTGCGCGGCTTGGGCACTCCGCGCCCCGCCCTTGCAGTACACCACCACGTCCCGGTCCCGCGGCACCCGGTCCAACGACCGGAGCAATTCGCCTAACGGCACCAGCTCGGCGCCCTCGATCCGTCCGATCTCCCATTCATGCGGTTCCCGGACGTCGAGCAAGAATAAATCGCGGCCTTGGCGCCGGCGTTCCGCCAATTCGAGCACCGAAATGTCCCAGCCCCTCTTCACCTCCGGCACCGCACACTCGACATCGAGATCCTGAAGCTCCCGAATTTCCCGGGTGCCGCACGCCGGGCACTCAGGGTCCTTCCGGACCTTGAGCCGCCGGAACTCCATATCGAGGGCATCCACCAACAACAACTCGCCGATCAACGGCCGTCCGATCCCGAGCAGCAGTTTGATCGCCTCGGTGGCCTGGATCGTCCCGACCAGCCCGGGCAACACACCCAGTACGCCACCCTCGGCGCAGTTCGGCACCGCACCCGCCGGCGGCGGCTGGCGAAACAGGCAGCGATAGCACGGGCCGTCCTTGGTGGCGAACACCGAAGCCTGGCCCTCGAACCGATAAATGCTCCCGTACGCGTTCGGCACGCCGAGGATGACACACGCGTCATTGACCAAGTAGCGGGTCGAAAAATTGTCGGTCCCGTCGACCACCACATCGTAGCCCTGGATGATCTCGAGCGCATTGGCCGCCGCCAGCCTCGTGTCGTACCGCTCGACCTTGACGTAGGGATTGAGGTTGAGGAGCCGCGCCTCCGCCGAGTCGAGCTTCGACTGGCCGATGCCGCTCGTGCCATGGAGAATCTGGCGCTGGAGGTTCGACGCATCGACGTCGTCGAAATCCACCAGGCCGAGATGCCCGACCCCGGCAGCGGCGAGGTAGAGCGCCACCGGCGACCCCAATCCCCCACAGCCGACGATCAGCACTCGCGACGTCTTGAGCCGCTGCTGGCCCGCCAGCCCCACTTCGGGGAGAATGATGTGCCGGCTGTACCGTACTAACTCCGGCGATGAAAGTGCCGCGGTCGTCATGGTCGTCAGCCCCCCGCGATCGCCGAGACGATGCTGATCTCGTCGCCAGCCGTGACCGGCGTATCGAGGCCTCCCGCAAACCGGGCGTCCTCGTCGTTGAGGTAGACGGTGACGAATTCGTTCCCGGGGAGCGTCGCTTCGCCAAACCGCTTGCCGAACTCCGGATAGTCGCGGGTCACCCGGTCGATCGCTTCCCGAACGGTCGCGCCGGCAACCACGTGCTGCCGCTGGCCCCCCGCATGGCGGGCGAGCAGAGCGGGAATATTGACGGTAATGGCCATGAGAGACATTCCTTACGTTAGGCTGATTCAATGACCCGCGCCACGTCGCTCAAGCGACTCGAGGCAATCGGCAGGTCAAACAGATCGGGAGACACGGCGTCCGGGGTCTTCAGTCCGTGAGCCGTGATGCAAAGTACCACTTCGTCGCTGGCGGTGAACCGGCCCGCCCGGGAAAGCGCCAGTGCGGCCGCACCGGTCACTCCCCCGGCCGTTTCGGCAAACACGCCCGAGGTCTCGGCCAAGACCCGAATGGCGTCGATCAAATCCGGATCCGAGACCGCCGCGGCGTACCCGCCGCTCGCCCGGATCGCCTGGAGCGCCCGTGCCCCGTCCGCCGGGGCCCCGATGGCCAGAGAACGGGCGATCGTGTTGGGCTCAACCGGCGTAATCCGGCTCTCCCCCGCCTCGAGCGCCCGGACGATCGGAGCGCAACCCGCCGCCTGCGCGCCGAACAGCCGGGGACGATCGCCGGTGGCCAGCCCCGCGTCGATGATTTCCCCGAAGCCCTTGTGCAACTTGCTCAAGAGCGAGCCACCCGCCATCGGAGCAACCACCGCCGTCGGAAACCTCCACCCCAACTGCTCGGCAATCTCGAACGCCACGGTCTTGGACCCCTCACCGTAGTAGGGCCGGAGATTCACGTTCACGATCCCCCACCCATACCGGTCCGCGAGCTGAACGCAGAGCCGGTTCACATCGTCGTACGTGCCCTGAATCCGAAGAACCCGGGCCCCATGCACCGCACTCGCCAGGATCTTGGCGGGCTCCAGGTTCTCCGGCACCAACACCCAGGCCGGCAGACCGGCCCGGGCCGCGTGAGCCGCGACGGCAATCGCCAAGTTCCCGGTCGAGGCGCAGGCCACGGTCTCGAGGCCGAGACCAACGGCGGCATTGATCGCCGACGCCACGACCCGGTCCTTGAACGAGAGACTCGGATGAGACACCGTGTCGTTCTTGATCCAGACCCGAGCCACGCCGAGGCGCGCGGCCAGCCGGGGAGCTTCGACCAAGGGCGTGAAACCCGTATCGAGGGAATGGACCGGCAGGCCCTCGAATGGGAGCCATTCGCGGTACCGCCACATCGACGGCGGCCGGCTCGCGATCTCCTGGCGAGACGGCAAGGCCCGTCCGGCCCGGTAAACCGGTTCGAGCGGCCCGAGACACTCCGGGCAGACGGCGGATGCGACGGGTTCGTGGATCGAGGCACAATGCGCGCAGGCAAGCGGCACGGGCCGGGTGGACGATTCAAGTGCAACGACGGTCATGGGCTTTCCTTTGCCCCACGATCCGCTGGCTCGTTGGCCCGGGAACGACAAACGCCCGGTGCCAAAAGAGACACGCGGACGCGTGGCTTTTTAGCTGAGGATTAACGTGGCCAGCAATACGCCGACAAAACGCCACGGTGAACAATTGTGGCCGGACGATAACGCTGAACCCAAGTCCGCGCAAGCCTTGCGCGTTCTTGGCCGGTTCAATAGCTTGCCTAACATGTTCAGTTACTCGCCGTCCCCGACCATGATGACCATGCGGGCCACCATCACTGGTGGCCGGGGCAACGGGCGTTACTGACGGGTTCGTGAACGAACTCGAACACCACCGCCCCGCGCCTCGACCCGATGCGCGGGGTTTTCGTTTCCCGGAGATGCCATGACCGCCAGAAAAATCCCCGTCGCCATTCTCGGCGCCACCGGTACCGTGGGCCAGAAATTGGTCCGCCGGCTCGAACACCACCCGTGGTTCGAGGTCCAGTTCGTCGCCGCCTCGGCCGCCAGCGCCGGACGGCGCTACGCCGACGTGGTCCGGTGGCGCGAAACCACGCCCCTCCCCGACCGGATCGGCGACCTGATCGTCCAGCCCAGCGACCGGCCAACCGGACTCCCGCTCGCGGTCTCAGCCCTCGACACCGACGCCGCCGCCACCATCGAGCCGCTGTGGGCGGGCGCGGGCAGCGTCGTCGTCACCAACGCGAGCCCCTTCCGCCTCGCCCCCGACGTGCCGCTCATCATCCCGGAGGTCAACGCCGATCACCTCGAACTCCTGGCCGAGCAACGGAAGCGGCGGGGCTGGCGGGGCGCCATCGTCGCCAACCCGAACTGCACCACCACTGGGCTCGCCCTGGTGCTGGCCCCGCTCCACCGGGCCTTCGGAGTCGACCGGCTCTTCGTCTCCACCATGCAGGCCATTTCGGGCGCCGGGTGGCCCGGCGTGGCCTCGCTCGATATCGTCGGCAATGTGATTCCCCACATCCCCGGCGAAGAAGAGAAGGTCGAACAGGAAACCCGGAAGATTCTCGGGTCGTCCACCATCGTGAGCGCCCACACCAATCGCGTCCCGGTGGTCGACGGCCACACCGAAACCGTTTCGATCGGTTTCTCCCAGCGCGTCTCACCCGACACCGTCCTGGCCACCCTCGCCGGATGGCGGGCTAGCGACTTGGTCCGCGCCCTGCCCTCCTCGCCGGCCGAGCCGGTGGTGGTCGATCCCAGGCCCGACCGGCCCCAACCCCGGCTCGACCTCGACCAGGGCGGCGGCATGTCGGTAACGGTGGGAAGGATCCGGCCCTGTCCGCTACTCGATGTCCGGCTCGTGCTGCTCAGTCACAACACCGTGCGCGGCGCCGCTGGAGCCACCATTCAAAACGCCGAGCTGCTGGTGAGCGCGGGGGTGGTGGCCCGATGATCGTCTGCAAATTCGGCGGGACTTCGGTTGGTGACGCGGCTGCGATCGGGCGCTTGGTCGGCATCGCCCGGGCTCGACTCGACCACCGCCCGCTCATCGTGGTGTCCGCCTTGTCCAAGGTCACCGACCTGCTGCTCGGCTTGTCGGAGGGCGGCGCCGTCGATGCTATCGTGGAACGACACCAGACGGTGGCGGAGGGTTTGGGGGTTGCCGCGGAGGTCATGCCCCGGATCCGGGACGACGCCACCCTGCTGGCCCAGTGGCTCATCGCGCGGGGCCGCCGGGCTTGGTCACCCGGCGACATCGACCACGTCGTGAGTCACGGCGAGCTCTGGAGTTCTCGGATCGTAGCGGCGGCGCTCACGACGGCCGGACTCCCGGCGGAATGGGTCGACGCCCGCCACGTGGTCGTCACCGACGCCACCTTTACCAAGGCCGCACCGATCCCCGCCCTGATTGCCGAACGGGCCGGACGAGTCATTACGCCGCTGATCGCCGCCGGCCGGCTTCCAGTAACTCAAGGGTTCATCGGCGCCACCGAATCGGGCCAGACCACCACACTTGGCCGCGGCGGCTCCGACTACTCCGCGAGCCTCCTCGGCGCGGCGTTAGGCGCCGAACGAGTCGAAATCTGGACCGACGTGGACGGACTGCTCACCGCCGACCCCCGGATCGTTCCGGATGCGAGGCTCTTGCTTGAGGCCTCTTACGACGAGGCCGCCGAACTGGCGGCCTTCGGTGCCAAGGTCCTCCACCCCGCGACCCAATTGCCCTTGATCGACGCCGGAATACCCTGTTGGGTCAAGAACTCCTTCGCCCCCGACCGGCCCGGAACCCACATTCTGGCCGGCGCCGTTCCGCATCAGATCGGGGCCTCCCCCGTGCGGTCGATCGCCTGGAAAAAGGGAATCACCGTCGTCAACGTCAAAGCCCCCCGGCGGCTGAGCGCGGTCGAGTTCCATCAAAACCTGTTCGCCGTCTTCGCCCGTCACCGGATCGTGGTGGAAATCCTCGCCTCGAGCGAAGTCAACGTCTCGGTCACCATCGAAGATGCCAGCCGGATCGGCGCCCTCACCGCCGACCTCGCCGAGCTCGGCCAAGTGACCGTCTTCGCGGACCGGGCCATCGTGGCGGTGGTCGGTGTCGACCTTCGGGGCACCCGCGGATTCTCGGCCCGCTTGTTCAATGCCGTCAAAGAGGTCAACATTGAGGTGATCTCGCAGGGGGCCTCCGAGATCAACGTGACGTTCGTCGTCCAGGAAGCGGAGGGGCCTACGGCGGTCCGAGCCCTCCACCACGAGTTCTTCGGGGGTGCAGAGAGTGCCCGAGCTTCCGGACATCACCAACTATCGTGACGCTCTCCGGGAACGACTCCTCGGGCAGACCCTGCTCGCGGTGCGGCTGAAGACCCCGTTTCTCCTCCGGACCGTCGAACCCACCCTGGCCAGTTGCCACGGCCACCGGGTTGCCGACATCCAACGGATCGGGAAGCGGCTGGCTATCGGGCTCGACCACGATGCCTGGCTGGTCATCCACCTGATGATCGCGGGCCGGCTGCACTGGAAGGCTGCCGGGGCCGCCATCGGAGCGAAGTTCGCCCTGGCCGCGTTCGATTTCGACGCCGGAACCCTCGTGCTGACCGAAGCCGGTAGCAAGCGACGGGCCTCACTCCATGTGGTCGAGCCTCGCGCCGCCCTCGGTCAGTTCGAACGGGGCGGGCTCGACGTGCTCAATGCATCAGAGGCCGAGTTCGCCGAGCGCCTGACCCGAGGAAACCATACCCTCAAGCGAGCACTCACCGATCCCAGGACCTTCGACGGCATCGGCAACTCGTTTTCCGACGAAATCCTCCATGCCGCCAAAATTTCGCCACTCCAGTTGACCAAGAATCTCGACCCCGCCGAGGTCTCCAGACTCTACCGTGCCTCCCGGAAGGTCCTGATTGATTGGACCGAAACCCTTACCAAGGAACGCGACGGGGCTTTTCCAGAAAAAGTCACCGCGTTTCGTCCCGGCATGGCGGTGCACGGAAAATTCCAACAACCTTGCCCCGTTTGTGGCAGCCCCGTGCAGCGGATTCGCTACGCCGATAACGAAACCAACTACTGCGCCCGGTGTCAGACCGAGGGCCGGCTCTTGGCCGACCGGGCGTTATCGCGATTGCTGAAACAGGACTGGCCCAAATCACTCGACGAGCTGGACTGACGCTACCTCAGGCGGCGAAACGCCGACCCCGCCGCCAGCCCCATCCGGTTTCGCGTCGAGCCTACCGGCCGTCGCCGACGTCCCAATGCGTTGTCTCACAATCAGTTGCGCACCTTGACTCGATCAGGTTTTGGACCGCTCCAGGCCCCTCCCCAGGGCACGAGACCTGCTTAGGGGATACCATGATCACCAATCACGTCGTTGCCAGATTTCGGGACGGTACCACGATGAAGGGTATCAGTCTCAACGTCGACCCGACCAAGAAGACGTGCCATATTCGGGGAGCCGACCAGAAGGTGGTCGAGGTCCGATTCATCGACCTGAAGGCATTGTTCTTCGTCAAAGACCCGGCCGGCAACCCAGCGCACAACGAAGCTACCGATCCGACGCCGGGCGACCCACGACTGGTCGGCGGCAAGAAGATCGCGGTCAAATTCTTGGATGGCGAGACCATCGTCGGGATGTCGAACCGGTTTCCGCCGCTCGGCAACAACTTCTTCATGCTGCCGATCGACCCCAAAAGCAACAATCTTCGGATCTTGGTCAACCGGGGCGCCACCGTCAAGATCACGGAAGCGCCCGCAACCGCCACGGCGACCTAACGCCCGAGCTGCTTCTCTCGCGCCGCCCGAAACTCGTTCCCCGGCCGCCACTCCGGAAACCGGTCGGCCTCCGCCACCCAGTACCCAACCGTCAGCAGTAGCCGAAGGTCTTCCACCGCGCCGTCGAGTTTCCAGAACGACTTCACTTGGTCCGACGGCTTGTGATAGTCCTCAGCCACATACTGCTCCCGGGCCTTGATACCGTAGTCGGCCGGCTGGCCGATGTAGTCCACGCCACCCTCGGCGTACAGAGCCGGGACCCCTTGCTTGGCGAAGTTGAAATGATCGGACCGGTAGTAGTACCCCTTCTCGGACTCCGGATCGGGCCGAATCACCCGGCTCTGGAGCGCCGCCGCATCGCGGATGTAGTCGTCCAGGTCCGACGCCCCCAGACCGATCACGGTCAGATCCTTGGTCCGTCCGCTGAGGTTCAGGCCGTCGATGTTGATGTTGGCCAGGGTCTTGGCCAACGGATAGAGCGGCGTCACCGAGTAGTACTGCGACCCCAGCAAGCCCTGCTCCTCGGCGGTCACCGCCAAGAACAGAATCGACCGCTTCGGGGGTGTCGGTAGCGCTTTGAAGGCCCGGGCGATCTGCAACATGCCGGCGGTGCCCGAGGCGTTGTCGAGGGCGCCGTTGTAGATCGAATCGCCGTCGATCTTGTCGCCGATGCCGAAGTGATCCCAATGAGCCGTGTAGACGATGTACTCGTCTTTGAGCTTGGGATCGCTGCCGGTGATCTTGGCCACCATGTTTCTCGACTGGACGGTCCGGAGGCCGTTCTTGATCGTCATCGAGGCCGACACGCCGAGCGGCACCGGCGCAAAATCCCGGGTTGCGGCCTTGGCGCGGAGTCCGTCGAAATCCTGCCCCGCCATCTTGAACAGCGCCTGGGCCTGGTCCAGCGTAATCCATCCTTCGATCGGGGCGCGACCCAAGTTCTTGTCCGGCGTCACGAGATCGAATTGCTCGCCGGTCTTGCCTTGCACCACCGCAAACGGGTAGCCGGCCGGGCCGGTCTCGTGGACGATCAGCACCGCCGCCGCGTTGTGCTTGATGCCTTGCTCGTATTTGTAGGTCCACCGGCCATAGTACGTCATGGCCTTGCCGCCGAATTGGGTCGAATCGGCCAGAGGCGGGTCGTTCACCAACATCACCAGGGTCTTGCCGGTGCCGTCGAGTCCCTTGTAGTCATCCCACTCGAACTCCGGAGCCTGCACGCCGTATCCGACGAATACCAGCTCCGAGTTGGCAATCGCCGCCGAGTCGGCCACATGTTTGGTCCACGCCACGACATCGGTCTTGAACGCCAGGATTCGCTTGGTTGAGCCCTTGGTCAGCACCAACTGCGGCGACGGTTTCGGGGTAATCCCGACCAACGGTACCTGCTGGATGTAGGTCCCATCCGGATTGCCCGGCTCGAGGCCAATGGCCTTGAACTGTTGTTCGAGATAGGCGACGGTCCGGTCTTCACCCACCGTTCCCGGCAAGCGGCCCAGGAACGAGTCCGAGGCCAGGGTCGTAATCTCGTTCAGCAACGGCTGCTCCCTCAGCACGGCGGAGGCCGCCTCCGGCAGGGTTGGCCTGGCTCCGCCGGACGGGCCGCTGCCGGACTTATCCGCCTTGGCGCAACCCCATACCGCCAAGCCCACCGCTACTGCCGCGATTGTCTTCTGCATTGGAATAGAACCTGTTGTCGTGGGACGGAAACGACCGAGGCCGGCACATCTGCACCGGCCCCGGAAAACTCTCATCCGAAGGTGCTCAGGGCCCGAAACCGGGCGGGACCTTTTCCTCACCAGGTGCCGAGAGCACCTTCTTGAAGCACCAGAACGTCCCCCCCCACACAAAAGCGAGGGACACCGTCATCGTGATCCAGCCACCGATTGTCATGGGTCAGTTCCTCGTCAGTCCGCGGGTTTAGTATCGTCGATATCGAGGCCCTGAGCACGCCACCGGGTCTCGCCCATTTTCACCACGACCAGCAAAAACACCAGCGTCGCCAGAATGACCATGACGCCAACCCGCGATCCGGGTGTGGCCCACGCCGCCGTGACCCAGCTCCCGAGGTTCTGAAAGCAGAACGCCACGAACACGATGATCAAGTAGGCCGGCGCCACGTATTTCATGATGAACTTGAAAACCGGCGGAATCTGAATCGCGGCGCCGTTGTGGATCTCTTTCCAGCCTCGCTCGATTCCGAACACCCAGCCGAAGTAGATGATCTGGACCGCCGCCATCACGAAGATCAACAATGTGCCGACCCAGTCATCGACCGTGTGCCAGAATGCTCCGTCCTGCGTGAACCAGAGCGTGAATACCGCGCCGATCGTTCCGAGCCCGGCGATCAACGACGTCGCCTTCCCGTGACCCCAGCCCAACGATTCCTTGATCAACGCCACCGCCGGCTGGTACATCGACAGCGAGCTCGTGATGGCAGCGAGGAACAGCATGAAGAACCAAATGGCACCGACGAAGTTTTCGAACGCGCCCATGTGGGCAAACACCACCGGTAGCGTCGCAAAACCAAGGCTGAACGATCCGTTGGCCACTGCCGCCGTCGTGCCCGAAAGACCGAGGAAGACGAACGCCGAGGTGAGAGTAATCATGCCGCCGAAGCCGACTTCGAACAGTTCATTGGTGGCACTGGCGGTCAGGCCGGAAAGGGCGACGTCGTCCTTCGGCTTCATGTACGACGCATAATTGATGATGACCCCAAAGCCCACCGACAAACTGAAGAAGATCTGGCCGGCGGCGGCGAGCCACGTCTGGGCGCTGCCGAGCTTGGAGTAGTCGGGGTTCCACATGTAACCCAGGCCGTTGATGACGCTCTGCTCGGGATTGGCTGGGTCCGGAGTCCCCAAGGTGAGTACCCGAATCAGCACGATCAGGGCGCAGACGGCCATCGCCGGCATGGCGTAGGAGCAAAACTTCTCGATGCCCTTCGACAACCCCCGGAACACAAAATAGAGATTGATGGAGAAGACGATGATCCACGAGATAACGGTGAACTTCGAGTCGCCGGTGAACAGCAACCCATCCTGCGAGGCTCCGGTGAAGCTGTTATAGAAGGATGCCGCGGCCGCCGTCTGCTCGGCAATCGGCGCACCCGCCGGCACCCCGACGCCACCCGTCAGGTACTTGAGGAAGTACCCGAAGGTCCAGGTCTCGAGGAAGATGTAGTAAAACGAAACCGCCAGGGGAATCAAAACCCCGACCACCCCGAGGTATCGCCCCATGCTCCCTTTGGCAAACAACCCCATGATGGCGGGTGCCGAGTGGAACCCCTTCTTGCCGCCGTACCGGCCCATGGCCCATTCCGCCCAGCCAATCGGAATGCCCAGCAACAACAAGGCACAGAAGTACGGGATCAGGAAGGCGCCGCCACCGTTGGCGGCTGCCTGGCCGGGGAACCGCAGGAAGTTGCCCAGGCCAACCGCCGAACCGGCGACGGCCAAGATCACTCCAAGGCGACTGCCCCACTGCTCTTTGTGCTCAGAGGACATGAGCGAGTCCATGGACAAGAGGGTTTAATACGGAAGGCGGGAAGTACCCCCAACAACCTACGGCGCAATGTCGGTCCAGTCAACGTATCTTCATGAAGTGAGCGCCTCGACCTATCAGCGGATCCACGACTGGGTCCGAAAAATCCCCAGGGGTTCGGTGGCCACCTACGGCCAAGTGGCGCGGCTCGCCCGGCTTCCGGGGCGGGCCCGCCAGGTGGGATACGCGATGTTCGCCCTGCCGCCGGGGTCCGCCGTCCCCTGGCAGCGGGTCATCAACGCCCGGGGCGAGGTGAGCGAACGGAGCACCCCGGGCGCCGAGCTCACCCAGCGCTTGCTCCTCGAGCGCGAAGGCGTTCGGTTCAACGCCCGGGGCCGGATCGACCTGACCCGCTACCAGTGGAAGCCATGAAATTCGATCGCTTCAGTGTCATGACGTTCGACTGCTACGGGACCCTGATCGACTGGGAATCCGGCATCCTCGACGCCCTCCGAGGGGTCCTCGGCCCGCGCGGAATTGACCGGCCGGACGACGAACTCCTCGCCCTGTTCGGCGAGATCGAGTCTCCGATCCAGTTCGGGACCTTTCGGCGCTATCGGGAAGTGCTCGACCTAACGATGGGTGACCTCTGCCGGCGATTGGGCTTCACGCCCAACTTGTCCGAAATCACCGCCATCTCGAGAAGCCTCCCCGATTGGCGGCCGTTTCCGGACACCGTAGCGGCCCTCCAAAAGCTCTCGACCCGATACCAACTCGGGGTGATTTCCAACGTGGATGATGACCTGTTTGCGGGGTCAGCCCGCCAGCTCGGCGTGAGGTTCGATTGGGTCGTGACGGCCCAACAGGTCAAGAGCTACAAGCCGTCCCTCAGCAACTTCCGCCAAGCCCTGCACCAAATCGGCAAGCCCTGGGACCAGGTGCTCCACTGCGCCCAGAGCCTCTTTCACGACATCGGGCCGGCTCATTCCCTCGGCCTGGCCACCGTTTGGGTCAACCGCCGGGCCGGGAAGCCCGGCCCGGGTGCTACCCCGCCGTCGACCGCCAAACCCGACCTGATTGTCGACGATATGGCCACGCTGGCCAGGGTGGCCACTGCGTCCTAAGCGACCTTCTTGTCCCGAGTCCAATTGTAGATCATCAACAGCAGCACCGCCCCGATCACCGAGCCGATGAAGCCGACCCGGCCGCCCATCCCGAGGAAGTTGGCGAGCAACGACCCGAACCACGACCCAGCGACCCCAAGAAGTGTCGTCATGATGAAACCGCCGCCCTCGCGGCCCGGCACGATGAACTTGGCTACCAGGCCAACGCAAAAGCCGACTAACACCGCCGAGATCAAGCCCATGGAACCTCCATTGAAATAGGCACTCGAAGCTCGGAACCTACGGCAATCCCGCCGGTTTGTGTCAACTTCGGCCCGGCGGGCCGAGGCCGGCGTCAAGTACCGGATCGGACTTGAACGGAGCCCCCGACGTCGTTGAGGATCCGAAACTTCCCGGCCGAGGTTGGCGTATATCCACAACAGATATAGTCAAGGTTACCTGAAAATGCCGGTTCCCCGGTGGTATCGCCGGATCCTCGTGCTTTTGCCTAACGAGTTCCGGCGAGAGGCGGAGTCCGAACTGCTCGAGATGGCGGCCGCGGATTGGGACGCGGCCGCCGGTCGCGGCCGGTGGTCACGGGGGCTGGCCGCTGCCCGGCTCGTCGCCGATCAACTGGTGACCCTGGTCTGGTGCTGGGCCGCGTGGGCCATCGGGCGTCGGCCGGGGCGAAGCAGTCCGCTCGACGCGCTCTGGCAAGACGTCCGCTATGCCTGGCGGGGCCTCGCGCGGGCGCCGGCGTTCCTCGCAGTGGCGGTTGGCGTCATCGGCATCGGCGTCGGAGCGACCACCACGATCGTCACGGTGGCCAACGGGCTCTTGCTCCGCACCCCGGCCGGCATCGTGGCCCCAGAGGAACTGGTCACCATCCATGCCCGGGGGCAGGACGGCTCCAGCTTCCATTCGTTTTCATATCCGGATTTTCAGGATCTCAAGCTCGAAGCCGCGGGGATCGACTTGGCCGCGTACGCGATGTTCCCCGCCAGCGTGGTCATCGGCGCCGAGCCCCAGTTCACCGGGGGCTTCGGTGTGTCGGGCCGCTATTTCCCCCTGCTCGGGGTCCGGCCGACGTTAGGCAGGCTGCTCGGCCCAACCGACGACCAAGGCGGTGCGGCGGTCGTGGTACTCGGTCATGGATTCTGGCGTACCCGGTTCGGCGCCGACAGCACCATCGTCGGGCGCGCCATCACGCTCAACGGACAACCGGTCACCGTGGTCGGCGTGGCGGAACCTGGATTCCGCGGCCATATCGCGGCGTTCGCCGCGGCGCTCTGGGTGCCGATCGGGATGAGCCGGGGCCCGAATCAGGCCGCCTTCTTCACCGACCCCGGCGTCTCGTTTCTCGAGATCCTCGGCCGAGGTCCCGGTTTGTCACCCGCCCAAGTCGAGGCCCGGCTGTCTCCGGTCTCGGCCCGCCTCGGCCGGGCCCGAGGGCTCGACTGGGACCGCACGGTTGATATTCGCCGCTATTCCGCGGTTCCGGCGGCGGTGTTGGCCCCCGTGATGGGCTTTCTCGGCCTGTTGATCGTCCTCGGCGGTGCCGTCTTGCTGATCGCCAGCACCAACATCGCGGGAGTGACCCTCGCCCGGGCCATGGCCCGGACCCGGGAAACCGCGATCCGCCTCGCGATCGGTGCCAGCCGCGGTCGGCTGATTCGCCACTTGGTCGTCGAAACGCTGATGCTGTTCCTGGGCGGCGGACTGATCGGCATCGCCATCGCCGGGGCCGCGACCGCCGCGCTCACTCGGATCCAGCTCCCCGTTCCGGTCCCGATCCAGTTCGACTTTCCGCTCGACCTTCGGGTCCTCGCGGCCAGCTTGGGTTCCGCCTTGGCCGCCGGGCTACTGTGCGGACTCTTCCCGGCACTCCACGCCACGGCACCTGGTCTGGCGGCGGCCCTCAAAGACGACGGTTCAGTTCGCGGCGCGGGTCGCACCCGGCTCCGTTCCATCTTGGTCACGGCCCAAGTCGCGGCCTCGGCGCTCCTGATCGTGACGGCCGGTCTCTTCGTCCGAACGCTGGGAAAGGCCTCCCAAGTCGACCTCGGATTCGAACCGACCGGCGTCCATGTCGCCGCCGTAGAACTCGAGGTGCTCCACTACGACCAAGCCCGAACCCTCCGGTTCTCCGAGCAGGTGGAAACGAGGCTCCGGGCTGTTGCCGGGGTCCAGGCGGCGGGCGCCATCGACCTGACACCCCTATCGTCCGGCAACCAAGGCAGCGTCGTGGCGGTCGACGGCCGCGAGTCGCGGGAAGGGGTTGGCTTCTTTCCGACCGATTTCGCCCTGGTGAGCCCCGGATACTTCGAGACGTTAGGCATTCCGATCGTCCGGGGCCGCGGGTTCACCAGCGACGACCGATCCGGCGCCCCGCGGGTCATGATCGTCAACCGAACTCTGGCCGATCGGATCTGGCCGGGCGAAGATCCGGTCGGGAAGACGCTCAACTGGGGTCAGATCCAGGGCGGCCCGCCGACCGTCGTCGTCGGGGTCGCCCGCAACGCCAAGTATCGGACCTTGGGCGAAGCAGCCGTGCCGATGCTCTACCTGCCGATGGCTCAGGACACCCCGGACCGGGCGCTCTCGTGTCTGGTCAAGGTATCGGCCCCGATCGCGGGCATCGAGTCGATCATGCGGGCGGCGATTCGGGAGGCCGATCCCAACCTCCCGCTCTCCGCCAACGTTCCCTTTGAAACGATGATCGGGATCGGCCTCCTTCCCAACCGGGCCGCCGCCGGACTGGCCTCGGCCTTCGGACTGGTCGGTCTTGCCTTGGCCAGCGTCGGACTCTACGGCGTGCTCAGCTACTTGGTCGTCCGCCGTCGCCGGGAACTCGGGATTCGAATGGCCCTCGGCGCAACGGCCGGACAAGTTCGGCGGATCGTCCTCCGCGAAGGGCTCCGGTTGACGGCCATCGGCCTCGTGATCGGGACCACGACGGCGTTGGGCCTCGCCCGGCTGATCCGGAGCTTCCTCTTTGGCTTCGAATCCTTCGACGGGATCGGCGTGGCCATGGCGATGGGGACGATGGCGGCCGTCGCGGTCCTCGCGAGCGACCTGCCGGCTCGCCGCGCCGCGGCCACCGACCCCGTGGAGGTGCTTCGCCATGACTGATCGGCCACCCCCGGGCGCTCGCGAATTCGAAATCCTGGTGACCCTGGTGGCCGGTCCCAAGCACGGCTACGCCATCATGCGGGAACTCCGCGAACAGAGTACCGGTGGCCGGGTCCTCGGCCCCGGAACGCTGTATCGGCTCCTCAAGGAGTTGGTCCAGCGGGGCTGGATTGCCGCGGTGACGGCGGCGACCGGCGGGTCCGAAGGACCGCCGCGCCGAGTCTACCGTTTGACCGCCCTCGGACAGCGGATGGTGTCCGCCGAGGCCGAGCGCCTCGCCGCACTGGTCGAGCGCGCCCGGCCGCTGTTCAACGGCCCTTGACGAAGTGGCCTCCCCGAAGTTGCAGGCCACGGCAATGTCGAGGTGATGGGCCGGAAACCGGATCACATCCGCCCGGTAACCGGCGTCAGCCCCCCCATGGCCAAACCCCGAGCGTAGACTGGCACCCCGCCCTGCCCGACCCCGCCGGCGCAACCAGGGCGGTTGGTGCCGTCGAACTGGGAAAAGACGCTGCTCAGGACGGATGCATCAGGTTGGAAAGGTCCGAAAAGGAGCCTAACTGATTGAATATAAAGGGCCTCGCAAACTCGTCTGTTGCTGTTTCCAGGCCTGAGGGCTATGTTGGTAGCAGCGGTCGAAGCGCCTAAGTGCGGACAAGTTCCGAGTGGACGTAGGGGGCCCCAGCTTTGCTGTGGCCCCC
>SXGT01649286.1_pt1 | contig 18874 bp, 16 predicted proteins | sample 3176221 | NCBI WGS metagenome assembly SXGT01 (sample SAMN11356862, study PRJNA531348) | freshwater metagenome | isolation source: freshwater sample F1-120 | place: China: Fuxian Lake, Yuxi | collected 2017-12-25
ATAGGAAACCCGGCCTCGATGATGTCGACGCCCAAGCTCGCGAGCTGTTCCGCGATTTCCAGCTTCTCGGAGACGTCGAGGCTGATTCCAGGGCTCTGCTCGCCGTCTCGGAGAGTCGTGTCGAAGATCCGGACTTGGTCCATCGTGGGCTCCGTCTCGTTGGGTCGTGGGCTCGTGCTGGTCTCGGTCGAAATTCGGGCAACAAAAAACGCCCGGGCCGATTGGCCGGGGCGTGGTCCCGCGAGCACCGAAGGCGCTCGCGGCTAGATAAGAAGGAGGCTCAGGGCTGTGGTGGCGATGGGCTCCGTCGTCATAGTGCTCATCACCCTATCGGCTGGCCGACCGACATTCACAACTTTTCGTTCTGAAGGCCGATCGGGCTGCGAAGCGGCGGTCAGCCACGCTCGTCGAGCGTGATCGCTCGCGCATCGATGATGCCCGTGCGTGCGCGGAGCGCGGCCACCACCTCGGGCGGGACTTCGTGCCCGGTCGAGATCGCCATCATGGCGGCGGCCCCGCTCGGCGAGCGGCCGACGTCCATGTCGTCGATGTTCACCCCGGCGTCGCCGAGAATCGTGCCGACCATGCCGATGATGCCGGGCACGTCGTCGTTGCGCACCACCAGCATGTACGACGACGGTGGAAGATCGACGATGTGTTCGTCGATCCCGACGATGCGCGGCGCGTCGTTCTTGCCGTACAGCGTTCCGGCGACGTGGATCGGTCGGTCGCCGACCACTCCCCGAACCGACACGAGGTTCACGTAGTCGCGCGCCGTGGAGGTCTTCGTTTCGCGAACGGAAATCCCGCGATCTTCGGCCAGCTGCGGCGCGTTGACGAACGTCACCGGCTCCTCGACCACGGGGCCGAGCACACCGCGCAGGACCGACAGCGTCAGGACTCGGCAGTCGTAGTCGGCGATTGCGCCCTCGTATTCGACGTCGATGGTCGGGACGACCGCGCCGGCGAGACCTGCGAACAGGCGACCGAGTCGTTCCGAGAGCGCGAGGAACGGGCGAACGGTGTTGCTCGCCTCCGACGCGGCAACGTTGACCGCGAAGGGAACGAAATCGCCGCTCAGCGCGAGCTGCACCTGCTCCGCGATCGTGACGCCCGCCTTGTCTTGGGCTTCCGCCGTGGACGCACCGAGGTGCGGTGTCACGACGACCGACGGCAGCGCGAACAGTGCCGACTCGGTCGTCGGTTCGGTCGCGAACACGTCGAGCGCGGCGCCTCCGATCAATCCCTTGGCGATCGCGTCGGCAAGCGCACCTTCATCGATGATGCCCCCGCGCCCGACGTTCACGATGCGCAGACCCGGCTTCGCTTTCGCGAACACCTCGGCGTTCAGCATGCCGATCGTCTCGGGGGTCTTCACCGCATGCACTGTGAGGAAGTCGCTCTCGGCCACGAGCGACTCGAGGTCGGGGACGAGGCGCACTCCGAGCTGGCGCGCCCGATCGGGTGACACGTAGGGATCGAAGGCCACCAAGGTCATCCCGAACGCGAGACATCGTTGGGCGACGAGCACGCCGATGCGCCCGAGGCCGATGATGCCGATCGTCTTGCCGTAGAGCTCGACACCCTCCCACTTGCTGCGCTCCCACTTGCCGGCCGTGAGCGCGGCGTGAGCTTGCGGAACGTTGCGGGCCTGTGCGAGCAGCAATGCCATCGTGTGTTCGGCCGCCGACAGCACGTTCGATTGCGGCGCGTTGACGACCATCACTCCACGTCGAGTGGCTTCGGCAACGTCGACGTTGTCGAGTCCGATCCCGGCCCGGCCGACCACGACGAGGTCGCGCGCCGCGTCGAGGACGGGGGCCGTCACTTGGGTGGCCGAACGGATGATCAGCGCGTTGGCACCGACGACGGCATCGAGGAGCTCCGCCTCGGAGAGTCCGAGTCGCTCGTCGACCTCGAATCCGGCATCGCGCAGGATCTCCAGACCGCGCGGCGCAAGCTGTTCGGTGACGAGCACGCGTGTCATCGTGCGTCTCCGAGCAGTTCGGCGATGCGGCCGACACCCGCGCCGAGGTCGTCGTCACCGAGCGCGAACGACAGCCGGGCATAGCCCGGCGCGCCGAACGCCTCACCCGGAACGATCGCCACCTTCGCGACATCGAGCAGCACCTCGCACAGTTCGAGTGTGTCAGCCGGGCGCCGACCTGCGATCTCGCGGCCGAGGACTCCGGCGAAACTCGGGAAGCAATAGAACGCGCCTTGTGGTTCGAGGCAGGTCACTCCGGGGATCTCGGCCAGCAAGCGGTGCATGAGACGACCGCGTCGCTCGAACGCGGCTCGCATCTCGCGGACTGCGTCGAGATCGCCGCTCACGGCCGCCAGTGCCGCGGCCTGCGCGACGTTCGAGACATTGGACGTCGAATGCGACTGCAGGTTGTTGGCGGCCTTGATCACGTCGGGCGGGCCGATCATCCAGCCGACTCTCCAACCGGTCATCGCGTAGGTCTTGGCGACGCCGTTCAACACGACGCAGGTCTCGGCCAGTTCGGGTACGAGCGTGGGCATCGACGCGTGAACGTTTTCGACCCCGGACGCCGATGTGAACGTCAGGTGTTCGTAGATCTCGTCGGTGACGACCCAGATGCCGTGTTCGACGGCCCATCGTCCGATGGCCTCGATTTCGTCGGGGGGATAGACGGCTCCGGTGGGGTTCGACGGCGACACGAACAGCAACACCTTCGTACGCGGCGTACGAGCGGCTTCGAGTTGCTCGACCGTGATCCGAAACCCCGACGTCTCGTCGGTCGGAATCACGACCGGGACACCACCACCCAACGCGATTGCCTCGGGGTAGGTCGTCCAGTAGGGCGCCGGACAGATCACTTCGTCACCCGGATCGCACAGGACTTGGAACGCGTTGTAGACCGCGTGCTTCCCGCCGTTGGTGACCAACACCTGCGACGCCGCGACGTCGTATCCGCTGTCGCGCTTGGTCTTCGCCGCGATCGCGTCGCGCAATTCGGGCAGTCCGGGTGTCGGCGAATAGCGATGAAACTTCGGATCGCGACACGCTGCGACCGCAGCTTCGACGATGTGCGGAGGGGTCGGGAAGTCGGGTTCGCCCGCACCGAATCCGATCACGGGCTCGCCGGCCGCTTTGAGCGCCTTTGCCTTGGCATCGACTGCGAGCGTCGCGGACTCGTTGATCGCTGCGATGCGGGCAGAAATTCGTGACACCGGAAGGCTCCTCGTCGATCGGCGGGCGCCAATGTTCGCACGCGAACCACCCGCGACCCGTAATCATTCTCGGGTTGTTCGCGACCACGCCCAGCTTCGACCGCGTGGCCGATCTCGGGTGATTCGGCCCATCCCCTACCCTGACCGGCGTCATGGCTCGACCCCGTTGCGCCCAGATTTCGGCGGCGCTCCCCCTCCTGATCGGTTTGCTCCTCGGCGCGGCCGCGTTCACCACGGGGGTCGAACGCGCCGCCGCGCAAACCGCGACGCCACCCGAAGGGATCGACGAACCCGCCGCCTGGATCGTCGTCGATTCGGGCTCCGGTCAGGTCCTCGCGGCGAAGAACCATCACGAAATGCTGCCGCCCGCCAGCATCGCGAAGGTCATGACCGCGCTCGTCGCGGTGGAGCGTCTCCCCGAAGACGCCGAGATCGAGATCAGCGAACTCGCCGCATCGCAGCCGGCATCGAAGCTCGGGGTACTCCCCGGCGAGCGTTACCGCCTCGACGACGCGATCGCCGCGATGATGCTCGAGTCGGCGAACGACGTGTCGTATGCCGTTGCCGAAACCACTGGAGGCGATCTCGACGGCTTCGCAGATCTCATGAACGAGACCGCCGACCGCTACGGCATGACCGAATCCGAGTTCTCCGACCCGGCCGGCCTCGACGACGACGAATCGTTTCGCGGTGGTCCCCGCATGAGCGCGTTCGACGTCGCGATCATGGTCCGCAACGCACAACGCGCGCTGCCGGTCGCAAAATGGGCCGCGGCGACGACGTACGAGTTCGACGGTCCGAACGCGCAGTTCTCGCTGGTGAACCACAACCGGATGCTGCCGGGAGGCGAACTCGAAACCGCCGGGGTCAACGGGTTCAAGACGGGCAAGACCGATCGGGCGGGTAACACCCTGGCGACCACTGCATCGCGCGACGGCCGCAGTCTGATCGTGGTCGTGCTCGACACGCCCGACACCTACGCGTGGACGTCGTACCTGCTCGACGTCGGGTTCTCCACGCCGGCCGACGACGAAGGGACCGACGAACAGCTGCCGGCACCGAAGGTGAGCGTCCGGGCCCAACGCGAACGCGACCGCGACGAGTTCCTCGCGCTCGTCACCGGGCAGGCAGCGCAGTCGCCGACCGCGACGACGTCGGTCGAGCCCGACGTGACCACGTTCAAGACGACCGCACCGATCACGCGCATCGAAACCGAACCGGACGCGAACGCTGACGCGGCCGGCGGCGATGGCGACCGGTCCGATTCGAGTTCCGGCGGGATTTCGGTCGGTCGGTTCGTCGGCGTGATCCTGATCGCGCTGACGATCGCTCTGGTCGTCCGCCGCGAGCAAGTGAAGCGAAGAAAGCGAGCCCGGGCCGAGGCGCGTCGCCAGCGCGCCGCGATGATTCGACGCGGCGCACTCCCCGTCGTCGACGGCCGCTACCGCAGCGGTCAGCGAACGGGAAACCCTCCCCAAGCGCACATTCGAATCCGCAAGATCGACGCTCCCCCCGAAGATGACTGGGAGGAATGGGCCGGCTGGGACGACGAACCGCCCGGACCGGCCCGACCGCGGTAAGAATCCGCCCATGAGCGACACCCACGAACCCGCTGGTTCCGCCGATCCTGCACCCGAGGTCCTCTACGAACTCGATGGGCACGTCGCGACGCTGACGTTGAATCGCCCGCATCGCCGGAACGCGATTTCGGTTCGGATGCTGATGGAGCTGACCGAAGGCCTGCAGCGAGCCTACCGCGACCGCGCGGTTCGCTGCGTCGTCATCACCGGAGCGGGACAGGGCTTCTGCGCCGGCCTCGATATCAAGGACGCGATGGCCGGAACCGGAATCGGTGGTGGCGGCTCGGTCGGCCAGGGCGGCGGTGCGGTCAACGCGAACCTTCGCGATCTGCCAACGGTCGTCCTCCACGAGATGGACACACCGACGATCGCGGCCATCAACGGGGGTGTCGCCGGTTACGGACTCGACCTCGCGCTCGGTTGCGACATTCGTCTCGTCACCGCAGGCACTCGCATCGTCCCCGGTTTCGCCAAGCGCGGGATCGTGCCCGAAAGCGGCGGAACGTGGTACCTCCCGCGTCTCGTCGGATGGGCGAAGGCCGCGGAGATCTCGTTCCTCGGACGCGACCTGGATCCCGAGCAGGCGAAGGAACTGGGAATCGTCAACGACGTCGTCGACGATGCGCTCGTCACCGCGACCGAATGGGCGCACGAGATCGCCGCGAACGCGCCGCTCGCGGTGCAGGCGATGAAGCGATTGTTCCGCCACGGGCTGAACGAGACATTTCAAGCGCACAGCGATCACGTGCTGTTGCAGCTCGTACCGCTCATGGCGAGCAAGGACTTCCAAGAGGGCATGCTCAGCTTCGTCGAACAACGCTCGCCCGAGTTCACGGGACGCTGAACCTCGGCGTCAGGTGGCAGCGGCCGTCGGTTCCCACGCGGCCAGCTCGGCCAGCACCGGATTGTTCGAGAACACCTCGACGATCGGGCAGTCGAGCGCGAGCCGGCGTAGCAAGAACCGCACCGAATTCTCCTGGTTCCACAACATGAGCGTCACCGCCACGCCGGATTCACCGGCGCGCGCGGTGCGTCCGCTGCGGTGGAGGTAGCTCTTGTGATCTTCGGCGGGGTCGTAGTGCACGACGACATCGACGCCATCGATGTGCAGGCCCCGCGCCGCGACATCGGTCGCGACCAGTGCTTCGATCGCCCCGCTGGCGAAATCGGCCAGTGCCTTTTCTCTCGACGTCTGGCGCAAGTCGCCGTGGATCGCCGCGACGCTCACTCCTTCTCGACGAAGCGCACGTTCCAACTGATCTGCGGCTCGCTTGGTCTGAGTGAACAGCAACGTGCGCCCGTGTCCGTGCGCGATGGCGGCGGCAACCTTGACCTTGTCCATGTCGTGGACGAGCAAGAACCGGTGATGCATCTCCGCGACCGTGACGTCACTCGACGCAACCTCGTGGTGCACCGGGTCGCGCATGTAGCGCTTCACGATCGCGTTCACTCCGCCGTCGAGCGTCGCCGAGAACAGCATCGTCTGGGGTTCGGTCGGGATGCGGAACAGGATCTTCTGCACCTGCGGCAAGAAGCCCATGTCGGCCATGCGATCGGCCTCATCGAGGACCAGCACCTCGATCTTGTCGAGAAAGACCTCGCCGCGTTCGATCAGGTCGATCAGCCGACCGGGCGTGCCGATGACGATGTCGCAACCACCTTGGAGCATCTCGATCTGCTTGGTCATCGACGCGCCGCCGTACACCGCGCCGACTTCCATCGAACGCACCTTGCTCAAAGGGTCGAGCGCATCGGCGACCTGGACCGCGAGTTCCCTCGTCGGAACGAGCACGAGACCAGTGGGATGGCGCGGTTCGGCGGGCGTGACCCGTTCGAGCATCGGGATCCCGAAGGCCAACGTCTTGCCCGAGCCGGTCTTGGCCTTGCCGAGGACGTCGCGGCCCGCGAGCCCGTCACGGACGGTGAGGGCCTGGATTGCGAACGGTTCGGTGATGCCCCGCGCCGCCAGTGCGGCCACGAGGTCGGCGGAGACGCCGAGCGCCTCGAAGGTGGTGCTCACGGTTGCTTTCGGTTCGTCGGGTTTCGGCCAGGCTACCGGTGAGGCGCTCCCACGGTGTGATCCGTCGGATCCGATCGGATCGCTCGCCCACCGAGCGCGCGAGGATCGACGCCGCCATGGCCGAGACGCTCAGCATTGCCTCACTCAACCTGCGCTTCGGCATCTCCCCCGGCGTCGAGACCCCGTACGACGTCACGGCCGCGATCGCGTCGCTCGACGCCGATGTCGTTGCCCTGCAGGAGGTCTGGCGGCCGAAGCACGCGGTTGGGGCACACGAAGTCGCGGCCGCGGAGTTGGGGTACGAAGTCGTCGATCTGGCACTGCCGCGCGCTCACAACAAGACGTCACCACCACCGGTACGCGAACGCGACGGCATGACCGGGACCTGGTGGGGCGTCGCGGTGCTCGCCCGCCACCCGATTCGAGCCGATGGCGAGTTGGAATTTCCGTCCATCGCCCTCGACGCCGCGGAGCGGCGCGCACTCGTTGCCGAGATCACGACGCCGTGGCAGTCGACGCTGCGCGTCATCACGCCACACCTGACTTACCGATTGTGGGGGTCGCGCCGCCATCTCCGATCGCTCGCCCACCAAGCCGCGCCCGCCTCCCGGTCGGAGTGCGTCGTGCTGGGCGACTTCAACATGTGGGGACCGGTCGTCGCTCGAATGATCCCGGGCTGGCAACGACCGGTCCGCGGGCGGACCTGGCCGGCCCGGCGACCGCACAGCCAGATCGACCACATCCTCGTGTCACAACCCCTGCGCGTGGTCGACGCGGCCGTGATGCCGTCGGTCGGCTCGGATCACCGACCCATCCGGGTCACGGTTGCGCCGCGCTGAGTCGCGCGTATTCCGCATCGACGAGCGCTCGCAACGCGTCGAAGGCAGGCTTCGCGCGGCCGTCGACGGCGAGCAACCCGTAGTGGTCGTCATACGCGTCGGAGGTGCCGTCGTCGCGATAGGTGAACCACAACAACGGGCCGGTGAAGTCGTACGCCATCCACCGCGTGTAGCCGTCGATGACGGTGTCGCGCTGACGAGACTCACTGACACCACGGCCCCGCTCGATCGTCGGGGCACCGAACTCGGTACCCCAGATCTGCTTCGACGCGTCATTGTGATCGACCATCACCCCCCGCAACTCGACGATGCCCAGAAACGTGTTCCAATCCGCGAGGTGACCGGGGAGCTCGGGCCAGGTATAGGGATGGAGTCCGACCGCGTCGAACGCCCCTCGCCCGCCGGCTTCGTAGACGCGTCGGAGGAACGTTCGGTCTCGGATCTCGCGCCCGTCGCTGCGATCGGACGCGGGTGCCAAGCCGCCGCTCACGATCGTGGCGCCCTGAACCTCCGCGCGAATCGCGGCCGAGGCCCGGCGCAGGAGTGTCGTGTAACCCTCGGGATCCGGCCGAGGTTGCCAGAACGACGACACGTTCGGTTCGTTCCATATTTCGAACGCCGTCACGCCCAATGGCCCGTAGCGGCGAGCGACCTCACGCGCGTACCGGGCGAAGTCGTCGGGGTTCGTTGGAGGGTGCTTGTCGGTGGTTCCTCCGGGGCGCGCCCACGCCGGCGTGTACGCCAGCAAAGCGAGCACATCGAGTTCGCGTTCGCGAGCGAGACGAACCGCGAGGTCGAGCTTGTCCCAGCGCCACTCGTCGGGTCCGTGCTCTTGGACGTAGGCCCATTCGAGGTCGAGTCGAACCCAGCGAACACCGAGCGCGCTCATGCCGTCGAAGTCGGCCGCAAGCGCTGCCTCGGACTTGCGAAAGATCGCGGAGCTCTCGCTGAACCCGAACTCGCTCGGGCGACTCGGCAGCGGTTCGCCCGGCAGTGCCGTGGCCGTGGGCGCGAGTGTCGGCGGCGGAATCGTCGTCGCGTCGATACGCGGCACGACGGTGAAGGTCGTCGGCGCCGGGAGTCCGGTCGACGCGTCGCCGCAGGCACCCAACACCAACGCCGACGCGAGGAGTCGCCACCAGCACTTCATCGTCGACGATGCACGCTGACCGCGTAGTCGCCGTCCGCGTAGGGCGCCCGATCCCACGTGGCGAACCGATCGACGAACTCACAGTCGGCCGCCACAGCCGCGTCGTCGTAGTCGACGAGCGAAAGCCGATCGGGGCGCACCTGGAACCCTGCGATGACCAGGCCGCCGGGCTCGAGGTGCTCCGCGATTCGCGCCAGCACGTCTCGTTCGGTTCCCGGCGCGACGAAGATCATCACGTTCCCGGCGAGTACCGCCGCGCCGAAGCGGCGCCCGAGCGACAAGGCCGCGAGATCGGCCCGGAACCAGTCGATGGCAGGCTGCTTCTCGCGTGCCGTCGCCAGCATGGTCTCGTCGAGGTCGACACCGACGACATCGAATCCGCGTCGGCGAAGTTCGATCGCCACTCGACCCGTGCCGCAGCCCGCATCGAGCACCGCTTTCGTAACCCCAGATTCCGACACCAGGGTGTCGACCAGATCGGCTTCGCCGTGAACGCTCCCGCCCGCCGCGGCGAGCCGCCGCCACCGCTCGTCGTACTCGTCGCCCCGCGGTGCGTCGGTCTGTTCCCAACGAGAGGTCACGATCGTTGTCTAGCGCGATCGCGGGGGCGATGCCCCGCGGTCCCCGGCGATGACCGAGAATGCACGAATGATCGGCGCTGCGCTCGAGTTCCGCGACGTATCTGCGGGCGCCTACGTGATCGCGCTCATCGGCGGCGCGATTTCGTTCCTGTCGCCGTGTGTGCTGCCGCTCGCTCCGGGATACCTGTCGATGGTCAGTGGCTTCGACCTCGCAACGATCGAGTCCGGAGGTCGACAGGCACGGCGACGTGTCCTCGCGACGACGGCGCTGTTCGTCGCGGGCTTCGGCTCGGTGTTCACGTTGCTCGGTGTCTCGGCGTCGACGCTCGGGCGGCTGTTGTTCGATCATCAGGTCGGGCTCACCCGGGCTTCGGGTGCGCTCATGATCGTCATGGGTTCGTTCATGCTCGGGTCGGTGTTCCTGCAGGCGCCGTGGCTCTACCGAGAGATGCGATTCCACCCGCGGTTCGGGGCGTTCGGCCGCGCGGCCCCGATGATCATGGGCGCAGCGTTCGGCTTCGGTTGGAGCCCGTGCATCGGCCCGACACTCACCTCGGTGCTCGGCATCGCCGCCGGCGAGGGTCGTCAGCTCGCCGGGGCAACGCTGATGATGACCTACTCGCTCGGACTCGGTGTCCCGTTCTTGTTGCTCGGCCTTGCGTTCGGCCGACTCGCCGGCACGTTGAGCTTCCTCAAGCGACACTCGCGCAAGATCGTGGTCGGGTCGTCGATGACGATGATCGCGTTCGGACTTCTGCTCGTCACGAACAACCTCGTCACCTTGTCGGCCCGGCTCTCGCGCCTGCTCGACGGCACACCGCTCCAGTGGTTGGTCGAACTCGGCTGACGTTCTCGCATCCTGGGCGCCGGAAGCGGACGAAATGTGGAAGTATCCGACAAGCCTCCGTTCGGGCGAATTCGCGAAACCACGGACGACAAGGAGCACCGATGCACGCCGCTGGTCAACGATCCGCCGAGCAGTCCCGTCCGCGGGTGCGATTCCGCGGAATCGTCGTGACCGGCATCGCCGCGCTGCTGGTACCGCTCGCGGCGGTGCATGATCCCGAGCCGGGTGGCGCGGTCGCGGCCCGGCCCCGCGGCACCGACTTCAACGGCGACGGCTACGACGACCTCGTCATAGCCGACGCGGTCTTCGATGCAGGCGCGTTCTCCGCGGGCGCGGTCTGGGTGGTTCCGGGATCCGCTACCGGTCCACGTCCGGCCAACGTCTCGGGATGGAGCCAATCAAGAGCCGGAATGGCAGGCAACCCCGAGGCATTCGACAGATTCGGAGCGTCGTGGACAGCAGGGGACTTCAACGCTGACGGCTACCACGACCTCGGGGTGTGCATCCCCGGCGAACGCGTCGCCGGTGTCGCGGGGGCGGGCGCGGTGTCGGTCATCCTCGGGTCCCCGACCGGCCTGCGCGCAACGGGATCGAAACTGCTCAGCCGCGCCACCGCCGGAGTCCCGGGCTCGCCGTCGCAGTTCGAGAATTGGTGCAACGAAGGCTTGGCGACGGGCGATTTCAACCGTGACGGACGCGACGACCTCGCCGTCGCCTCGCCGTACGCCGACGTCGGAGCGGTCGACGAGGCAGGATCGATCACCGTGCTGCTCAGCTCGGCGTCAGGGCCGAGCGGGGTGGGCGCCGCCGAGATCTCCCAGGCGTCCCCGGGCGTTCCCGGATCCCCCGAGGACGGCGGTTGGCTCAGTCGGGTCGGGCTCCGGGTCGGTGACTTCAACGGCGACGGCTACGACGACCTCACCGTCTCGGCTTCGGAGATGACGACAGACGGACTTCCCGGGGCGGGTGGCATCTATGTCTTGCGCGGTTCACAAAGTGGGCTTCGCACCAACACCACCCAACTCATCACCCGCGCCATGCCGGGAGTGCCTGGCGACCCTCAAGGCAGCGACCGCTTCGGCTTCGGTGTTCCCGCGGTTGCCGACTGGAACCGCGACGGCTTCGATGACCTCGTCGTTGGCGATCACACGGCCGACGCGGGTGGTGTCGAAGAGAGCGGCCAGATCGTGCTGCTTCGCGGCAGCACGTCGGGACTCGTTGCGGCGGGGGGCAAGACCATCCACCAGGACAGCCCTGGCGTTCCTGGTATCGGCGAGGAAAGCGACCAGTTCGGAGGCACCGCGCTCAGCGCCGGGGACTTCAACGGCGACGGGCGTCCCGACGTCGCCGCGGGCGCCTACCTCGAGGATGTCGGCGTCGGCATCGACGCGGGCGCCTTCTTCACGTTCCCCGGGACCGCGAACTCGATCGGCACGACGGGCGCCAAGTTGTTCACCCAGGACACCGCCGGAGTTCCGGGAGCTCCCGCGAATGTCGCCCACTTCTCCGACGGTCAGCTCTGGACCGGAGACTTCAACGGTGACGGCTACGACGACCTCGTCGTGCCCTGTCGTTGGTGCGATATCGGTGCGCTCTACCAAGCGGGCTACGTCATGGTGTTTCGGGGTTCGCCAACCGGCACCACGGTCGGCGGGTTGCGCCAGATCAAACGCTCGTCGCTCCCTGGCCAAACCGACGCTGCGGACGGCGAGTTCGGCGGCGCGTTCTGAGCTGAGACGTGACCCCCCACGCCGAGATCGTCTTGTTCAGCCCTGGGGCCCGAGCGGGGTCGGATCAGCGCGCTCGATCCCGCGCGAAACGATCCTGAGTGGCGCGGGCGGGTCGTGTGCTCAACTTGGTGCCGTGCGAGTCGGAACATCGCTGCGAAGCGCATACGCAATCGACGACCACCGAGTCGGCGCGCGCTGGATGATCGAACGCGCCCGGGCCGCGTTCGATGCGGGGCTCGACTCGCTGTTCGTCGGCGATCATCACAGCACCGGTCCGTTCCCCTACTACCAGAACGTCGCGATCATGGGTCGCTTGCTCGCGGATTGGCACGACCGCACCGCGGGAGTCCTGTTGTTGCTCCCGCTCTGGAACCCGGTGCTCGCGGCCGAGCAGATCGGCACCCTCGCCGCGATCCACGACGGGCCATTCGTGCTCCAATGCGCCGTCGGCGGCGGCACGGAGCAGTTCGCGGCGATGGGTGTGCCGATCGCCCGTCGACCCTCGATGTTCGAGGCATCCTTGTCGGTGATTCGTCGGCTGCTCGGCGGCGAGGAAGTATCGATGGACACGCCGTTCCGGATCGAACGGGCGCGGATCGCGCCGTTGCCACCGAACGACGTCGACGTCTGGATCGGGGCCGCCGCGCCCGCCGCGATCGACCGCGCGGCGCGGCTCGGCGACGCGTTTCTCGTCGGACCCGAAGCCACCCCCACCGATGCCGCCCGCCTGATCGACGAATACCGCACGCGGTGCGAGGTCCATGGCGTGACACCGACCCGGATCGCGATTCGGCGCGACGTGCACGTCGGCGACGACGCGGAGGTCGCCCGCGTCGCGACTCCGATTCTCGAACGCGGCTACCGCGGCTTCGACCCCGCCGCGCCCGTCGTCGGGTCGATCGGTGCTGTCACGGACTCGTTCGCCGCCCTCGCGGCCCTCGGATTCACCGACGTGATCGTTCGCCATCTGGCCGACGACCACGACGCGGTGCTCGCCAGCTTCGACCGTCTCGGCGCCGTGTACCCCGCGGTCGCAGATCTGTAGCAAGATCTCCCCATGCCGCACACCTGGGTCGACAACGAAGCCGCGCTCGCCCGGGTCGTGGAGCAGGTGATCGTCCAACCCCGATACGCGCTCGACACCGAGTTCCACGGCGAACGCACGTACCACCCCCAACTCGCGCTCATCCAGATCGCATGGGACGGGGGCCTGGCGCTCATCGACCCTCTCGCCGTCGACCCGCAGCCGTTGTGCGACGTGCTGCGCAGCCCCGCGGTGATGGTGGCGCACGCGTGCGATCAAGACCTCGCAATCCTCGAACGACACTGCGGTGCCTTGCCGGCGCGTTTGTTCGACACCCAGATCGCGGCGGGCTTCATGGGGCTCGGCACCCCGGCGCTCGCGGCGCTGGCGGAGAAGTTGTTGCGGGTGAAGCTCACCAAGGGCGACCGCCTCACCGACTGGACCAAGCGGCCGCTGAGCGCGGCACAGCGCGAGTACGCCGCGTCCGACGTGGAGCACCTGCTCGCGATCACCGACGCGATCCAGTTCGAACTCGCGGCGCGCGGCCGGGCCGACTGGGCCATCGACGAATGCGAAGCCCGACGCGTCCGCCCGCGCGGAAAGGCCGATCCCACGACGGCGTGGTGGCGCATCAAGGGCAGTCGTCAGTTCCGCGGCGCGACGCGCGGCATCGCCCAGGAAGTGGCGGCTTGGCGTGAACGCGCCGCCGAAGCCAGCGACATTCCGCCGCGGTTCGTCCTCTCCGATCTTGCACTGATGGGCGTGATTCAAAAACCTCCGCGCGACCGCGACGAACTCAGCGCGATACGCGGTGTCGACGGACGCCACCTGAAACAACCCGCGCTCGGCGACCTGCTCGCCGCGGTCGAACGGGGACGCGGGCTCGCCAACGGCGAGCTCGTCCTACCCGATCGCGACGACACCGACCGGACGCTCGGCCCAGCCGTGTCCGTGATTTCCGCCTGGCTCAATCAACGCGCTCACGAACTCGCGATCGAGTCGCAGCTGCTCGCGACGCGCGCCGACCTCGTCGATCTGTTGAACACCGGCGGCGGGCGACTCGCGGAGGGTTGGCGTGCCGACCTCGTGGGCGCGCCGATCCGTTCTCTGATGGATGGCGACGCGGCGATCACCCTCGCCGACGGCGGGCGACGCATCGTGCTCGACGCATCCAACAACTGACGTCGTTTCGATCGGTCGTTTCGATCGGTCGTTTCGATCGGTCGTTTCGATCGGTCGTTTCGATCGGTCGTTTCGATCGGTCGTCGCGCGATGTCGTTGGCGTCGGTATCCTCGGCGCATGGCAAGATTTCGCGTCGGCGTCCAGCTTCACCCCCAACAGTCCACGATTCAACAACTCCGGACCGCGTGGCGCGCGGCCGACGAGATGGGCGTCGACACCATCTGGCTCTGGGACCATTTCTTTCCGCTCTACGGAAACCCCGATGCTCCGCACTGGGAGTGCTACTCGTTGCTCGCGGCGATGGCCGTCGACACCCAACGCGCCGAATTCGGCGCGTTGGTGACGTGCAACTCATATCGCAATCCGCAATTGCTCGCCGACATGAGTCGGACCATCGACCACCTCGGTGAAGGGCGCTTCATTCTCGGCATCGGGTCGGGCTGGTTCGAGCGGGACTACACCGAGTACGGGTACGAATTCGGGACGGCTCGGTCGCGTCTGGCCGACCTCGAGACCGCGCTGCCCCAGATTCTGCATCGCTTCGATGCCCTCAACCCCGGACCGATCTCGATTCCGATCTTGATCGGTGGTAGCGGCGAGAAGGTCACGCTGCGGCTCGTGGCCGAGCACGCCGACCAATGGAATTCGTTCGGCCCTCCGGCCAACTACGCGGCGAAGAACGCGATCCTCGACGAGTGGTGCGCCAAGGTCGGTCGCGATCCCTCGCAGATCGAACGAACGGTCGCGATCCAACCGGACGAGGTCGACAGTGTCGAGGAGTATCTCGCCGCGGGAGCGCAGCACTTCATCGTGATGACTGGCGCGCCCTACGACCTCGACCCGGTCGAAGCGTTGCTCGACCGCGCCCGCCCGTGAGCCGCGGCGTTCTCGGCGGCCCGGTCGACGGCCCGCGGCGGGTCGCCGCGCAATTTCCCGATGTCGAAGCGACCGTCGGTCGAGCGGTCGTGCATCGAGGGTCGCGTTATCGAGGCAGCGTCGTTCGGATCAACAACCATGAGGTCGAGTTGCAGGGCGAGACCGGGCTCGTGCGAGTGTTCCCCCTCACGCCAGGGAGCTTCAGCGTCGACGGTGTCGCCTGCAACCTCGTTCGACCGCGCCGAGCGCCCGCGGCCCCGAAGGCCACGGCGAGTGGTTCACGCGCCGTCGCGGGTGCCCGCGCTCGGATCGCGCGTGCTGCGCGCATCGTTGTCGAAGGGGTGCACGACGCCGAACTGATCGAAAAGGTCTGGGGCGATGACCTGCGGGTCGAGGGCGTCGTGGTCGAACGACTCGACGGACTCGACAACCTCGGCGACTACGTGCGGGAGTTCCAACCGGGTCCGACCCGACGCCTCGGCGTGCTCGCCGACCATCTCGTGCGCGGTTCGAAGGAGTCGAACATCGCCGCGCAGGTCGCGGGTCCGCATGTCTTGATCACAGGGACGCCGTACGTCGACGTCTGGGCCGCGGTACGCCCGAAGTTGGTCGGCATCGAGGAGTGGCCGACCGTGCCGAAGGGAACCGACTGGAAGCTCGGCATCTGCGCCGCGCTCGGCCACGACGACCCACGCGTGTTCTGGCGAGACCTGTTGGCTCGGGTCACGAGCTACGCCGACCTCGAAGTCGAAGTCGTCGGCGCCGTCGAACGCCTCATCGACTTCGTCACCACCGACTCCTAGCCGGGTACACCTAGCCGCGACGATCAACCCGAGCAACGGGAGCAGCACCGGCCAAGAGCGCACCGGCCACCGGTGACGGAGGATGTCGAGGATGATCGGGAATCCGTTGTCGATCTCGGCGTCCGTGGCGACGTCGTAGTCCCAGCCGACGCGGCGCAACTCGAGTCGCCGCTGCGCATCGCGGTCGTGCCTCCTTCGCGTCCCGCCGTGGAACCACCATGGCGATACCTCCCACGCGTACCGAAACTCGGGCCACGCCAAGTCCAGGTCGAAGTACTGCGTCGCGCTGACCCAGACGCGGTGCTGCGTCACGGGCTCAGGGAGCCCGGCACAACGGATCGCGATCAACGCCATGGACTCGGGCGTCGACTGTTGAGGGCGAGTCGGCTCCGCCGCCCGATCGATCAGCTGTTCCATCAACTGGCTACCCGGTCGCTTCAGACCTCCGAGCCGCTTCCACTCCACCGCGAGAGACGCTCGGTCGACGAGATGCAACCGAATCGCCTCGGCAATCGCGAGCTCCAAGGTCGCCACCGGCATTTCCCGAGTGACAACCAGTGCCGCCGAATCGCAAAGTGTCCGCGCGGCTCGAGTGATCGGAATGTTGTCGACGTAGCGAATATCGCGCTCCTCGAGAATCAGGCTCTCATGGGTCACGACGCCGGTGTGGCGCGCACGGCGATGACGCGGCGACGTGATCTCGACGATCTCGAGTCCACCCGGGAGTCCCGACAGCGCAAGGGAGGCGCGATGCGACCCAACGCTTTGTCGTTGCAAACCGCCGGCCCAACAAGCTCCGAGCAGCGATTGGCGCCAGTCCGAAGCGTGCGATGCAACCCGATAGACCGATTCATACATGCGAATCAATGATCGACACTTCACTCGATAGTCGATTTGCGCAACCGTCATCCCGATCTCGCGCAACTGCGCTCGAGCGACCACGCCGTGCTGACGGCTCGCGAGGCCCGCTAGCAACTCCTCTTGCGATCGTCGAGTTCGCGGTTTCGCGCCCGCCCCCGATCGGTCGCGCCCGATCGCATCACGTTCGACTTCGGTTGCTCCGACGGCAATTTCAGCAGCGTTCATCACGCCCGCCGTTCTAGCCCCCGGCTCGGACACGTCCCCATGGTGCGTCGATAGACCCTAATTTTTGGGGTCTATCGACGCACCATGATCAGCTGTCGAAGCCGACGCCGAACGCGTCGAGGAGGCGAAGCCACGGACCGCGGCGGCCCTCGTTGTTGTCGGCGTTGGCGATGGCGCGGCGGGTCATCTGGATGACGACGTTGCGCAGCGGTTCGGGCGGGAACGGGAACGGTCGCGATCGCACGAACTCGAGTCGGAGCAGGTCGCTCGTCGGATCATCGACGAGGTCCAACGCGACGCGAGCTCCAAAGCGGGTCGCCGCGACGCCGAGCCCGGTGTACCCGACCGCGTAACTCACGCGCCGATCGTGCGCCGTGCCGAACGTGACGCAGAAACGACTGCTCGTGTCGATCACGCCACCCCAACGATGCGTGAACTGCAGACCGTCGAGCTGGGGGAAGGTCGCGAAGAAGTGGCGCGCCAACAAGTCGAACGTCTCCATCCGTTGGAAGCGCGCGTCGGAGATGTCGCCGCCGCGGAAGTAGATCGCGTCGTAGCCGCCCCAGAGAATGCGATTGTCGGGCGTCAGTCGGTAGTAGTGGAATTGGTTCGCGGCGTCGCCGATACCTTCTCGGCCCCGCCAACCAATACTCGCGAGCTGGGCTTCGGTGAGCGGTTCGGTGACCAGCACGTAGTCCCACACCGGCACGACGCGACGGCGGGTGGCGCCGACGAGGTGCGACAGCGCATTCGTACCGAGGACGACCTTGCGGGCTCGGATGCGGTTTCGACGCGTTTCCGCCACGACTGCGTTCGCCATCGGCTCGAGAGAATCGATTCGCGTGCGCTCGAAGATTCGCACCCCGAGCGACTCGGCCACGTCGGCCAGTCCCCAAGCGAGGCGAGCCGGATCGAGCGTCGCGACACCTTCGGCCGTCCGAACTCCGCCGATGTAGGTGGGCGAGTGGACCAGCGACTGCATCGCGTCGCGATCGAGGAGCTCGACCGTCTCACCGTGCTCTCGCTCGAGCGCGATACCTGATTCGAGCTCGCGTAGTTGCCACGGCTCGTAGGCCACCGAGAGTCCGCCGGAGTGGTCGAACGCGGCATCGATCGAATACCGATCGATCGCGGTCTCGATCGCCGCGAAGTTCTCGCGACCCAACTCGACGAGGCGCTTCGCCTCCTTCGGGAAATGGGCCACCGCGTTGTGCAGGCCATGCGTGATCGAGGCGTCGCAGAATCCGCCGTTGCGACCGGTCGCATGCGCGGCGATCGTGTCGGCCTCGACCAACACGACGTCGCGGTCGGGATCGCGTTCTTTCGCCTGCAGCGCGGCCCAGAGTCCGGTGAAGCCGCCGCCGACGATGAGCAGGTCGGTTTCGGTGCACGCCGAGATCGGGTCGCGCGGCTCCGGCGACGCCGAGGTATCGAGCCAGAACACGCTCGGTTCGGCGTCGCGTAAGGACGCGTGGATGCCATCATGACCGCCCGTCATAGGGGGGAATGTACGCGCTACTGACTGGCGAATCAGTCACTTCGAACCGCCGGACCCGAAGGTCGACTGGAAGTGGACCACCACTTCAGACCGTGACGGTCAGCGTCACGGATCGTTCGACAACCAGTTCGCCCGAATTGTCATACCCGCGTAGCCGATACGTGACCGTCCCGATGCTCGGGGTGAGCGTGCAGTAGCTCGCCCCCGATATCCCCGGGCACACGACGGATTCGCCGTCGAGGTCGGCGCTCGTGAGGTTCGGTCCACTGACCTCGACCGTTGCCACGTTGCTGGTCGACCAAGTCAGCCGAGGCGCGGTCGAGGCACCCGGCGAGTAACCCGGCATCGACACCGTGGTGCGAGAGATCCTGAGTGTCGCGCTCGGCGCCGGCGGCACTGTGGTGGTCGGTGCCGGCGGCGCAGTGGGCGGGTCGGGAGCCTCGGTGGGTGGGCTCGTCG
>SXGT01291170.1_pt1 | contig 18866 bp, 18 predicted proteins | sample 3176221 | NCBI WGS metagenome assembly SXGT01 (sample SAMN11356862, study PRJNA531348) | freshwater metagenome | isolation source: freshwater sample F1-120 | place: China: Fuxian Lake, Yuxi | collected 2017-12-25
GGGGTTGGCGGCGCCGGCCTGGATCTGCAGCTTGATCAGACCCGTGACCTTCTTCTTGGGTGCCATGTTCTTCTTCTTTCGTGTCGTGCGGCATCCGGGTGGATGCCGCGCTCCCGCCTGCGCGCCCGATGCGCGCCGCGGTGCGCGCTGGAGCTTGAAGAATTGCGCAGCAATTCCGCGACGCCAGCGCTGATGAGGCTACGCCTCATCAGTTCTATGTAACTACAGCTTGGTGACCTGGTCGAACGACAGCTCGACGGGGGTCTCGCGCTCGAACAGCGAGACGAGCACGGTGAGCTTGCCGCTCTCGGGCTTGATCTCGTTGATCGTGCCGGGGAGCCCGGCGAACGAGCCCTCCTTGATCGTGATGGTCTCGCCGACCTCGAAGTCGATCTCGGCGGGGATGACGCGGGCAGCGACGCCACCCGACTTCGCGCCACCGGCCTTGGCAGGAGCCTCGGCGATCTGCACGGTCGACTTCAGCATCTGGAACGCCTCGTCGAAACGCAGCGGCGTGGGGTTGTGGGCGTTGCCCACGAAGCCCGTCACGCCGGGCGTGTGACGCACGACCGACCAGCTGTCTTCGTTGAGGTCCATGCGCACGAGCACGTAGCTGGGAATGCGCACGCGCGTCACGAGCTTGCGTTGGCCGTTCTTGATCTCGACGACGTCTTCCATGGGAACCTGCACTTCGTAGACGAAGTCCTCCATGTTCATCGAGATCTTGCGGTTCTCGATGTTCTGCTTGACGCGCTTTTCGAAGCCGGCGTACGAGTGCACGACGTACCACTTGCCGGGCTTCATGCGCAGCTCGAGCTTGAACTCCTCGTAGGGGTCGACCTCGGCCGGCTCCTCGTCAGCGGCTGCATCGTCCGCGGCTGCATCGTCAGCGTCGGTGTCATGCTCGTCGCTCGTCGCCTCGGCGGCGGCGTCTGCCTCGTCGGCCGAGTCGATGTCGAGAGCGTCGTCGACGATCGCATCGGCTTCGGGGTCGATGGCGGCGTCGAGCGCATCGAGCAGACCATCGAGGTCGGGCTCGTCGCTCTCGTCCACGACGTGCATCGCCGTGTGCTCGGCGGCATCAGCCGAATGCAGCTGGCGGTCGAGGGTGTTGCCCTCTTGAGCCTCGTCCTCTTCCGACGACTGCTCAGCAGCCGTCGAGAGGTCGAGGTCGCTCGGGAGCTTCTCGGTCACGTCAGGTTCTCTTTCCTTGAAATTGCGGGCGGTGGATGCTGATGCCGGGCTAACCGCCCAGCACCGCGCTTCCGTCGCCGAAGACGAACGACACGAGCCAGCCGAACACAATGTCGAGGCCCGAGACGATCGCCATCATGATGATCACGAAGACGAGCACGACGAGCGTGTAGGTGATCAGCTCGCGGCGGGTCGGGGTAACGACCTTGCCGAGCTCGTTGAAGACCTGGCGGATGAACAGCGCCATGCGGCCGAAGGGACCACGCTTTTCGGCGCGATCTTTCTTCGCGTTGGCGACGATGTCCTCACCGGGCTCGTCGATCACATTGCTCACGTGACGCTCTCTCTCCCTCGACGGTGCCCCGTCGTCTGGTCGTGCACACCAGTGCCATACCCGGGGCGCTCCTCATGAGGAACGCCCCGAGCCGGCGACTATGCAGGGCGGACAGGACTCGAACCTGCAACCTGCGGGTTTGGAGACCGCTGCTCTACCAATTGAGCCACCGCCCTTTGCGGTGGATCGCTGAACTCAGGGCACGCGAAAGCATGGCAGAGATCAACTACCGGCTCCAGTGTAGGCGACGTCGCACAGACCGCCAACCTGAGGCGAGCATCCACCGGCCCTTCCGCCGGTCAGCGGGGTGCGCGCCCTGCGTAGAATCGTGGCCGTGACCGCCGACTCCGCTCGAATCTCCGCCCGCATCGCCGCTATCAGCGAATCGGCGACCCTCAAGGTCGACGCCAAGGCCAAGGCACTGCAGGCCGCGGGGCGCCCTGTCATCAGCTACGCGGCGGGTGAGCCCGACTTCGCGACGCCCGAGCACATCGTCGAAGCGGCTGTCGCCGCGGCGCGTGACCCCAAGAACCACCGCTACACCCCCGCCGTCGGGCTTCCCGAGCTGCGCGAGGCGATCGCCGAGAAGACTCTGCGCGATTCAGGGCTCGAGGTGCCGGCGAGCCGCGTGATCGTGACGAACGGCGGCAAGCAAGCGGTGTTCCAAGCCGTGGCGTCGATCGTCGGCGACGGCGACGAAGTGCTGCTGCCCGCGCCGTACTGGACCACCTACCCGGAGGTCGTGCGCTTGGCCGGAGGCACTCCGGTCGAGGTCTTCGCCGACTCGTCGCAGGACTACCTCGTGACGGTCGAGCAGCTCGAAGCAGCGCGCACGCCGCGCACGAAGGCGATGCTCTTCGTGAGCCCCTCGAACCCCACCGGTTCGGTCTACAGCCCTGAGCAGACGAAGGCCATCGGCGAGTGGGCGCTGCAGCACGGCATCTGGGTCATCAGCGATGAGATCTACCAGGCGCTCACCTACGACGGCGTCGAGGCCGTGTCGATCGTGCAGGCGGTGCCCGAGCTCGCCGAGCAGACCATTCTGGTCAACGGCGTCGCGAAGACCTACGCCATGACCGGCTGGCGCGTCGGATGGATGGTCGGCCCCGCCGACGTCATCGCCGGCGCGGCCAACCTGCAGTCGCACTTGTCGAGCAACGTCGCGAACGTCTCGCAGCGCGCGGCGCTCGCAGCGCTCACCGGTCCGCAAGATGCGGTGGCGACCATGCGCGACGCCTTTGATCGCCGTCGACGCACGATCGTCGCCGAGCTCAGTCGCATCGACGGGATGCTCACGCCGACCCCCACGGGAGCCTTCTACGTCTACCCCGACGTCGCAGGCTTGCTCGGCCGCGAGTGGCGCGGCGTCACGCCCACGACCTCGCTCGAGCTCGCCGACCTCATCTTGGAGCACGCCGAAGTGGCGGCCGTGCCCGGCGAGGCCTTCGGGCCGAGCGGCTTCTTGCGCTTCAGCTACGCCCTCGGCGACGACGCGCTGCTCGAGGGCATCCAGCGCCTGCAGGCGCTGTTCGCGAACTAGCCTTCAGCGCTCAGCGCCGCCGTATAGCGCCGCCGGCTAGCGCTGCGCGGCGGCATAGGCTTCGCGGATCTCGGCCGGAATACGACCGCGGTCGCCGACGGAGAGGCCCTGCTCTTGCGCCCACGCGCGAACGGCGGCGGTGTCGCTCGAGCCGGCTGAACGCGAGCGGGAGCGCGTGGAACCTGCCGCACGACGGCCGGTCGACCGTGCCTTCTGGATGAACGGCGCGAGAGCATCCCGCAGCGCTTGCCGGTTCTCGGCACCGAGGTCGATCTCGTAGCTCGCGCCATCGAGAGCGAACGACACCGTGCCGCCCTCTCCGGGTGCGATGACGGTGCCGTCGAGATCGTCGACCAGTTCGGTAGTAATGCGCTTCACGAGAATTCTCCTCAGTTTATCAATATGCGCGCCATTGTGTGGCGCGACAAACACTTTATCCGATTATCCGGATTCGCTATTCAATGCGGAAAGGCGAGAGTGCGCCATAAACATTGCGCGCGCGGTCGGGCCGGGTGATGCACGACGAGCATCCACCGTTCGGTGGACCCGAGAGTCCGCCGGGCGACCGTTCCGCGAGCGGCCCCTCACCGGCAGTCTGGGGTCATGACAACTCACGAGAATGTCGTCAAGGTGCGCGGACTGCGCAAGACCTACGGCGCCATGGTCGCGGTCGACGGGGTCGACTTCGACATTCACCGCGGCGAGACCTTCGCCCTCCTCGGCCCGAATGGTGCCGGCAAATCGACGACGATCGAGATTCTCGAGGGGTACCGCGACCGCTCGGCGGGCGACGTGCGCGTGCTCGGCGTTGATCCCGCGCACGGCGGCCTCGACTGGAAAGCTCGGCTCGGCATCGTGCTGCAGTCGAGCGGTGAGAGCGGCGCCGTCACCGTGGCCGAGCAACTGCGCCACTTCGCCGCGCTCTACCCGAACCCGCGATCGGTCGATGAAGTCATCGCCGCGGTCGGACTCGAGAACAAGGCTGGCACCCTCATCCGCAAGCTCTCCGGCGGCCAGCGCCGACGGGTCGACGTTGCCGTCGGCATCATCGGCGCACCCGAGCTGCTGTTTCTCGACGAACCGACGACGGGCTTCGACCCCGAAGCGCGCCGCAGCTTCTGGCAGCTCATCCGAACTCTGCAGAGCGAGGGAACGAGCATCCTGCTCACCACGCACTATCTCGACGAGGCCGCGCAGCTCGGCGACCGCGCGGGCGTCATTGCCGGCGGCCGCATGATCGACGTCGCGCCGATCGCCGAACTCGGCGGCGTGGATGCCCGGGTGCCGGTCGTGCGCTGGCGCGAGCAGGGCACACCGCACGAGCAGCGCACCGACGCTCCTGCCGCACTCGTGGCTGAACTCGTCGCGCGGTTGGGTTCAGAGCCCGACGCGCTCGAAGTCATTCGCCCGAGCCTCGAAGACGTCTACCTCGATCTTGTCGGTCGCGAGAACGCGGAGGTGACGGCATGAGCGGCACGCAGTTGCGCCCCACGCGCCTGGGCGGCACGACCAGGGCTCTGCGCCTCGGCGCCGTGCGCATCGGCTACGAAGTGCGCGCCTACTTTCGCCAAGGCGACACTGTCTTCTTTACGTTTCTCTTTCCCGTCGTCATGCTCACGATCTTCTCGGTGTCGTTCAGTGAGGGCAGCTTCGGTCAGGCCGCCGACGGCACCGAGGTCTCAGCAGCGCACTTCTACCTACCGGCCATGCTCGCTGCCGGCCTGCTGCTGAGCGGCCTGCAGAACCTGGCGATCGACATCGCGATGGAGAAGAGCGACGGAACCCTCAAACGTCTCGCGGGCTCTCCCCTGCCGGTCGTGAGCTACTTCATCGGCAAACTCGGGCAGTCGCTCACGACGGGAGCGCTGCAGGCGGGGCTGCTGCTGCTGCTCGGCTTCACCGTCTTCGGCGTGCCCCTTCCCGAGCAGCCCGAGCGCTGGCTCACGTTCGCGTGGGTCTTCGTGGTCGGCGTGGTGACCTCGGCGATGCTCGGCATCGCCCTCAGCGCCGTGCCGCGCAGCGGCAAGAGCGCCACAGCGGTCGTCATTCCGATCACCCTCGTGCTGCAGTTCATCTCGGGCGTCTACTTGAGCTTCTCGATGCTGCCGGACTGGCTGCAGACCGTGGCGAGCGCCTTTCCGCTGAAGTGGATGGCTCAGGGCATGCGCAGCGTCTTCTTGCCCGACACCCTGGAAGTGCTCGAACAGGGTGAGAGCTGGAACCTCGCGGGAGTGGCGATCGCGCTCGCCGTGTGGCTCGTGGTGGGTCTCGTGCTCGCGCGGATCACGTTCCGCTGGATCCGGAAGGACGCCTGAGTCGGCCGCGCAGGCTGACTAGGCTCGGGCCCATGACGGCGCGCCGCGTGTGGACAGCTGCCGTGCTCGGCATGGCAGCGCTGCTCTCTGTGCTGCTCGTGCTCACGCAGCGGCAGCCCACCGACCTCGCTGTCGGCGGGGCGGGCATCGCCCTCTTCGTCGCGGCCTGGTTCGTGCTGGGTCTGCCACGGCTCGACGACCCGCGAGGGGCACCGGTCTTGGTGGTCGTCATCGCTGTCGCCGTGACCCTCATGGTCGCCGCGTCACCGACGCTCGCGATCGTGCAGGCCATCGCCTACTCGATCGCCTGGGTGTTCTGCGCCTCGGTGCGAGGGGCGGTCGTGCAGAACCTCGTCGTCGCGACCGGTGTCACGATCGGCTTTCTCGTCAGTCTCGGCACCGCGCCCGGCGCCCTCCTGCAGACCGCTTTCACCATCGCGCTCTCGCTGGGCTTCAGTCTCGCGATGGGGTTCTGGATCGCCCACATGAGCGAGCTCGGCGAACGCAACGGCCGGTTGCTCGCCGAACTGCAAGGAGCGCAAGCGCAGATCGCAGCACTGCACCGCGAGACCGGAGCGGCCGCTGAGCGCGAACGACTCGCCCGCGAGCTGCACGACACCATCGCGCAAGACCTCACCGGCCTCGTGATGCTCGCCCAGCGCGCTCGCCGCGAGCCCTCCGCCTCGGCCGAGACGCTGCAGCTCATCGAAGAAGGAGCCCGCGCCGCACTCGCCGAGACGCGCGCGCTCGTCGCCGCGGGGGCGGCAGTCGGCGACGCCGATGCCGACCTCGCGGGAGCCCTGCAGCGGCTCGCCGATCGCTTCGCCCGTGAGACCGGCGTGCACGTGGCGCTCTCGGTGGATGCTGCGCTCGAGCTCGCGCGAGAGACCGAGGTCGTGGTGCTCCGCTGTGTGCAAGAGGCGCTCGGTAATGCCCGCAAGCACGCGCGAGCATCCAGCGTCGAGATCGACGTCGCGCGCGCCGACGCCGCGACCGGCGAGGCCGACGACGCCCAGTGAGTGCGCGTCGTCGTGGTCGATGACGGCACCGGCTTCGACGTCGCCGCCGCCCCAGACGGCTTCGGGCTCACGGGCATGACCGAGCGCGTCGCACTCGTCGACGGCTCGCTCGAGATCGAGAGCGCACCTGGGCAGGGCACGCGCCTCACGATCGAGTTGCCCGTCGCGCGCATCGAGGTTGCGTCGTGACGCCGACCGTGCGCGTGCTCGTCGCTGACGATCACGCCGTCGTGCGAGCGGGAATCGTCGCGCTGCTCGAGGCTGAGCCCGACATCGAGGTCGTCGGTCAAGCGGTCGACGGTGATGATGCCGTGGCGCAGGCGCTCGCACTGCTGCCCGACCTTGTCGTCATGGACGTGCGCATGCCGCGGCTCACGGGTGATGTGGCGACGGCGCGCATTCGCGAGCGCGCTCCGAGTGTGCGCGTGCTCGTGCTCACGACGTACGAGTCTGACGCGAGCATCCTCTCGGCGATCGAAGCGGGAGCGAGCGGCTACTTGCTGAAGGCCGCACCGGCCGAGGAGCTCATCGCGGGCGTGCGCTCGGTCGCCGCGGGCGAGGTGGCACTCTCGCCGGCGATCGCCGCGCAGCTCGTCGCGCGCGTGCGCCAACCTGCGCCGGCAACCCTCACGCCGCGCGAGACCGAGGTGCTGCGGCTCGTCGCCGAAGGGCTGTCGAACCGTGGCATCGGCGAGCGCCTGTTTCTTGGTGAGGCGACGGTGAAGACGCACTTGCTGCGGGTCTTCGAGAAGCTCGGCGTCAACGACCGCACGCGCGCGGTGACGCTGGCGATGGAACGCGGCTTGCTCTGAGCCGATGTTCGGCTGCCCGGCGGGGCTGAATCGCCGACAAGGGCCGAAGCTCGGCCCCGCGCGGCGCACGAGCCCCGCTCGAGCGCGGCTAGAGTCCGACGCCGACGAGCACGGGCTCGGGGTGCAGCACGACCCCGAACTCGCTCTGCACTCGAGTTTGAATGTAGGTCGCGAGCTGCAGAACCTCGGCGGCGGTCGCCCGACCGCTGGGGTTGCAGAGCGCGAGAGTGTGCTTCTTCGAGACGGCGGCTGCCGAGCCGGGCAGTGCGAACCCGCGGCTGATGCCGGCGTGCTCGATGAGCCAGGCCGCGCTGAGCTTCACGGTGGCGGGCACGGGCTCGGGCGGTAGCGCTGGCTCGGCACCGAGCGGCACCGCGAGCGCAGCCTGCTCGGGCTGCTGCGCCCAGCGCGGCGCCTCGCTCGGCAGCGTCGCCGCGAAGGTTTCGCTCACAATCGGATTGGTGAAGAACGAGCCCGCACTGCGCGAGTTGGGGTCGTCGTCGTCGAGCACCATGCCCTTCGCCGCGCGCAAGCTCAGCACCGCCGACCGCACGCCGACGAGGGGGGCCCGCTCGCCGATCTCGACGCCGAGCGCGTCAGCGAGTTGCGCGTAGGCCACCGGCATGCCGAACTGGTCATCGCGTGCTTCGAGCGCGAAGTCGACGCTCAGCACGACACCGCGCCACCCTTCTTTGAGGGCGCTCGTGCGGTAGCCGAGGCGCAGTTCAGGTGCCGGTACGAGTCGGCGCTCTCCGGCGTCGAGGTCGAGCAGCTCGACGGCGACGAGGCTCTCGGCGATCTCTTGACCGTACGCTCCGATGTTCTGCATCGGGGCGGCACCGACCGACCCCGGGATGCCCGACAGAGCTTCGAGCCCGCCGAAACCTTCACGCACGCAGTGCTCAACGAGGGCATCCCATGATTCCCCCGCTTGCACGCGCAGCCGCACGGGCCGTGCGCTGCCCGCCACGTCGTCGAGCCGCTCGATGCCGCGCGAACGCGCGCGCACCACGACCCCGTCGAAGCCCGCGTCGCTCACCACCACGTTCGAACCGCCGCCGAGTACGAGCCATGGCTCGCCGGCGGCTTCAGCCTCGAGCACGACGGCTTCGAGCTCGTCGGCCGTGGCGGCGTCGACGACGCGCTCAGCCTCACCACCGACGCGCAGTGTGGTGAGGTCGGCGAGGCGCACGCGCTCTGCCATCGGGTCAGCCCAGCGGGGTGACGCGCACCTGCGCCTTGCCGAGCACCGTTGAGCCGCCGTAGCTCACCGTGAGGTCGATGCGTGCCCCCTCGTCATCGAGCGCTGCGACCGTCGCAACGACGGTGATCTCGGCGCCAGACTCGGGGTCAACGACGACCGGGCGGGTGAACCGCACTTGATAGTCGCTCACCCAGCCGCGACCGTCGAGCCAATCGACGACCGGCTGCACGGCGACGCCCATCGTGAGCATGCCGTGCGCGAGCACGCCGGGCAAGCCAACGGCAGCCGCAACATCGTCTCGGTAGTGAATGGGGTTGAAGTCTCCGGAGGCTCCCGCGTAGCGCACGAGCGTGTCGCGGCTCAGCGCGAATGAGCGCTCAGCGATGACCTGGCCGGTCTCGAGTGCGGCGAGCAGGCTCATGACTCGTCACCTCGCACGACGAGCGTCGAGATGCTCGTGACGACGTGCTCACCGTTCGCATCGACCATCGCCGTCTCGCTCGTGATCATGCTGTTGCCGCCGAGCGACTTGATGCTCGTCACCCGCAGGGTCGCCGTGAGCTCGTCGCCGGCGACCACGGGGCGCGAGTACGTGAACCGCTGGTCGCCGTGCACGACACGGCTGAAGTCGATTCCAGCGTCGGGCTCGGCGAGCAACTGCTGCAGCGTCGCTTCAGAGACGACGATGGGAAAGGTGGGCGGCGCAACGACGTCGGCGAAACCCGCGGCGCGCGCGGCCTCGACGTCATGGTGCAGCGGAGCCGTCGCGAGCACGGCACGCGCGAACTCGCGCACCTTCTCGCGGCCGACCAGGTAGGGGGCGACAGGAGCGAAGTCTCGCTCGGTCAGCTCAGGGTTCACAGCCACCCGCCCAGTCTAGGAGGGCGCTCTTAGAAGAGGGTCGTGCCGAGCACTCGGTCGAGCATCGACCGACCGAGTGCGCGCTCGGCAGCATGACCGCGCGCTGAGCCGCGTACCAGCAGCTCAAGGCCCCGCGTGGCCGCGATCGCGCGCAGCGCAAGCTCGTCGCGGTCGGTCGGAATGCGTCCGTAACCGTGCAAGAACGCGGCGCGCAGCCAGGGTTCGTCGCGCCACGGCCCGTATTCGAGCCAGAGCAGGTCGGCGATGCGAGGTTCGAACTGCAGATGCGAGAAGTCGATAAGGCGCACGCGGCCACCGGGGTCGATGATCCAGTGCTGCGGGGCGAAGCGGCCGTGCACGGGAACGTGGTCGAGTTCGCCGACATCCATCGCCGCGGCGATGTGCTCGCGCGCGAGGGCGCGCTCCTGAGCCAGCCGCACACCGCGCGCGTCGGCGGGATCAGCGCCATCGCCCCACAGTTGCTCGGCAGCGACGCTCCAGCGCTCGAACTCGGCGGCGATGTCGCTGCCGAACCGCGAGTGCTTGCGAGGGGGCTCAGCGTCGTGCAACCTGCGCAGCAGTTCTCCCGCGCGCTGGTGGATATCGCCGTCATGTTCGTGCGGTGTGCCCGCAGCGGGTTCGCCGAGCAAGCGCGAGAGCACCGTCAATCGCAAGGCGGCATCGGTGAGCACCACGCGCGGAGCGTCGCCGCCGAGCGCGATCTCGTAGAGCTGCAGAGACTCGCTCTCGCGACGGTGCGGTGCCGCGTCTCGATGCCACTTCACGACCGCTTGCTCGCCACCGCGCGTCACGACGTGCAGCACGCGTGAGTCGCGATGAGCGCCCCAGTGCTCGACGACCACGTCGACCGGGCCGAGCGTGCGGTGCACGCGGTCGAGCACTTCGGCGTCGGAGGCCAGGCGCGGGCGGGCGAGCGACGAATCGTGGGCATCCACGGTGATGCTCATCGCTCCTCCTCCGGCCAGGGTGACGGTGCTGAATGTTGCTGGGGCTGATGCTAAGTCGTGACGCTGGGTGACGCTGGCACCTACACGAAACCCCGGGTCACCAGTCGTGGTGGCCCGGGGTTTCGGTCAAGTGTGGGTGGCTGCGCTTACTGGCAGCTCTCGCACTGCAGCAGGTCCATCGGGTCGACGGGGACTGCGTAGCCACCGACGCTGTCGTTGTCGTTGTCCATGATGGGCCTCCTTCTGTGGTCTCGGTTCCCGCGATGAGCGGGTGGGTCATCACTATATAACGGGAATGACAGCAATGTCATTCCCCCACATCTAGTGTTTTCGGCGTGTCGCGAAGTTTCTTCTCGCGCACGAATCGGCACGCAGTGGATGCCCCCGCTTCGTCCCGCGACGGCGAATCGTGCACCACTGCACAGGGCCTTCGTGCCCTGCCTCGGTTCAGGTGCAGCCCGTACCCTGGAGTTCCACGACCGCAGCGCGAAGGACACCATGTGCCCTCCCCCCGCACCTGACGGCGGCGCTCCCGCCCCGGGAACTTCGGCGTTCGCGCCGCACGGGCTGCGCTTGCCGTTTCTGGGCCGAGGTCTCGCTCTGCAAGTCGAAGAGGGACTGCTCGTCGCCCAGTCAGCGCTGCGGCTTGCCGTGAAGAATCGCGTCATCGTCGCCACCATGCGCGATGGCGGCGCGTGGAATGACGATCAGATGGCTGAGATCGTGCGGGCCGAACTCGACGAGCTGGTGGCGGAACTCGACGCCGACGCCAGCCGACTTCGCGAGGGTGCCGACGCAATCTCGCGACGCGGCACCTATGGACGACGTTTGACCGCACGGCAGAAGAAAGAGGTAGATCGACTCGCGACCCGTGGGCGCATCTCGCATCGAGTCGCCGAACGGTTGCGATCGGCGCGCGACGATGAAGCGTTCGTGTCGTCAGTAATGCACCTGGCGCGAGAGGACTCGTTGCGCGAACTGCTGCAACCTCGACTGCTGCCGCTCGACGGGCCATCGAAGCTCACGCCGAAAGAAGAGCGCATCGCGCTGCGGGGTGTGCAGGCCGACCTGCGGAAGTTGCTCGCCGACTACGACGCGCGTACTGGGGGGTATGCGGAGGAGTGGTGAGTTGGCGGAACGGGTGTGCGGGTGGGTGGGTGGGTCGCTGGCGGGACTCGATCCCTACGGTGCCGCCGGCACGCCGCGCAGCGGCGAGCCGGACTGCGCCGTGGGGGCCCAGGAAGGTTCGAGCTGGTACCCCCGAGACCAATGAAAAAGGCCCCGCTTGGGCGGGGCCTTTTTCATTGGTAGCGAGGGCGGGACTCGAACCCGCGACACCACGATTATGAGCCGTGTGCTCTAACCACCTGAGCTACCCCGCCGGGCAGAACCCGCCTCGAGAGGCTTGTTCAGAGCCCCGAGTCAGGATTGAACTGACGACCCCTTCCTTACCATGGAAGTGCTCTACCACTGAGCTATCGGGGCGTGACCGTACCCTCACCGGGAAACGGCACCAGAGAAGATTATCACCAACTTCAGGCGGCTACTGCGGCCGCTCGGCACCCCGCTGACCCGGCACATCGACGCCCGGCAGCAGCCACGCGGTGAAGTCGGGGCCGCTGACCTGGATGCTCTCACCGCGCACCTCGGCCCCTCCGACGAGACGCGGCGCGGTCGTGAGCGGCTGCTCTCCGCCGAGGGCTCCCGCTGGCAACGAGATCGTCGCATCACCGCGAGCAGCGAGCACGAGCACGCTCTGCTGTGCGGTCTCGCGCACGAAGAGCAGGCACTCGTCGTCCACGTGCAGCCAGCGCAATGAGCCATGGCTGAGGGCGGGGTGCTCGCGGCGCACGCGGATGAGTGAACGGTAGAGGTCGATGCGCTCTGCGTGAGCATCCATCGTCGCCCACGGCATCGTCGTGCGCGAGTGCTCGCCGTTCTCACCGGTCGCACCGATCTCGTCGCCTGCGAAGAGCACGGGGATTCCGGGCAGTGTCATCGTGAGCCCGACTGCGACGGCCACTGCTCCCGGCAGGGCTCGGTTCGCGAAGCGTGCGGTGTCGTGGGTGTCGAGTGCGTTCATGCCGTGCACGCGCGTGGCCCACGGCATCGCTGCCGTGAAGCGACGATGAGCGAGGTAGACCTGCTCGGCCGTGTACTCGGGCATGACCGGATACGGCAGCCCAAAGAACCAGTCGATCTCGCCGGGCTCGCTCAGCCACGCCCATACCGGGCGGGTGAGATTGGCGTAGGTCATGGCGCCGTGCCAACCCTCTCCCTGCAGGTCGGGCGCCGCATCGTTGGTGTACTCGCCGAGCAGGAGAGTCTCGGGGTTCTGCTCGGCCATGGTGCGGCGGATGATCGCCGCCACCTCGAGTGCGAGGTCGTCGTCGCGAAACCGACCCGTCATGTTGGCGACGTCGATGCGCCAGCCGTCGAGCGAGTACGGGGGCTTGAGCCAGCGCGCGACGATCGAGTCGGGGCCCTCGATGAACCGTCGGCGCAGCTCGGGCGAGTTCCAGTTGAGCTTGGGCAGGCTGGGCACACCGAGCCACGACTCGTAATCGTCGTGCGTCTCTTCGAGCCAGTAGTAGAAGTCGCTCTCCGGCGCTGCCGGCTGACGGTGCGCGGCTCGGAACCACTCGTGCGCATCGCCCGAGTGGTTCGTCGTGAGATCACCCATGACCCGGATGCCCCGCTCATGCGCGGCATCCACGAGTCGCACGAGCGCGTCATCGCCACCCAGCAGTGCATCGACCTGCTCGAAAGTGTGAGCGTCGTATCGATGGTTCGAACGCCCGGGAAAGAAGGGAGTGAGGTAGAGCAGCGTCGCGCCCAGCCGCTCGAGGTGGTCGAGGTGCTCAGTGATTCCGTCGAGGTCGCCGCCGTAGAACTGTCGTGGCGTCGAGGGCCCGCGGTAGATCGGCTCATCGCCCCACTGCGCGGGCTCGGCCCAGTCGGGTGCGGGGCGGCTGTCGGCGGCGGCCGATCGGGCGAATCGGTCGGGAAACACTTGGTACATGACTTGCTCGGCCGCCCAGGCCGGCGCCGGCTCGTGCGTCACGAGCCGAAAGTCGTCGTCATCACGCGTCTCGATATCGCTGAGCCCCGCGTTGCTCAGCCACTGCACGCGCCCATCGGCTCGCTCGATGACCCAGCGGTAGACGTGTACGGGGTTCTCGACGAGCACTTCAGCCTGCCACCATTGGGCTCCCCCGCTCTCGCCCAGCAACTCGGCGGGATCCCAGCGCGGTTCGCGGTTGGGATTCGAGCGCGTTGTCACTCGTGTCACCGCGCCGTACGACGACGGGATGCGCAACCGCACGGCCACGCGAGTGCCGAGCTCGATGCCCGCACTCGGAAGGTGCCCTGCCGACCCGTCGAGGGCGCCGACGTAGAGCGCCGAACCGTCGTGGTGCGGTTCGGCGCCGAGCGCGCCCGTCACTTGACCGCGCCCGCGGTGAGGCCGCCGATAATGTACTTCTGCAGGTAGAGGAACAGGGCGACGACCGGCAGCGCAGCGAGCACGGCTCCCGCCGAGAAGATCGTCCAGTTGCGCGAGGTTTCTTGCGAGACGAACTGGTACAGACCGACGGCGAGCGTCTGCGTTTGCGGGTCGGTGAGCACGATCGAGGCGATGACGAACTCACTGGTCGAGCCGATGAACGACAGCAGGCCCACGACGGCGAGGATCGGCGCGACGAGTCGCAGAATGATCGTGAAGAAGATGCGCGCGTGACTCGCGCCGTCGATCTTCGCTGCTTCGTCGATCGACACCGGCACCGTGTTGAAGAAGCCGTACATGAGGTAGGTGTTCACGCCGAGCGCACCGCCGAGGTACACGAGGATGAGGCCGGTCTGCGTGCCGATGCCGATGGCGGGGAAGATCTCGCCGATTCCCGTGAGCAAGAGGAAGATCGCGACGACTCCGAGCAGCTGGGGAAACATCTGCACGAGGAGCAGTGTGAGCAAACCCACACGTCTGCCCGTGAAGCGCATGCGCGAGAAAGCGTAGGCCGCGAGCGCACCCAAGAACACTGTGCCGAGAGCCGCGACCGATCCGATGATCATCGTGTTGAGAAACCACGCGGCGAAGGGTTGCTGCGGCAACTGGAAGAGCCGCACGTAGTTGCCGAAGTCGATCGTGCGGAAGAGGTCGTTCGACCCGACGAGCGTGCCCGAGGGGTTGAGCGACGCCGACAGCACGTAGAGCAGCGGGAACGCCGCGAAGACGAGCATGACGAGCCCGATGAGGTGACGCCACCCGGTGTCGCGCGCCCAATACAGGAATCCCTTGCGGCGCGTGGCGGGAATGATACGAGCGGTGCTGGTCATGTCAGTTCAGCTCCTCGAGGGCCTTGGTCTGACGGAACGAGATGATCGAGACCGTCGCGACGATGAGGAAGATGAGAATGGCGAAAGCGCTCGCAAGACCGTAGTCGCGACCCGTGCCTTCACCGAACGCCACCTTGTAAACGAGCGTGATGAGAATGTCGGTGGCTCCGGCATCGACTCCGGCCGTCACATCTCGCGGCCCTCCTCCGGTGAGCATGTAGATGATGTTGAAGTTGTTGAAGTTGAACGCGAACGACGAGATGAGCAGCGGCGCCACCGAGACCAGCAGCAGCGGGAACTTGATGAGACGGAAGACCGCCCATGGCCTGGCGCCGTCGACCGTCGCGGCCTCGGTGAGTTCTTCGGGGATCGACTGCAGCGCCCCCGTGCAGATGAGGAACATGTAGGGGAAGCCGAGCCAGAGGTTGACGAGGAGCACGCTGAACTTCGCGAGCCACGGGTCGGTGAGCCAGGGGATGCTCGCCCCGCCGAAGATGACCTGGTTGACGTAGCCGAAGTCTTGGTTGAGCAGCCCGAGCCAGACCAACCCCGAGAGAAAGCCCGGGAAGGCGTAGGGCAGGATCATGATGATGCGGTAGATCTTCTTGCCTCGCATGAGCGGCTTGTTGAACACGATCGCGAGGAACAACCCGAGCGCGAACGTCGTGACGACCGACAAGATCGCGAACGCGAACGTCCAGATCGTGACGCTGATGAGCGGGCCGCGAATGTTCTCGGTGGTGAAGGCCGTGATGAAGTTGTCGAAGCCGACGTTGATCGTCCACCCGGGAGTGAGCTCGCGACCGCTGTCGTTGACGAACGCTCCGTCGCCCCCGTCGCGGTAGACAGTGCCAGAGCGATCGACGAAGGTATCCGTCGCTTCGTCGTATTCGAGACTCGACAGATAGAGGTAGGCGCTGCTGCCGTCGGGCGTGCGCAGTGCCCCGTCATTGGGGTCGTCGCTGAGCTGCACGGCGAGGTCGGTGATGGCCCGCTGATTGCCGAGCAGGTCGTTGAACGTGAGCGTGGTGAAGCCGGGCACCGAGTCGGCTTTGCCGGTCGAGTCGGTGCCGAAGTCGCCCACGGGCTCGAGCGGCTGGTCGGCGCTGCCGAGCAGCACCTCGCCGGTGGGGTCGGTCACGAGGAAGAAGTACTCGCCGAACTGCTCGAGCACCGTCAGTCGGTAGGTCGGCGAGTCGGGAACGCGCTCTTGCGCGGTGAGCACGATGGTCTGAATCGCATCGTCTTTTGAGCCGTTTCGGCCGTCGCCGTAGTTGGTAAAGGCGATGTAGCCGCTGTAGACGACAACGAAGATCTGGAAGATGGCGAGAAAGACGAGTCCGGGGGCGAGGTACTTCGCCGGCAGCCAGCCTGGTCGCAGGTAGATGACGTTCAGCAGCACCGTGACGGCGAGCACGATACCGACGAGCAGCCATTCCTCTTGCAGAAACAGCATGAAGAGCGCGAAGACGGCGATCGCGTCGAGAATGCTCAGCAGCGCGATCGTCATGATGAGGCCGCGAGTGCTGCGCGCCTGACGAATGCGTCGCACCGGCGCCGGCGGTGCGGGTGGCGGCGTCGCGGTCGCGGCGGCGACCGACGATGCGGTGGGGTGGATGCTCACAGTGACTCCCGTCGTGTGCCGTGCTGCTCGTGGCGATGCCGGGGGCCGAGCGCAGCATCCACGATGCGCGCCCGACCCCCGGCGGGTCAATCAGTCTCGACTAGCCGTCGATCTTCGACTGAATGCTCTCGACCATGGCGCGCCAGAGCTCGACCGGGTCGCCCTGGCCGTTGATGATCGCGACCTCGGTCGTGCCCCAGTCGCTCCACACGACGTCCATCGCGGGCACGTTGGGCATGGGGTTGCCGTTGGCACCGACCTCGCCGAAGGCAGCGACGTCAGCATTCGACGCGGCGGCGTCGAAGGCGGTGAGCAGTGCGGGAGCACGACCGCCGACTTCGTAGAGCGCCGTCTGAACGGCCTCGGTGCCGATGTAGTTCACGAGGAACTCGTTCGCCGCGAGGGTGTTCTCGCTGCGAGCGCTGATGAAGAAGCCCTGCACGCCGACGAAGGGCGAAGCGGTCTCGCCGCCCGCGGTCGGAATCGGCTCGATCGCGTACTCGATGCCAGCTTCGCTAATTGCGGGGATGTTCCACGGCCCGGTGAGGAAGAACGGTGACTTGCCCGCCACGAACTCCTCGCGAGCGATATCGCCCGTGATGTTGGTGTTGAGCACGCCAGCCGCGCCCCACTCCGCCAGCGCGGTAGCGAAGGCCTCGCCACCCTCGTTGCCGAGCGCGAGCGCGGTGGGGTCGTAGGTGCCGTCAGCAGTGATCTCGAAGACGGGAGCGCCGAACGAGGCCTGCAACGGGTACAGGTGGTACGGGTCGGCCGCGTTCGGGTCGAGCCCGACGAGGAAGGAGTACTCGGTGCCGGCGGCTTCGCCGAGCTCGAGCAGCTCGTCGAAGGTCTCGGGCTGCTCGGAGACGAGCGCGGTGTTGCGGATCATCGCGATGTTCTCAACCGAGTAGGGCAGACCGTAGGTCTGGCCCTCGTAGCTCATGGCCGAGATCGCAACCTCCTGGAACTCGCTCGCCTTGTCGCCGAGCTCGAGCGGCGCGACGACGCCGTTCTGCACGAGCTTGCCGAGCCAGTCGTGTGCACCAACGATGATGTCGGGGCCGTTGCCGGTGGGGGCCTGCGTGATGAAGTCGTCGCGGATCGCGCCGAACTCCTTCGTGACGAGCTCGACCGTGACGCCGCGCTCCTCCTCGAACTGCGCGGCCACCTCCTCGAGCACGCCGGCGCGGTCAGCGTCGACCCAGACCGTGAGCGAGCCCTCGAACTGCGGGGCCTCGGGCTCAGTGGCGCATCCGGAGAGCACGATCGCCGTGGTGGCGGCGAGTGCTCCCGTCATGAGCAAGCTGCGTGATGTCACCTTCATCGGTGGTCACCTTTCGTGTGCGGTCGGCCTCGGTGCCGACCGCCGGTGGTCACGATGTCGTGACGCCGACGAGCGCAGAGGCCGTTCTCCTGGTGCTCGCGGACTGCAAGCGTTTCCATTACCGCACACGCCGCTCGGGAGTGCAAGCGCTTCCATGTTTTCGACGAAGAGAACCCGCGTCACGCACCGAAACGTTGCGGAAACACTGCACTCGGCGCGTAACGAGTGCGTTTCACGCATGGAACCGTTCTCACGATTTGGCCTGCGTGTCTTACAGTTGCACCCATGCCCCACGACACGACCACCCCCCTGACGCGTCCCGTCGAGCACAGCGGAACGGCCGCCCCCGGCTCGGAATGGTGGCGCTCCGCCGTCATCTACCAGGTCTACCCCCGCTCATTCGCCGACGCCTCGGGCGATGGCATCGGCGACCTCGCCGGCATCACCGACCGGCTGCCGGCGCTCGCTGACCTCGGCGTCGACGCGGTCTGGCTTTCGCCCTTCTTCCGCTCGCCGCAGAACGATGCCGGATACGACGTCAGTGACTACTGCGACGTCGACCCCATCTTCGGCACGCTCGCTGACTTCGACGTCATGCGCGACCGGGCGCACGAGCTCGGGCTGCGAGTGATCGTCGATCTCGTACCCAACCACTGCTCGAGCGAGCATCCCTGGTTTCAAGAAGCACTCGCCGCGGGCCCCGGCTCGGCCGAGCGCGAGCGGTTCATGTTCCGGCCCGGCAAGGGAGAGAACGGCGAGCTTCCTCCCAACAACTGGCAGTCGGTCTTCGGCGGCGCCGCCTGGACACGCATCACCGAGGCCGATGGCTCGCTCGGACCCTGGTACTTGCACATCTTCGACAGCAGCCAGCCCGACTTCAACTGGCACAACGAGTGGGTGCGCGAGCAGTTCCGCTCGGTGCTGCGGTTCTGGCTCGACCGCGGCGTCGATGGGTTCCGCGTTGACGTCGCGCACGGCCTCATCAAGAAAGACGGCCTGCCCGACATCGCGGAGAAGGCAGAGGCCGCTGGGCTCGCTGACGCCATCTCCTCCCCCGATGACGTGCCCTACTGGGCCCAGCCCGAAGTGCACGAGATCTACCGCGATTGGCACGAGGTGCTCGCCGAGTATGAGGGCGACCGCGTACTGTGCGCCGAAGCCTGGGTAGAACCGCTCGAGAAGGCCGCACTGTGGGTGCGGCCCGACGAGATGCACCAGGCCTTCAATTTCAGCTACCTCGGTACTCCGTGGAACGCCGAGCGCTTGCGCTCGGTCGTCGACGAGTCGATCGCCGCGTTCCATGGCGTCGGCGCACCCAGCACGTGGGTGCTGTCGA
>SXGT01418424.1_pt1 | contig 18864 bp, 13 predicted proteins | sample 3176221 | NCBI WGS metagenome assembly SXGT01 (sample SAMN11356862, study PRJNA531348) | freshwater metagenome | isolation source: freshwater sample F1-120 | place: China: Fuxian Lake, Yuxi | collected 2017-12-25
CTTTACAGGATCGCGGTGACCCGAGGTCATCTGCGATCGCTGTTCTTGCTTGCTCAGTGGGTCGCAAACTCGCGGCTTTGCAAGCCGACTCGTCGCTCCTTCCTTGCGGCAGGTTTGATCTCACCTCAAGGCGATTCTGTACAAAACTGCCGATCGGCAGCTGCCATGACACCCGTGTGACCAAAGCGACCAGCCACCTGCGGCTGCGCGCGCCGACCCTCTGCTACGCTTGCGACCGGCGGGCCTTTGGCGTTTCGGCGCAAAAGCTTCGGACAGGTGTGCCATGAACAGGTCGGCGCAAGCAGCGTGGTGGCTCCTAGTAGGGATGACCGCGTTGCTCGCTGTGCCCGCATGCACCGATCCCAGCCACGACACCTGGAAAGATGAAGTCCTGCCGTTGTTGGAGACCCGCTGCGCCAACGCGGCGTGCCATGGCAGTCTGGCCGGCAAGGACCACCAGCTTGACCCGGGGCGCTGGCTAACATTTCCCATCGACGCCGCGGGCCGCATCACCGACCCAGCCAAGGCACTCGCCAGCGTCAAGGCCAAGGTCAACTCGGTCGAGGACCCGGCGTACTCGACGCTCTTGCGCAAGACCCTGCCGACGGCCCAGGGCGGGCTGTTGCACTTTCAGAATGCGCCGTTCCCGTCGCGGACCGACCCTGCCTACGTAAAACTGGCGGCGTGGGTGGCTACGGTCAAAGACGGCACCGAAGCCAAAGGCGAGCCGGCGCTCGACGCCAACGAGTCGCTGTTCAGCAAGAACGTCTATCCGTTCCTGGTCGATCGCGGCTGCGCGACGGCGACTTGCCACGGCAGTCTAATGTTTGGCGGCGCGGTGTTCTCGGCGCCGGCCGTCCCGGGCACCCACAAGCTGCCCAAAGCCGCGCTGCGTGCCACCTACGCCGAGGCCCGCCGCAACATCGCGCTGTGGGGCGACCCGCTGCGGTCGCGCCTCCTCGCCAAGATCCTGCCGCTAGAACTGGGCGGCATTGCGCACAAGGGCGGCAACGACGTGTTTTTCGCCAAGGAATCCGCCGACGGCGCCGACCCGCGCAAGTCGGCGACCATGCAGGGCCTGCTGCAGTGGATCAACGCCGAGCGCCAGACCCAGTTGCAGTCGGCGGAACCCAAAGCGACCACGTCGCCGCCGATCGTCGCCGTCGGCGGTCCGGTTGCGCCCGCGGGACCGTTCGACCAGCCGCCGTTCCTGGCTGGGTCGGACCTGTATCGGCTGGATCCGCCCTACACCGGCGCCGCGGTCAACCTGACCGCCAGCCTGCACACGGCGCCCGCAGACGTGCGCGATCCGGCGACCAGCCACGACGGTCAGCGGGTGGTGTTCACGCTGCGCAAGACCGCCGACGAGGCACCCAACCTGTGGACCGTGGGCCTGGACGGCAGCGGCAGTAAGCAACTCACTCAATTTGCGACCGACGGCAAGGACGGGGCTTTCCAGGGCGCCTATATGCCGGTATTCGGTCCCAACGGCGGCTTCGTCGATCCGAGCGGCAAGGCCCCCTACGAGCGCATCTACTTTAGCGGCGTCAAGCACGGCGATCGCAGCGACGTATTGGCCGTGCGCAACGCCGATTTGTACGCCATCGACACCGACGGCCAGAACTTGGAGCAGCTGACCTGGACGGTGGTGCCCGAGACTGCGCCGTGGTTCCTGTCCACCGGCGAATTCAACGGCACCATGGCTTACACCATCCGGCGCTCGGCCGAGGGCGGCTACAAGGGCGTGCTTTTCCGCTTTCCGGTCTGCCACAACCACGATCACCACATCCAGCCCGAAGCGCACCCGCACTTTGGCATGAGCGAGCCCGAGCAGGTGTTCTGGCATCTGCGCGAGCTGCCCGAAGGCCGGTCGGTGCTGACCGTGCAAGACGAAGGCAACGTGTGGCGCGGCGGCCCGCTGTGCGTGTTGGAACGTCAGTTCGCCGTCGAGGTGCCGGTGGGGCAAGAGGCGGCGGCGACGGTGCCGGCGTTCCGCCATGCGCTGACGTACCTGACGCCAGACGCGATGCGCAAAGGCAAAAGCGCGGGCGGCCTGTGGCGCGACCCGACGCCGATGCCCGACGGCAGCATCGTGGCGGCCCACCACGAAGGCGCGTTCGACCTGTCCGAAGCGGCGACGGCGCCGCACCTGCGCCTGGTGCAGGTCACCCTGGCCGAAGACCGCAACGCTTCACGGCCCAAGGTCGCCCACATCAAGGTGCTGCGCGACGAGGCCGGCCAGAGTTGGTCGCAGCCGGTGGCGGCCGTGGTGCGCGCCCCAGAAGACGCGCCGCATCCGCGGCAGTGGAACCAGAAAGACGCCCTGGCGACACTGGTGCACAGTGGTGTTCAGGTCATTGAAGCCGTGCTGGCGCAGTTGCCGCCGCTCAAGGCCCGGGTGCTGCGCAGCGACCTGGCCTACGTGCGCGCAGTGGTGCCGCTGTCGGTTGCCGGCAAGGTCGACGCCACGCCGGTCGCCGCCGCCGACACCCGGCACGGCTGGCACAACGCCACCAAAGCCTCGGCGACCGGCCGTATGCCGCTGTTTGCCGCTGCCGAAGTCCCGCCCGCCGCCGATGGTAGCCTTGCCGCGCACATTCCGGCCAAGGTGCCGGTGCGAGTGGTCACGCTCGACGCCGACAAGAAAGCCGTGGGCGCCCTGCAACACCAGTGGTACGCGGCCGCGCCGGGCGAGCGCTTTCCGGTCGGTATTCCACCGACCTCGTACAACGCCCGTTGCGCCGGCTGCCACGGCGCGCTCGACGGCAACCCGAGTACCGCGCTGCAACCAGCCACCGATTTCGTCACCCAGGCGAGCGTGACCGCGGCCCTGTACACCGACGCGGACCGCCGCAAGCCCAAGAAGCTGCCAACCGTCGATGCCAGCTTCTTTGTGCTGGTCGACTTCCAAAAAGACGTGGCGCCGATTTTGACCGCCAAGTGCGCGACGGCGGGTTGCCACACCTTGACGCAGCCGGCCGCCGGCCTGTCGCTGACCGCCAACAAGACCGCGCACTACAACGACGCCTACGAGAGTCTGCTCGGCCCGGGCGACAAGTCCGCGGGCGGCTTCCACTACGTCGATGCGCTGGGGTATCTGGCCCGCAAGTCGTACCTGGCCGAAAAGATCTTGGGCAAAGAACTGGATGCGGCAGGCAAGTTCACCACGCCGTGTCCACCGGCCGGGTCGCCGGCGCTGACCGAGGCAGAGCGAACGACGCTACTGCGCTGGATCGAATTTGGGGCCGCCTGGCAGGGCGCGCCGTTACCGTAACCAGAGGTGGCGATGGCGTTTGGGGCGACGCGCGCACAGGGGCAACGCACACGACTCGGGGTTCTGTTGACCGCGGCGCTCGCCGTCTGTCTGGGCTGCGCCGACCACTTGGAGCCCGCGGCGTTTGCCTTGCCGACCCCTGACCGCGCGACGTTTGAGCTGGACACCGGGCCGCTGCTCGCCACCCGCTGCGGCGACGCGCTGTGCCACGGCCGGCCGGACCGTCCGTTTGTGCTGTACTCGGTCGGCCGCCACCGCTTGGACCCGGCGCAGACCTTTCTGTCCACGCCGCTGTCGCAACAGGAGCGCGACCGCAACTTCGCCAGTACGCTCGGCTTTCTCGATCATCCGACGGCCCACCACACCACCCTACTGCGCAAGGCACTGGGTCAGTTGGGGCACAAGGGTGGGGTGGTGTTCGAGGCGCCGAGCGACCCGCCGGTGCAGGCAATCGCGGCGTGGCTGACGGGTGAGACCGCTCGGCGGAGGGCGCCATGACCCTAGCGCGGACAATCCCTTGGGCGGTCGCGTGCGCGCTGCTCGCTTGTGCGGACCCAGCGCCGCTGCCCACCGCCACCGAGCTGCGGCCAGCGGCCAATCCAATGACGCCGCTTGATCCCCTGTGGTCCAAGCAACCGCACCGCGATCGGCCGCGCGCCATCTGCGCCTTGCCCGACGGCTCCAAGGCCTACGTGATGCTGCCGGGCATCGAAGACGACGCCGGTACCGGGGTCGCAGTCGTGGATCTGGTGTCGCGCAAAACGCTGCGCCGGCTGTCACTACCCCGCTCGCCGTGGTCGTGTGCGCTCAGCCCCGAGGGCCGCTGGCTGGTGGTGACGCTGCGCTATAGCGACCTGGCAAGCATCATCGACACCCGCACCGACCGGGAGGTCCAGCGCGTGCCGGTGCCGTTCTACACCGAGACCGTCGTCTGGCGCCCCGACGGCAAGCGCGTCTACTTCGCCAACCGCTGGAAAGACAGCGTGCTGTGGTGGGACGTCATCGCCACCGACAGCTTTACTGTGCAGGAGACCAACTACGCCGGCCTGTTGCCCGAAGCACCGATGGGCACGCCGGTCAGCGACAACCCGGGTCCGCTGGCGATCACCGGCGACGGCAAGCGATTATTCGTCGGCAGCGTCGCCGGTGGCACCATTGCCGTTGTGGACGGCGCGAGCGGTAAGCTCATCGACGCCGACAGCAACCCCAAGACCACCACGCTCGGCGCGCCCAAGGGCATCAGCCACGTGGAGCTGCTGTCGCCGGTCGGCGGCCTCGCCATTTGGAAAGATCGTCTGTTTGTCGCCGACATGGGCCGCGGGCTCGGCGCCCAGCCCACCACCGGCATCGACATCGACGAAGACGGCCACCCGGGCGACGGCACCGCCAACCTGAGCTTTCAAGACCAGCAGAACGAGATCGGTGTCATCGATACCTCTACGCTCAAACAGGCCTTCCGTTACACCTCGGACACCATCTGCTGCGGCGACTTCCGCGACGCCGACCCCGACCACCCCGACAAGGGACTGGCCTTGCCGCTCGCCGATCAGTGGTCGCCCGACGTGGTACAGGCGCTGCCGCCCAAGTCGACCTGGCTGGTGGCCGGCGCGTTGCCCGAGGCCATGATTGTGCGCGGCGATACCCTGTGGGTGGCTTTCGCGGGCACCAGCGACATTCAGGGTTTCGACATCGGGGCCGGCGGTGCGCTAAAGCCCCGGCAGGCCGCGGGCGACCTGTACAAGACCGGCTACAACCCCAAGGCGCTGGCGATCGGCCCAGGCGGCAAGCTGGTGTCGGTCAATCGCCTGGGCGAGAGCCTGACACTTGTCGATACCGACCAGCCGGCGGGCAAGGCCGAGACGACCTTCGTCATCGGCGACGTCGCCGCAGGCGCCTTCCCTGCTACCGACGCCGAGATGGGCGAGGCCATCAACGAGATGACCGCGCCGTTTACCATCGACGGCGACCAGACCTGCGTGCAGTGCCACCGCGACAACGGCGCCATCGCCCGGCCGTTCGTGATGCCGCTGCAGTCCAGCCGCGCCTGGAGCCTGCGCAACGTCATGGCGCAGCGGGGACTCTATGACACCCGGCCGTGGTTTTTTGAGACCGCGATGGACGAGACCAACTTCTTTCCCGTGCTCAACGAGTTCGCGCGCCGCGAGAATTTCTGCTGCGAACAGCTCAATAAGATCGTGTGGGCCAAGTACCCAAGTGTCACGGAGTGCCAGAAAGACGCAGCCAAGAAGGGCTGCAACCACGTGCTCAACTGCATGGCCGAGCCGCCGCCCGAGTGCGCGGCGCAGCCCTATGCCAAGACGCCGTACTTGAAGCGCAGCGACTTCATCCGCGCGGCCGCCAAACAGCTTTTCGGCCGCGACACTGCGATCGGCGACGTGCTGGTCAAAGAGGACCTGCAGGGCAACCGCAAGCCCATGGTGTTGGATTTCGAGGGCATCACCCGCGCGCTCGGGCTGTTCATGCTGCGGACGCCTCGCCTGCTGCCCAACCCGAACGCGCATCTGGACCTGCCGACGGCGCGGCGCGGCAAGGACGTCTACATGGGCACCGACGCCGGCTGCAACAGCTGCCACCCGCTGCCGGTGACGACCACGGCCACGCTGCCGGTGCCGTTCTCGCCGTTCAACATGCCGTTCCGCTTTCCTCCTGTCATCAGCCCAGAGCGCCGGCCGGATGGCACCGACGCCATGGCGGTGACTGAGCAGTTCATGGCCACTTTCCCGCAGGTGGTGCAGACGGCCGCGGGCTTGCACGTCGGCAGTACGCCCCTGCGCGGGCTGTGGGACCGGCCGCAGTCGCGGTTTTTCCACGATGGTCGCGGCCGCAGCCTGGTGTCGTCGCTGGCCACGCCGCACCACCCGGCGCTAAAGCCAGGTGAGGTCGGCCACAACGTCCGCGACGGCGTGCGCGACACCCACGGCGGGACCAGCCAGCTGGACAAGTGGGCGCTGCAAGACCTCGCCAACTTCCTCTTGACACTGTGAGTTGGGGCATGCACATCCGAAGTTCATGGCTGCTGGCGCTGGTGGTTCTGGCGGCGCTGCCGGCCTGCGCGACAGTGGCACCCTGGCAACGCGGCGCGCTCGCCGACCGCCACATCCAGTGGGACCGCCACGCCGACCGCGCCTCTTTGCGGCGTCACGTGCTGGCCGTACGCGAAGGGGCGCCACCGGTCGAGGCCGGCGGCGGCAGCGCGTGCGGCTGTGATTGACGGACCTGTCGCAGCATGCCGGGTCGTCGTTGGTGCGGCGGCCCTCGCAGTCACCTCATGGTGCCAGCACGCGCACTGCCAGGAATCCAGCGCTGGCGGCGCGGTGATGGTGTACAGCGACAGCGACAATGTCACGGTGATCTCGCCGCGCGTGTCGGGTCGCCAGACCATGGCCGAGGTACAGGTCGATGTCGCCGCAGGTGTCGACCTGGTCACCGCTGCGTCGGTGGACTTGACCACCGCCGCCTCGCCCAAGGGCTTCTCCGAAGAGCGCTGGCAGCTCGACGCGCGTGCCGGCCGGCAGTGGTCGGGTGGCACGGCGCTGCGCGGATGGTATGCGCTGTCGCGCGAGCCCGACTTTCTGTCGCACCAGCTCGGGCTGTCGGGCGGCGTCGAGCTTCGCGACCGCCACAGCCAGCTCGGTCTGGGCCTGGTGACCGACCAGTCCACCGTCGGCCATCGCTACGACCCCACCTATGCGCGCCCACGCGCCGGCTACAACCTGCAGGCGACTTGGAGCGAAGTGCTCGGTCCCGAAACACTTTTCGACCTTGCGTACACGGTTGGCCACCAGGACGGGATGCTGGCCAGCCCCTATCGGTTCGTCCGCCTGTTCGACCCCGCAGACGCGGGCCAGCACCGCACCGCCATTGCTGAAGCCGTGCCCGAAGAGCGTACGCGCCACGGCGTGGTCTTGGGTCTGCGCAGTCGGCTGCTGCCGCGCTGGTTCTTGCTGGGCCAGGTGCGCGGCCACAGCGACGACTGGGGCCTGCGGGCGGTCTCGGCCACGCTGCGCAGCAGTTGGGTCTTGACGGCCAATTGGACGCTGGACGCCGAGCTGCGCGCCCATGGCCAAGGCCGCGCGGATTTCTACCGCCGGACCTACCAGACCTTTCCCTCGGCGCCCGGCTGGCGCACCGCCGACAAGGAGCTTGGACCCATGCGGACGCTGCAGGGCGGGCTGCATGTGCAGTGGCGACCGTTGGGCCTGGGCCCGCCGGCGTGGGCGGTGGGCTTGGGTGCCGACGTCGTGCGGTTCGACTACCTCGACTACCAGTGGTTGGCGGGTCGGACGGCGCTGGTCACGCTCGCCCACCTGACCTGGGAGCCGTGACAGGAGGTCCCATGGCTGCGCGTGTTCCGGCCCTGCCGATGTTGGTTCTGGTGGTCATGACTGCCTGCGAGCCTCCACCGGCGCCGACACCGGTCGAGGATGCCGCGGTGGCTGACGTCAAGCTGCCGCCCTGCGAGGCGCTGGGCGAGATCTTTGCCGTGGACAAAGACGGTGGCGAGCGCGCGCTGGCCAGCGACAAGACCACCAAGATCCCGCTGATTCTGGGCTTTCAGGGCTTTATCTTCCTGCGGTTGGGCCTGCGCAGTCCGGTGGCGTTGCCTGGCGTGGTCAAGCTCAAGATCTCGGCGCAAGTCGGCAGCGTGCTCGACGTCACTACGCCGTTTTCGAGCGTCAAGACCAGTCCCCTGGCTGGCGGATCGGTGACCCGCGACGTGCCGCTGTTTTTCAACGACGTGCCGTTTGCGGAACTGGCGGGCAAGCCGGCGACGGTCGGGCTACAGGTCGACACCAAGAACTGCCGCATGACCGCGCTGGCGCCGGTGGAGCTGGAAGACGGCGGCATCATGGGTGCCGATGCGTCGATGTGGGGGACGATTGATGCGGGCAAGGGGCCGTAGCGAAGCCACGCCGACGGCGGGCCGCGACTTCAAAGCCCAGCTTGCCGTTGCCTACTCGTAGTGCGTCCACATTCGCAGCACTTTGACCATCCTTTCGGCGGCGTGCTCCTCATAGACCAAGCGGTGCTGGATGTTGATGCGTCGCGAGCAGCAGCCGGCAAGGTCGCCGACCAACCGCTCAAAGGGTGGCGGGTTTGTCCATGGGTCGGCAGCCAGAACGGCCAGCAGCGCCTCCGCTTTAGGCCGCAAGCCGGCGGCTGCGAGGTGTCGAGCGTCCTTTTGGGCTTGCCGGGCATAGACGACGCGCCAGGGCGGCTGGGGCGAACCAGGCGGGGCGGTTACCATCCTGGCTCATCCGCACATTCGTCAATTGGCGTGCTGCGGCCCGCCTGAATCGACTCCGCCATGCCTGGAACTTGAAGCAGGTGCAGGGTCTCTTGGATGGCACGCCAGTCGCCTTCGCTCACAAGCACGGCGTTGGTGTGCTTGCCCGTAATCAAAAGCGGCTCATGGGACTCTGAGACGGACTCGAGTAATCGATAGAGGTTCTTGCGGGCTTGGGTGGCGGTGAGGTGCGACATGGGACTCCTTGGTCGGAGCGTACGCTTTTCCGCACGTGGCCGCTAGCGGGGGCCAACGTCGGCCGGTCCACGAGCGGCACGCCCATTGGCAAGCCGTCACACCCGCGACAGGTAGTTCTCCGGCACGAAAACATTGCGCGACTTAAAGGCCGCTGGCGACTCCAGCATCAGGCGCACGCGCATCTCAAACGTACGGGCCGGGAACGCAAAGAACGGCTCTGGGCTGCCAATCCATTGCACCCACTGCGGCGCGGCTGTGCCGGACTCGCGGCACAGGGCGCTGACGACGCCAGACATAAGCCCCTCGAATTGCCCGGACTCGTTCGGGCCGTTCGTCACCATTTGCGTGCGAACCTGCGGGGCGGCGCGGCGAAAGTCGTCGACGAACTGGTTGACGAAGTGCTGAAAGGCGGACGGCGAGGCGTGGCAGGCTGCGATGACCTGAAGTGCTGTCATGGGAACAACTCCTCGGCCAATAGACGGGCGCGGACGGGGAACCGCTCTGCCGGAAAGTGCTGCAATGCGATCTGGAGCACTGCGTCGGCCTTGGTCAGGCCGAGCAGCCCGGCGAGCGTGAGGATGTCGTTTGCATCTTCCTGTCCCCGACTGGCGAGCAGCTTCATCGCAAGCAAAGTCCTCGGATCTGCCACCGAAACGCGCAAATGCGACATCTCGCGCCATAGCTCAAAGCCCGGGTTGGCGGGCGCGAAGCCTTTGACGGCGTCGTTGAGCCAGTCTTGCGGCAGGTCGAGCTGATCCGCGACTCGCGCGGCCGCGTTGCGTATCGCGGCAGTCGGGACGAACCAGGCGTCGACATCCTTGGTGGCCGGGCGCGCTTGGTGGACCAGGCACATGACCGCGCCGCCGACGATGTAGAGTTCACCGCGTTCGTCGTGCGCAGCGAGTTCGTCGTTGAGCAGTTCGAGCGCGCGGGTGATGGTTTCGCGGTCCATGTGGCAAGGGTAGCGTGCGGCTGGCGCGCAGTCTAATGGTTGCGGGCAATCGCCGCGGCAGCGGAGGACGGCTGGCAGAATTCAAGTTTGGCCGTCAGGTCACCATCGGTCTTGCGACTCGCGAAAACGCGCGTGCCTCGACGGGGACGCTGAGCAAGGCCCCATCAACCAGTTGCGACGAGGCCAAATGGCCTCACTTGACGGGCAACCGTTCCGGCGGGCAGCATCGGCAATGCGTACAGCGTTGCCCGGGAACATTTGCACACAAGTTGTTGAAAGGTTGGCACGATGCAAATTGCGCTCAATTTTCGCCTTGGGCACACGCTCTCAAGCATTTTCGCTTCTCTTGCCGGCAAGCGGCCCCTGCGCCAGTTGCTGTACTTAAAGGTCGCCGCAACCACTCCAAGCGCTCCTGAGCGTATCAACATTTGGGATCCGACAACGGGGGAGTTGCTCACCGCCGTCGCAAGCCAGACCGCGCTGGTGGCAGGCCGCCGACGCTTCGACGTCGAGTCCTTTTCCCGCCACTACGACGGCAGAAGGGTTGCGCACCGTTTTCAGCCGCTGGATGGGGCGCCGCTTTTGCTGGTAGAAGGCCGGCTCTCGGCAGCAGGCTATCCGCCTGCGGAAGCGATCACAGAAGCGACTGTCGTGCGACCTGCAATTGAAACCATTGCTGGAGTCACAGTTGTGCGACGTGGACTCATTCGGAACTCAGCGCCTCCTGATGCCGAACCACAGTCGGACGGCCAGCCGCGAATCCCTGGGCCGCAAGCCGCGGAATCCGAAGCACCTGCTGTCACTATTGGCACCCTGCAGAACGAACTGCTTGGCCGCAAAGCGTGGAAGTGGCTTTGTTCTGACCAGTCCGCAAATCCACCGCTTCCGCAACCACCGATTCCGTTGCTGAACAAGTTTGCGTTGGCACCTCCCGACTTCATGACGACCGCCGGTCAACGCGACTTTGTCGCGCGCCTGCTCAGAGTCGGGCACGCGGATGTTCGACATAGGGCGATAAGGTGGTTGGTATGCGACATTGACGATCTTTCAATGCGAAACGGAGCCCGCGCCGCCATTTGGGGCGCCACAGCCGTCGCATTCAGTACTAGCGCGGTCAGGCATGTGCTGAACAACGCCAATTTCACGAAGCCGCTCTTAGAGGATGCCCTCGTTTCGGTCCCGTGGCGCGTCGCTCTTACGGTGTTTGAACAGGCCGCGCAAGAAAGCAGTAGCCCAAAAAGCTGGGCCGAGGTCGTCGCGCTAGCCAGGCGGCTCGTTGTGGCTGTGGCCCAGCAGATGCCGGTGGTAATCGAGCCTGCCCGCTCGCCAATTCAAGTAGCCACATCGCAATTAGCCGCCGGCAAGGCGCAAGATGCGATCCAGGATGACCCAATGAGTACCGAAGGCTCTCAGGATGGCGAGGGCGGACGCGGCGCGCAAGTGCAACCGGTGGAGAATAACGATCAGCCCAATATCAACCCCATTGTCGCCCAACTCTCATGGGCTATTGCGCTAGACCGCGAACCGGACTTCGCCAAGCGGCTCAGCAACTGTATTGCAGTTTGCGCAGACTTTTCTGGGCTTGCGGCCATCGATAGCTCTATTGCGGGAATCGACCATGTCGCAGCAATGGCCGAGGCTGTCGTCGACAAGGCGACCGCGTTACGACTCGCCGTGCAATCATTGACGGCCGCTGCGGCTGCTTCGAGCGAGGACGACCCGGTTCGCCTGGCCGCTGTGCTCGTGCACTGGCACGGAGTGGCCGCATCGCTTGAACTCGTCGCGCGCCCAGCCATTGCGCTGTGCGCGGCGCGCGGGTTGGCGCGGCGCAATAAGCCAAAGATGCTCGGTGCATTCCCGTGGCTTGACGCTTGGATGCTGGAGAGAATCACCTCAGCGGATATCGGCGCGGTCGGCGAACTTGCGCACGTCTTTGAAGTGCTCGACCTGCTGGAGGGTCATGAGGTCGCCCGCGGCGCAGAATTCTCGTGGGATGGCCCGGCAATCGCGGCGGCACCGCCCGCGGGCGAGGAGGTTGGGAATTACCTGCGTCGGGCGCTCGACGAACACCTGGAGCATGCGACAGTGCCCATTGAGCTTCGGCCGTGGGCGACAGCCCAAGTTGGAGCTGGCTGGCCGCGCTCTGTAACATTTGAAATCTGCAATGCTTTGCGAGACTACTCCTCTGCGCTCGGGGACCGATGCCGACAAGAACTATTGACCGAGCTTGCCAACGAGACACCCGATCAGGCGTTGCTGAACGCCAATTGGTACATGGCGAAAGTGCGAGAACTCGAGCCACACCTACGCTCAGTCGCTACAATGCCATTTGCGCTGTTGACGCGGCCGCCCCGGACGTTGGGTGAAGAGAGACCGGTGCCGGAACCAGCCAATTCCAGCGAGCTTGTCATTGCGGTTGAGAAATTCGGAGACCCACCGGCACTACCCGATCTGCGTGCCGTCCAAGCGGACATCCACGCTGAATTCTACACGGTTATGGTGCCGGTCCGGTTGCAGCTTGCCGGACCGCAACCGGGGTTCGATCAAGCTTCCGTCATTGTCGAACCCGTCACCGATGTCTTTTCCCGCGGTCTGCCCCAAACAGCGCAGGCCCGAAACGCGACGCGGCAGGTTTTTCGCGTTCCGTGGCATGCGGACCCCGTGACCACAGTGATAAGTGGCGTGTTGCCAGTCATTGTGGCAATCCGATTGATGAGGCTTGAGGGCGAACTTCTGCGCATTCGGGTCACGGTCGATTGTGCCGGCAAGACGGTGACCGCCGAGTTTTCCGCTGGCCGTGTCGTGGACGAGCGCGAACTGGGGTTTGCTGGCCGCGCAACCGGGCTCGACCCGCGGCTGGCAGAGTCCAGCCCGGTTGGCCCGCAAGTCAAACGCGACGAAGTGCTTGAGCGCCTCGCAAACGGCGGCAGTTGCTTTATCGTTGCGCCCCGCCGCTTCGGCAAAACCACACTGCTGCAGAGCATCGAGCAGGGCCTCGAAGAAGGGCACACTGGCAAGGGGCGGGTCTTGCCGATTCGCCTCAATGCGCTGACTGGTGGCGCGGGTGCCGGTCACGCCGGCATTTGGGCGCAAGTCACGGCGTCGATTAGCAGCGCCAAGAAACTGGGCTTGCAGGGTTGGAGCTTGCTCAACCAGGCCCCCGGCCCTTGGCCATCGCTCGAGAGCTTTGAACTGCCCAGGCGGGTTGCACGCGAGCGTGGCTACCACTACATCGCCCTGCTCATCGACGAAGCCCAAATGCTGTTTCCGCCGGGCGATTCAAGCTCCCGCGGTGCGATTGTCAAGCAATTCTTGGAGGATGCGGCGCCGGACGGCCGGTTGGCTGGGATTGAGTTGGCGCTGTTCGGGTTGCCGACGCTGGAAGCCCGCGCGGGTGCCAACCTCATTGGGGCCGGAAGATTGTTCAAGGCCAATGATTTTCCGGACACCGAGATTACTGCCCTGATTGCAGCGCAGACGACCAACGGGCTGGCTACCACCAAGCGCGTGCGCGACATCCTCAGGAAACACACCTACAACATCATCTTCTTGCAGCATATGGTCGAGGGTCTGGTCCGGATCGCCAATTCTGAGGGGCGCCGCTGGGTCACCGGGCGCGACGCGGACGCCGTCGTCAAGCAGATGTACGCTGAGATTGCCAACCGAACACTTGCCAATACAATGTTGCTCCGTGACGCGTTCAGTGCCGGCGAAACCGTGGACGACTGGCGGCCGACGGAAGCCTGGCCGATCGCCTTGGCGGTGGCAAAGCACCTGGCCGGGCAAGCTGGCAACGTGGCCGCGGCACCGGCGGTGTCGGCCGTCCTCGGCGGCTGGATTCGCCGTGCGTGGACAGACCTGCCACAGCAGCAGTTGCTAGCTCCAGCCGACGATCTGGTCAAGAAAGTGCTCCAGGATCTGGTGGATTCCGACGTCCTCGACCGGACCAAGAAGGCCATCAAATCCGATTTGATGCGGCAATATCTCAACGCGGAAAGCGGTCGCGTCGACGCCGGCGATTTCGACGATCCGGAGTTCGGCAAAGCCATCCAAAAGCTCGTGACACCCCGCATCCAGTTGCCTGTGGACGTTGCGCAGGTGGCGGCCGGTGGGCAGGCCACGATTTGGGTGGCACCTGGCAAGGACGGTCAACCCGACGAGGCTTATCGTGTATGGCGGCTGCCCCAAGACGATTGGCACGAGCGCTTGCTCCGCGATCGTCAAGTTGCCGGCAAGATCATCAGCGCACACCGACGCAATGCCGCAGGGTTCGACCGCGTTTTCCACCTCTTGGAAATCGGCCTGCACCGCGACGACACGGCGTGCGGCGTGCAGCGCTATACCTGGGTGCCTGGTGAGCCGCTGGCTCGGCGCTCACTGGCGCCGGCTACTGCGTTGGCGGTCGGGCGACAGTTGTTTGAAACGCTCGCGGCCATTCACGAAGAAGGGATCTTGCACCGCGATCTGAAGCCAGACAACATCATCATCAGCAGCACCGACTTTCGGCCTACGCTCATAGACTTTGGCCTTGCGCGGGTTTCCAGTTCGGAAATGGCGACCCGAGTCACCGGACCGTGTGTAGCGCCGGAGGTCGGCGGATCGGCCGTGCCGCTGTGGACCGGGGCGGCCGACGTGTACGCGATGGCCAGCACGCTTGCAGAAGTTGCCCGGAAACCGGACGGCATTGTGGCACTGTTGGAGCCGGCGCTCGCCGTTAATCCGGCCCTTCGGCCAAGTGCGAAGGAGATGGCGCGGGTCTTCGCTTCGGCCGAGCGGCGAGCTGAGCACCACAAAGTGCTTGCTGCCGCCAACACGCAAGCGGTCGCAGCAGCCGGTCACTCTGCCGACTTGGCAGGAGCGGTGGGCGACTGCCGCCTGGGGATTGACGCGATTGCTGCCGGCATCATCTACAGCGACCTGGCCATGGCTATGCAAGTCGGTGACCTTGTAAATCGACTCTGTGAGCGGTTGCACCGAGAGCAGTCGATCACCGACCTCGTCAACAAAGGGATACTGCCTGACGCCGCTCGTGAGCTAGCCCGGCTGCGCAACCGAAAGGTCCACGCGGCGCGCAGATCAGAGCCACCGCTCTTGAAAGTCCCGGCTGAAGTCATGGCGCTGACAGAGACCGTTGCTGCGGCGCTGCGGCAGCCGGCATTGGCGGCTGTTGTTCAGGTCTACTACGACATTCGGCGCCAAGCTGCCGCCCAGCTTGACACCGGGCCACCTGCCTGAGGCGAGCTTGGGCGGCCTGCGGTCAGTGCGTAGGGCCCATGTGGCAACGACTGCCGCTGCGCCGACGCGCCGGCCAGCGCGCGAACGTCGCTGAGGCTACGACGCCGAGCGTCAGCGTGCCCATGGCTCCAGCTCGCAGAAAGCCCCTACAAAAACGCCGGATCCCGATACACCCCAAATTCCTCTCGAAAAATGTCGCTGATCTCGCCCAGCGTCACCAACTGCCGCACGCCATCCAAAATCGGCGGCACCAGGTTGTCGCCGTTCTTGCACGCCGTACGAATCGCCGCGTGACAGCGCGCAACCGCATCGGCACTGCGGTCCTGCTTGACCTTCTTGCAGCGGGCCAGCTGCGACCGTTCGACCTCGGGATCGATGTGCAAAAGCGGAATGGGATCCCCGCGTTCTTCGACGTGCGCATTGACGCCGACGATCTTGCGCTCACCCGACTCCACGCGACGTTGAAATCCAAACGCGCTCTCGGAGATTTCCTTTTGCGGAAATCCCTGTTCAATCGCGCGCACGATGCCACCCATGTCGTCGATCTTGCGGATGTAGGCTAGGGCCTCCTCCTCCATCTTGTCGGTCAGGTGCTCGACAAAGTACGACCCCGCCAACGGATCGACGGTGTTGGCGACGCCCGACTCTTCCAACAGCAGTTGCTGGGTGCGCAGCGCCAGCTTGGCCGCCGACTCGGTCGGCAAGGCATAGGTCTCGTCCAGGCTGTTGGTGTGTAGCGACTGCGTGCCGCCTAGCACTGCGGCCAGCGCCTGCCAGGTGGTGCGCACGACGTTGTTCAGGGGCTGTTGGGCCGTCAGCGACACGCCGGCCGTCTGCGCGTGGGTGCGCAGCATCATCGACCGCGGGTTGGTGGCGCCGAACCGCTCCTTCATGATCCGCGCCCACAGGCGCCGCGCCGCGCGAAACTTGGCGACTTCTTCGAAAAAGTCGTTGTGCACGTCAAAGAAGAAGCTCAACCGCGGCGCAAAGCTGTCCACCGGCAAGCCGGCCTCGATGCCCGCCTGCACGTAGCCGATGCCGTCGGCGAGCGTAAACGCCAGCTCTTGCACTGCCGTCGCCCCGGCCTCGCGGATGTGGTAGCCGGAGATCGAAATTGTGTTCCATTTCGGAAGCTTGTGGGTACAGAACGCCAGCATGTCGCGGATGATCCGCATCGACGGCCGCGGCGGGCTGATCCACTCTTTTTGGGCGATGAATTCTTTCAGGATGTCGTTTTGCAACGTCCCGGCGATGCGGTCGTAGCCGACGCCTTGCCGCTCAGCCACCGCCACATACAGCGCCAATAACACGATCGCCGGCGCGTTGATGGTCATCGACGTCGTCACGTCGCCGAGCGGAATGTCGCCAAACAGCGCCTCCATGTCGTACAGGTGGCTGACGCTGGTGCCCTCGCGGCCCACTTCGCCTTCGCTCATGGCGTGATCGGGGTCGTAGCCCATCAGCGTGGGCATGTCGAAGGCCGTCGACAGCCCGGTCTGACCCTGTTGCAACAGGAACTTGAAGCGCCGGTTGGTGTCTTCCGGGGTGCCAAAGCCGGCGAACATGCGCATGGTCCACGGCTTGCCGCGGTACATATTGACGTGGACGCCGCGGGTGAACGGGTAACGGCCCGGCTGACCGATCTGATCGTGGTAGGCGCTGTCGGGCGCGCGCGGCACGTACAGCGCGTCGATATCGCGGGCGTCGAGCGACCGGAACACCCGCCGCTGCGACCTGGCCGCGCCGAGCTCTTGCGCCACGGCGTGCAGGCGCGGGTCGGCATCCGCGGGCAACTGGCCAATGGGGGCGCTGACCCCAGCGTGGCCCGCGACCGGCGGCAGCGCAGTCTGGTCGGCGACGGGCGCCTGGGCAGTGGGGTTCAAGGTGGCGTATTCTTCGGCCATGGGGTCGTCCGTGCGCGGAGCCGCGGGGCCCCGAAAAGGGCGCCAATTGTCGCGCAAACGGACAGCGGGCGCCAGCGTTTTTGACGCCCTCGGATTACCCAGATGTCGCTACCGCACGTCGATCTCGTTGCGGGCCGCTGGCGCCTGCCGCCAAGCCGGACGCTGCGCCGCGCTGCCGAGCGCGTGACCGCCGACGTGCGCGAGCACGACCTGTGGCGCGCAGGGGCGACCGTGGGCATGGCGGTGTCGGGCGGTCTGGACTCGCTGTGCGGTCTGCGGTTGCTGTGCGCGCTGCGCCGGCGGCTCGGCCATCGGCTGGTGGCGCTGCACGTCGATCACGGCGTCGCTGCCACCCGGGCTGAGGCGCTGGCCGTCATCCAGGCTGCGTGTACCGACCTCGCTGTGCCGCTGACCGTAGCCGCTGTCTCAGTGCCGTTGGGTGCCGATTGGGAAGGTCGCGCGCGCGCCGCCCGCTATGCCGCGCTGGCCCAGTTGGCGGCTGGCTCCGATTGCACCGTCATTGCGACTGCCCACCATGCCGACGACCAGGCTGAGACGCTGCTATTGCGCCTGTGTCGCGGCGCTGGCCCCGATGCGTTGGCGGGCATTTGGGCGGCCCGCGACGACGGTGTCGTCCGACCGTTACTGAGTCTGACCCGCGCCCAGCTTCGCGAGTTGCATGGCGACCTGCCGTGGTGGACCGATCCCAGCAATGCGGAGCTGCAGCCGGCGCGCAATCGAATTCGCCATCTGGCGCTGCCCGCGCTGACCGCCGCCGAACCGGACGCGGTGGCTGGGCTGTGCCGCAGCGCCGACGCGCTTGCCTTGACCCGTGGCGGCGCCGAGGCGTGGCTGGAGGCGGCGCTTGAGGGGGCCATCACCCGTGACGGCGACGCCCTGACCGTCGCGCGCGACCGCGTGCCCGCTGACTTGGGCGCGTTGGCGCTGCTGCTGCGGTGGGCAGCCGCGCTCGTGGGTGCGCCGCCGCCGACGCTGGCCGCCACGCAACAGTTTTTCGCGTTGACACGTGCGCCACCGGGCAGTCAGGGCCTGGTCCGCGGGATGCGAGTGCGCGTTTCGGCCGCGCAGTACCGCTTTGAGCCCGGGTGACCGCAGCTCGCGCACCGTCCGCGCGACTGGCGCGTCTCAGTTGGCCTGCGGTGCGACAAGGGCGCTTGCGATCGGTCTTTCATTGGCCTGAAACATTGCGCGACCGGCAGGTGCGGACTAACCTGACCTGACGGTTGCCTGCCGCGCGTGGCGGGGCCGACCGCAGGTTGCTTGGGGTCTCGAAACGCGCACGACCGGCCGCGGCCGGAAAAAGCAGGATTTCGTGAAGCAATATCGGAACATGCTGGTGTGGGTGGTGCTGATCTTGCTGGTGGTGGTGCTCTACACCGGCGTGCGATCGAGCGCCGCTGGGGCCGAGATCTCATTTACCGAATTCATCCACAAGGCCACCGCGACCAAAGATGTCGCCGAAAAAGACCAGATCGACGAAATCACGGTGCGTGGGCTCAACATCGAGGGCATTACCCGCGAGGGCAAGCCGTTTCGGACCGCGGGCGAGCTCAAGGAATTCCAAAAGGACCTGATCGGCAAGGGCGTCAAGATCACCTATGAGCGCGAAGACGCCAACGCCGTGTGGGTGTCGCTGTTGCTCAACTGGCTGCCGATGCTGCTGCTGTTGGGCCTGATTTTCGTGTTCATGCGCCAGTTGCAGTCTGGCGGCTCGCGGGCCATGTCGTTTGGCAAGTCGCGCGCCAAGATGATGACCGAATCGACCAACCGCGTGACCTTCGAAGACGTCGCCGGCATCGACGAGTGCAAGCAGGAGTTGGAAGAGATCATCCACTTTCTCAAAGACCCCAAGAAGTTCACCAAGCTTGGCAAACGCATTCCCAAGGGCGTGCTACTGATAAACCCCCCCGGCACCGGCAAGACACTACTAACACACACAATAACAAACAAAACCAAAATACCATTCTTTTCA
>SXGT01713791.1_pt1 | contig 18857 bp, 14 predicted proteins | sample 3176221 | NCBI WGS metagenome assembly SXGT01 (sample SAMN11356862, study PRJNA531348) | freshwater metagenome | isolation source: freshwater sample F1-120 | place: China: Fuxian Lake, Yuxi | collected 2017-12-25
GGAGCGCAGCCGCGGGCCGGGGCTGCGCGGGGTCGTGGGCGTGGTCGTGGTCGTGGGCGTGGTCGTGGCCGTGGTCGTGGCCGTGGTCGTGGTCGTGGCCGTGGTCGTGGCCGTGGCCGTGGTCGTGGTCGTGGTCGTGGCCGTGGTCGTCCTCGGGCGCGTGGCCGTGCGGGGGCGGGGGCGCGTGCCCGGTCCGCACCGCACCGCCCGCCGTCCTCCGCCCGCCGCCCGCGGCCCGGCGCTTCACCCTCGCCTTACCCACGGTCACTCTCCCCGTTCCGGCCCGCCGACCGCAGCATCCGCGCCGCCGCGAACGCCGCGCCGAACCCGTTGTCGATGTTGCACACCACGACCCCGGACGCGCAGCTCGTGAGCGCGCAGAACAGCGGTGTGAACCCCCCGAGCGCCGCCCCGTATCCCACCGACGTCGGCACCGCGATCACAGGCACGTCCACGAGCCCGCCCACCGCGCTCGGCAGCGCCCCCTCCATCCCCGCCACCACGATCACGAGGCTCGCCCGCTCCAGCACGCCCCGCTTCTCGAGCAGCCGGTGGATCCCCGCGACCCCGACATCGTACACGCGGTCGAACGACACGCCGAGCATTCGCAGCGTCTCCGCGCACTCCTCGGCCACCGGCATGTCGCTCGTCCCCGCGCTCACCAGCACCGCGGGCACCTTGTTGAGCGGGGCGATCGGCTTCTGCTCGAGCCGCCCCACCTTCGCCATCTCCACGTACTCGAACGCGGGCAGGCTCGCCTTCACGAACGTCGCCGCCCCCGCCTCGAGACGGGTGACGAGCACGTTCCCGCCAGCGCGCGCGAGCTCCATGACGATCCCGAGGATCTGCTCGTCGCGCTTGCCCTGCCCGAACACCACCTCGGGGACACCCTGCCGCAGCGTGCGGTGGTGATCGACGCGAGCGTATCCCAGGTCGCCGTACGGGAGATCGCGGAGCGCCGCGACCGCGGCGTCCACTTCGGTTGCGCCGGCCTTCACCGCCTCGAGGAGCTCACGGAGCTTGTCGTGATCCACGGGGAAACCTCTAGCACGAACCCGCGGTCGGCGGTCGGCGGCAACGGACGGGCGCTCCGGACTCGGCGGCGGCGGGACGAAAACCGCGACGCCGGAAAGCGCTTCAGAGCGGATCGATCCTGTAGATCTTGCCGCCGACCTTGTCGGTGAAATACACCTTTCCCTTGGGGCCGAACGCGAGGCCCGACAGCGAGCCCGCGGGCAGATCCGTCTCGAGGCGACGGATCTCTGCCCCGCCCTTGTCGAACACGTGGAACGTGCTCGTCGCCGCATCGGTGACGTAGAGGAGGCCCTCGTGGATCTCGAGGCCGCTCGGCCGTGTGAGGACGCCGGGAGGAACGACCTCCTCGACGTCCGTGCCGTTCATGACACCGTTGGCCTTCAGCGGCTCGTTCCGGCGGGGAAGCTCCGCGCCCTTCGTTCCCTTCGTCGTGTCGACACGCACGATGCGCGCGTTGCCCGAGTCCGCGACGTAGAGGAACTTGTCCTCCGCGTCGAAGAACAGGTGGCTCGCGGTTCCGTCGACGCCCTTCACCTGCCCCTTCGCGTACCGGTAGATCTCGCCGTCCGAGTGGTCGTCCTCGCCGGGACCGTGATCCTTGTTGAAGTTGTACTTGTCCAGCGAGCGATCCATCTCGTTGAAGACCCAGTAGATGTTCGCGACCTCGTGGGCGATGCCGCGGCACAGTGGCGAGCTGTGGAGCATGTCCATGTGCGACCCGAGGCCACCCGCCGTGCGCGCGCCGAGGATCTTGGGGTCCGTCGAGAACAAGGCCGGACCCATGAAGTAGCGCGCGGCGCCGTCACCGCCGCCGTGCTCGTTCAGGTTGTCGCCACAGGTGCCGAAGAACTCTGGCGTCCCCATCGCGATCGCGGGCGGCTTGAGCATGAAGTGGGCGGCCGCGGGGTCGAGGATGCGCTTGAAGGTCGGCGCGTCGGTCGTGAGCCCGCTGCCGCGGTGCAGGGAGTTGTCGCCGTACCCGACGATGAAGAGCTCGTCACGCTCGTCCCCGCGAAAGGCCAGGTCGATGGGCTTCACGGCGGCACCCGGGGCGTAGATCTCGGTCAGGACGACGGAGGACGCCGAGCCGTCGAGGTGGCCGATCGCGGCGCCTCGAGGAAGCGGCGCGCACGCCTTCTTCGCCGGCTCACAGTGGGGCGTGGCCGGGACCGCGCAGTCGGCGTCGGTGGTGCACGACTTGGCCTGCGGCGTCGTCGGCGCTGGGTTGCCCCGCGCGTCGGGACCGGTGGAAGAGCAGCCGGCGGCGAGGCAGCAAGCTGCCGTCACGCCAGCGATACAGAAGCGGATGAGGGTCGAGTTCACGCTCCGGCTCTCATAGCGCGCGGATCCCGACCTCGCAAGGCAACACGACGCGGATCGCAGACGCCGGACGGCGGACGGCGGTGGCAAGAGCGCGCTTTCCGAGGGCGGGTCGTGCTCCTATCCTCGCGGTGTGCACGCTGCGCCGCCTCCGATCGAACGCCCTGGCCCGCCCGGTGTGAGGCGCTTCGCCATCGTCGGTCGGCGGGCGAGGGGCGCTCCCGACTTCTTGCTCGAGGACGTGCCCGGGACCGCGGGCCGGCTCGACGTGCTGCTCCGCGCGATGCGCGCGGCGCTCCTGGTGTCGCACGGCCTGCGCCACGACGTGATCGTGTACCTCGCGCTCCTCGGAGGCGACCCGGCGCGCACCCTCCGTGTGCGCGGCGCCGACGTCCGGTTCCTTCGCCCGGACGAGCGAAGCCTCGCGATCCTCGTGCAGAAGTGCCTGCGCCTCGGCGCCGGCGCGACGGAGTCGGCGTTCCAGGAGGTGAAGCCTGGGATCGCGATCGCGACGGGCGGCGTCGACGCGATCCTCGCGGACGCGCCGGAGGCCTCCCCGTTCGTCCTCGACGACGGGGGCGTGGACGTGCGCGGAGCCGATCTCGGCGCGGGGGAGGATCGGCTCTTCTTCCTGGGGGACCACCTCGGCCTCGCGCCCGACGTCGTCCTCCGCCTCGCGGCGATCGGCGCGCCGACGCTCTCGGTCGGTCCCGTGCGCGTCCAGGCGGACGACGCGGTGGCGATCCTGTCGAACGAGCTCGACCGGCGGACGTGGCCCCGATCGGGTCCGGGCCGTGGCTGATGAGCGGCGTGCCGTCAGTGATGGCTCTGCGCGCGACCCACCTCGGAGCCGCAGAAGTGGACGCGGCTCGCGAGCTCGTCCTCGAACATCTCGTGGATGGCTCCCTCGACCTCGCGCCGGAGCCGTCTGGTGGCCATCTCGTCGTCGGGCATCCAGGAGGGTCAGCGTCCGGCGCCACTCGGGGGAGAGGAGGGCGTAGGCGTGGCGATAGATGTCGACCTGGCCCCCGAAGGTCGGCACGCGCCGCAGGGAACTGGCCGCTGCGCGCTTCGCCCATCGCCTCCCCATCGTGACGACCTCGGTCCGCGTGCCGTTCGCCAGGTCGATCGTGTGCGTGAAGTTGCCGTCGGGCAGGCGCCGGAGCGACGGATCGGGCTCTCGGGCATCGCTACCCGAGCGAGGTCACCACCCGGTCTTGGACTTGAGGAACGCCACGGTCTCGCTGGCGAGGGACGCGTGCTTGGCCGCGTTGAAGTGGTATGCGCACGCGGTCTTGTCGGCGGTGACGGCGCGGGCGAACTCGTAGGCGTAGATCTTGGTGTCGCCACCGGCGGCGCGCGCCGCGACGACGTTCTGGATCGCCGTCTTCACGTTCGCGTACGCGTTGTAGCCGACAGGGTAGTCGTTGCTCAGGGACGCGCCGACCGCGCAGACGAGGTGGGCGGTGGGGCGCTTCGAGCGGACGAGGGCGACGAGCTGGGCGTACTTCGCCTGGAACTGCGCCATCGTGAGGGGCGCGGGAAGGTCCGGGTTCTCGCCGCCCCAGTCGTTGCCGCCCAGCGTGATCCACACGACATCCGGCTCGAACCTCGTGAAGTCGTACGTGCTGCCGGGTGTATTGGGGAGGGCTCGCGTGTAGACGACCTCCATCACGTTCGGGTCCGTGCGCACGTAGTTGAGGAAGACCCCGATCCCGGACTGCGCGAGGTTGTGGTGGTCGGCCTGGAGGGCAGCGGCGGTCAGCGCGCAGAACGACTTCTGCTCGTTCTGGGTCGCGGGCGTGAACGAACAGCCCGGGCCCGCGCCCTCGATGCCGTAACCGTTCGCGTTCGAGTCCCCGAGGAACTCGATGCGCCGCAGGCGGGCGGGCGGAGGGGAGAGGAGCACGCCTCCGGAGTAGTCGAAGCCGAAGAACTGCGTGACTCCAGCCTTCGCCTCGGTGCGCTTGCGAAGCTCGACGACGTGCACGCCGGGGGTGAGGCCCGTGGCGAGCGTGTAGGTCTTGGAGGCCGGCGTCAGGGCGAGGGGCGTGGGGGCGAGCGTGCCGTCGATCGTCACGTCCCAGTGGCTGGGCTGGTACTCGTTCGGTGCATCGGCGAGCGTGGCCTTCACCTCGGTGCCGGAGAAGCGCGCCACGATCTGCGCGCCCGGCCAGGCGACCTTCGGTCCCGCCGGGTCGGTCGTGTCGAAGCGGCCGATGAACCGGACCGCGGGCGGGGAGACGCCAGCGTCCGCCGTGGCGTCGCCCGCCCCGTCGAGGGCTGGCGCGTCGAAGGGCGCGTCGACGCCGCTGTCGCGTTGTGGCGCGGCGGTGTCGGCCGGCTGCGCGTCGGCGGGGTTCGCGTCGCCCGCGGCCCCCGCGTCGCCTAGGCCGGCCGCGGACGGATCGCCGCCGCTGCATGCGACGAAGCCGACCAGCAGGCCGGTCACAAACAAACCCGTGAGCGCGCGGCGCACCATCCACCGCAGTCTAGCACCTTGCGCCGGGGAATCTGTGCCGTCTCGGCCGCCGGTCACGCGCACGACCCCGACCTGCGGGTCGAGCGAAGGGTCTTCAGCGCGGCCCGCGCTCCTGTCGCGGGTAGATTAACCAGTACGCAAGGCCCCGGCGAGGACGGCCAGGGCGAGCGTGCGAGCGGGGTCGAGGCGCGCCTTGGCGACCCCGCCCGCCTCCACACGCTCGGCCAGCTCGGCGGGCGTGTAGGGATCGAACGACGGGGTCATCCGGGTCTTCAGCGCAGTTCGGGCGTGGCGTGGTAGGCCCTGCGACGCAACCTCGCGCTGTCCGACAGCAGGCGCTGCGCGGCGTCGAACGCCGCGTCGACGGCGGCGTAGGCGTCGTGGATGGCGGCCTGGGCGGCGTCGCGGCTCACGACGAGCTCGTCCCCGGGGACGGTCAGATCGATGCACACGCGGTAGGGACGCGCTTTGTGGCTGTGACGGTGCGGCGCCTCGACGACGACGTGGCACCCGGTGATGCCGTCGTGGAACGTGGAGAGCTTCGCGGCGCGCCTGCGGACGTACTCCGCGAGGGGCTCGGAGCGAGGGAATCCGCGGAAGGTGAGCTGGAGGGGGATGTTCACGACCGATCCCCTGAGCAAGACGTGTACCCCGGCGCCCCTTCCCTCCCGTGCCGCGCCCGTGCCCGATTCCGTCCGCCATTCGTTCCTGGAGAGGGATCTTCCTCTCCACCGCTTGCACCGGCGCGCACGCCTTGCGCAGCAGGCTCGCAGCTCCGGGGGCGCCGCACCGGATGACGTCCGCGGCGGCAGGGTTCGAGTTCCCGTACTCCTCGAGGCGCCCCGTGTGCGTCCCCGCGGGCATCTGACAGGAAGGCCGAGCGCGCGCGGCGGGCCTCGCGGCGCACGTGCTACGGTCCCCTTCCCTTCCGTGCCGATACTCTTCGCTCCCCTCGTCGGCCTCCTCCTCGGGATCACCCTGGCATGGATCTCGAGGGAGCGGCTCGGCCGCCCCGGCACGCCCCTCCTCGAACCGGACGCCGATCGCGCCCCGCTCACGACGTGCGCGGCGATGGCCCTCCTCGTGTTCCTCCCGGTGGTGATCCAGTCACTCGCGTACCACGGCGACTGGGCGTACCTCTATCTCGTCCCCGAGGCCCGCGTGCCGTCGGCCGTGGATCTCGCGCTCGTCCTCTTGTCGCTGGGGTCGGTCGCCGCGGGCTTCGCGTGGGCCGCGCCTCACGCGCGATCGGGCCGGCTCGAGCGCGCGGCCAAGGTCGCGATCGTGCCCGTCGTGCTCTTGCTCGTGCTGGCGCTCGTGTTCGGGCGGCGGCTCTCGACCCTGGCGACGTACGCCCAATACCACGGCGATTTCGGTCGCGTGGCGGTCGGGAAGAGCGCGCTCGGACGCTCGATCCTCATCGGGTGGCTCGCGCTCGCCACAGGGATCGGCTGGGCGGCGTGGCGGCTGCGACACGACGTGACGGAGTGACCGGAGCCCGCCGTCCAGGCGCTGCTCCCTGCCCTAGTGCTGCTGCCACGAGCCGACGTCGAACGGCTCGATGTCGACCACGCCCGCCATCGCGTCGTACACATGGGCGCCGCGCGGCGTGAACCCGATTCCGACCAGCGCAGGGCGAGCGGCGCCGCGCTCGTAGTACCGTCGCCACGTCGCCTCGCCCGCGTCTGCGTGGCGGCGGAACACGGCGCGCGGCGTCACGAGCCACGGCTGGCCGCCGAGGTCGAGCGCCATGGCGGTGGGAGCGCCCGCGAGCTCGCAGGGCTCGCGGATCGCCGCGTCGCGCTCGAGGCGAACAACCACCTCCTCGCCGGCGGCCCACGCCTCGCGCGCAGCGCCGCACACGACGAGGTCGAGCGGCGGCAGGTCCTTCACCCAGGGCATCGTCGTCACCTGGCCGTTGAAGCCGAGCTGCACGGCGCGCGCCGACTTGCCGTTCGACGCAGCGCCCACCGCGAAGAATCCGTAGGGACCCGATGCGATGCGCCGGATGTCGCCTCGCACCGCGAGCTCCGCGGGCGCACTCCAGGTGGCGCCGTCGCTCGTCTGCCACAGCTCGGGCGAGCCGTCGCTGTCGTCGGTGCCTGCCGTCACGACCCCGAGCACGCGGCCGTCGCCATACACGGCCTGCACGTCGCCGACCTCTCCCCCGTTCGCACGCTCCGGGAGCCTCGCGGGCCAGACCTTCCCCGCGCGCACGAGGACCAGCTCGCGCGCCCCGACCACGGCGAAACCTCCGCCCGCGCCGCGCGACAGCCACCGCGCGCGGTCCACGACGGGCTCCACGTCGGCGGGCACCGCGACCCGGTGCGGCTGCCCCTCCGCGAAGTAGATCAGCTTCGAGCCGAACTTCGCGAGCACCCTGCCGTCGGACTGGAAGACGATCGCGCGCGGATCGAGCGCGGGGACGTCCACGCCGAACTGGCTCCCCGTCCCCTTGATGGGCCGCGGTGCGTGCTCGATGACGCGCGCCGGCGACGCGCCGGCCTGCATCGCCTGGATCATCATCGTCGGCCGGAACGCCGTGGCCGCCCTGCCCTCGCCCGCGGCGCGCTCCTTCCAGCGCGCCTCGAGCGCCTCGAGCGGCGGGAACAGCTCGCTCACCAGCTCGGCCACGGTCGCGTAGCGCGGGGTGGGCGGCAGCGTCGCGGCGATCGCGGCGTACAGCTGCGCGGCCTTCGAGCCCACCCCCGCGGCCGCCTGGCAATCCGGAGGCAACCGCGCCGCCGCGCCGCGCTGGAGGGCGAGATCGATCCGATCGAGCAGCGCCGCGTCCGCGGCGAGGCCGGGGTGGAGGCGCTGCGCCGACCGGAGGCTCCTCCGCTCGCCCTGGAAGAGGTACCGCGAGTCGTTCGCCCCCCTGCACCACTCCTCGCCCGCCAGGATGAACCACGCGACGGCCGCGAGCGCATGGACGTCGGTCCACGTGCCGATGAGCGGGTTGAACTCGCCAGGGACGGCACGGAGCTGCTCGATGCCGGCGTACTCGATGGTGCAGGCGTTGAACGTCCCGCTCTGTACGCCGGCGATGCGCGCGATGCCGCAGTCGGCGATCTTGGGCGTCTCGTCGTCGACGGGGCCGGCGACGAGCACGTTGTCCGGCTTGAGATCGCGGTGCACCGTGTCGACGGCATGCAGCGTGCGGACACCCTCGAAGATGCCGCGGAGCAAGCGCAGCGCCCTCGGCGGATCGATGCCGTCGCGGGCGCCGGTCACCCGAGCGTGGAGCGAGGTGCCAGCCGCGCCGCCGTCGACGTATTCGAGCGCCAGCCACGGCAAGGCCATGGTCTTTCCGCGGACGATCACGTCGGTCTCGCCTCCACCGTAGTACCCGATGACGTTCTCGGTCGGCGGCTTGTGCGCCATGACGCGCGCGAGCGCGATCGAGTCCTTCCGGATGAGGGAGCGGTGGTCGATGTTGCACGCCTCGAGCTGCTGCATGGCCCCCGGCTGCGTCATCTTGATGGCGAGACGCTCGGGCGTGTCCTGCGCGAGCTCGGGAGCGCGGCGGGCCGGATCGAGCTCGGCCAGGAAGACCGTGGACATGCCGCCCGCGCCGAGCTTCTTCACCAGCTTGACGCCGGACGGCGCGCCCGTGCCGCTCATGGTGAGCTCCTCGCCGCCCCGCGCGAGGTCGAGGAGCTCGTCGTTCGAGGTGGAGAGCATGACGCGATCCTACACGAGTCCGGGGTGGCGGGACCGCCGTTTCAGGAGCCGCGCTTCTTCCGCGTCCCGTCCTTCTTCACGCACGTCTGCTCGAGCGTCTCCCCCCCGCCCGCCCTGCGCTCGTACTCGATCCGCACGCAGCCCGCCTGGTCCGCCGCGAGACCGCCTCTCGCGTCGAGGAAACGCCTCTCCTTGGGGGCGCCGGCGCGGTCGTACGAGGTCGTGGAGCGCGCCCACCCCATCTTGCCCGCCACCGGGCTTCCGTCGACGTCGACGTGGACCCGCTCCGTCTCTTTCCCCTCCGCGTTGTACGTCCGGCGCCACCCCGAGATGCCGGTCGCGTCGCGCACGCGCGCGCCGTCCGGCCCGAAGAACGCGAGCTCGATGGCCTTGCCGCGCCGGTCGAGCGTCGTCTTCTCGCGCGCGTAACCCGAGGGCATCTTCACGAGCTTTCCATCCGCGCCGTACCACGCGCGCTCCGTCACGTTGCCGCGGTTGTCGTAGGCCGTGACGAGCCGCGCGTAGCGGGCGTGCTTCGCGACCACGGGGCGGCCATCCACGCCGAAGTAGGCGTGCTCCACGCGGTCCTTGCGTGCGTTGTACGCGGACGTCTCGCGCGCCCAGCCCTCCTCCTTGTGGGCGACGGGCCGCTCGGCGGCGTCGAAGAGGGCCGTCTCCGTCACCTTGTCCTGCTCGTCGAGCTTGTGCCGGCGGATGGCGACCCCGAACCTGTCGGGGCGCAGCTTGCCGTCGGTGCCGAAGTAGCGCCGCTCCGTCTCGCGACCGCGCGCGTCGTACACCGACTCGACACGCCACGCCTCGACGCGCCGCGCCTCCATGACCACGTGCGAGCCGCCGAGGTACGTGGTGGTCACGTCGCTGCCCACGAACAGGATGGGACGACCGTCCGGCCCGTAATACGACACCTCGACTGGCTTGCCGCGCGCGTCGAGGTGCGACAGCCGACGCGCGTAACCCTCGCCGCTGACGAGGTGATCCCGTCTGTCGTAGAAGGACTTCTCGACCACCTGGCTCGTCTCCTCGCGCGCGACGCCCGACGGGTTGTCGATGGGCGCGCCGGTGGTCCCGAACCAGCGCGTCTCGATCTCCTCGCCCTTGTCGTCGTACACACGCGTGATCTTCGCGGCGCCCTCGACGAGCACCGGCTTGCCGTCCGCGTCGTACCAGCTCCGCTCCGTCTCGTTTCCGCGTTCGTCGAACGCCGCCGCGAAGCGCGCGAAACCCTCCTTCGCGGCCACCGGCTTGCCGTCGACGCCGACGTACTGGCGCGACGACTCCTTGCCGTTCTTGTCCCACGTCGATCGCCAGCCCGCAGTGCCGGTCGTCACGTCGACCGTGGGCTTTCCCTCCACGTCGAAGAAGGCGATCTCGATCTGGAGCTTGCGGGAGTCGAACTTCGATCGCGAGATTGCGTACCCGTCCTTTCCCGCGATGGGCTTGGCGTCGAGCCCGAAGAAGGCGCGCTCGATCGGGCTACCCCACGCGTCGTACTTCGCCTCCACCCGCGCGGCCCCGTCCTTGAGGATGGGCCTCCCGTCCGCGCCGAACCACTCGCGCGACGTCTCCTTGCCCTGCGTGTTGAAGCGCGCAACCCACCGGGCGACGTGCTCGCCGGAGTCGATCGTGAGCTCGCCGCGCTCGTCGAAGAAGGCCTTCTCGGTCATGCGGCCGCCCGCGTCGTACGCCATCGTGACCTTCGCGTAGCTCGTCATGGCGCGCGCCTCGTCGAGCTCTTCGGTGTCGACGATCGCCGTGGAGCGACCCACCGTGGGCTTGCCGTCGCCGTCGAAGGTGGCGAGCTCGACGGGGCGACGGCGCGCGTCGAACCTGCGCCGCTCGGTCACGAACACGCCGACCGTGTCGTGGTTCGTCCGCTCGATCTCGTTGACCGCGTCGAACGTCGCGGTGAAGCGCGAGATGCCCGCGCTGTCCACGGCAGGCGCGCCCGTCACCGAGAAGTAGGACTGCTCGACGGCCCGACCCCGGAGATCGTACCGGCTCACCGTGCGCGCGAAGCCGACGGCGCCGGGGGCGACGAGCTGGTCGTCCACGCCCACGGTCGTGCGCTCGATCTCGCGGCCCGCGGCGTCGAGCGTGACGCGCCACCCGCTGACACCCGTGTAGTCGGCCGTGCGGTGGCCGGACGCGTCGTAGGCGTCCTCCGCGATCTTGCGGCCGAGGGGATCATAGCGACTGACGGTGCGCGCCTTGTAGATGCCGTAGTCGGAGCTGACCGCCTTGCCGTCCGCGTCGAACAGCCGCTCCTCGACGAGGTTGCCCTTGTCGTCGAACGCTCGCTCGACCCGGGCGTAGGCGCCGTTCTGGAGCGCGGGCCGGCCGTCCACGCCGAAGTACCGCTCCTCGACGACGTTGCCCCAGCGGTCGTACGTCTGGGACCGACGCGCGTGGTGGTCCCACAGCACGGGCTGGCCGGCCGGGCCGAAGAAGGCGCGCTCCACCTCGCGGCCCTGCCGGTACACACGCGAATCGCGCGCGTAGGGGATCGTGGCGGGCGCCACCGGGTGCTCCGCGAGGTCGAGGTAGGCGACCTCTATCGTCTTGCCGTCCTCGTCGTACTTGAGCCGCGCCTTCGCATACCCCTTGGCGCCGAGTACCGGCGCGCCGTCCGCGCCGAGGAAGACGCTCTCGGTGGGGTTCCCCTTCGCGTCGTAGATCGCGCGGAACGTGGCGTACCCGAGGTCGGGCCGGGAGAACGGCCGGCTCGACGCGTCGAGGAAGCTCTCCTCGACGCGGTTGCCGTCCGCGTCGTACTTCGCCTCGTACCCTGCGTAACCGTCGACGATCATCACGGGTGCCTGGTCCACGCCGAGGTGCATGCGCGAGGTCTCGTTGCCGGCGTCGTCGAAGGTCGCCGTCCACCCCGCGAAGCCCTTCTCCTGCTGCATGGGGGCGCCGCCCGCCGTGAGGTACAGCACGCCGACCGCGTTCCCGTGCGCATCCCGCGTGACGCGCGCGCGCCCCGTGAGGGTCAGGTTGCCGGCGGCGTCGCGGCTGTCGAACGCCGTGTGGTTGCCCCACGCGTCACGCTCGTACTCGATCCGCGCGTGCCCGCTCGGGCCGTCGACGGGCTTGCCCTCGGGGTCCACGTACGCCTCGCGCAGGGCTTCGCCGTTCCGGTCGTAGGAGAACGTGGCCCTCGCCACTCCGGAAGCCGTCGCCGAGGGCGTCGCGCCGTCCGCGCCGAGGACCTCCCACGCGACCACGAGCCCGCGCGCGTCCCGCGTGTACGCGAACCCGTACGCGCCGCGCGTGAAGTCCGCGGAGAGTGCGGGGACGTCGGCGTGATTGAAGTACGTCTCCCTCGCGATGAACCCGTTCGCGTCGAGCTCGTCCTTCACCACAGAAGCGCGGCTCTGGGCGATGGGCTCTGGGTAGCCGAAGCGATCGAGCCGCTCGATCCGCGTGATCCGCCCCTTCCCCGAGGGGTGCGGCGCGTACGTGTAGCGGCTCCGCACGACCACGACGCCGAAGCGATCGAGGGCGACCTCGTCCGTGACGCGGCCGTCGTCGCCCCATCCGTACTGAAACGAGGCGACGCCGCTGTCGTCGTTGCGGAGCTGCCCCTTGCGGTTCAGCCGATCCATCCGCAGGACCTTTCCGCCGCGCGTGGTGGCGCGCCACGCGGCTTCGCGGTGACGGCGGCCGTCCTCGCTCATGGGGACGATGCAGGACGGTGCGTCCCATCGGGACACCCACGTCTGGCACCAGGACGTCTTCGTGCGCCGCGCGTCCCAGGCTTGCACCAGCGCCAGCACGCTCAGGCCGGCGAGCAGGACCGGGATCGCGAGGATCCGTCGGCGACGCGTGCGCTCCGCGATGCCCGCGGCGAGGAACGCCCCGACGGTCGCGCTGGGAGGCTCACCCGGCGCGCGCGCGAGGCCGAGCGCGGCCCGGAGACGGCGCCCGGCGAGGAGGCGGTCGGCAGGGCGCTTCTCCTCGTCCCAGAGCGCGGCCTCGCGCTCGAGCTCCTCGGCGCGGACGCGCTGCTCGCGCGCGGACTCGACCCAGGCGACGAGCTTCCCCCACCGCGTGAGCAGCGTGTCGTGCGCGAGCGTGAGCCCGTCGGCCTCCTCGACGAGGATCCGCGCCTGCGTGAGGGTCTCCGCGACCTCCGCGGTACGCTCCCCGGGGACGCGCGCCTCGAGCTCCGAGAGGGGCCGCGTGGCGCGGCTCCCCTTGGTGGTCGTGAGGGCAACGAGGAGCCGCGAGGCCACCTCGCGCGCCTGCTCTGGCATCGCGGCGAGCGTGGCGTCTGCGTGCATCTCGAGCGCCCCGGCGATCCCACCGATGTCGTCGAGCGCGGCGCGCGGGATGATCGTGCGCGCGCGATCGCGGCGGGCCCACAGCTCGGTCAACGCGAACTGCACGAGGGGCATGGCGGAGGAGGTGCCGTGGAGCTGGTGGAGCAGCTCCCGGCGCATCGCGTCGTCCTCGAGGCGATAGCCGTAGACGTCGAGGGCGTGCTCGACGACGTCCTCCCACGCGGTGTCCGAGAGGGGGCTCACCAGGAGGGCCCCTCGCGTGAGGACCTTGCCGAGGCCCTCGAGCGCGAGGAGATCGTCGAGGAGATCGCGGCGCGCGGTCACGACGCAGCGGAGGCCCGGTATCGCGGTCGCGCCGAGCCGCGCCAGGAAGCGCGCCATGTACGCGCGGCCCGTCTCGTCGGACACCGTGACGACCTCCTCGAGCTGATCGACCAGGAGGACGAGGCCACGGCCGTCCTTCCGCGCCTGGTCGGCGAGCCGGCGCACCAGCTCCTCCGGGCTGGCGGTCCCGATCTGGCCCACCAGGGGCTCGAGCGCCACGGCGAGGGACGCCACGGGGTCTGTGCCCGGAGACAGGACGACCGCGCTCCACCGCTTGGGCCACCCGCCGAGCTCGCCGTCGACGATCGCCGGCACGAGGCCAGCGCGCGCGAGGGAGCTCTTGCCGCTCCCGGAGGGCCCGACGAGCGCGACGAGGCCGCGCGTGCGGATCATCTCCAGGCCGGCCGCCGTCTCGACGCTTCGGCCGAAATACACGTCGCGATCCGCCTCCTCGAAGCGCCCGAGGCCGCGGAAGGGACCCGTCTCCTCGGGCGGCACCGGGCGAGACCGGCCCGCGACCTCGCGACGGATCCGCTCGAGCTCCCACGCGACGGCCTCGGCGGAGCTGCCGCGTGCCTCGGGATCGGGATGGAGGAGCTGGTCGATGACCGCGGCGAAGCTCTTCGGCACCTCGGGGGCGATCTCGGCGAGGCTCGGCGCGCGCGCATCGCCGTGCATGACGTCCGCGGAGAAGCCGCCCCGGCCCGCCATACGTGCCGCCGCGATCGCGGGCAGCTCGCCGGTGAGGCACTCGAAGAGCATCGCGCCGAGGGAGTAGAGGTCGCTGGCCGCCGTCGCGGGCGTGAACTTCGCGAGGCACACGGGATCGATGTAGCCGCGCGTGCCGCTCGGCGCCGCGAAGGGGCTTCCCGTCGCGTGGCTCGGCGTCTGGGACGCGGGGGTCTGGCTCGAGGATGCCGGTAGGGCGCCCGAGGGGACGCGCTCGGTCGACGCGAGGGGTTCGACGTCGTCCTCGTCGTCGAGGAGGGGGACGTCGTCCAGGATGAGGGTCGCCGTTTTCTTGATGACCGCGTCCGGGACCGTCGACGATGTGAGGCCGGTGATCGAGGGGCTGACCCCGGTCGTGGTCGGCGCGGTGGCGCGCTTGGGATCGGCGGAGGCGATGCCGAAGTCGATGATCTTGTAGACGCCCGCAGCCTCGATCACGTTCGCGGGCTTGATGTCACGGTGGACGAGGCCGACCTGGTGGACCGCCGCCAGGGCCGAGGCGATGGCCGACCCCAGGCGGAGGGTCTCCGCGACGGAGAGCTTGCGTTCCTCGGAGAGCTTCGCGTCGAGGCTCGTGCCGTGCACGTACTCCATGGCGAGGCCGAGGACCTCGCCCGCGGGATCGGTCGCGATGGCGAAGAAGCGGACGATGTTGGGGTGCTCGACCTGGCAGAGCGCGCGCGCCTCGGCGACGATCTGGTCGCGCTTGAGGCGGCCGTGGGTGGAGTGGGAGTGGGGGGCCGTGCGGCGAGAGTGGACGGCGTCCTCGACCGCGAAGAGCTTTACGGCGACGGCGCGGAGCTCGGTGTCGCCGTAGACCTCGCGCGCGAGCCACACGGGGGCGAAGCCGCCCTTCCCGAGCTGGCGAACGAGCTGGTAGACGCCGAGGAATCGCTCGGCTTCCGGCCGGGCGGTCAGGGCAGCGATGGCGTGAGCGGAGCGCATGGACGAGGCGGGGGGGGAGCTTAGCCTGGATCCGCGGGCCGCGGTCCGCGCGGCGAATCTGGCCCTCCCCGAGCGGTGGGCCCTCCCCCCGCGAGCGCGACGGCAAGGTCCCAGGAGCGGCCGTCGGGGTACACACGCACGCCGGTCCGTGCCATCGGCCAGGTGAACGACCTCGAGCGGCGCCGCCGTGCTCGGCGGCGGGACGCGACAGACCATGCCTGGCTCGGACGGAGGTGCTCGCGGCGCGGTGGCCGCCGGCCGGCGCTCCGCCGCTCGCCTCTGGTAGGCTCGGTTCGATGACCTGGGCGCTCGTGACGGGCAACCCGAACAAGTGGCGCGAGGCCGAGCGCATCCTCGGACGGGCGCTCGAGCGCGTCGAGCTGGATCTTCCCGAGATCCAGGCGGCCACGACGCGCGAGGTCGCGATCGAGAAGGCGCGCGCGGCGTTCGCGCGGCTTGCTCGGCCCGTCCTCGTGGAGGACGCGGGCCTCGAGCTGGCCGCGCTCGGCGGGTTCCCAGGGCCGTTCATCAAGTACTGGGAGCGGCTCGGCGGGTTGACCTCGATCTGCCGCGCCGTCGACGCTGGCGGCGATCGTGAGGTTTGCGCCGTGTGCGTGCTCGCGTTCGCGACCGCCGCCGGCGTCGACTGCGTCGAGGGTCGGATCCGCGGCGCCGTGGCCCTCGATCCGCGCGGCGCGGGTGGCTTCGGGTGGGACGCGATCTTCGTCCCCGACGGCGAGACGCGGACGTTCGCCGAGATGACGGCCACCGAGAAGGACGCCGTGTCCCACCGCCGCCGGGCGTGGGACGCGTTCCGCGCGCGGGGGCTCTGATGCACGACGAGACCCTGGCCGACCGCTACGCGCGCTACCGCCGCATCGCGGTCGACCGGCCGCTGCCGCTCGCGCTCGTGGACATGGATCTCCTCGACCGGAACATCGAGACGATCCTCGCGCCCGCGCGGCACGCGGGGAAGCCGCTCCGGGTGGCGACCAAGTCGGTGCGATCGATCGATCTCCTCCGGCACATCGAGGCGCGGGGCGGAGGCGCGGTCCGTGGCGTCATGGCGTTCGCGGCGCGCGAGGCCGCGACGCTGGTGCAGCGCGGCTTCCGCGACGTCCTCCTCGCGTACCCTACGGCGCGCCCCGAGGACGCTCGCCTCCTCGCGTCGGCGAACCGAGGGGGGGCCACCGTCGCGGTCGTCGTGGACGACGTGGCGCACCTCGATCTCCTCGATCGTGCGGGGGCCGATCTCGGCGCGACGATCCCCATCGTCGTCGACCTCGACATGTCGGTCGGGCTCGCGAAGGGCCGCGTGCACCTGGGCGTGCGCCGGAGCCCGATCCGCACCGCGGCGGGGGTCGTGTCGCTCGCGCGGGCGGCCGCGGCGCGACCGCACCTCCGGTTCCACGGCGTGATGGGCTACGAGGCCCAGATCGCGGGCCTGCCCGACGCGGTACCGGAGAGCCGCGCGAAGACGGCCGCGTACGCGCTGGTGAAGAAGCTCTCCCTTCCGCACGTGCGCGCGCTGCGCCGCGAGGTGGCGGACGCGCTCCTCGAGGCTGGCCTGCCATGCCCGCTCTTCAACGGTGGCGGCACGGGCAGCATGCACACGAGCACCACCGAGGGCGCGCTCACCGAGGTCACCGCCGGGTCGGGCTTCCTCGACAGCCACCTGTTCGATCACTTCGCCGACCTCCCCCTCGTACCGGCGAGCTGCTTCGCGCTCCAGGTGTCGCGGCGACCGGCGACCGGGTTCGTCACTTGCCACGGAGGTGGCCTCGTCGCTTCGGGAGCCGCCGGCGCGGATCGGCTGCCCCGGCCGTACCTTCCCGAGGGCCTCGCGCTGCTCCCGCAGGAGGGCGCGGGTGAGGTACAGACGCCCCTCGCGGTGCCCGAGAGCGTGGGCCTCGTGCCGGGCGATCCGGTCTTCTTCCGGCACGCGAAGGCGGGCGAGCTCGCGGAGCACTTCGATCGGTACCTGCTCGTGCGCGGCGAGGAGGTGGTGGGGGAAGCCGAGACATACCGGGGAGGGCGGGTGGTGTAGGGGCGGCTGGCGGGCTCGCGGTAGCATGGTGCCCGTGCGCCCTCCCCCCATCACGGCCGCCGCGCTCCGGCTCTCCATCCTCGTCCTCGCGACGGTGGATCTGGCCGCGTGCGACAGGTACGAGCCGCGCTGCACCGTGACCGATCCCGTCGTCGAGCTCGAGGCGCCCGCGCGGTCGATCCTCCGGCTCGTCGAGGAACGCGATGGAGGGGTCCTCGCGTCGTGGTTCGAGGTGGAGCCCCGTCGTCGTGAGCACGAGCCCCGCGCCGACCCCCGGCGGCCTCGGCGACGGGGCGCCTCGACCTGGTACCGCGCGCGTCCTTCGCCGCGCCCCGCGTGAGGGTGTCAGGGGAGCTCGACGCCTGGTACCAGGCGGAGCTGACGCAGCTTCGCGCCTACTACGATCGGAGGAACCGCGCTGGAGGGAGCGGCGCGGCGTACGTGCGTCTCGACCTCGGTTGGGCCTTGGGCTGTACGGGAAGCTCGGGTACAAGACGGAAGGGTACCTGCCGGGGCAGCCGCTCCGCGCCGCAGTCGTGGGGTTCGTGGGCGTGTCGCTGCGCGAGCCGTGATGTCCGCGATCCGCTGTCCGCGGGCCAGAGCCCACCGTGATATCCTGGCTCCATCATGTGGGTCCGCGCCGCAGCCATCCGCCCCGTCCCGGGGTACGCCGTCATCGACAGCGAGGTCATGTCGCGGATCGGCGAGGAGCTCGCGGGGGAAGACGCCGACGCCACGAAGGGCGACCTCGATCGCGCGTTCGCGCGCTTCGAGGAGAGCCAGGGCCCGCTGTCCGACTTCATGACCGAGGTCCTCGCCCAGCCGTTCGATCAGGAGGCCCTCGCGCTCGGGTACTTCCTGGCCATCGCCGTGTGGCTCGGCTTCGATCGCGCGTTCGGACGGCGCCTCGGACGCGTCACCGAGGACGCCATCCGCGCCACGCAGGAGGCGGTCGCGCTCGAGGAGGAGCTCCGCGCCGCGCACGGCGAGGAGCCGCTCGACCTCGACGACGTCGTCGCCATCGAGCAGCCTGGCGTGATGCGCTTCGTGAACGAGCACGTCGACGTCGCGCTCGAGATCGGCGACGGCCACGCGAGCGAAGTCGACGTGGACGACGTGCACGCGGTCTACCGCGCGATCGTCGTCCTCACGCTCGCGCTCTCCCACGCGGTCGAGCCCGAGAAGGGCGTCCGGCCGCGCGAGATGATGGCGTGACGGGTCCCCGGGCGCGCGAAGGCACCCGGTGGAGTGCGGCGCGACCTTCTACCGCGGCCGGGCCTTCTCCGAGACGCTGATCCCGCCCACGGATCCCACGATCCCGCCGAGCGCGATGAGCGCCCACCAGAGGTTCCGATCGGTGAGCTTCAGGGCGAGGATGCCCATGATGATGAGGCCGATGCCGGCGGCCATGAGGGCGGTGCCACGCTGCATGAGCCCTGACTAGAGCGTTCGCCCGGGAAATTCAAGAAGAACCGGGCGCCGAGGGCCCAGAGCGAGGGATGGGGAATAGGCGCCCCGGGCCGCCTGTACGTTGCCTTCGAACGCGACGGAGCGCGGGCACGGGCACGGGCGCGGGCACGGGCACGGGAGGCCGCATTTGTCGTGCGCTTTCGTGCTAAAGGCCCCCCCCATGTACGATGTCCGTGCCCTGAACGAGCTGGTCGCGAAGGAGAGCGCCTTCGTCGACCGTATCGTCAACGAGGTCGGCAAGGTGATCGTCGGCCAGACGTACATGGTCGAGCGGATCATGATCGGCCTCCTCTCCGGCGGGCACGTCCTCCTCGAGGGCGTGCCAGGCCTCGCGAAGACCCTCACGGTCCGCACGCTCTGCGAGGCGATCTCGGCGAAGTTCGCGCGCATCCAGTTCACGCCCGACCTCCTCCCAGCCGACGTCATCGGCACGGTGATCTACAACCAGCAGCGTGGCGAGTTCACCCAGAAGCTCGGCCCCGTGTTCGCGAACCTCGTCCTCGCCGACGAGATCAAC
>SXGT01570778.1_pt1 | contig 18848 bp, 13 predicted proteins | sample 3176221 | NCBI WGS metagenome assembly SXGT01 (sample SAMN11356862, study PRJNA531348) | freshwater metagenome | isolation source: freshwater sample F1-120 | place: China: Fuxian Lake, Yuxi | collected 2017-12-25
CGCGCCGCGCCGCCGCCGCGCCGCCGCTCTGCCGGTCGAGAAGCATCGCCGCGGCGACGCGTTGCGCTGGAAGGGAAGTGCAGCCGAGATGGCCCAGGCCGCGTGGGGCGTGCTGCGGGCGCGACCGCTCTGCCTGATCGCCGGCCGCCCGCCCGCGCTGGAACTCGCGACCGCGCTGGCGGCGGCCCTGCGGGTCCACAAACTGGTGATGCTCGCGGGCAAGGGTGGTCTCGCCGATCGCCGCGGCGCCACGGTTTCATATCTCGACGGCGAGCGACTCGCCGTCCTGTTGCAGGGTGGCGAGGCCGAGTTTCAGGGCCTCGGCGCGCGCCGGGCCGAGATCGCGGCGATCGCCCGCGCCCTCGAGTCGGGCGTCGATTCCGCGAACCTCTGCCGGGTCGAGGACGTGGCGCGTGAACTCTTCACCTACGCCGGTGCCGGGACGTTCTTCTCGCTCGATGACCATTGCCGTATCCGCCGCCTCGGGATCGACGACTTCCCGGAGGTCGAGCGGCTCTTGTTGCGCGGCCAGGCAGAGGGATTGCTCAAGCCGAGGACGGCGGAGGAGATTGGTGAAATTCTGCTCGACGGCTACGGCGCGTGGATCGGCGACCGCCACCTCGCCGGGGTCGCCGCCCTCCACCGCGCGCCCTACGCGGCCTGGCGCGTGGCCGAGATCAGCGGCCTCTACGGCATCACCCGCTTCCAGGGCGAGGGCATCGGGGCGAGACTGGTGGCCTTTCTCGTCAGCGAGGCGAAGCGGGAAGGGCTGCGCGGTCTTTTTGCTGTGACCTCGGTCGATGGGGCCGCAGCCTTCTTCCTGCGCAGCGACTTCGAGGAGACCCCTCTGGAGTCGCTGCCGCCGCCCAAGTGGAGCCGCTACGACGAGAGCCGTCGAGCGCGTGTGCGGGCTTTCAGCGTCACGCTCTAGACGGGACCGAGCCGCCGCTGTCGAGCCCGAGCAGCCCGCGCAGGCGGAAGGCGAGCGCGCCGTCGCCGAGCAGGTGCACGCGACCCTCGAGGAAAGCCGTGTGCGGGGCGAGCTCGCCCCGCAGGAGAGCGCAGAGGTCGGCCACGCGGATTTCGATCTGGACGTCGGGGTGGACGTGGCGGCCGGCGTGGGTGGCGAGGCGGCCGCCTTCGATCGTGAGGTGGTAGGGGCCGCCGCCGGGGCCCAGGAGCAGCAGGAGAAGGGTGGCGCGCAGGCCCTCGGCGGTCGCGGGAGCGAAGCGGCGCTCGAACTCGGCGAGTGCCCAGGCGATGTCGGCGGACTCGGCCATGTCTTCAACCGTGCGGTGGGGCCTCCTGGGTCGCGTCGAGCGCGTGCGCATCCAGATGCCGACTCGCGCTTGTCTTCCAAGCGTCGGGCCGGGCCCAGACCAGGCGTGCGTTGTAGGCTCGGGGGTTAGCGAGTCTTCTTGCGGGCGCAAGCATTGTTGCGCCGCGGTCGGGGAACGAAGGTCCACGTGTGCTGGCCTCCGATCCCCACGAAGTTCGCCTTCTCTTGCGCGGCGACGCGACCTACCCGCGAGCGTTGACGACGATTTCCGATCCGCCCGAGCAACTCTGGGTGCGCGGCCGGGACGAGGTTCTCGTCGGGCTCTCTGCTGGGCTTGCGGTGGCCGTGGTCGGTTCGCGCGACGCGACGGCCTACGGTCTTTCGATGGCCGGGCGCATCGCCGCTGGACTGGCCGGGTTGGGGATCCCGGTGGTGAGTGGGCTGGCACGCGGCATCGACGCCGCGGCGCATCGCGCCGCTCTGGCCAGCGGCGGCACCACGGTCGCGGTTCTCGGTGCCGGGATCGACCGTATCTATCCACGCGAACACCGCGACCTGGCGGAGCAGGTCGCGGCCACTGGGCTGGTGATGACCGAGTTCGCGCCGGGTGCACCGCCGCTCGGCCATCATTTCTTGCGGCGCAACCGCATCATCAGCGGGTTGACTCTCGCGGTGGTGGTGGTCGAGGCGGCCGAGCGCAGCGGCGCGCTGGTGACGGCCCGGCTCGCGGGTGAACAGGGGCGCGAGGTCTTCGCGGTGCCGGGGCCGGCCGGTGCGTCGCGCTCGGCGGGGCCCCATCGGCTGCTGCGCGAGGGCGCGGGACTCGTCGAGTCGGTGCAGGATCTGGTCGACGCGCTGCCGCCGCTACAGGCCCTGGCCCGCGGGCAGGGTGCGGTCGTGGCCCTTCCTGCAGGCGCCGATTCGCTCGCGGCCGGCGCCGGCCGGGCGGTCGCGGGGATTCTCCGCGCTCTCGACGAGGGCCCCCGCACGCTCGACGCGCTGGTCGCAGAGCTCTCTCGCCCGGTCTCTGAAATCAGCAGTCAAATCACTGGCTTAGAGCTGGCCGGAAGTGTGGCCCGAGGCCCTGGAGGGCAGTTCTTCCGGACCGGTCGAGGCGGGCCGGTGGGCGCCCCCAGTTGACGGCCCGGCCGGAGGATCGCTAGCCCGGGGGCCGGATGGCGAAGAACCTGATCGTGGTGGAGTCCCCGGCGAAGGCCCGGACGCTCCAGAAGTATCTCGGACGTGGCTACAAGGTCTGCGCCTCGATCGGGCACATCCTCGACCTCCCCAAGAGCAAGCTCGGCGTCGATATCGAGAACGACTTCGCGCCGCAGTACAGCGTGCTCAAGGGCAAGGCCGCCGTGGTTGCCGAACTGCGCAAGGCGGCCAAGGACGCCGAGACCATCTACCTCGCACCCGATCCCGACCGCGAAGGCGAGGCCATCGCCTGGCACATCGCCGACCAGTTGAAGGTGCCGCGTGAGCGACTCAAGCGTGTGCTCTTCCACGAGATCACCAAGGATGCGGTCAAACGCGCACTGGCCGAGCCCGCCGAACTGAACCAGGCCCGCTACGACGCGCAGCAGGCGCGTCGGGTGCTCGACCGGCTGGTCGGCTACCAGGTCTCGCCGCTCCTGTGGAAAAAGGTCCGGCGCGGACTCTCCGCCGGTCGCGTGCAGTCGGTCGCCGTTCGCATCGTGGTCGAGCGCGAGCGCGAGATCCTGGCCTTCAAGCCGGTCGAGTACTGGTCGGTGACGGTCCGCCTCAGCGCCGATGCTCCGCCCGAGTTCGAGGCGAGGCTGGTCGAGATCGGCGGTCGCCGGCTCGATCGCTCGAGCTTCCGACTCGAGAACGAGGCGGCAGCGCAGCGCGTGGTCGAGACCGCACGCGGTGCCCGCTGGGTCGTCGGCCGCGTCGAGACCAAGGAACGCCGGCGCAACCCGCAACCTCCCTTCATCACCTCGCGCCTGCAACAGGAGGCTTCGCGCAAGCTCTCCTTCAATCCACGGCGGACGATGTCGGCGGCGCAGCGGCTCTACGAAGGCGTGGAGATCGGTGCCGAGGGCGCGGTCGGTCTCTTCACCTCCATGCGCACCGACTCGACTCGCGTGTCGCCAGAGGCGCAGGCCGAGGCGCGCGACGTGATCGCGAGCCGCTTCGGGGAGCGCTACCTGCCCGAGAAGCCGCCCGTCTATCGCGCGCGCAAGCAGGCCCAGGACGCCCACGAGGCGATCCGGCCGACGTCAGTCGCGCGCACCCCGGAATCGGTCCAGCCCTACCTCGAGTCCGACGAGTTCCGGCTCTACCAGCTCATCTGGAACCGCTTCGTGGCGAGCCAGATGGCGCCGGCGCTCTTCGATCAGACCGCGGTGGATTTTCCGATCGACGATCTGCTCTTCCGCGCCAACGGCCAGGTCACGAAGTTCGACGGCTTCATGCGCGTCTACACCGAAGGCTTCGACGACAAGCCGCGCGACGAGACGGAAGCCCTGGCCGAGGCCGGCTCGGATGAGGACCGCGCGCTGCCGCTGCTCGCCAGTGGCCAGACCTGTCAGGCCAGAAGCGTCGAACCGGCGCAGCACTTCACGCAGCCCCCGCCGCGCTTCAACCAGGCGGCTCTCATCAAGGAGATGGAGGAGAAGGGCATCGGGCGTCCCTCGACCTACGCCAGCATCATGGGGACGATCCTGGAGAAGGAGTACGTCAGCGAGGACGAGCAGCGTCGCCTCCGGCCCACCGAACTGGGGATGCTGGTCAACGATCTGATCGTCGAGGCGTTCTCCGACGTCTTTGACGTGACCTTCACCGCGGCCATGGAAGAGGTGCTCGACCGGGTCGAGGAAGGCGAGGAGAACTGGGTCAACGCGACGCGCCGCTTCTACGAACCCTTCGCCAAGGACCTGGCACTGGCCGACGAGCGGATGCCCGACGTCAAGACCCGCAAGATCGCGACCGATCTGAAATGTGACCGCGACGGCGCGCCCATGGTGGTGCGCTGGGGGCGGCGGGGCGAGTTCCTGACCTGCGAAAAATATCCCGAGTGCCGCAACTCCAAGAACTTCACTCGCGCCGAAGATGGGACGATCATCCCGGCCGTCGAGGAAACGATCGACCGGATCTGTCCCGAATGCGCCAAGCCGATGCAGATTCGCTACGGGCGTTTCGGCAAGTTTGTGGGTTGCACCGGCTACCCCGAGTGCCGCCAGGTCCAGCCGTTCAAGCTGCCCGAGCCGATCGGTCTCAAATGCCCGCAATGCGCCGAGGGCGATGTCGTTGCCAAGCCGACCCGTCGACGCAAGCTTTTCTACGGCTGCAACCGCTACCCCAAATGCGATTTCAGCACCTGGGACAAGCCGATCCCCGAGCCCTGCCCGCAATGCGGCTCGTCCTACCTGGTCGAGAAGGTCACCAAGCGTGCCGGCGCGGAGCGGCGCTGCCCCTCGGCCGAGTGCACTTACCGCGAGGCGGTCGAGACGGTCGAGACGCCGGACGGCACCCCGGCGGCCTGACGCCGCCGGCTGGCGTCCCCGGCTACTCTGCTAGAGGGCCCGGGATGGCACCTCGGGTCACGGTCGTGGGGGGCGGGCTCGCGGGCTGCGAGGCGGCCTTTCAGCTCGCTCGCCACGGGGTCGGGGTCGATCTCATCGAGATGCGTCCCTTGCGCGGGACCGAGGCCCACGAGACCGACCAGCTCGCCGAGCTGGTTTGCTCCAACAGTCTGCGCAGTGACGACGTCTCGACCGCGATCGGTCTCCTCCACGAGGAGATGCGCCGGCTGGGTTCGCTGGTGCTCCAGATGGCCGATGCTCACCGCGTGCCCGCGGGTGGTTCGCTGGCCGTCGATCGGCGCGGGTTTGCTGCGGCCGTGACCGCCGCGATCACAGCACTCCCCGAAGTGAAACTGCACCGGCGCGAGATCGAAGAGTTGCCGGGCGAACTCGCCGTTGTCGCGACCGGGCCCTTGACCGCGCCGGGGCTCTCGCAGGCGCTGGCCGGGCTCTGCGGTGCCGAGCATCTTTTCTTCTACGACGCGATCGCGCCGATCGTGACCGCGGAATCGATCGACCAGGACCGCGTCTTCCGGGCCTCGCGCTGGGGCAAGGGCGGGGACGATTACATCAACTGTCCGCTCGACCGCGAGGGATACGAGCAGCTGGTGGCCGACATCCTTGCGGCCGAGAAGGTGCCGACGCGCGATTTCGAGCAGGCCGTCCATTTCGAGGGTTGTCTACCCGTCGAGGAGATGGCGCGGCGGGGCCGTGACACGCTCGCCTACGGACCGCTCAAGCCGGTGGGCCTCGTCGATCCCCGCACCGGGAGGCGACCCTGGGCCGTCGTGCAGCTCCGCCAGGACGATGCCGACGCGCGTCTCTTCAACCTCGTCGGCTTTCAGACGCGCATGACCTACCCCGAACAGCGCCGGATCCTGCGCACCATTCCCGGTCTCGAGCAGGCCGAATTCGTGCGGCTCGGCAGCCTGCATCGCAACACTTTCATCCGTTCGCCGCAGGTGCTCGATGCCACCCTGCGGCTGCGCGCCCGGCCGCATCTCCTGCTCGCCGGGCAGATCATCGGTGTCGAGGGGTATGTCGAATCGGCGAGCATGGGTTGGCTCGCGGGAACCAATGCCGCCCGGATTGCGCTGGGCGAGGAGCCGCTCATCCCGCCGGAGACCACCTCGATCGGCTCCCTGGTGCGCTACATCACGACTCCGGAGAGGCGCGATTTCCAGCCTATGAACGCGAACTACGGCCTCTTTCCGCCACTTGATGACCCGCGCGTGCGCGGCCGCGATCGCAAACAGGCGCACGCGGCGCGGGCGCTTGCCGCAATCGAGGAGTTCGGCGGGCGCGCGCGCGCGCACCTCGCCCCCGCTGCGTGAGCGAGGGCGAGATGGGCTGGGAGCGGCACGGCGGCGAGCGGGCGATGGGCACTCCTGGCGCTGCCGGATCGCTCGATCGCCTGGCCGCCCGGACCGGCCTCGACCCGAGCCAGCTTGCTCTGGAGACCGCGGTCGCGGCGGCTCCGGAACTGGCGGTCGTACGCGCGCTGGATCTTCCGGATCATTCGAGCGAGATCGCCCGGCTCGATCCCTCCCAGCGGCGGGCTCTCTTCAGTCTGGTCGGAGGCAGCGCGCACCTGAGCCGCGTGCTCGCGGCCGATGCGCGCTGGAGCGACTGGATCCGCGACGCCACAGCAGGGATCGATACGCCTCCTGAACTCGATGGCGCAGAACTGGTGCGGCGCGGACTCGAGGATCCCGCCGCAGGTACTTCGGGTTTGCGGCGTTGGCGGCAGCGGGCCTATCTCCGCCTCGGTGCACGCGATCTCTGGGGTCTGGCCCGTGTCGCCGAGACGCTCGCCCGCCTCAGCGACGTGGCCGACACGGCGATCGCGACAGCGACCGCGCTGGCGCGCGCCGAGGTCGAGCGCGATTTTGGCGCGCTCACGCTGGCCGGCGGCCGACCCAATCGTTTCGTCGTGCTTGGGCTCGGCAAGCTCGGCGCGCGGGAACTCAACTACAGTTCGGACGTCGATCTCATTTTTGTTCACGAGAGGGATGGCGCCGAGAGTGCGGGCGGGGCGCGGGGCCGTGTCGGTGCGAATGCCTGGTTCACGCGCATGGCCGAGCGCATCACGAGGCTTCTGGCCGAGGTCACCAGCGAAGGCTTTGTGTTCCGGGTGGATCTGCGCTTGCGCCCCGATGGCCGCAACGGCCCGATCACCACGTCGCTGCTGGCCACGCTCCAGTACTACGAGCGGCTGGGCGAGACCTGGGAACGTACGGCGCTTTTCAAGGCCCGTCCGGTCGGCGGCGATCTCACCTTGGGCGACGAGCTGCTCGCCGAACTCGCGCCCTTCATCCACCGGCGCACGCTCGACTTTGCGATGATCGAGGAACTCGAGCGCATGAAGCGCCGGGTGGAACGCGAGGTCAGCGGCCCGAGGACCGCGCGCAACGTCAAGCTCGGGCCAGGCGGCATCCGCGAGGTCGAGTTCTTTGCCCAGTCCTTCGCCATGGTCCACGGTGGCCGCGATGGCCGGATGCGCGAGCGCTCGACGCTGCGCCTGCTCGAGGTGCTCGCTGCGACGGGACGGGTCCCACCGGACGAAGCTCAGGATCTGAGCCGGGCCTACCGCTGGTTGCGCCGCGTCGAACACGCCTTGCAGCTTGATGAGGATCGGCAGCTTCACACCCTTCCGGCCGACGACGCGGGGCTGCGCACCGTGGCACGGCGGCTGGCCTGTCACCTCGAGGGGCGGGGGCCGGTCTGGGAGCGGGCCCTGCACGATCAGGACCTCGAAACCTTCCAGGCCCGGCACGCTCACTGGACCGACATCGTCCGCCGCGCTTTCTCGGAGCTCTTCCGTGAGCGTCGTCAATCAACTTTCTCGCTCGCGGACGAGGAAGCGCGTCGGCTGGTCGAGGATCTCGACGACCCCGCGATCGAGTCAAGGCTCGGCGAGGCCGGCTTCGTTCGCGCGGCGGCGACGCGGCTGAATCTGCTGCTCCTGCGCGACGGCGGCCCCGGCCGTGCTCTCGGAACCGGCACTCGCCGGACCCTGCGCGAACTCGCGCCGGCGCTGCTCGCCATCGCGCGGCGCACCGGCGAGCCCGACCGCGTCGTCGAGCGGCTGGCCGGATTTCTTGCCGGTTCGAACGTGCGGCGCAGCTTCCTGGCACTGCTGGCCGAGAATCCGGCGACGCTCGAGCTGGTGGCCTCGGTCTTCGCTCACAGCGAGTACCTGACGCACCTTCTGGGCGGTCACCCCGAGCTACTCGACACCCTGGTGCGTTCGGATCTGGCGGTCGTCCAGCGGCCGGCCGAGGCCATGCGGGACGAACTGACGGAGCGGCTCACCGTGGCCTCGGACGAGGAATCACGACTCGATGCTTTGCGCCGCTTCCGGGCCGATGAGTTCCTGCGCATCGGGATCCACGACATCCAGGATGAGCTCCATTGGTCCGAGGTTGGGCGTCAGCTCTCCGATCTGGCCGAGGTCTGTCTCGGCGGCGCGGAGGAGATGGTTCGGCGCACGCTTGCCTGGCGTGGGTCCGAGCCGCCCGGGCAGGGCATGGCCATCCTCGCGCTGGGCAAGCTGGGTGGGCGGGAGCTCAACTACCACTCGGATCTGGATCTGATCTTCGTCTACGGGCCGAGCGAGCCCGGACGCGAGGCTTCTGATTCGCCGCCTGACGTCGAGGCGCAGGAGTTCTTCGTCCGGCGGGCGCAACGCCTGCTCGGGGCTCTGCAGGTGGTGACGCGTGAGGGTTTCGTCTACAAAATTGATACGCGCCTGCGGCCCTCGGGGCGGAGCGGAACCCTGGTCAGCTCGCTCGAGGGTTTCACGCGCTACCACGCGGGCAGCTCCGCTGTGTGGGAGCGCCAGGCCCTGACCCGGGCGCGAGTGGTGGCTGGTCCCCCGGCGCTCGCGCGGCGCATCGAGGAGGTGATCGCGGGATTTGTCTACGGGCGTGGGCTCGTCGACGCGGAACGCTCCGAGATCGCACGCTTGCGCTGGCGCATGGAGCGCGAGCTTGCACGCGAGGACGCAACCCACATCGATCTCAAGATGGGTGCCGGCGGTCAGGTGGACATCGAGTTCATGGCCCAGGTCATGGCGCTGGCGCACGGCCACGAGCACCCCGAACTACGCTGTCGCGCGACCCGGGAGATCCTCGACAGCGCCCGTTCCACGGGCGTGTTGTCGCCGGACTTGCACCAGCCCCTGACGAGGGCGCATTCCTTCTTCCGTGGCCTCGACAATCGACTGCGGATCGAGGGTGAGCATCCGGTGGAGCGGATCGAATGCACCCCCGCGCGGCTTGCCAGTGCCGCGCGACGGATGGGTTTCACCGGAACAGCCGAGCAGACCGGGCGCGCTCTGTTAGAGGAACTCGCCCGCCACCGCCTCAGGGTGCGGGAGATTTACGATCAGCTCGTGGGCCGCTACCGCCGGCCCTGAACGGAGGAACGGGTGCAGAAGAGTGGCTGGATCTGGATGGACGGCAACTTCGTTCCCTGGGACGAAGCCAACGTCCACGTGCTCACCCACCCGCTGCACTACGGCCTGGGCGTGTTCGAGGGGATCCGCTGCTACCGCTTGACGGACGGGGGATCTGCCATCTTCCGGCTCGCCGAGCACGATCGGCGACTCTTCGAATCGGCCCATGTGCTCGGACTCGAGATGCCCTTCTCCCGCGCCGAGATCGATGCAGCCTGTATCGAGACGGTGCGCCGCAACGGGCTCGCGGAGTGCTACCTGCGGCCGCTGGTCTTCCTCGGCGACGGCAAGATGGGACTCGCCGCACAGAATCCGGTGCGCGTGGCGATCGCGGCCTGGCTGTGGGCTGTCTATCTGGGCGAGGAGAGCGTTCGCGAGGGTGTTCGCGCCAAGACGTCGTCGTTCTGGCGCTTCCACAGCAACACGTTCATGCCGCGCGCCAAGAGCGTGGGGAACTATCTCAATTCGATCCTTGCATCGCGTGAGGTGCAGCGCTCGGGTTACGACGAGGCGATTCTGCTCGACACCGAGGGATTCGTCGCCGAGGGCAGTGGCGAGAATCTCTTCGTGATCCGCGACGGCGTCGTCAGCACGCCCGAGCCCTATGCCGCGTTGTCGGGTATCACGGCAGCGACCGTGACCACCCTGCTGCGCGAGCGCGGGCACGAGGTCCGCACCGGGCGCATCACACGCGACGACATCTACATTGCCGACGAGGTCTTCATGACCGGCACGGCGGCCGAAGTGGTCCCGGTGCGTGAACTCGACGATCGTCGCATCGGTGACGGGCGGCCGGGGCCGATCACGCGCTCGACGCAGGCGGCTTACGCTCAGGCGATTCGCGGCGAACTCCCGGAGCACCGCGACTGGCTGACGCCGATCCCGGCCTAGGGCGCGCGTCAAATGCGGACGAGGAGACACGGATCGACGGTGCCCGGCCGGGGGGCGCACGGATGAGCGTGCGCTACCGCCTCACCCGGCTGCTCGGGCGTGACGGCCGCTGTCTGGACGTCGCGATCGATCATGGTGTCTTTGGCACCGCGAGTTTTCTTCCTGGCATCGAGGACATGCGCGCAGCCGTGGCCACGGTGGTGGCGGCGGCGCCCGATGCTGTGCAGCTCGCTCCCGGCCACGCCCCGCTCCTGCAAGAGCAGCCCGGACGCGACAAGCCGGCACTCGTGCTCCGGGTCGACGTGTCGAATGTCTACGGCCCCAACCCGCCGGCCGAACTTTGCTGTATACTGCTCGGGGATCCGGTCGAGCAGGCGCTCGCCCTCGATGCGGCTTGCGTGGTCGCCTTCCTGCTCGAGGTGCCGGGCCGTCCCGACCTGCGCCGTCAATGCATCGAAAATCTGTCGCGTCTTGCTCCGGAATGCGCGCGGCGGGGCATGCCGCTCATGGTCGAGCCGATCGCCATGACGCCGGCCGGCGCCGCTGGCCACGACTCCGATGGCACACCCGACACGGTTGCCACGCTGGTCCGGCAGGCGGTCGAACTCGGCGCCGATGTGATCAAAGCCGATCCGACCGAGCCGCTCGACGAGCTGGGACGGATCGCCGAGCTTTGCGCCGGCCGGCCCCTGCTTGTGCGCGGTGGCGGGCGCGCCCCCGAGGCCGAGATTCTGGCGCGCACCGCGTCGTGCATGGCGCTCGGGGCGAGTGGTATCGTTTACGGTCGCAACATCATCCAGCATCCCCGGCCGGCCGCGATCACGCGGGCGTTCATGGCGATTGTCCACGAAGGCCTGAGTGCGGCAGAGGCTGTGGCGCTGCTCGAGAGCTGAGTCGCCGGTTCCGCTGGCGGGAGAGGAAGTCCGGCATGGCAATCACGCGAACGGCAGACGAGGTACGGGCGGCGGTGCTCCACGTCGCCAAGGAAATGCTGCGCAGCGGACTGGTCGCCGGCACATCGGGGAATGTCTCGGGCCGGTTGCCGGACGGGAATGTCGTGCTCACGCCATCCTCACTCGATTACGAGTTGATGACGCTCGAAGATCTGGTTGTCGTCGATCCCGAGGGCAACGTCGTTGCGGGCACGCGCGTTCCGACCACCGAAAAGGCGCTCCACCTGGCCTGCTTGCGCCGTTATCCCGAGCTCGGCGGGGTGATTCATTCGCATGCCCCCTTCGCGACCATGTTCGCTGTGGTGCGCCAGCCGATCCCCTGCGTCATCGAAGAATTTGATGTCTATGTCGGAGGTGAGGTCCCGGTGGCCGAGTACCGCCTCACGGGCAGCGACGAGCTCGGCGAGGAGGCCTCGCGCTGGGTGGGCGATCGCGGCGCGGTGCTGATGGCGAACCACGGCCTGCTGACCGTGGGCACTTCGCCCGAGAAGGCGCTCGCCGTGGCGAAACTCGTCGAACGTACCGCACAGATCGTCTGGGGCGCTCGCCAGCTCGGCCCACTCGTGCCACTGCCGGAGTCGACGCTGGCGATGTTCTCGGGGATTTACAGCATCATGCGCTGAGCGGGTCGGGCCGCGTCGCTGGGGGAGAGTGGGGCGCTGCACTGCGGCCGGTCAACCCGGCCGCGATTCCGAACACGGTCCAGAGAAAAATCCAGTAGGCACCGTGTGGGCTGTCGGCGAGCGAGAAGACGAGACTCGCGCCCAGTGAGACGATGAGGGCGGTCGCCAGGCGGCGCGCTGTCGCGTCCCCCGTCGCCCGCAACCGCGCCAGCGCCCGCGCGAGGCTCACCCAGGCCGCCCCGAAAAGCGAGAGGCCGATCAGCCCGGTGCCGTAGGTGATCTCCAGACCGAGGTCGTGCGGATGCCAGAACTCCTCGCTCCTCTCGGGGTGGCGTGCGTAGTACGTCGTAGAGAAATTCCTCATCCCCCAGCCGTGTCCGATCACGGGATGCTCGCCGATGAGTTCGAGAGTGCCCTCCCAGACTTCGAAGCGGTGGGTGAGGTTGCTCATGCTCGGTTCGGTGAAGCGTGGATTGAAGTGCGGTGCCGCCACCGCCGAGAGCGCAATCAGCAGGGCGGTGGCGAGTAACCCCCATCGTCCGAGGACCAGGATCAAGCCGAGAGCGGCACTGGCGACGAGTGCCACCTGGGCTGTGCGTGAAGCGAAGGCCCAGAGCAGGAGAGCCGCCGTGGCACACTGCACCAGGGCTACGGCCTTCGCCCATCCGGGCGAGTGCCGGTCGCCAAGACGCAGGAACGCCAGAGGCAGACTCGCCACGATCAGCCCCGAGTAGGTATTCGGGTGCTGGAACGCGCGTGCGGCCTCCCAGCGGACGTAGCCCTCGGCCTGTGCACCAAAGCCAGCGAGCCAGAGACCGGCGTCGATCGAGAACGCGAGCGTGAGCCCGACCGTGATCCAGAGCAGGACGCGGTCCACCGTGGCCTGCGGGTAGAGAAGAGCGGCCAGCGCGAAGGTGCCGGCCACGACCGGCACGAATTTGAACCCGTCGCGCAAGGCAATCACGATATGATCTGCCCACAGGATCGAGAGCAGCGACCAGGCGGCCCACGCGAGGAACCAGACCACGGGCGGCGTGTTGCGCAGGACCGTCCGCGCCCGGCCGGGCGCGCGCAGGAGCCAGAGCGCGGCGATCAGTGCCAGGGCATCGCGCAGGCCCGACGACCAATCGTTGACCAGATAAATGATCGCTGCCGGCAGCGCGGCCCGTCGGATCAGTTCGATGATGCGCGAGGCTGCGGGAGGCCGTGGCCCGAGCTTGCTTGTCTCGGTGGCAGGGCGGGCGGTGGTGGGGAGGTCCGCGGCCGTCATCCGGGCATCCCCTGCGGTTCGACCAGCAGGCGGAGGGTCGTCCCCGTTTCGCGTCGCGCGATGATTCGGCCCGGCAGGGTGGAGAGACCGTCCTCGGCTGGATCGTGGAGGCCGCGTGCCATGTCACGGAAACGGGCGCGATTGCGGAGGTAGAGCCGGCGCAGCGCCCGGCGCTCGCTGCCCGAGCGAGGTGGGCTGCCATCGGGCTGGTGGTCGCGCGAGGCCGGGTGCTCGATCTCGCGGAAGCTTCCGGCGCGATCGAAACAGGGCACACGACCGGCGAGGACCACGCGCAGCAGAAAGTCGTCGTCCTCCTTGCCCCAGTGCCAGTAGTGATTCGAGAAGCCGTTGGCCTGCGCGAGATCGGCCGCCGGCAGGAGCACGACGCCACCGAAATAGGGATCGGGCAGGGGGCGCAGATCCTCGCCGTGGAGGCAGGAACCGAAGGGCCGCAGGGGTCGGTCGGGCCGCGCGTAGGAGGCTTCCAGGGGGAGAAAGTCGACGTCGTGCAGTGCCAGATAGTCGCAGCTCTCCAGTGCGCAGCGCGCGCCGGCATTGAAGAGTTGGCCCTTGTTGAAGGGCAGGCCGGCGACCTGCTCGACGATGTAGATTCGATGCTCGATACCTGCGGCCTGGAGTGCAGGGACGAGGGCGGCTTGGAGTTCGATCAGGTGATGCTCGCGATTGCGCACCGGGATGATCACGCCAAGGCGACCTGTGCTGAAGTTCACGCCGGGCGTCTGTCGCGAGGTCGTCCGGTCGATGGCGTCGCGGACGCAGCGTGCCGTGCGCAGGCGATCGAGCGCGATCGTCGGGTAGCGCTGGTCGTATTCGCCTGCTTGTCGTGCCGCGTTCTGACGGCCGCGCGCCAGCGGTGCCAAGCGGCGCCGCGCTCGTCCGAGGAGCGTGCGCGGGACGATGAGTCCCCCGCTCGCCACGTCGCTTGGTGCCCGCATCACAATACCTTGGCATGGCGCGCGGCCTCTCTGCTAGGTCGCGCTCATGTCGGTTCCCGTCGTGTCCGGGTTGCGCGCACTGGCCGAGGCGACGGGCCTCGTCGCGCGCGAGCCCCGCAGTCTCTTGCGTGTCACGGGGACGGATCGCACCTCGTTCCTGCAGGGCATGCTCTCGGCCAACGTCCTGCGGCTCGGCGGGGGCCAACATGCGCCAGCCCTCTTCCTCACCGCTCAGGGTCGTATCGTCGCACCCTGCGAGGTTCTGATCGAAGCCGATTCCGTTTTGCTCGACGTTGCGGCCGAGCAGGCCGCAGCTCTCGGCAAGGGCCTCGAGGCTTTCGTCGTTGCCGACGACGTCGAGATCGAGGAGACCGGCGAGCGCGCTGCCTTGGTCGGTGGGCCGCTGGCTCGGGAAACGCTCGCTCGTGTTCTCGGCGCTGTGGTCGAAGCTCTACCGGCGGGGAGTCACGTCGTGACCGCAGGCCCCGGTGGCCGCCTGCGTGTCGTGCGTGGGATTTCTGCGAGTGTCGGGGACTGGCGCCTCTGGGGTCCGGGCGAGAGCATCGACGCGGTCTGTGCCGCGCTGCACCAGGTCGGAGCCTCTGACGTCGGGCCCGAGGCCAGCGAAATCGCACGCATCCTGCGTGGCCTGCCGCGCGCCGGCGTCGACTGGGACGAATCGACGCTTGCGCCGGAAGTGCCGGCGTTCGCCGCGGCCATCGCCGGCGACAAGGGCTGCTATCTCGGCCAGGAGGTGGTCGAGCGTGTGGCTGCGCGCGGGCGGGTCAACTGGCTCGTTCTGCCGTTCGCACTCGAGCAGCCGGCGGCTACGGGGACCGCCCTTCTCGTCAAGGGTGAGGCCGTGGGTGAGCTGACCAGCGTGGCTCTGTCTCCAGTCGACGGCGCCGTCGCTGCGCTCGCCCGCGTGCGCCGCAGTGCCGTCGACGAGGGCGCCGAAGTCGAGGTGGCGGGAGGAGGCCGCGCTCGCCCGCTCGCGCTGCACTCGTGAGCGGCGAACCCGTACCGCCATCGGTCTGGGTCCGTGGTCGGCCTCTGGTGGGTACGGTTGCGGGCGAGCTGGTGGCCGGCGAGCCGATCGAGTTGCGCTGCCGGGAGGGTCGTATCGTCGAGCGACGTCGGGCGGGGAAGGGCGCGCTGCCGGGACTGATCGGCTCGCACGATGCGATCCTCGCGCCCGCTCTGACCGATAGTCACGCGCACCTTCTGGCCGCCGCGGCCCGACGCGTGCGATTCGATGCGGGACCCGAGGTAGCGTCCGATCTCAACGAACTTTTGGCGCTCCTCACGCGCTTGGCGCAGGCCAGCCCGGCCGAGGACTGGCTCGTGGCGGCGGGTTTCGACGAGGCCCTGATCGCCGATCGACGGCCGCCGACCCTGAGCGAGATCGATGCGGCCGTCGGTCAGCGCGCGTTGCGGGTTCGTCACGCCACCCGCCATGCCTCGCTGCTCTCGAGCGCGGGCCTGGCCCGGATCGAGGCCGCGGGTCTCGGTGGTGCGCTGGAGGTCGTGGCCCCGGGCTCTGCGCTCTTCTTCGAACGCGAACCGGTATTGACGCGCTCGATTACCCCGCCCGAGGGCGAGGCCCTGATGCTCGCGCTGGCGACCCTGGCCCAGGATTGGTTGCGCTCTGGGATCGCTCATGTGGAGGACTTGACGGCGAGCAACGATCCCGGCCGCGTTGTCATGCTGGCGCAGGCCCGGCGGCGAGGCGTGCTGCCGCAATCGTTGTGCGTCTGGATCGGCGAGGCCGACGATTTCGCTGGCGCGCAACACGCCGCCGCAGGCACTCTGACCATCGCGGGCGTCAAGCTCCTGGCGCACGACGAGGCCTCGGTGCGTGCGCCGGCCTTTGCCGACGCGCTGCGCCGGGCTCGGCAACGCGGTCTGCCCGTCGCCGTTCACGCGGCCGCGCCAGACGTCACCGCCGCGGTGCTCGACGTGCTCAAGGAGGTGCCACCCCTGACAAGCACTGGCGCCCCGGCCGACCGGATCGAGCACGCTTTCCTGTGTCCGCCGGTGCTGGCTCAGCGTCTGCGCCGGGCCGGGGTGCGAGTCGTCGTTCAGCCGGGCTTCCTCGAGGCGCGGGCCCGCAAGTACCAGCACGAACTCGAGCCCGCCCTCTGGCCCTGGCTGCAACCACTGCGTTCGCTCGGGCTCGCCGGCATTCCTCTTGCCGCCGGAAGTGATGTCCCGGTCGGACCGGGCGGGGCGGCGGTTGGACTGCGTGGTGCCGTCGCGCGCCGATCGCGCGAGGGGGGCCCTGTGTTCGGTCCCGCCGAGGCGCTTTCGCCGGCGCTCGCGCTGGATCTCTGGGCGCGGCCCTTCGCGTCGTCGCGAAGTATCGGCAACGCCTTGAGCGAACCACGACCCGGTGACGTCGCGGAGTGGGCTCTTCTGGAGCGGCTGCCGAGCGCCGCCAACGGCTTCGAACTCGAGGCCAGGACCGTGATCGTGAGCGGTCGGGTATTCGACTGCGGGCCGGGACTCACGCCCACACACGAATCGCAGCCGACCTTCTGCTAGCTCGAGGCTTGTGTCGCGGACTTGGTCGACGATCGCGTTGGAGCGCAGTGGCGACATCGTCCGCCTCACGCTCGATCGGCCGACCGTCCTCAATGCCTACGACCGCCAGATGCGGGACGAACTCTTCGCTGCGCTGTCGTTTGTGCGTGACGATTCGAGCGTGCGTGTGCTGGTCGTGGCCGGGCGCGGTCGGGCGTTCTCGAGTGGTGGCGATCTGCGCGAGTTCGGGACCGCGCCCTCGCCGTGGCGGGCCCGCGAGATCCGGCACCTGCGCGACGTCTGGCAGCTCTGGGCAACCTTGCCCTGTCCGACGATCGCCGAGGTGCACGGCATCGCGGCCGGCGGCGGCCTCGAGATGGCCTTGCTCTGTGATATTGTGATTTGCGCCGCGGACGCGCGGCTCTTCCTGCCCGAGACCGGACTTGGACTCGTGCCGGGTGTCGGCGGCACCCAGACGCTCGCGCGTCTCGGCGGGCCGGCCCTGGCCGGTTGGCTCCTGCTTGCCGGGGCTGAGATCTCGGGACGGGAGGCTGCGCGCCGGGGCCTCGTGGCGGCGGCGGTGCCGGCAGCGCGACTTGCCGCGCACGTGCGGGCTCGGGCACGCGAGCTGGCGCGATTCGAGCCTGACGCGCTGCGCGCCATGAAAGCGGCGCTGTCGCGGGGGGACGATCTGCCCCTTCGCACAGGACTTGCCCTCGAGCAGCGCCTCGCTCGCACCTTGACTCTTGCCGCCGTAGCGGGGCCGGCCCAGGGAGCGGCGCCACCATCGCGGTTGCGGCGCGCCGCTGGCGCCGCTTCCCGGCGCTCCCCCGAGGGCCAGCACGATCAGGTCCCGGCGTCGCCTCTGCGGCAGGACGCTGGTGGGGGTTCCTTGCACGCCCCCGAAGGGCGAGAGGATCCGGTGGCGGCGTCGCGTTTGCCGCGGGACGCGGGTCGGGGTTCCCGGCACGTTCCCGAGGGGCCGCACGACAACGAGCCGGCGGCGCCTTTGCGGCGGGGCGCTGGTGTTGCCAAGGGAGGGCGGCGGGGCCCGGGGCCGCGCGCGGAAGGCCGATGAACATCGCACAATTCGTGGCGCTGCCGGGTGAGATCTTCGGCGAGCAGGAGATCATGGTCTTTGGCGACCGTCGCCGGACCTACGGCCGGTTGCTCGACCGGGTGCGGCGGCTCGCCGGCGCATTGCTGGCCCGCGGTGTGACGCCGCATGGTTGCGTCGCCGCGCTCGGTACGAATTCAGACCTCTACGTCGAGGCGCTCTACGCGACGGCCACCGCCGGGGCGACGTTCACGCCGCTGAACTACCGCGCCAAGCGGCACGAGCTGGCGCATATGCTGCGCCAGTCCGCGCCGGCCGTGCTCTTCGTCGAGAGCCGCTACCGAGCCTTGCTCGAGGACGCGCTCGCCGATGCCGCCATTGCGCCCGTGCTGGTCGCGCTCGACGCGGGCGGTCCCGGACTTGCCGATGCCGAGAGCTGGATTGCCGCTGCCGAGCCCGCCGAGATCGCTGACGTCGACGAGGAGGACGTCGCGGTCCTGATGTACACCTCCGGCACGACGTCGCTGCCCAAGGGGGTGCTTCTCCGGCATGGCGATTTCTCGACCTATGTCATGGGAACGGTCGAGATGGCCGACGGTGAGCCGCGCGGCGCGGCCCTGGTCAGTGTGCCGCTCTACCACATCGCCGGCCTGACGAGTTTGTTGACGACGCTCTGGACCGGGCGCCGACTCGTCCTCCTCCCGCAGTTCGATGCCCCGCACTGGCTCGCCACCGTCGCTGCCGAGCAGATCACCCATGCCTTCGTGGTCCCCACCATGGTGCGCCGGCTCCTCGACGCGCCGGAGTTCGAGCCGGCGGCGCTCCTGAGCCTCGAGAGTCTTGCCTACGGCGGTGCGCCGATGCCGTTTCCCGTCATCCGGCGTGCGCTCGACGCGTTTCCACCGAGCTGTGGCTTCGTCAACGCCTTCGGTCAGACCGAGACCACCTCGACGCTCACGGTGCTGGGCCCCGAGGATCATCGCTTGACCGGTGACGCGGCGCACGACGAGGCCGTCCTGCGCCGGCTCCGCTCGATCGGTCGGCCGCTGCCCGACGTCGAACTCGGGAGTGTCGACGACACGGGCGCCCCGGTGCCAGTCGGGACCGTGGGCGAGCTGGTCGTACGCACGGCGCGCGCGATGAAGGGCTACGCGGGGGATGTCGAAGGGGGAGCGCGGCGCGAGCCCGATGGCTTCCTCCATACGCGCGATCTCGGCTGGATCGACGACGAGGGTTACGTCTTTCTGGCCGGCCGCAAGGACGACATGATCATCCGCGGCGGAGAGAAC
>SXGT01069899.1_pt1 | contig 18847 bp, 17 predicted proteins | sample 3176221 | NCBI WGS metagenome assembly SXGT01 (sample SAMN11356862, study PRJNA531348) | freshwater metagenome | isolation source: freshwater sample F1-120 | place: China: Fuxian Lake, Yuxi | collected 2017-12-25
CAACTGCGTTACGGGAAGGCCTTCGGGGAATAAATCAGCGCTTCCCTAAAAGAACAACTGCGTTACGGGAAGGCCTTCGGGGAATAAATCAGCGCTTCCCTAGTTCGGAGAAACTAGTTTGCATGAGCAGTCTCGCTAGCAGGGGGCGTAGACGTAATTCTAAAAGAACAACTGCGTTACGGGAAGGCCTTCGGGGAATAAATCAGCGCTTCCCTAAAAGAACAACTGCGTTACGGGAAGGCCTTCGGGGAATAAATCAGCGCTTCCCTAATACCTTTCAAGACACCATGACTGGATTTTTGGAGGGTAGTGCGGTCTTGCGGCTGCCGGCGCTTGCCAACCCGGATGCGCGAGCGCGTCTGCAAGAACTTCAGACCGTCTTTGCAAACTACCGTCGCGAGCTCGCCGGCATCCTCGGTAATTTGAAAAATTTCATCGTAGCCAAACAGGCGGAGCGGCAGATATTCGCTGACAACGAGCCACTGCGCGAGCGTTTGCTGGAGTTGCAGCAGGCTTATCGAGCGCAGGAGAGCGAAGGTAACTGGACGCATTGGGCATTGGGTACGGCTGCGGTGTTATCCCTGATTTGTGCACTTACCCTCGGACTGTTGCTGCTGCATGACAGCCGGCAGCGCACCGCTGAAGCCGAATCACGTCGCGTGCAAGCCGAGCAGCGGCGCCGCAAAGCGATACAGGAAGAAGAAGCAGCGCGCTCTATCAATCAGCAAAATCAGGCGGCTATTCTCAGGTTGATGAATGAGCTTCAGGAGGTGGCCGAGGGTACCCTGGCGATTCGTACCACCGTGTCGGAAGACATTACCGGCGCAATCGCCGACTCGGTCAATCTCACGCTCGAAGAGCTGCGCAATCTGCTGGCACGAGTCAGCCACACCGCGCAGCAGGTAGGAAAATCCTGCGGCACTGTGCAGAATATTTCCAGCGAATTATTAGCGCTTGCGGCACGTCAGTCGAATGAAATTCAGCAGACCGGTGAGGCGGTTTTGCAGATGACAGCACAGATTCACTAGGTCTCGCGTGCCGCCAGTGAATCAGCCGATGTGGCTCAGTCCTCGGTGAGCGCTACCGAACAGGGCGAGAGCGCGGTACAAAATGCAATTCGCGTCACGCAGCAGTTACGCGAACAGATACAGGAAACTGCCAAGCGCATCAAACGCCTTGGCGACTCTTAGCTGGAAATTGGCGACATTACCGAGTTGATTTCCGATATCACCGAGCAGACCCATGTGCTCGCATTGAATGCGGCGATACAGGCTGCGTCTGCAGGTGAAGCGGGTCGGGATTTTGCCGTGGTTGCCGAGGAAGTTCAGCGATTGGTCGAGTGCTGCGGCGATGCCGTCCGCCAGATCAGCACGTTGGTCAAGACCGTGCAAGCCGATGCCCAAGAAGCCGTTGCTGCAATGGAGCGATCTACTCAAGGGGTGGTGGAGGGAATGCGTTTGTCTGATGCCGCCGGCCATGCGCTTGCAGACATACGTCGTATTTCTCATCATCTGGCTGAACTGATTCGCGGTATTTCGGCCTCCGCAGTGGCTCAGGCAAGGCTTGCCGATCGCGTGGCGCGTAATATCGACAGCATTTTGACAGTGACCGAGCATACGCGGCATGGTACCCAGCAAACTGCCTCGTCGGTGCAGGGCCTCGCTGAGCTGGCATCCGAACTTGAACGTGCAATCGCACGTTTTCGCATCGCTGCCTGAATCATTTGATTCTTCCTGAAATTAACGGATGAACACGCCTGCGCCCGCAAGTTTGACGGCGGCCGATTGCCTACTGCCGCTTTGTCATGAGCTTACAATTTCCTTGCGCCAGCTGGAGCAGCAGGTGCATCAGGTGACGATCGCGAGTGCAGATGCACCGACAGCACTGGCTTCCATGACGAAACTAATGTGACAAGTCGAAGCTGCATTCACGATGGCGGGTGCTGACAGTCTTGCGGCAATCGCTTCGCTATCACTCCGGCTCGTTGTGAAGCACTCAGAAAATACCATGTCCTTTCCCGCTGAGCTTGCCGGCACGCTGAACCGGACATTCGCTCTCTTGACTGAAGTGATGCAGGGTATGCCGACACAGGGTTGTATACCTATATCGAACCTCTTGCCATGCTGGGATGCACTCGCCGCGTGGGATCGTACGGGGAATGCTCATCCGTCTGCCATGTTCTCGCTGCAGGTCGATCATGGGATGCTGCCTTCGCTTGCCATACCTGAAGAGCAAGTCCGGATGACAGATTTTCGGGGTGAATTCGAGTGCGTACTATTGCAGTTTTTGCGTTCCGACCTACCCGAGGAAGCTCTGCAAGCGGCACAGCGCATAACACACGTTATCGCAGCACTTGCGTTGTGTGCGCAGGCTGTGTCGGAAAAGACTCACTGGCTGGTACTGCATGCCGCAACCAGATTGATTACGGAAGACAAGACCAGTGATATTGTGCTACCAAAAAAAATACTGGCGGCGATAGGGCGTGTGATCCGCCACATCGGATCTACAGAATTACCTCCGGTGCCGTCAGCGCTGGTGCGGGAAGCCTTATTCATGATTGTCACTGCCAATTCGCAGACGGCAGAATCAGCGTGCATCGCACAAGCTTTTGATCTCTGTAATCAGCTTTCGTCAACACAAGCTGCTGCGTCCCCGAGGGCAACCGTCGATTCGATTGCCACTACTTCTGTAGGCGATGAAATCCAATCGCTGATTGCCTTGCTGGATACGCCCGGCACGGCTGATTTGCCTAAGCCTGCACAGTTGGATCATTTGATTCGATTGGCACACCGTATTCCGCAGATCACTTGCGTGACAAGCGCCCTGTCCCGCTTGCAAGAAAGACTGTCTGTGCATCAGGTTCATCCCGCACAAGTGCTTGTAATCGCAGCCTGCCTGCTCAGTCTGCAGGAACTCATGGGCTCGCTGACTCGATTGAAGTATCGTCAGCCCATCGCACAGCGGATTGCGGCGCATTTGGATTCCATCGGTAACAACACCGACAGTCCCGGCTGGCGCAGCTTCCGTACCATGGGCATCGCGCTGCAAATACCTGCGGCACTGCTGTCGCTGACAGATGCGCTGATCGACAATCTGGCTGTGGCTGAGAGGTAAATTTAACGCCTGATAGATGAGGCGCATACAGCATCGGAGCGAGAAACCATACTTGCTGGCATCGATCATCGTCTCCTAGAGGTCGGTGCAGCGCTGACATTATTGGGGGAGCCGGCTTTGCTCGCATCGCTGCACGAGATCCGCGCGCAACTCCCGTCGATCGTTATCGATACGGATAGCGATAATGATCTTTATCATCGCGATGTCTTTGCACAGAATTTTGTTCGTCTGTCCGCGGCGCTAGCGGGCATACCGCGTACTCATGACATCGAAGATAGCTACCTGCCCGATGAGATGGTGCCATCACCAGGTATCCATGATCAAAATCCGGCAACTCGTCCGGCCTTTGATACTCGCCATAATCTGTATGCCATTTTTCTTGATGAGGCAAAGGCGCGTTTGCTGCAGCTGTGGGACTGGCTTCATGCAGCGTCGAACAGCCAGGATGTTCATTGGGAATCTGCGGCTCACGCGGCCTATGCCCTTGCTGGTTGCTCTGCGACGGTAGGCTTGTCGGAGATACGGCAGTTGGCAATGGCCATGGAAGCCATTTTCACCGGCATGCGTGCAGGTGATGGGCAAATGGCAGAGCCGGTCCAGTCAATTTTGCAAAAAGCATTGGTGACGCTCGAACAAATGCACGCCGATTTATCCTCCGGCCTTATGCCGCAGACTGCGCCTGCAATTCTTGAGCAGCTGCTCGCGTTGTCGCTGGCGGCATCCGACCCCGGGTCTGATGTCGATTATCCGCAGGAGGACGATACCGAGCTTTCCCTCTTACGGCAGCAGACGCACATGCCGGAGACGACCGAGGGTCAAGTGACTTTCCCTGAACATCAGCAGCTGCTACTGCCCGGCAAAGATCATTCCGATCCGGGCACACCGCCCGAAACAAAATCGCCTGCATTCAGTGCATCGGCGAATAAGGCTCGAGATCCCGTGCACGATTAGCTGCATGACATCTTTGTGGAAGAAGCTGCCGACCTCATGCCCCAGCTTGATCAACAATTGCGAGTCTGGATTGCCGAGCCATCAGACCCTGAGGCGCCTGCGCAGATGCTGCGTAATCTGCATACCCTCAAAGGCAGTGCAAGGATGGCCAGTGAGATCAGGCTTGGTGATGAGGTCCACAAGATGGAGCAAACTGTCGCAGAGCTCTCGCAACAGTTTTCACCGGATGCAGTCTCATTACGTGTCCTGGAGACGACACTGGATCAATTGCTGCAACCTTTCGTGATGGTCACTACGCCGCCATTGCCGTCTTTGGCGAACGGTGAAAGGACCGATATGAAACCAGCAAACGTCGGTACAGACATGCATGATGCTGCACGTCCCCATCAAGATATTGCAGCTGCACCAGAAAAAACACCCCAGACTTTGCAGCGACGGGTTCGTGCAGAATTCTTGGATCGGATCACGACGACGGGCGCGGAGCTGCTGGTCGGCAGTTCTCGCATGACAAGCGAATTGCAGCTGCAAAGACAATCGGTGAATGATCTGTCAGATAACCTCGCACGTTTGCGCGCAAAATTACGCGAGCTCGAAATTCAGGCAGAGTCGCGTATTGCCTCTGGATTTGCGCCAAGCAATGTAGCGAAATTTGATCCGCTTGGATTTGATCGGTATACACGATTGCATGAGCTCACGCGCATGATGAGTGAGAGCATTGTCGAGATCAGCAGCCTTCAGCGCACGCTCTTGCGTCAGTTGGACAATGCATCGCTTGCTGTCACTGCGCAGGCACGCCATGCGCGAGCACTGCAGGCCGATTTACGGCGCGTTCGCACACTACCCTTTGCCAGTCTGAGCGGACGACTGCAGCACTTGCTGTGTCAAGCTGCTCGTGAAAAAGATTGTGATGTAGTCATGGAGATCGAAGGCGGTAATCTTGAGGTAGATCGTGGCGTACTGGATCGCATCACAGGCCCTCTCGAGCATCTGATTCGTAATGCTGTCGCCCATGGTATCGAAACCACAGTGGAGCGACTATCGCTGGGCAAGCCGGCGACAGGACGAGTACGGATGGATTTAACCCAGCAAGGCAATATTTTGCAGCTGCAAATGAGTGATGATGGGCGCGGGCTCGATTATGCGCGTATCCGCGAACGTACGATTACTGCAGGGCTAATTGCATCAGAGGCGCAAGTCGATGAGGCTGTATTGGCAGAGTTGATTTTCGAACCGGGATTTTTGACGGCAAATAAGGTCACTGAACTATCCGGGCGTGGCATTGGCATGGATGTAGTGCGAGCAGCTGTCATTGGGTTCGGTGGTCATCTCAAGGTGTTGAGCGAACGAGGTGATGGTACGCGTTTCATTTTCAGTTTGCCGTTGACGCTGGCGACCATGCAGGTGGTGCTGGTGACGGCGGGCCCACGCGAAGTCGCGTTACCTGCAACGCTGGTGCAACACATGCTGCAGCTCTCGTTTGCAGAGCTTGCCAAGGCACGCGCCGCTGGCGAGCTGGAATGGCAGGGCCGCCATATTCCTCTGCATCGGCTGTCGACGCTGTTGGGTCAGCCGATCTCGGGGCAAGAGACGGTAACGCGCATACCCGTCGCTGTGCTGCGCCAGCTTGATCGGTATTTGGCAATCGAGCTAGATAACGTGCTCGGTCATCGTGAAGTGGTGGTCAAGAATCTTGGCCCGCAGTTGGCCAAAGTGCCGGGTATTGCTGGTGCCACGGTGCTGGGGGATGGCAGCATCACGCTGATCATCAATCCCTTGCCCTTGCCGGAATTCATGGCCGCACATGCTGACCATTGGGCGAGTGTGAACCCAGCACAGGCCAGTACACATCAAGCACCGCAAATTCTGGTTGTTGATGACTCAATCACAGTGCGGCGTGCGAGTCAGCGACTCCTGGAACGCCATGGCTATGCGGTTCTATTGGCCAGAGACGGCCTTGATGCTCTGGAACAGTTGCGCATGAACGCGCCCGCCGCTGTCCTTCTGGACATAGAAATGCCACGGATGGATGGTTTCGAACGGCTCACGGCCTAGCGTGATGACCAACGCTGGGACGCGCTTCCGGTCGCGATGATCACCTCTCGCACCGCCAAGCGGCACCGTGAGCATGCGATGCAGCTAGGCGCCACTGCCTACCTTGGCAGGCCTTTGTTGACAAAGAATTATTAGGTTTGTTGACACAATGGCTTGGAGCGATGCCTACTGCAGATAAGCTGCTCATCGCATAAAGCAGAGATCCAGCAACATTAAAAAAATATCGTTCAACATCCCCTGTCGGAGGCAAAATTGAAAATTGCTTGGGTCACCGATCGCAGCACCACCGGCATGAATCGTCCGCATGATCGAATTGCGCTGGTATTGCAGGGAGGTGGTGCGCTGGGTGCGTATCAGGCCGGTGCATTCGAGGAATTGTCCGACACGGTTTTCCAACCTGACTGGATTGTGGGTGTTTCGATTGGTGCCATCAATGGCGCCATCATTGCGGGCAATCCACCGGAGCGGCGCGTCGAGCGGCTCTTGGCGTTCTGGGATCAGGTGTCCTCCGGATTGCCTCAGTTCTCGGATGCGAGCCCCATGATGCCCTGGCTGCGCGCCATGACGGAAGCGACCGAGCCTCGATTTGCTTTCAACCAATGGAGCGCCTGGCACGCTGCCTTGTTAGGCATTCCCGGTTTTTATCAGCCCCGCTTGCCGCCGCCACCATTTCAACCCGAAGGTACGCCAGCAGCGCTCAGTCTTTACGACACCGCACCTTTGCGCAAGACACTGGAAACACTGATTGACTTTGATTTGATCAACAGCGGATCGATACGGCTCTCACTGGGAACGGTTAATGTCAGAACAGGCAATTCCCATTATTTTGACAGTACGCAATGCCGTATCGGACCCGAGCACATCATGGCCAGTGGCGCGCTGCCACCGTCATTCCCACCCGTGATCATTGATGATGAGGCTTGGTGGGATGGCGGTATCTTGTCCAACACGCCTTTACAGCAGGTGCTGGATTTGCACGAAAAATCCGAATCCCTGCTGATATTCCAGGTGGATCTTTTCAGCGCACGTGGTGCGCTACCTAAAAATTTCGATGAAGTTCTCAAACGTCAGAAAGAAATTCTCTATTCGAGTCGTACACGTTACACCAGTAACATGGTGGCGGAAATGACCAATACGCGACGCGCGATTTGTGATTTGATTGCAAAGCTCCCTAAAAATTTGAAAAATGATCCCGAGGTTCGACATCTTGGTGAGTTCGCCCGTGCCGCTCCTATCGATTTGGCGCACCTGATTTATCGGCCCGGACTCTATGAGCGAAAATCACTGGATTATGAATTTTCTCGAGCATCCGTGCTCGAGCGCTGGGAGGCCGGACGGCCCGATCTGCGCGATACACTGATGCATCCCGAGTGGCTGAAACGGGCCGGGCAAGACGCGGGGGCAACGCAGTATGATCTCACCCAGCACACGCGGGCAGTGACCAGGGCGGCGCAGTAGTCAGAGAGTCACAGATAGCGATTTATTTTTTTTACCACCGCGTAGCGCTCCAGCGTTCGCTTGCGTGCTTCATCATGCGCAACGATGGGTGCCGGATAATCTTTGCCCAGCTTGATCCCTGCACTACTTAACAAGAGTTCAGGCACCAGCCAGGGTGCGTGAATTTGTTTACGATCCAGTTTCGCCAGTTGCGGCAGATAGCGCTTGATGAATTTACCTTCTGCGTCAAATTTTTCCGATTGCGTGATGGGATTGAAAATCCGGAAATAGGGCTGCGCATCGCAGCCGGATGAGGCAGCCCATTGCCAGCCACCGTTGTTGGCGGACAAATCGAAATCATTCAGTTGACGGGCAAAATAGGCCTCGCCGCGTCGCCAGTCAATACCCAGATCCTTGATCAGGAAGCAGGCAGTCACCATACGCAGACGATTATGCAGGTAGCCAGTCTGGTTCAGTTGGTTCATGGCTGCGTCTACTAGGGGATAGCCAGTGCGACCTTCACACCAGGCAGCAAAGTTGGCATCGGCTTTCTGACCTTCTTCCCAGTCGATGCGATCGTAATCCGGTTTGAACGCGCGCTCAGTCACATGCGGATGGTGATGCAGAATCATGAAATAAAAATCTCGCCAGACTAGTTCTGACAGCCACACTGAAGCGCCATCGCCACCGGTGCCGGCTTGAATCGCCTGCATTGCATGGCGTGCCAGTGCCCGTATCGATACTGTGCCAAATCGCAGATGCACCGACAGGTACGAAGGACCTTTCACCGCTGGGAAATCGCGCGCAACCCCGTAGTGCTGCAAGCGCGGCAGAAAATCATCAAGCAAGGCTTGTGCGCCCCGCATACCGGGGCGTATGTGGAGTGCTGCCAGATCGCAGGTGTCGAAACCCATCTCGGCCAGTGTCGGTATGCTGCCGGCGGGCGGCGGTGCGAATTGCGATGCGTTTGGTGTGCAATCAAAGGCATCCAGCAAACACAAATCGAATCCGCCTGAGGGTAGCTGGAATTTTTTCAGCCACGCATTCTTGTAGGGGGTAAAGACAGACATCGGCTTGCCCATCTGAGACAACACCTCGTTTTTTTCATGAATCACCTGATCTTTGCTGCTCAGCAGATCGCAGCCCCTTTTTTTCAGCTCGATAGCGACGGCCTGATCGCGTGCCACTGCCGCCGGCTCATAATCATGATTGATGAAAACAGCGTCAACGCCCAGCTCGGCCGCCAGCGCAGGTATCGCTGTTTCTGCGCGCGCATGGCGCACGATCAGCCCGCCACCCTGTGCTCGCAAGGCGGCATCAAGCTCGATCAGGCTCGCATGCAGGAAGGCGACGCGTCTATCCAGCTTGCCGTGTTCCAGCAGAGGATCAAGGATGTCATTATCAAAAATGAAAGTACAGTACACACTGCGACTGCTTTTCAGCGCGTGGTGCAGGGCTGCATGATCAACATTGCGCAGGTCGCGGCGAAACCAGACCAATGATTTGTCGTATTGACTCATGGGGATGTGGCGGACTCAAACAAGGAGGCGGTTAGTGTAGCCTTTCCCCGGCAACTCGGCGCGCTCGGGTGGCGGCGACTTTCTCCAGCCATCGCCTTCAAAGCTGATAAACTTTGATGCATGGCTAAGCAAGGCAAGTCACACCCCCCTTCGTCCTCCGCGCCTGACGTGGAAGACAGTGATTTTCCCTCCGCTGCCACCTCAAACGACACCTACCAATTGCACTTGGCCGATCATTTTCTGATCGCCATGCCTTCGATGCTGGACCCCGTGTTCGGCGGCACCGTGGTGTATATCTGCGAGCATCATGTCGGCGGCGCATTGGGCGTCATCATCAATCGACCCACCGACATGACCATGGATGTGCTCTTTGAGCGCCTCGATCTCTCGCTGGAAATCAGTCCTCATGTGGCTTTACTGCCGCGCGCGCCGGTGATGTTTGGTGGTCCGGTGCAGGTGGAGCGCGGCTTCGTACTCCATGCACCCAGCGCCACGTATAACTCTTCTCTCACGGTATCCGACGACATTGCTCTTACCACCTCGCGCGACGTGCTGGAGGCGGTTTCGCAAGGTCACGGACCCCAGCAGTTGCTGGTGACGCTGGGTTGTGCTGGCTGGAGCGCCGGGCAGCTCGAGGAAGAAATTTTACGTAATGGCTGGCTGACCGTACGAGCCGATCCGGCAATCATTTTTGAAACGCCTATCGAGTCACGCTTCGTCGCCGCGATGAATCTGCTGGGCATTGATCCAAACCGACTGACCGGGGAAGCCGGGCATGCATGATGCGCGTCGAGCGCGGCGCGGCTTGATTGCAGCCTTTTGCGGGTCCTCTGGTGCTTTGGTTTGCGCCACTGCTTGCGCATGATGACGGTACTGGCGTTCGACTTTGGCTTGAAGCGTATTGGTGTCGCGGTAGGCAATACCCTGATACGGCGGGCGCACCCGCTGCAGGTCATCGAAGCTACAACCAATGACGGCAAGTTCAATGCGATATCGCAGCTGTTCGCAGAGTGGCAGCCTCAGCGCATGATCGTGGGTTTGCCTGTGCATCCGGATGGCGCCGAACATGACATGAGCGTACGATGCCGGCGCTTTGCCAACCAGCTTCACGGCCGATTCGGCATCGATACCGTGCTGGTCGATGAGCGTTACACTTCCGCGGTACTGACGCAGCATCGCGGTCAGCCGGTTGATCACGAAGCGGCCGCGCTGATACTTCAACAATACTTTGATGCCCATGAATCAGACTGACTTGGACGCGGAAGCGCTCTACACGCAACTTGAGCAAGCCGTCGGAGCCGGATTGGCAGGCACGTCCCGGCTGGCTATCGTCGGCATCTACTCTGGCGGTGCGTGGATCGCCGAGCGTCTGGCGAGATCGCTCGGTATCGCAGATCTGGGCTACGTCGATGTGTCTTTCTATCGTGATGATTATGCCGAGCGTGGTCTGCATGCCGAAGTCAGACCCAGCCAGATACCCTTTGATGTAGAGGCTGCGACTATTTTGCTGGTCGATGATGTGCTCTACACCGGGCGTACGACGCGCGCCGCCATCAATACGCTGTTCGACTACGGTCGGCCTCATCGCATCATGCTCGCAGCCTTGGTCGATCGTGGTGGCCGCCAGCTGCCTGTTGCACCGGACTTCGTCGCAAAGACAAACACGCTTGCGGAAAATCAGCAACTCGTCCTTCAGAAATCCGACGATGGCCGTTTCTCACTCACCATAGACCATGCATAACCCGCAACTCAATAAAAACGGCGAACTACAGCATCTGATCACACTCGAAGGTCTGCCGCCTGCTGTGATCACGCGCATTCTCGACACGGCCGCATCCTTCGTCAGCGTTGGTGATCGCGAAGTAAAAAAAGTACCACTCATGCGCGGCAAGAGCGTCTTCAATCTGTTTTTCGAGAATTCCACCCGTACAAGGACCACCTTCGAGATCGCCTCCAAACGACTCTCGGCCGATGTGATCAATCTGAATATTTCTGCGTCCTCGGCCAGTAAAGGTGAGTCGTTGCTGGATACCGTCGACAATCTCGCTGCCATGCACGCCGACATGTTCGTTGTGCGTCATGCACAATCCGGCGCACCGTATCTGATTGCGCGCCACCTCACCGAGACGAATCAGGATCATGTGCATGTCGTCAATGCCGGCGATGGCCGCCATGCGCATCCGACGCAAGGTCTTCTGGACATGTACACGATCCGTCACTATAAAAAAGATTTCCGGAATCTGACGGTCGCCATCGTGGGCGATATACTGCACAGCCGCGTTGCACGATCCGATATTCATGGTTTGACCACGCTGGGTGTGCCTGAAGTCCGTGCGATCGGCCCACGCACTTTGCTGCCCGGTGGACTGGAACAAATGGGCGTACGCGTGTTCAATGACATGAATGAGGGTCTCAAAGGCGTCGATGTCATCATCATGCTGCGCCTTCAAAATGAACGCATGAATGGTGCGCTGCTGCCCTCTGCGCAGGAATACTTCAAGAGCTACGGCCTCACGCCCGAGCGACTCGCGATGGCCAAGTCGGATGCCATCGTCATGCACCCTGGGCCCATGAACCGTGGTGTCGAAATCGATTCTGCTGTCGCAGATGGGGCGCAGGCCGTGATTCTCCCGCAAGTCACTTTTGGCATTGCGGTGCGCATGGCCGTGATGAGCATGCTGGCGGGGTCTTGAAAAAAATGAGCATGAGACTTCATATAAAAAACGGCCGTGTCATTGATCCGGCAAATCATATCGACACAGTGCAGGACCTCTTCATCGCGGACGAAAAAATCGCAGCACTCGGTACACCGTCCGCCGGCTTTCAAGCCGATCAGGTCATTGACGCGCATGGATTGGTAGTCGCCCCTGGACTGGTGGATTTGTCAGTGCGCTTGCGCGAGCCTGGTTATGAATATCGCGCCACCCTCGAGTCCGAGTTGCAAGCAGCGCTGGCGGGGGGGGTGACCAGTTTGCTCTGTCCTCCTGATACCGATCCCGTACTCGATGAGCCCGGACTGGTCGAGATGCTGGTCCATCGCGCGCGCGTGCTGGATCAGTCCCATGTCTATCCACTTGGTGCGCTGACCATGGGTCTGAAAGGCAAAGAACTCACCGAAATGGCCGAACTCACCGAAGCTGGTTGTGTCGGTTTTTCACAAGCAGAAGAGAGCATCAGCGATACCACGGTACTCATGCGTGCGCTGCAGTATGCGCAGACCTTTGGTTATACCGTCTGGCTGCGTCCACAAGACCCGCATCTGGGCAAAGGTGGCATGGCGCATAGCGGACCGCTGGCCTCGCGACTTGGCTTGTCTGGCGTACCTGTAATCAGCGAAACCATCGCGCTGCATACCATCTTCGAACTGATACGCAGCACCGGTACCCTCGTACACTTATGTCGGCTGTCATCGGCAGCCGGCATCGCACTGGTTCGTGCAGCAAAAGCAGAGGGCTTGCACGTCACTTGCGATGTCGGCGCGCATCATATCCATCTGACGGACAACGATATCGGATTCTTTGATTCGAATGCGCGGCTTTCGCCACCTTTGCGCAGCCAGCGTGATCGCGATGCAATACGTCAGGCGCTGGTAGATGGCACGGTTGATGCGATTTGTTCCGATCACACACCCGTCGACGACGATGAAAAACTTTTGCCCTTTGGTGAAGCATCGCCTGGTGCGACGGGTCTGGAGTTGCTGCTGTCGCTGTCGCTCAAATGGGCTGTGGAGACCATACCCGCCAAAGATCAGCTAACGGCAGCTATAGCCAAAATCAGTGTGGACCCGGCACGCGTGGCGGGTCTGGATGCTGGCAAGCTCTCGGTGGGCAGTACCGCAGATGTCTGCATATTCGATCCAGAGACTCGCTGGACCGTGAATGCGCATGCGCTCACCAGTCAGGGTAAACACACACCTTTCATCGGTTACGAATTGCAAGGGCGCGTCAGTCACACCATCGTCTCCGGTCGCCTGGCCTTCAGCCGCGCAGCCTGAGTATGCCGGTATTGCCACTGGCCAGACTGGTGCTGCATTTGACCGTGGGTCTATGCAAGGCAGCGCTGCTGTTCCCCTGGCTGGATGCGTCAGGACGCGATCGCCGTGTACAGCGCTGGTCGCATCAATTGGTTCGCATCTGTGGTCTCACGCTGCAGGTAGATGACTCCCTGCAGCAGCATCCTGCATCTCCGGCGCTCATTATCTGTAACCATATTTCATGGTTGGATATTTTTGTCATCAACACGATTCATCCCTGTCGTTTTGTTGCCAAATCCGATATTCGTGACTGGCCACTGATAGGCTGGCTTTGTGACAGGTCCGGCACCATCTTCATTGCACGAGGCAGGCAGCGTGATGTAAGGCGTATTTACGCTGGGCTCGCACAAAGTATTCACGCTGGTGACCGGGTATCGTTTTTCCCCGAGGGCACCACGGCATCGCAGGGAACAGTTCTACCCTTTCACGCCAACCTTTTCGAGGCCGCGATTGAAGCGCAGGTGCCCATACAGCCTTATGCAATACGTTATGTCGATGCGCAAGGCGAACTACACACAGCCGCCGACTTTGTTGGCGAGATGAGTTTTCTGGAAAGCGTGATCATCATCATGCGAAGCCGCGGTATTAGGGCCGAGCTGATTCGTTTGCCTTTGATCGAAACGCAGGGCACGCACCGGCGCGAGCTGGCGAAAGCAGCACGCGAGCAGATTGCCGCTGCGCTGGGATGCCCTTTGTGATGATGGAATGCGACCTACTGCATGCCAAGGTCGCAGGATCCCCCTTCCGGCCACGGTTTGTCTCGCAAGCCAAACCATGTCGGCAAGCGCAACGCGAGCGTCGCAAATTCCCTGCCTCACCCTGTGCCGGGATGACATTGGCACGGTCGGGCCTCTTCTAAACGTCATCCCTGTGCTGGCCGAGATCCAGCGACGTTGAAATTTTCAGCCCGGATCCTGATATTGCGGGCAGTCCACCTGCACCAGCCGTCTATCCTCCAGACACACCGCAGTGAGCTTGCCGCCCCACACGCAGCCGCTGTCGATACCCATCAGTTGTGGGCGCTGTATCAGCCCCAATGTTGACCAATGGCCGAATACGACGGTGATATCTGCAGTTTTACGGTTCGGTACATCAAACCAGGGCAGATAGCCCGGGGGTGGATTGCCGGGCCCCTCCTTGGTATCGAATTCCATATCGCCGTCGGGAGTACAAAAGCGCAGCCGTGTCAGCCCATTGACGATGCAGCGCATGCGCTCTTCTCCCTGCAGTGTATCGTTCCAGCGCAGGGGCGTATTGCCATATATTGTGCGCAGAAAATCTTGCCAGTACGGACCACGCAATTGTGCGGTGACTTCATCAGAGAGCGCCATCACCTGGGCCGCTGTCCATTGCGGCAGCACGCCCGCGTGCACGAACAGATGATCTTGCTCAAGCAGGGCCAGCGGTTGTTGCCGCAGCCAGGTCAGCAATTCATCGCAATCCGGCGCACTCAGAATTTCCTGCATTGTGTCCATTCGTCCACGCGCTCGGGCACCGCAGGCAATCGCGAGCAAATGCAGATCATGATTGCCAAGGATGGTGCGAGCACGCTCACCTAGTGCACGAACCATGCGTAGTGTGCGCAGTGATTCGGGACCACGATTGACCAGATCGCCGACGAAGATCAGCCGGGCGTGCGGTGATCGCTGGTCTATGTGCTCCAGCAGCAACTCGAGGTCGGCAGCGCAGCCTTGCAGGTCGCCGATGGCGTAGGTTTGCATGGGATTCAGGTCAGTGATCCGTCATAGTCGTTGCGTTATTGAGGATTTGCATCGGTAGTTTTTCGACACTTCCTGGGTCCTGGCTTCCGCCGTGATCCAGTCTCTTTCATTGCGCACATTCACCCCAGGTGGTCACCAGCAGTTGTGTGCATACAACCATGAGATTGTAAACGCAGCTCGCATCCAGCCACTCGCCCATGGAATTTCAAGGAAATTCAGATTGGGTAGCGTAAAATACGCCTAATTTTTATTTAGCGTTTTCGCCGCATTTCAGAGGTATTTTCATGATTCTGGTGACGGGTGGTGCTGGCTTTATCGGTTCGAATTTTTTGCTGGACTGGCTGGTGTCCAGCGATGAGCCCGTGGTCAATCTGGACAAGCTGACCTACGCCGGTAATCCGGCCAATTTCGCGTCGCTGGCCGGCGATGCCCGCCATATCTTTGTGCAAGGGGATATCTGCGATCGTGCGCTGGTAGCTTCGCTGCTCGCACAACACCGCCCACGCGCCATCGTGCATTTCGCTGCCGAGAGCCACGTTGATCGCTCGATTCATGGCCCTGGTGATTTCATTCGAACCAATGTCGATGGTACCTTCAGTCTACTTGAGGCGACGCGCATCTATTTGGGTGGATTGACCGACGCTGATAAAACGGCATTTCGCTTTCTGCATGTATCGACCGACGAAGTCTTCGGTAGTCTGGGTCCGAAGGATGTACCATTTTCCGAGACCACGTCTTACGCGCCGAACAGTCCTTACTCGGCATCCAAAGCTGCATCGGATCATTTGGTACGTGCCTGGCATCACACCTATGGTCTGCCGGTTGTCACGGGTAACTGCTCGAACAACTATGGACCGCTGCAATTTCCCGAAAAGCTAATTCCCCTCATCATTACCAATGCACTCGCGGGTAAACCTTTGCCCGTCTACGGCGATGGTCAACAGGTCCGAGACTGGTTGTACGTGGGCGATCACTGCAGCGCCTTGCGTCGTGTGCTGGAGGCGGGGCGTCCGGGCGAAACCTACAACATCGGCGGCTGGAATGAGAAAACCAATATCGATGTCGTTCATACCTTGTGCACACTGCTGGATGAACTTGCGCCCAGAGCGGGTTCTTACAGCGAATTGATCACCTTCGTTACTGATCGCCCCGGGCATGTCCGCCGCTATGCCATTGATGCGCGCAAAGCAGAACATGAACTCGGCTGGCGACCGGCAGAAACGTTCGAGACGGGTATGCGCAAAACCGTTCAGTGGTATCTCGATCATCAGGACTGGGTCAGGCAAATACAGTCGGGAGACTATATGCAATGGATCGATCGCAATTACAGTCAACGCAGCGGGGTAGCGGCATGAGTGATCGACACGGCATCATTCTCGCCGGTGGTTCGGGCACGCGGCTTTATCCGGTGACAACCGCAGTGTCCAAGCAGTTACTGCCCGTGTACGACAAACCCATGATTTATTACCCGCTCAGTACGCTCATGCTGGCGGGCATGCGCGACATACTGCTGATCTCCACACCCCAGGACACGCCACGTTTTGAGCAATTGCTGGGTGATGGTCATCAGTGGGGCATCAACATTCATTATGCCGTGCAGCCATCGCCGGATGGATTGGCACAGGCCTTCATCATTGGCCGCGAGTTTGTCGGTAATGCACCCTCGGCGCTGATTCTTGGGGATAACCTGTTTTACGGCCATGATCTCGATGCCCGTCTGAACGCCGCCAATACGCGCCAAGAGGGCGCGACCGTGTTTGCCTATCACGTGCTTGATCCCGAGCGTTATGGCGTGGTCGGTTTTGATGAGCACAGGCGTGCGATCAGCATCGAGGAAAAGCCGACCAAACCGAAGTCCAACTATGCAGTGACCGGTTTGTATTTTTATGACACACAGGTGTGCGAGATTGCCGCCGACATTGAGCCTTCAGCGCGTGGCGAGTTGGAGATTACCGATGTCAATCGCAGGTATCTAAAACAAAATCAGCTGCAGGTTGAAGTCATGGGTCGAGGCATGGCTTGGCTGGATACCGGCACCCATGAATCGCTGATGGAAGCCGGTCAGTTCATCGCCACGCTGGAAAAACGTCAGGGATTGAAAATCGCCTGTCCCGAGGAAATCGCCTTCCGCAAAGGCTATATCGATGCGGCACAACTGCAGAGACTGGCCAACCCCATGAAGAAAAACAGTTACGGCCAGTACTTGCTGCGCCTGCTTGAAGACAGGATTTTCTGAGCGCATGAAAATTATTCAAACCACGATTCCTGATGTGCTCATCATTGAGCCCATGGTATTTGGTGATGCGCGTGGCTTTTTTTACGAAAGCTACAATGCGCGCCAGTTTCAAATGCTCACAGGTTTTTCGCCTCAATTCGTCCAGGATAATCACTCTCGTTCTGCGCGCGGCGTTTTGCGAGGTCTGCATTACCAGATTCGTCAGCCTCAGGGCAAGTTGGTGCGTGTGACAGTGGGCGAGATTTTTGATGTCTGTGTTGATTTGCGTCGCAGCTCGCCTTTTTTTAGACAGTCGGTGGCGGTCACGTTATCGGCTGAAAATCATCGGCAGTTGTGGATACCGCCAGGATTTGCCCACGGATTTCTGGTGACCAGCGATTACGCAGAATTTCTTTACAAGACCACCGACTACTATGCGCCCGAGCATGAGCGCTCGCTACAGTGGAATGATCCCGTACTGAATATTGCCTGGCCCTTCCAGGGGGAGCCTTTGCTGTCGGCTAAAGATAAATCGGCCGTATCGCTGGCCGAGGCTGAAATCTTCGAATGAAAATACTCGTTACGGGTGGTCATGGTCAGGTTGGGCATGCGCTGACCCAGCATTTGCAGGGCCTGGGCGAAGTTCATGCGCTTAACCGGGAGCAGTTGGATTTCTCTCGTCCCGCGTCTATTCGGTCCGTGATGCAATCTCTGCGACCGGCAATGGTCATCAATGCTGCGGCATACACAGCCGTTGATCAGGCCGAATCCGAAGAAGCGCTTGCGCTGCGCATCAATGCCGAGGCCCCCGGTATTCTGGCCGAAGAGGCTGTGAACATCGGCGCATCCCTCATTCACTACTCCACCGACTATGTATTCGACGGCAGCAAGCAGGGCGCATGGACAGAAGACGATCCTGTGTCTCCCTTGTCGGCCTATGGCCGCACCAAGCTTGCGGGTGAGCGGGCCATTACCGCCACCGGTGTGCCGCATCTGATTCTGCGTACCAGTTGGGTATATGGTCTCTACGGCAAAAATTTTTTACTCACGATGTTGAGGCTGGCGCAATCTCGTGGGTCACTGTCCATTGTGGATGACCAGATCGGTGCACCGACCTGGAGTCATACAATCGCAGAAGCGACGGCTAACATCGTGCGACATTTTCCCAACTCCGAGCAAATCGACCAACTGAGCGGTGTTTATCATCTGTGCACAACGGGACACACCAGCTGGCATGGCTTTGCGCGGGCGATCTTTTCGCATCCTGCCGTGTTGCAGCGCCCGGCATTGCAGGCGATTACATCAGCGCAATATCCTACGCCTGCGCGACGTCCTGCAAACTCGGTAATGAATACTGAAAAATTCAGGCAACGCTTTGGCGAGCTACCGTCATGGCAAGATACTTTGCAGCGCTGCCTCGATGGTCTTGAGACCAATCCTGCTTCGACATAGTATCTTCCGTAAAATTTTCCTGAAAATTTCTGTAATTATGGTCACTGGCACGGTAAAATTGAATCCCGGTATCTTCAAGGCCTACGATATACGCGGTGTGCTCGGTATAACGCTGGATAAAGGCATTGCGTATCAGATAGGACAAGCATTCGGATCTGCCGCTGTCGAATGTGGCGAGCAGACCGTTGTGATCGCCCGTGATGGTCGCTTGTCCGGCCCTGAATTGTCCGGAGCGCTCGCCGAAGGTTTGCAATCTGCCGGTATTGATGTCATCGATATCGGCATGGTCGCCACGCCCATGCTGTATTTCGCGACGCATACGCTGGGTGCCAGCAGCGGCATCATGGTCACC
>SXGT01396087.1_pt1 | contig 18842 bp, 24 predicted proteins | sample 3176221 | NCBI WGS metagenome assembly SXGT01 (sample SAMN11356862, study PRJNA531348) | freshwater metagenome | isolation source: freshwater sample F1-120 | place: China: Fuxian Lake, Yuxi | collected 2017-12-25
GCGCCTGGACGATCGGCAAGGGCTGGAAGGCTCCGCAGGCGGCCGGTGTCATCCACACGGACATCGAGAAGGGCTTCATCAAAGCCGAGGTCATTGGCTTCGACGACCTCGTCGAGTGCGGCTCGGTCGCCGAGGCCCGCGCGAAAGGCAAGGCCCGCATCGAGGGCAAGGACTATGTCATGCAAGACGGCGACGTGGTCGAGTTCCGGTTCAACGTGTAGTCAGATGGAGACCGACCCGGATGACATTCCCCGGCACCTGGCTCGGCAACTCGTGCCGGTGCCGCTGCCTCGCCGGCGAGAGTTCATCGAGGCTCTCGCTGACAAGGCTCGGTTGTGGGCGGGGCGCACAGGCACGGTGACCGCCTGGCAGGCAGACGACGGGTTCGTGTGCTCTGTGCTCCCTGTTGTTGGCACGGCTGCACCCGTGTGGATTGTCGCGACCGACTGGATTGACGTCCAGGTTGGTGCAGATAACAACAGTCGTTGGGAGCTGACCTACTCGGCAGAGCACCAGGCGTCGGTCGAGGACCTCATGAGAGGGGTCATCGAGGCTGGCGCTACGGAGTACCGCGCGTTCGGCCGTTCGCGCGTGCGTGTGGTGTCCGCTCGCGGAGACCTGTGGTCACGAAAGGGTATGGAGAGCCTGTGGGGTCTGGTCCCTGCCCCTGGTTGGCGGCGATGGGGAACGCGACATGCGTTTACCCCTTACGCAGGCAACGGCGCTCTGAGACGCTGACTTTCATGTGTGTCGTGATCTAGCGGGAGGATCTTCGTTCGATGGCGCGTCGACGGCAACTGGCCGACATTGCTGACGGGATCAGCGGTCACATGGTGCGAGATACGCCATGGGATCTCCGATGGCCGATTGGCGAGGTGGGCAGCGCTTTCGATGTGAGTGGCAACCGAGAGTTCACTATCGACCTCACAAACGGCACCGTAACCCCAGCATCGAAGCACCTCGATCGGCTCACCGCGCGATTGATCAGAAGTCTCGAACGGCATCTGGTCGCCCGGCGGATAGCGGTCGAATGGGTGTCAGGCGCCTCAGTCGAGCTGTGGGTGTCCGATGGAGTCGCACCACGGACAATCGTCGTCCGATGCCGCGTCTCGATCGTTGACGATCGGGGCCACATACACACATCGACGCGGACCGGTGCTGGCCCGATTCCAGTGCGACCTTTCTGGCGGTATCTGCGAGATCTTCTCTTCCGGCGCCGAACGCGGTAGGCCCCTTTCCATCTTCCACAGTGATGGCTCTCTAGCGCGATAGCGTCTCGTAGAGAGCAACCGAAACCCGCCTGCAATGCGGCGAGTCTTGCCCGCACCGTCGTCCGTCTTGTCGGTGAGCACGCTCGAGACGGGTGTCGGCCGACGATTGAGGAGCGCCGTTGAGTCTTCGTGATCAGTTCGACGAACGGTCTCTGGGCTTGGCCAATCTGCTGTACGAGTACGACCTGCTCGGGGTCTACCAGGATGCGAGCATCGCACCGGACGACCCTGAAGAATACGACGATCTCGTCGGCACCCTGCTAGCAGGGCTCGAGTCGGGTATGACTCCAACCGAGCTCAGCGAGGTTTTCGCGCAGCAACTCCGTGACCACTACGGACTCGCACGCGCACTCGCGGAGCAGGAGTATGCGTTCTGTGAACGCGTCTACGTGTGGTGGCACCACATCGAAGAGCGCGTCTCACCCCGCGTGCGTGAACGTATCGCTCGAGAGTTTCCGACTCGCAGCGATGCGCGAACAGTTATCCGTCTCGTCGCCGAGGCTCATGAATCCGAGCGTGTTCAGGCGGCGGTGGTTTTGGCAGGGCGGGGCCTTATGCCAGGAGTCGAGGACGCCGTCGCGCTCGCTCGACTCGACTGGCGCGACTTGCTTGTGAACACGGGCCTTGCACACGACAACTGGCCCGTAGTCCTTATTGCGGAGTTCGGTACTGAGTGACTGCCCGGAGATCCCGGGCGGAAGACTCAGGACGGCTCGTGAGATTGGTGGCCAATCGCATCGAGAACCCAGTGACGACCCACTGACCATCCGACGAAGGGTGCGTGAGCAACTTGACCTTCTGGGTCTCCGGCGGATGCGGCCCGGAGCCCGGCCATCAGCGTCGCCATGACCGCGGGCCCTGTGCTCGCGAGCGACGGGTCTGCGATGACCTGTTCGGCGTCGTCTTGGGTCGAGACCGATAAGAAGAACACCGCTTGTCGCCAGGCGTAAGCTGCATCCTTCACCGTCGGAAGCGGTCGAGGCTGGCGTGACGCCAACTCGAGGAGTGACGCAGTCTTGCTGATGCATTCGCGTGCCAACTCGCTCCAGGGCTTCCGTGGCGTGACGCCGAGCGTGACGAGCGCGGCAAGGTTGTGGGTCGTGAGAATCTGCGATTGCTCGATGATCGTGCCGTTGCGGGCAACAGACCAGCCCTCCGCTTGAGAGTGCCCTGCTCTGGCCTCGCATAGATCTCCGAAGGTGACGAGGGGCTTGCTCGCGCGGAAACGAATCACCATCTTGCTCGGTTTCGGTGCCGACTTGCGCGGTCCGTCAAGCGCGCCAACTTCCTCAACGTCAATCGCAAAGTAGCGGGCGTAAAGCGTGCCACCGATCACTTTGGTTGCGTGTTGCGCGGCAATGCGGAACTTGTCTGAAAATCGACCCATGAAGATGTCTGCGGCCAACTCTTCGACGAGCGGGACGTCGTAGCCGGCTGCCGCCAAAAGGTGTTGAAGCTCTCGAACCAATGGGTTGGGAATGATTGTGGCAGGGAAGTAATCGAGTACGAGGGCACCAACGCGACGGGCTACTGCCATCGCTTCGTTAGTTGTTGCTGCGCCGTGCGGTAGAGCAGCTCGCATCCAGGGCAGCTCGCTCAGCTGTACCTGTTTCTGCAGATTCACGAGCAGGAGGCTTCGACGATTCCGGAATGCGCGATAGTTGGCGGCGACTAGTCGGGCGAGTGTTTCGTCTCGACAAGCAGAGGCCACCACGGTTGCACTGATTCGCGGAATCAGACTGCCAAGAATCTCTGACGACGAAACGACGCCATCAGACAGCAACGTTTCGATAGGCGCAGACGTGGCGCGCGAAACGACTCGCGGCACAACGGGCGGCATTGATGAACCCACTGGAACATTTGCGCGCTCGGCCTCCAGTTCCGTCACGTCGCCAATAAAGATCTCTGGATGCTCGATTCCTTGAGATTGCTCCAGAACGGCGAGGCGCTCAGCCGCGATGGCAGCGAGTCGGCTGTGGGGCGCGGCCGAGGCGATGAAACGCTGACGTTCCCGCAGAGCATGGTGTTCCTGGTCGCTCGGCGCACCTCTCTTGGCAAGACACGCCTCGGTCACCGAGCACACAAGGCCCGCGTCTCGAGGGGCGATGTGCCCTCCTTCTGCGAGGGTTCTCATCGCCCGAATCAAGATGGCCAAGTTCTCCTTGGGCTTCTTGTGCTTCGAACACAGTGTGTGGCGCTCAGCGAGCTTGTCGTATTCGGAGATGAGCTCCGCGGCCTGTGCGCGCCAACTCTCATCGAGAGCCAGGTCGATTCGCCCGTTGATGTACTTCTTCCGCCACGCCTCGAGAACACGGTCTGTGAACGGGTTCCAGACGCCCAACGCCTCCCGCTGTGCTTCGACGCGGGTATTCAGCTTTCGTGATTGCAAGACGGCGGCCGCTTCGCCCGCGGTCATTCGGTAGACAAGCTCTGGTCGTGATGAGGGCTCGTTCGTCACCTTCGGAGCGAACCGCAGCGTATGGGCAAACGGCGCGATGGCATCGACGATGTCAAGGGCGCCCGCCCTGTCTCCAGAACGAACGAGCCACGCCATCATGAGCAAAGCCGCGTCTTCGGGGATGTCGACGCGATAGCTGCCAGAGTCGAGAAGTGAATAGAGCTCGTGAAGCCCGGGCTCGCTCAGGAAGTAGCTAAAGAGACTTTGCCGGGTGGGGAATATACCCAGGCGTTGAGCCAGCGCGATCTCGTCTTCAGCAAGCGGCCCCTCACCCGACGCCGTGCCGGTTGCAAAGCCTCCTCGCATGACCTCGAGCGTGATCCACGATGGGTAACCGCGAACGGGGGTCCGCGAACCGACTGCTACCTGTCCTTTCGCCATGGCATTGATGACGCGTACCCAATGTTCCGCTCGTCGATCGGCGCGGCTTCGAGCCTCAGGATCTTCATGAGTCGAGGCGGTCAGGAAGGCTTGGCTCAATTGCCCGAACGCGTAGCCGTTCGTCATGCCGTTCCCGCCCATCTCTCGTGAGCCGGCGTGGCAGGTTCTGCCCCTGCGCCCGCCGGGTCCAAGCCCGGTGCTCTACTGCTGAGCTACACGCCGATGGTGCTCAAGAGTATCTTGAGGAAGACCCTAGAACGCGTCGGTTCTGGAGGCAGCGTTCGAACGAAGCTGTTGCGTGGACCATGGGCAGTGTTCGATCGATCAGTCTTGGATCGTCAGGAGTAATGAGAGATTGCATTGGACACTGTCGACGTTCGCCTGAACAGATCCCTTCACAGTGAGTACGCGAGTTCCGTCTCGGGAATCGACGCCGAAGGGAACGTTCTTTGGACGGCAGAGCCGCCAGGCGGCACTCGGAATGACTTCTGGGTATCCGCGAATCTTGAAGGCGCCTTCGTGGCGGGGTACTCGTGGTCGGGTTTCCGAGTGGAGATAGATGCCACTAGCGGATCGATCGTTCGTCGGGAATTCGTCAAGTGACGCGTCTCTGCACCGAGTTCCCTCTAGAGCTGTGCGAGATGCTTCAGTGTGAGGTGAGTTGACGATGAAGTCAGCACAACGGCGCGAGCAACTTCAGGAGGCGCTCGATTCAGAGGCGGTCGTTCGGACCGAGCGAACGCCGAAGTTCGCTGGCGCGATCCACGGCTTTGTCGTGCTGGTGGGATCAAAGTGGGTCCTCATGCGTCAGATCTCTGACGGCGGCTACTTCGATGGCCTCGTCGCTTTCCGGCTGAAGCAGGGAAGCCGCATCACGACGGACACGACGATCGCGCCGACTTTCGCGAAGACGCGGCCAGAGTGGCCACCCACTGCTCCCGCCGACATCGAGATCAGCTCGACGCCGCAGCTCTTGCGGAGTTTGGCGGCGCAGTACAGGTTGATAGGCGTTCAGCAGGAGAGGAAGCGCAGCGCGCTGTGGATCGGCCTGCTGGATGAGGTGTCGGAGGGACGGGCATAACTGCGCGAGGTTCGCCCTGACGGCACCTGGAAACCCGAGCCCCTTGGCTACAAATTGCGAGCAATCACGTCCGTCGAGGTGGGAACGCGCTCTCTCGACGCGCTAGGCGTGGTCAGTGCTTCCCGCGCTGAATCTCCTCGAGAGGATGGCGCCAGATGAATAGCGATGATCGCGGCAGAGAGTTGGTGCAGGCCGTAGTCGAGCGCGTCGTGGGATCGATAGCCGATGTCGACATCTGGCTCGTCGCCAAAAAGAGAGGGATAGGTGATGAGTCACATCAGGCCTAACGATGACGGCCGGAGACCTGATCAGGTGGTGTCAGTCAGCCTCACCGCCGATCAGAGACAGCTTCTCGTCTGCGGCCTCGTCGAATGGGGAGGTCCGGCATCTCCGACAGACGCCATCGCGCAGGCTATCGGCTTCAGTGATCGGAGTGACTTGCGCGACGAGGGCTATCGCATCGCCGACGACCTCAGGAGAGGCGAGATGCTGACTCGTCGCGACTGGACTCGTGCACTACTTGCGACAGAGATCGTCTTTGCCAGTGACGTGGTTGGGTCTGGGATTGACTGGATGCACACCACAGGCTTTGACGATGTGGCGACAATTCAAGCGCTGAGAGTCGTGCAGAGGCTGCTCGTTGGTGTGGTCGTTCGCGAGTCAGAGTGACCAGACGAGCGAGACGCTGTGGGTCACGTCGTGAACGTCAGATCGTCGAGCGAAGGGCAGGCGCGGGAGGCACGAGTGATCGATGGCTCGAGGAAAGCAGCTCAGCTGCAGTGCTTCTCGTACCGCAATCAAGGTCGTCGTGGAAGCTGCACGATCGGCAGTGGAACGACCCTGACGACGAGTGCGAAGATTCGTTCTGGACAGGGCACGCACGGAGCGCACGCCACACGGCCTTGCTACGTTCATGAGGTGGCGGCGGAGTTGACACGGCGAGAACTGCGAGGCAGGACGAAGCGTTTTCCCTGGCGAGCTGTCACTGGCGCTGGCAGGGCTCTCTTCTACATCGTGATGACAGGGTTAATCGTCATCGCCGTGTTCGTGTTGTTCGCCTCTCTCGCCGATGCATCGAAAGCACTGGTGTGGGGTACCTACAGCGAAACTTCGCGCGAGTACCACCTTCGAGGCGGCTGGCACAGCACCGGTGACTGGCAGAGTGACGACGGTTCAATGACTCTGACTGACGTGACCCTGTCAGGCGACGTTCGCGAGAACGGAACGGTTCGAGCTGCATATCGACCCGGCGCAACATTGGGAAGCGACGTTGTCTACACCGAGGTCTGGTCCGGCGCCGGTGTCTGGGTGAGTCTCCTCATGCTCGCCGTGTTGCTCTTTACGCTTGCTCGTCAGGCCTTCGAGTGGGGAAACGTGCCTCGTTGCAGGCGCATGACTCGAGGGCCTGTCAGTATGTCGACATGACTTCTGCTCAGCCACCTCTTCCCCGCACCAACACGCTGGCGCTGGTCGGCTTCATCGCGAGCTTCATGATTCCGATCGTCGGAATCGTGCTGGGTGCCATGGCTCAACGCCAGATCGCTGTGACTCGTGAGGGCGGCCGAGGCTTGGCCCGAGCTGCCGTCATCATCGGAGTAGTTGGCACGATCGTGCAGGTCATCTTCTTCATCGTCTGGCTCTCGCTCTTCTCGTACGGGATCAGCCAGTCGCCAATCTTCCGGTGAGACGAGCTACTCGATGACCGAGTCGACCGTGAGCGCTGACCAACCCAAGAGGCGCGGCCTGCCGTGGTGGGGCTGGACCCTCATTGCCGGTGCGGGGGTCGCGGTGTTGGTCGTCGTGGGGTTCGTCGCCCTCATCGTCCTCGGCTTCACCGCCTACGTCTCACACAGCATTGCGGAGACGAGCCCCGATCAAGCATTCATCGAGGGCCCGGAGCAGCAGCCAAACGCGCAGACTCCTCTGCTGTGCCCTGAGCAGTGTTTCGGTGTCGATGATGCGAACGGCTTGGCGCTGTCGCAAGCCGATCTTCGACCTCTATCCATCGACGAAGAGGTGCAGGGCGTGGGCGCCCTCGAGTCGTCCACGGTGGCAGAGACCGCACCTGAAGCTGGAGTGAGCTGGCTCGAGGTGGGCGGTGACGAACGGTGCTCCTTCGTGCTGTCGAATGCGCCCTATTTCGCTGTAGGCCCCGATAGCAGTTCGACCGATCCGATCGGTTGGGTTCAGACCTGGCAATCAGAAGCCGAGATGACGGACATCGCGGCTCGCGAGTTCGCAACGACGGAAGACGCGACGTCCTTCATGCGCGACCTTCACCAGCGGGTGGCCTCGTGCAAGTGGCAAGACTTGAACATGCCCAGTGCCGGGGGACTCGACACGACTCTCGTCGAGATCACGGCACAAGCCGCTATCGACGTACCCGAAGATGTGGCGGCGGTGGGTTGGGTTCGCGAGGGAACCCCTGGGCCGCGCTGGCGCTCCTACGTGTGGGACCTGCAGCGCGGCAACCTCGTGGTGCAGGTTCGCGTTCTCACCGACGGTCGCATCCTCGAACAAGACGTCGCGGAGTACGCCCAACTCGTTGCCTCTCGGCTTGGTGAGCTTCCGACGCCTGCGCCGTAGAGTCTCGCCTACTCGGCGAGGCGACTCCTGCTGGATTGTCCGCAATGCGGCCCGCGTCTGTTAGGCAGAGAGCTCTTCGCGCAACCGCGGCTCGACCCGGTTCTCCGGCGTGTGGCCCGACTTGTCGGCGTAGAACGTGCGAATGCGATCCATGTCGGCCGACACGTCGCCCGTGAGTTCGATGGTCGGGCCGAGTCCGGTCGTCATGGTCGTGCGGTCGACGTAGCCGAGCGTCACCGGCAGGCCCGCCTCGCGGGCGATGCGATAGAAGCCCGACTTCCAGTGCGTGTGGCCCTTGCGGGTGCCGTCGGGCGTGACGACGAGGCCGAACACGTCACCGGAGCGGATGCGCTCGAGCACGTCCGTGACGACGCGAGACGGAGCATCCCGATCGACAGGAATGCCACCGAGGCGCAGCATGATCGGACCTCGCCAGCCACGGAAGAGACTCTTCTTGCCGAGCCAGCGAATGTGCATGCCGAGTCGCCAGGAGATGGCGAGCATGAACACGAAATCCCAGTTCGACGTGTGCGGTGCACCGATCAGCACCGTCGGGCGGTCGGGTGCGGGCTCAGAGACGAGCTTCCAGCGGCTGAACGCCCAGAACGTGCGGGCGACGAGTCGTCGAAGGTGCATGGCATAACAGTAAGTTGTCGTAGCCCGTGCGCGCCCGTTCGGGAGTGTCGGTTATGACGACCACGCTGGTCGCGTGACGATTCGACTCGAAGGCATCACGGTCTTGGCTGACGATGTGCAAGCGCTGGCGGAGTTCTACGAACGGGCGCTCGATTTTCGCGTCGAAGTGCGCGATGAGTTGTATGTCGCCTTCACAGGGCATGGCATCCGCGTCGCGATCTACTCCCGGCCGCACATGGGTGACAGCACGGAAGGCCATGAGTCGTTCACGACGCCGCGGCGCGGCCAGTCATTCGAGTTCAACTTTCAGTGTGAATCGGTAGGCGAGGTCGATCGCCGCTACGCCGAAGCCCTCGAGAACGGTGCTGTTGCCATTGGAGCACCTGCTGCGCGCGAGTGGAAGCAGCACACCGGGTTCTTCGCCGACCCCGAGGGCAACATCCACTCGCTTTTCGCTGACCTCGACTAATGCGCGAGCTTGGTGAGGTTGTGGCCGTACTCGCTACGACGCGGCCGGTTCGACCGCGTCGCGGAGAACTTCTGCCGCGGCATCTCCCACCTCCATCGGAAAGCGCGCGAGCAGCTCGCCGCCCGGTGTCGTGACGACGAAGTCGAGCCACTCGCCAATCACGAACTCGTCGCTTGTGGCCGGAATGGTGTCATCGCGGTCACGCAAGTCGAGCACCCGAATGTCGCGGTCGCCGACGATGCCGATCGACGGCACGAAGAGCAACCTCCCGGGGGCGATCGTCGCGACGCCGGCGCTCCACTCGGTGCCGATGTTGAGTACCCGCCCACTCGTTGCGCGGATCGCGCACCGCACTTGCCCGTCCAGGAACCGCTTCTGGTCTCGGCGCCGCTCGATCTCTTCGGGAACGAGCCACCAGAAGAAACCGGCAAGGGCACTGAATACCAGCTCGAAGACGAACTGGAGGAGGATGCCCATTGCTCGAGTGTGCCATTCGAGGCATGTGCCGCGAGCGGCACATTCGCCGACAGCGATTCCGCTGCCCAGCCGAGCGCGGTCGAGCGCACGTGCTCGGCCGACACGCCCATAGACGCGCACCCCGCGCGCGAGTAACCTCACGCCCATGTTCCTTCTCGAGCTCAACTGGCTGGGCATCCTCGCCGGCTTCGTCGTCTACTTCGTGACCGGTGCCATCTGGTTCGGGCCGAAGACCTTCTACCCCGCATGGATGCGCGCGAAGGGGCACGACCCCGAGAACCCTCCCGGGCTGCACAGTGCGCCGTTGCTCTTCGGCCTCACCGCCGTCGGCGCGCTCGTGCAGGTCATCACTGTCGCGAGCGTGCTCTGGTTCGTCGCCCAGGTCGACGGCCCCGTCGGCCCGCTCGGCGGCGCACTCGCCGGCTTGCTTCTCGGCATCGGACTCGCCGCCGCCAGCTCGCTCTCGCACCGGCTCTTCGGCGGCGACGGCTTCAAAGTCTGGGCGATCGAGGTCGGGGGCGACGTCGTGGGCCTCACTCTCGCGGGCCTCGTCGTGGGGCTCATCGGCTAAAGCAACCTCTGTCGAGCCTTTAGTGTGATGCGGTGACCGATCCAACACTGAGGCTGCCCAATCAGACCTTTCGCGCAGTGCTCTCGCTCGGCGACGGCATCGGCACGCTTCCTCCGCTTCCACGTGGGCTCGGGCGCCCTGAGCTCGACGCCGACATCGACGACGAGACCGGCATCGTCAGTCTCTTCGTGCATTTCGCGTCGGGCCAGCTGCACCTCGACGTGAGCGACGACGGCGTCGAGCACCACTTCCACGCGGCGAACGGCGACGACATCGACGGCAGCCCGTTCCGGCGCGATCAGACCCCAGCGCTGCTCGAATGGGCGCAGCAGTTCGCGCGTCGAGCGCTGCCCGTCGTGCCCGACCTGCTCGCCGACGCCGAAGAGGCTGCCGAGTGGCATGCCGCCGGCCTCAAAGTTTTCGCCCGCGAGACCGGACCGGTTCCCCTCGAGATCATCGAAGTCGAACTTGAAGGCGAGCTCATGCTGTTGCCGTGGCTCGGCAGCGGCACGGTCGAGCACGAGCACATCGACGGCGATCACCACCCGATCGAACTGGTGTGGGATCCCGCCGGACTCGAGCCGAGCATCCGCATCGCGCGCGCCTGGCTCGACCCGCGCACGGACGCGCCGCGCGCCGTCGCCGAGCCCGGTGTCGACTGGAACGCCGTCGGCATGCCCGCCACCGAAGTCGTGCAGTGGCTCGAAGGCGTCTACGTCAACCACCACCTCATCGCGCATCCGGCCCACGTCATCATGCAAGCCGCACTCGAACGTCTCGCCGGCCTCGACTGAGCCCGCGCCGCTCAAGGTCACCACGCTCGATCGTGTGCACGGCGACGGACTCAGGCCGTGAAACCCGCCGTCACCGTGTGAGAAGTTGCTCGGCCGCAGCACGACCAGTGCGAACAGCGCCCTCCATGTAGCCGCACACCCACTGGTCAGAGCCCACCAGCCAGAACGGCGGCTCGTGCGTGCCGTGCAAGGGTCCGACCGTCGTGAGGTCGCCCGGCCGCCATGCGGTGATGTAGCCCTGCGTGAAGCGGTCAGCGAACCAGTCGCGCACGAACACAGCTTGGGTGTCGCGCGCCTCCGGCCCATAAGCGGCGGCGAGTTCGTCGAGCAACGCCGCCTCGCGATCGGCAGCAGGCAACGCCTGGTACGGCCCGAGACGGTCGACGGGCACGAGGGCAGAAAGGGCGCCGCGCGTTTGCACCCACGTGCCACCGAGAAGGGTGTGCTCGAAAAAACCCGTACCGTTCTGCCCGTTCGCCTCCCAGAACGAGGTGGCGTGCACGGTGACGAGCTTCGCGGCGGGCGCGTGCTGGCGCCGCTTCGCGGCACGCAGGAACGGCTCGCTCACGCCCGAGATGCGCACATCACGCAACGGCCCGGCGGGCAACGCACACACCACGTCGGTGGCTCGCAGCCGCTCGCCCGTGCGGAGGGTGACGGAGACGCCCGCCTCGGTCACGTCGATTGCGCCCACCGGGCTGCCGTAGCGAATGCGGTGCCCCAGTTGCTCGGCCATTCGAAGCGCGACCGTAGCGGAACCCTCGAGCACCTTCGCGCTCTCCCACGCGTCATAGTCATAGAACCCGGTCGCTCCCGCGGTGGCTTCCTTGCGCAGGTCGGCGAGCAGTGAGCGGCGCCAGATCGACGGGTCGGCGAGGGCGAGAGTGCGCAACTCCATGGCGCGCAGTACGGCGGGCGTCGCGCCCTCCGACCGCAGCCACGCTCCGACCGAGAGACTGTCGAGCGCAACGCCATCGGGATGCGCCCAAGGGTTCTCGGGGTCGACGCTCGCGGCGAGGGTCGCGAACTTCTGCTCGAGCTCGTCGTAGAGCGCGCGGTCGGCGGCGGGCATCCACGTCATGTCGTCGCCGAGCACCCGCCCCTCGCTGATCAGCCACGTCGATTCACCCGGAACATCGGTGAAGCTCGGCACAATCGTGAGACCGAGTTCGTCGACCAGCTGCCGATACGCAACGTGCTAGTCGCCGATGACCTCACCGCCGAGCTGAATCGGCCTCCCGTCAGGCATGAGCGTCTGCTCGACGCGCCCGCCAGCGCGGCCACGCGCCTCGAGCACGATCACGTCGGCGCCGCCGCTTGCGAGGTCGCGCGCGGCGCTGAGGCCGGCGAGGCCGGCCCCCACCACGATGACATCGGCTCTGTTCATGACTGCCTCATGGCGAGCACGCTAGTGCAGCCTCTGCCACCTTTCTTCATTCGCGCAGAAAAGACGGGCACGATAGGGGCGTGGATGATCACACCGCGCTCGCCGACGCTCGCGCCACGCTCGCCGAGGCCGCAAGGCGTCTCGCCGCTGCGGGTGCTGCCCCCGAGCAGCTCGCCGTCACGGTGCCGGCGCACCGCGCGCTCGGGTTCATCCCCCGCCGAGAGACTTACCGGCGCACCGGCGAAGGATTCCTGCTCGGTGCGCTGCTCGTGACCACGACCGCCGACGTCTATGCCCCCGGGCGCATCGTGCGCGCGAGCCGGCAGGTGCTGCCGGGCCACCAGTCAGAGAGCGCCCAAGCGCGCAAAGAGCTGCGCCAGCGGCTGCTCGATGCGCGCTTCGCCGACGGCACCACAGTCGTGATCGACTCGCGTCGGCTGCCGCTCGACGACCCTTCGGCGATGGCCGGCGAGCGCGGGCCACTTGTGCTGCGCGAGCACGGTGTGCTCGTGCGCTGGATGCCGACCGCCCCGGACGAGGCCCTGCGCCCGCTCGACGCCTACCTCGCCGAGCGCCTCGACCTTGCGCTGGGTAGCCTGAACCCTGCCCGAGCAGAGAGCGAGCATCCGTGACCGAGAGCACAGGGCTTGACCCCGACGCCTTCGCGTTCTACGCCGAACTCGAGCACAACCAGAACAAAGAGTGGTGGCTGGCGAATAAGCACCGCTACGACCAGCACGTCAAGGCGCCGGTCGAGCGCCTCGTCGACGCCCTCGGCGGAGAGTTCGGGCCGCTCAAGATCTTCCGGCCGTACAAAGACGTGCGGTTCAGCGCCGACAAGCGCCCCTACAAAGATCACCTCGGGCTGGTGAGCGCCGACATGACCGGCGGTGCGTACTACCTGCAGGTTTCGCAGCACGGGCTGGTGCTCGCGGGCGGCTTCTATCAACCAGCACGCGAACAGCTCGCCCGCTTCCGCGAGATCGTCGACGACAACCGACTCGTCGGCGACCTCGAGGCGACGCTCGAGGAGGTCGCCGAGGGAGGGTTCAGGCTCATGACCGACGACGCTCTCGCCACGGCGCCGCGCGGGTACAGCGCCGATCATCCGAAGATCGAGCTACTGCGCCTCAAGCGCATGGCGATCAGCGCGACGTTCGCGCCCGCCCCGTGGATGCACGGTGACGAACTCGTCGACCGCGTGCGCGCCGGCTGGCGCACCGTGGGTCTTTGGAACGAGTGGCTCATCGACAACCTGCCCGCGGCAGTCGAGGCAGCCCGATGACCGAACTGCGCCCCCTGCCGACCGCCGACCCCGTTGTGAAGACCGTGCGCACTGTGGTCTCGGCCATCACCCGTACGAGCGCGTGGCGGTGGGCAGCCCACCGCGTCATGCCGCCGATCGAGAGTGCTCTCGCGAGCATCACCGGCGGTCGCGTGCAGTTCAGCAGCCTCTTCGTGCCCTCGCTCATTCTTACGACGACCGGAGCGAAGAGCGGACTGCCGCGCGACACCGTGCTCATGTACACGGCCGACGGCTACGGACGCGCGATCGTCGCAGGCACCAACTGGGCAGCGTCGAGTCATCCTGCCTGGACCTACAACTTGCTCGCCCAGCCCGAGGCCGAGATCACGGTGCGCGGGCGGCGATACGCGGTGCGGGCATCCGTCATCGACGGGGATGCTCGCGACCGCGTCTGGCGTCACCTCGAGTCGCAGTGGCCCGAGTACCGAGCCTACGAGCGAGACTCGGGGCGCACGGTCAGGCTGTTCCGCCTGCACCTGCTTCGCGAGCTCGCCACCGGCTGACGCCGCCTCGCAGTGCGTCGTGCACGAGCGGCTGCCCCAGCAGGATGCCCGCCACGACAATTCCCATGCCCGCGAGCTGCACGGCGCTGAACGCCTCGCCCACCACGATGACGCCGAGCGCAACACCCGCGACCGGGTTGAGCAGGCCGATGAGTCCGACAGCGCCGGCCGGCAAGTGCTGAAGGGCGGCGAACCAGGTGGCGAAGGCGAGCGCGGTGGCGACGAGCGAGAGATAGGCGAAGCCGAGCACCTCGATGCCGGTGAGCGCGGGCGGGGGCCCTTCTGCGAGCAACGCCACGACGACGAGTGCCAGGCCGCCGCCGGTCAACTGCCATGCGGTGAGGGCGAGCACGGGAGTGCCATCGTTCCAGCGCCGCGCGAGCACGAAACCCACCGACGACATGAGCATGGCGGCGAGTGACGCGGCGACACCCCAAAGGTCGATGGTGCCGGTGGCTCCCGCGAGCAGCACGACGACTCCAGCGAAGCCGACGACAGCGCCCGCGAGCGACAGCAGGGCCGGCCGCTCGGCCGCGAGCGGCCAGGCGAGCAGCAGAATCACCGCGGGCGAGGTGGCCATGAGCATCGCGGCGACACCGGAAGGCAACAGTTGCGCCGCAAGGTAGACGAGCACGAAGAACGCGCCGACGTTGAGCACGCCGAGCACGGCCGATCGCCACCACCACACTCCGCGCGGGCGTCGGCGCGCGAGCAGCAACAGCACGAGCCCGGCGGGCAGCGCTCGCAGGGCCGCGCCCCACAGTGGTGCGTCGGCGGGAAGCAGCTGCGACGTCACGACGTAGGTCGAGCCCCATGCGACGGGCGCGATGGCGGCCACGAGCATCCACCGCCACGACGAGTTCATGATCGGCTCAATCGTGCCGCACCGCGCGGTGTTCCCGAGCGACAGAAACGCGCTACCCGAGCAGATCCTTCATCTGCGAATAGATGAGCTTCGCCGCGCGCTTCGGGTTGAGGCGCGACAGGCGCGACAGGAAGGTCGCATCTGAACCGATGAAGATCTCGTAGCTGCCTTTTTCGATCGCCTCGATGATCTGGCGGCCCGCCTCGGCGGGAGCCGTCGTCTTGCGCGGCTTGCCGTCGCTCGCCGTGGCGGCCATCGCCTCCATCTCGGCGGCCGTCATGATTCCCGAGTTCTGGGCGATGTTCGTGCCGATCGCGCCCGGGAAAACGCCCGTAACCTGCACGCCCGTGTTCATGAGTTCCGAATGCAGACTGCGCGACAACTGGGCGACCGCCGCCTTGGTGGCGCCGTACACCGACTGACCCGGCACGGGAGCGTAGGCACCCATGCTTGCGACGTTGACGAGCGCCGCCTCCGGTCGCTGCACGAGCTCGGGCAAGAAGACCTTGGTGGTGTTGAGCACGCCGTAGAGGTTGACGTCGATCACGCGCTCGATCTGGTCCCAGTCGAGCTGCAGCACCGGCACGAACTTCTGAATGATCCCGGCGATGTTGAGCAGCCCATCGATCTGGCCATGCTTCGCGATGATCGCGGCAGGCAGCGTGCTCACGGCCTTGCGGTCGGTGATGTTCACGACGTGCGTCGAGATGCGCTCGGCGCCATCGCCCGCGAGCCGCAGCGTCTCAGCGAGCCCTTCTTCGCTGAGGTCGAGCGCGGCGACACGCGCTCCTTTCGCAACGAGCCCGAGCACGACCTCGCGCCCGATGCCATTGCCGCCGCCCGTGACGGCGAACACTTTGCCGCTGATCTGCATGATGCTCCTTCTGCGATGGATGCGCGGCCTCGCGCACCCGTCACCCTAGGCCGCGCATCCCGCCCGCGACAGAGTCGAACGTCCCTCGGCCTGCCGGAGGCAACGAGCACTTCGGTTCGCGGGCATCGCTCAGCCGGTGCTGTCAGCCTGAGCGCATGACGGTGCTGCCGATGTTCCCGCTCGGGTCGGTGCTCTTTCCGGCCATGCCCACGGCCCTACGCATCTTCGAAGAGCGCTACATCGTCATGCTCTCGAGCGTGCTCGGTGAGGAAGAACCGCGCTTCGGCGTCGTGCTCATCGAACGCGGCTCTGAAGTCGGCGGGGGTGAACAGCGATTCGACATCGGCACGGTCGCTCGCATCACGCGCCTCGACCCCGGCGAGGGAGCAGTGGGCGTCATCGCGGTCGGTGCCGAGCGCATCGAAGTCACGCGTTGGCTCGACGACGATCCGCACCCCACGGCAGAGGTGCGCACGCTGCCCCCGCTCGAGTGGAGCGACGACCTGCAGCCTCTGCGTGAGCGCGCCGAACGGCTCGTGCGGCGCACCCTCGCTCAGGCGAGCGAGTTCTCGCCGCAGCAGTGGCCCGCCGACATCGTGCTCGACGACGACCCGGTCGCTGCGTGCTGGCAGCTCGCCGGAATCGCGCCCGTGGGAGCCCTCGACCAGGTTCGACTGCTGCGGGCGGAAAGCCTGCGCGAACTGCTCGACGTGCTCATCGAGACCGTCGAGCTCGCGGCAGAACTGCTGACGATGACCTGGCCCGATGAGATCGACGATCTCGACGCCTTCCGCGAGCCAGACAAGCCCGAGTAGCCTCGCACCATGATCGAGATCGACGCCTTCCCGGTGCCCGTCGATGCCGCCACCGCGGCCTGGGCCGTGCCGGTCTTCGCACTCATGGCCCTCACGGGGGTGGTCGTGCTCATCTGGCAGACAGTGCGCTACTTTCGCGACAACCGCGACGACGACCGCCCTTAAGCCCTCGCCGCGCTAGAGTGGCGGAACAATCGAATACTCGGCCGTCACCGCGTTGCGGGAGAGCCTCCGAACTCATGGGAGGCACCGAAGGAGCAAGCCTCCCCGCCAATCTCTCAGGTCCGTGTACCGCAACGTCGAGGCCACTCTGAAAAGCAGAGCCGCATCCAGCCGCTCTCGCCCACGGTGAAAGCCCCGCTCCTCCTGCCGCGCGCAGCCGGGCGGCGCGAAGCTCTCAGGCACCATGACAGAGGGGGAGTTCCACCGACCATTCAGCGTCAGGAGAACTCCGTGCCCGATACTCCCTCTCCGCAGCACGATCTGTCGCAGCGCCACTCGCCGCTGCATGCTGTGCACGAATCTCTTGGCGCCGCCTTCACCGACTTCGCCGGTTGGCTCATGCCCGTGCGGTATTCGAGCGATCTCGCCGAGCACCACGCCGTGCGCACCGCCGCCGGTCTCTTCGACATCAGTCACATGGCCGAGATCGCGGTCGACGGCGCGGATGCTGCGCCCTTCCTCGACTACGCCCTCGCCGGGCGGCTCTCCGCCCTTGCGCCGGGCAAGGCAAAGTATTCGCTCGTGCTCAACGAGAGCGGCGGCATCGTCGATGACCTCATCGTCTACCGCATGGCCGAAACCTCGTATCTCGTGGTGGCGAACGCCTCGAACCGCTTCGCGGTCGTCGAGGCCCTCGCCGAGCGCGCGCGCGCATTCGACGTCGCCCTCGACGACCGCACCGAACAGCTCGCCCTCATCGCCGTGCAGGGTCCCGCCTCTGCGGCGGTGCTCGCGGCGACTGCGGGGCTGCACATTCCACAGCTCGATGAGCTGAAGTATTACGCCTGGAGCCCGGGCACCTTCGATGGTGCGGGCAATGACACTGCTGAGCTCATCGTGGCCCGCACGGGATACACGGGCGAAGACGGCGTCGAGCTCTACGTGCCGAACGAGCAGGCTGCCGCGCTGTGGGCTGCCCTCACCGCCGCGGGGGAGCCGCTCGGGCTCGTGCCGTGCGGGCTCGCCGCGCGAGACACCTTGCGACTCGAGGCGGGGATGCCGCTCTACGGCCACGAGCTGGGGTTGAGCATCCAGCCGGTGCAAGCGGGCCTCGGTCGCGTGGTCGTGACCGACAAGACCGACTTCGTGGGCAAGCCCGCCATTCTTGACGGCCCCGCCGAGGGGGCGCCGGTGCTCGTGGGTCTCGTCGCCGAGGGGCGCAGGGCGGCGCGCGCCGAGTATGCCGTGTTCGACGGCGAACGGCTCGTCGGCGAAGTGACCTCGGGCGCACTCTCGCCCACGCTGGGTCACCCTATCGCGATGGCCTTCGTCGACCCCGCGGTCTCGGCAACGGGCACCGCTCTCGAACTCGATGTGCGGGGCACGCGCATCGCCGCGACCGTCGTCGACCTTCCGTTCTACCGCCGTTCCGCCACCACCCCCGCCTGAGAGGACCCGTCATGAGCAGCATCCCCGCCGACCTGCAGTACACCGCCGAGCACGAGTGGGTGCGCCTCGAGGGCGACATCGCCACCGTGGGCATCACCCAGTACGCTGCCGACGCGCTCGGTGACGTCGTGTACGTCGACCTGCCCAAGCCGGGCGCGGCGCTCGCCGCGGGCTCGATCGTCGGAGAAGTCGAGTCGACGAAGTCGGTCGGCGAGCTCTACGCACCGCTCGACGGTGAAGTGGTCGAGGCGAACAGCGGAGTCGTCGACGCACCCGAGACCATCAACAGCGACCCCTACGGCGAGGGCTGGCTCGTCAAGGTGCGCGTATCGAGCACCCCGGCCCTCTTGAGCGCTGACGAGTACCGCGCGCTCATCGGCGAATAGTTCGCTGACCCTCTCGACCACCATTGCCGTCATCACCCTGCTGAGGAGACACCCGCTGTGAGCATCCCCTTCGTCGACCGCCACATCGGCATCGACGCCGACGCCCGTCAGCTCATGCTCGACGCGCTCGGCTATGCCTCGCTCGCCGAGCTCATGGACGCCGCTGTGCCGACGGCCATTCGCCAGTCGGCGGTGCTGCGCAGTCTGCCCGCACCCGCGAGCGAGACCGAAGTGCTCGCTGAGCTGCGCGCTCTCGCGACGCACAATCGCGTGCGCCGCAGCATGATCGGCCAGGGGTACTACGGCACGGTGACGCCCTCGGTCATTCAGCGCAACGTGCTCGAGAACCCCAGTTGGTACACGGCCTACAC
>SXGT01002440.1_pt1 | contig 18839 bp, 13 predicted proteins | sample 3176221 | NCBI WGS metagenome assembly SXGT01 (sample SAMN11356862, study PRJNA531348) | freshwater metagenome | isolation source: freshwater sample F1-120 | place: China: Fuxian Lake, Yuxi | collected 2017-12-25
AGCCACCGTTGTAGCCCGCATCGATGAGGGCCCAGGCCTTGCGCTCCTCTTCGGACTTGCTGGTGATGAACTCTTCGATGTCGGGATGATCGGCGTTCAGGATGACCATTTTTGCGGCGCGGCGGGTCTTGCCGCCGCTCTTGATCACTCCGGCCGAGGCATCGGCGGCGCGCATGAAGGAGACCGGCCCCGAAGCCGTGCCCCCGCCCGCCAGCAGTTCGCGCGAGGAGCGGATCCGCGAGAGGTTCACGCCCGAGCCCGAGCCGCCCTTGAAGATGACTCCCTCCCGGCGGTACCAGTCGAGGATCGAGTCCATGGTGTCCTGAACCGACAGGATGAAGCAGGCCGAACACTGCGGGTGCGCCTCGACGCCCACGTTGAACCAAACCGGCGAGTTGAAGGACGCCTTCTGCTCGATGAGGAGATGGGTGAGCTCATCGGCAAACAGGTCGGCATCCGCCTCGCTGGTGAAGGTGCCCTGCTCGAGACCCCAAGTGCGGATCGAGGTGACCACCCGGCCGATCAACTGCCGGACACTGGTCTCGCGCTCGGGGGTGCCGAGCGTCCCGCGGAAATACTTGGAGGCCACGACATTGGTGGCGAGCTGCGACCAGGCGGCCGGGACCTCGATATCGCGTTGCTCGAAGACGACCTCGCCGCCCTCGCCCGAGATCATCGCCGTCCGCTTCTCCCAGCGGATGCTCTCGACCGGGTCGATCCGGCCACCGTCGGCCGCCAGCGTGAAGTACCGCGCCAAGCGGATGCCCACGGGGGCCGAGTGCTCACTGCGCGTCTCCAGCGGTTCTTTCTCCAACGTCTGTTCTTCCACGATCTGGCCCCCCTGCCGCGTCGCCGGGGGCCCGGGACCCGTATGTCCCGCCCGCCCCCGATATTGTGTGGGCCCCGCCAATGCCACACAAGATCTAGTGCTGTCAACGGCCACGCCCCCGGATTCCGCATCGGCGCGCAAAAGACTCGTCGACGCCCTCCACCCGGATGTCCCGGGCCAGAAGTCCCGCCCCCCAAGGCAGCCACGCCATACTCCCGCGGCGGCGCTTCGGCGGGGCGCGAGCACCGGGCGGGACGTCGCGCTGCTCGTCGAGCGCGCCCTCGTGCACGGGGTGGGGCCGCGGCCGGGCGCGAACACCTGGCCAGCGGTCGCGCTGCTCGTCGAGCGCGGGGCGGCGCCTCGGCCGGGCGCGAACACCGCCGCGGGCCGGGTCTGATGCGCCGGGTCGCCGATCTCGTCGGTAAGGTCCTCCGTCAAGCAGGACTCGAGCCGGCCAACGACAACTGGCGCGTCGCCGAGGCCTGGGTGCGCACGGTCGGCGACCGCGTCGCGCGTCACGCCGAGCCGTTGCGGCTCGAGGGGAACGAACTCGTGGTCGCGGTGGACGACGCGGTCTGGCGTCAAGAGCTGGCATTGCTGGCCCCCGAGATCGTGGCCCGCCTCAACGCCGAGATCGGCCACGCGCTCGTGCGCCGCCTGCGGCTGGTCAGCGGCAGCCCCGCCCCGGCATCGCCGCCCGTGCCCACCGGGCCGCGCTGGCGCTCGTTTGCCAATATTGATGGTGATGTCGGCGACGTCGCCTCGGGCGATTCCGCTACGCCCGGCGCCGGGCCGGGAGAAAGCACGGCGCCTCCCGCCGTCGCATCCGAGGGCGTCCAGGCCACGCTCGCTCGGCTGCGGACATCGATGCAGGCCCGGATCCGCCGTGACACGGCCCGGGTCCGCTCCACTGGAAGGACGAAGCCTTGAGCAATCTCCTCGATCATCGCCGCCGCCGCCGGCCTGGCCCGCCGCTGGCTGCGTTGCTGCTGGTTCTGCTGGTCGCGCTGGCGGCCTTCCTGCTCTGGGCGGGTTTCCGGCCGGCAGCGGTCGAGCTCGTCAAGGTACCGGCCGAGGCCGGGCCTGCGCGTCCCCTCGAAATCCTGCTGCGCGCGGGGGGTGGTGCGGGCCTCGCGGGCTTCACCGTGAACGTCACCGACGCCGCGGGGCGGACGGTCGAGCTCGCGCGCACGGAGCTGCCCGGTTCTCTCCTCGGCGGCGGAGGCCTGCGCGAACACCGCGCCACGATCGCCCTCGACCCGACCGCCCTCGCACTGGCCGAGGGCCCGGCGCGAATTCTGGTCGAGGCCCGTGATCGGTCCCCGCTGGCAGCCCTGCTCGACCTCGGTGGCCAAGCCGAGGCCAAAGTCGCCATCGACCGCACGCCACCGGCCATCGAGATCGTGCCCGGCCTGGTCTACGGCCGGCGCGGCGGCAGCGTGCTGGTCGTGGCTCTCGTCGACGGGGACGCCGCGCGCACGACGTTGGGGGTCGGCGACACCGCAGCCCAGGCGACGCTCGTCGCCACACAGGCCGGGGGCCGGCACGTCGTCGCGAGCCTCCTTCCTGTCGGCCGCGCCACCGACCCCGAAGCCTCGGCCGTGGCCCAGACCTGGGACGCGGCCGGCAATCGCGCCGAGGCCCGCCAGACTTTCGAGGTCAAGGCGGCAAACTTCCCGGCCGAGGATCTCACGATCGACCAGGCGTTCATCGAGCGCAAGATCAAGCCACTGCTGGTCGCCGAGAAAATCGCCGTGCCGGCCGATCCGGTCGCGGCTTACCTACTCGTCAATCGCGATCTCCGGCAGACCAGCGAGGCCCGGCTGCGCGAGATCGCCGCGCGAAGCGAAGCGGACGGCCCCGCCCGCCTCGGGATCGACAGCGCCCTGCGCCAGCCGCCCGACACCGAGGTCGGCTCGCGTTTTGCGGAAGAGCGCACGTATTTCTGGTCAGGACGAGAGATCGACCGCCAAACCCACCTGGGCTACGACCTCGCGTCGACCCGCCAGGCCCCGGTGCCGGCCGCGCAAGCGGGACGTGTTGCGTTTGCGGGCCCACTCGGGATCTACGGCACCACGGTGATCCTCGACCACGGTCTCGGGCTGGGCTCGCTCTACGCCCACCTCTCGCACGCGAGCGTCACGGCGGGTCAGCAGGTCGGGGCCGCAACGATCCTCGGCGCCACCGGCGAATCCGGTCTCGCCGGCGGTGATCATCTCCACTTCAGCACGATCCTGCACGGCCACCACGTCGACGCGCTGGAGTGGTGGGACCCGCACTGGGTGCGTCTGCACGTGCTGGAGCGGCTCGCGGCGGTGGCGCCGGTGCCGGGAGCGGTCGTGGAGCCCGCGGCCGGCCGAGACCCCGGCAGCGCCGGCGAAGCACCGGCCGTGGCACCGTCGGCACAGGCCCCTGCGGGCGATCGAGACGACGTCGGCGGCACGGCGGCCGGACGGACCGTGGAGCCTTCGGCGCAGGCCACCGCGGGCGATCGAGACGACGTCGGCGGCACGGCGGCTGCCGGACGAATCGTGGATCCTTCGGCGCAGGCCACCGCGGGCGATCGAGACGACGTCGGTCGCACGGCGGCTGCCGGACGAATCGTGGATCCTTCGGCGCAGGCCACCGCCACCGGGACCGCCCGCGCTGGGAGAGTCGAGCGATGAGTACAGGGGGAGCGGAGAGCGCGGCGATGAGCACGCTGCAAGCGCTTGGACTCGACCCCGGGGATCCCAGTGCGTGCCTGCGTGCACTGGCGCCGGATTGGGGCGCCCGCCCCGAAGCCGCAGAGGCCGCACTGGTGGCGGCCGGCGTGCACGGGGACGCGACCACCGCCGCCCTCCTCGGCGAACTGGCCACTCGCGCCGTGCCCCGAGCGCTGCGGCGCGCGCTTCGTCAAGCACTGCACCGCCTGGCCCGGCGCGGCTTCGTCCCGCCGGCGGACGAGAAGCCGGCGCCGGCCCTCGCCACTCCCCTTGCCGAGGTCGAGGCCTGGATCACGCCGATCGACCCAAGCGGCCACCAGCTCCTCTGGCTCGCCCGGCGCATCTCCGGCGGCAATCTCACGCTCTCGGCGGTCGTCCACGAGGACGGTCCGCTGCGCGAGCTCGGCGGTGGCGAGGGCTCGCGACGGGAGCTGCGTGAGGCGCAAGCCGCGCTGGCACGCGACACCCCATTTCGACTGGTGATGGCACCGGCCATGTGGGTGCTGTGGCGGATCGGTACCGCACTCGACGCCACCCCCGATCGCTCGCGCTGGCCACAGGCGCGGACGACCCTGCTGCGCTTCGGCACCCTCCCGAGCTCCCCTCCGCCCCACCCGATCCACACCCGGATCGACGCGAGCGCACTCGCCGGCGACCCGGAAGCTCTCGCCCGCTCGGCGACGGTCCTCGACGCACCCGAGGCCCGGGCCTGGTTGCTGCCCCCGACCTGGCTGGAATCAACGCTCGATGCGGTTGGACGGGCCCGGCAATCTCTTCTGGTCGTCTCGCCTGCCCAGCAGAACGAGCGCGTCGGTGCGGCGCTGGAGAGTGGCGTCGCAACGATCCTCGACCCGCCCGAACGCCGGGACCGGCTGGCGAAGCGCCTCGAAGACACGGCGTGGCTCATGGCCAGCCGCGACGCGCTCGACCTGGCTCAGGCGGCGGTCGCGGCGGCGGGCGCCGCCCGCGCCGGCCGTCCGATCGCCGACATCCCCGCCCTGGCCGAACTCACCCGGCAGAGCCTCCTGCTCGCGCTGCGTGGCCGAGTGCAAGACGAGACCGAGGCCAGCGCCAGCTCTCTGGTTTTGACACCGGCCCAGGCAGCCGCCGAGGCCGCGCGCCACCGCCACCGCCCCTGACGGGAAAGGGCGCGGGTGCGCAAGGGTTCGGCCGAGGAGCCGCGCCGGCGCCCGCGTTGCCGCCAGCGGCTTCCGTTCGTTCGGCGCTCACGGCGGCAGGCACGCGCCGAGGAGATCCGCCGTGCCCGGCACCGTCCCGGTCGCGGGCGCGCCGTCGCGGATCCAGAGCCGCAGCGCAGCGAGATAGTTGGCAGTGATCGCCGGCAGACCGCCCGGCGGCATCGACGAACCCGCGGAGACCGCGCCGCCCAGCGTCGCGCCGGCGAGCTTCTCGTAGAGGAACGAGAGTGCTTCGTCGCCGGGCTCGACCCGGTCCAGTGCACTGAAGCTGGCATCGATATTGACCAGATTCGCCCATGAGTTGCCGGCAGTCAGGTTGAGATTGGCCGCCGGTGACGACGAATCGTGGCAGAAGCTGCTGGTGCAATCACCGTGCTCGAAGATCTTCTCCTGAATGGCCGCGAAGGTGCCTGCGTGGGTCGGCGCACCTTGACACGGGTTGAGGACGCAGTGGTTGAGGCAGACATCGCCCTGGTCGAGGTTACCGTCGTCGCAGCCTTCGCCGGCCTCGAGCACGCCGTTGCCACACACCGCGGCCTCGCAGCCACTGCTCGGCGCAGGCGCGTTCTTGGCCTGGAAGATGCCGCCGTCGCCGTTCTTGTTGATGTCGCCGCCGAACTCGAGGCAGGTCGTCTCCCCGGCAACGCGGAAGTCGATCCGGACCGACTGGACCGGGGTTGGTAGCTCGAATTCAAGGCCGGCGCCCCGACCCTGGACCTTGAGCATGCCGGCCTTCCACAGCACCTGCGTGATACCGCCCGCGATTCCGGTCTTGTCCTTGTACTTCCAGCCCCCGGCGCCGGCGGGACTGCCGAGTCCGACCCAGAACGCGGGGACGAGCCTGATCAGGCCGTTGCGGTCCTCGCCCTCGCCCCACCGGATGGACAGAGTCGCCCCATCCACCGGATCGTGCGCCGGGAAGATCGCGGCCTGCCCCGAGGCCTTGAAGTCGAGCTTGTGTTTCGCCGGCTCCTTGCGGGTATCGATCAGGAGGCCATCGCCCGCTACCGCGTGGCTCTCGTCGTGTGCTCCGGCCGGGGCCGCCATGAGCAGGACCGCAGCCACGAGACCTGCTCCCGGAATCCATTTGACGTGCATCCTGGCCTCCCTTGCGGGTCCCGCGCGTGCGAGCCCGGTCCGTTCTTTCGCATCGACGCGCCCTCGGCAATGTGGAAAGTGTGTCCCGGCCTCGTGCCCCCGGCAGCCGATCCGCCGGACGCCATCCTGCCTCGGGCGACCAGGATTCTCTCCCCAACCCGCCTCCTAGTTCCCCTGTGCGTTCAATCCGAGTGAACAGTGTTCATTCTGGTTGAACGCGGCCGTCGAAGCGCCGGAGGTCGGCAGCTCCGCCTCCGGCGGCGGGTGCGCTGCTGTGCCTGGCGCACGCTCTCGGGCCGGAAGCGCGTGAGCGCGCGGGGGATCCGCAGGACGCCTGGGACCGTCTGTGGATCGCGTCTCCTCGTTGCCCCTGTCAAGCGGGTCGGCCCCGCCCGGCCCGATCCACACGCGTTGTCCCCCCATGTGAATCATCTCGGTCAGCGTGCTGGCGGCGCTCGACGACCGGCGAGCGAGACGCACCCGCCCTCGCCAGCGGCAGTTGATTCTCGACGCCGGGGCGCTCGCAAGGATTCGGCGGAGAGGCCGGCCCCGTCCACACGCCCCGCGAGCGAGCTCCCCCCGCCGGGATCGCTCGCGCCGCCCAGTGGCGCACCGGCCGACCCGGCTGCCCCTCTGGCGCTCCCGGAATACGGACACCGATCGCGCGCCGCGCCGCGACTCGGGCGGATCTGTTCGGCAAATGCTCTCTTGCCGTGTAGTAGCCCTACGGAATCATGTGCTCTCGCCGGGGAGAAATGCCGGCGGTCAGCACGGGGGCGATGCAGGCCCTGGCCCGACATCCGAACGAAGGTAGCGGAGGCAGTCGACTCATGGATCAAGCCACCCACAACAAGATCGCCTCCTTCATCTGGGGCTGACCTGCCTGGGTTCTTCGGACCCGTTGATTAGTGAGGGCTTGCCTCTCCGGGGCTGTTCTTGCTCTTGATCTCTATCGGAGCCTGAGACTCCAAGCTCGAGGGCGGGCGCACCTCGGTGTCCTTAGGGTTCCGGCCGCTGCCTTCTCCCGGCGGTCCGCAGCGCCGTGACGCAGCCCGGTGCCCGGTGCCGCCGCGCGGCGTGGTACCGATCCCGCCACATCGCGATCTCGCCGAAGACGGTGGCGCGATCCTCGAAGCGGTGCTGCCACACGCCCTCCGACGTCCGCTCCGACGGCTCGCCCGGATGTTCATGGCGACTCCGAACCGCTCGGCGCGAGAGGATTCGCGCGGCTGCGCAGCGACACGTCAAGTTTCCCCGAGCAAGAGGATGACCGACCGCGCGACGGCGCGATGCCGGCGGCCTGAGAGCAGTTGTCAGCCAGACCTTGTTGAGATAGTCGGCACCGCCAGCGGCAGTCGCGGCTTGCCGCGGAATCGCCGCAACCACAGCGGTCATCAGCCACGCTCAAGGATAGTCATGTCGAATTTTATACGCTGGGTCGGATACGCTTCGTTGTGCACGCTCTTGCTGGCCTGCCCCAGCCAGGACGGCGGCAACGTCATCCAGGTTGCCGTTTCGCCCGCCTCGCCGCCGATGCTCTTCGAGGAGAACGGCAAGCTGCAGGGTGCGGACCTCGAGATCTTCGAGGGCTACTGCAAGGCGCGCGGCTGCAAGCTGAACATCACCGCCTACGACTGGCAGGGCATGTTGGGTGCGGTGTCCAGCGGCCAGGCCGATGTGGCTTTCTCGGGCATCTCCATCACCCCCAAACGCCAGGAAGCGATGGACTTCTCCCAGCCCTATTACGACAACGCCTGGCATCTGGTGACGCTCTCGGGCCGCCACCTCACGTTCACCGACCTCGTCGCGCTGAAGGCCTACTCGCTCGGCTATCCGCGCGGCATGGCGTACAACGACCTGATCAAGAACGACCTCGAACCCAAGGGCTACTACAGCCTCAGCGATGTCAAGCTCTACCCCTCCTACAACGAAGTCGTCGCGGATCTGCAGGGGGGCAACCTGGATGTGGCGTTCATCGAGGAGCCGGTGCTTGCAAATTTTCAGAACAAGCTGCATCTGCCGCTGGCGAGCAGCTATGTGTTCCGCGGCCTTGACAAACTCGGATTCGCATTTCGCAAGGGCTCGCCGTTGCGCGCCGACTTCGACCGCTATCTCGCCGAGTTGGGGCCCGACAAGGTGGCTGCCATCCTGGACAAGTGGATGAAGTAGGCCCGGTGCATCGAGCGGCATGAGCTTTCTCGAAATCCTTGCCGCCCTCGGACGCGGCGTGGGCAACACGGCGCTGGTCACCCTCGCCTGCGCCACCACCGGCATGGCTGTGGGCCTGGCGATCGCCAGCCTGCGCCGCACGGGCCCGCGCGCCCTCACGCCCTTGCTCGATGCGTATGTCTACGTGTTTCGCGGCGTGCCGCTGCTGGTGCTGCTCTTTCTGGTGTATTTCGGCCTGCCCAGCCTCGGCCTCAAGGTGCCGCCGCTGTTGGCGATGGTGCTGAGCCTGGGACTGATCGCTGGTGCGTATCTCGCCGAGGTCTTCCGCGGCGCACTCGATCTGGTCGATCCCTCCGAGATTCTCGCAGCCAAAGCGATGGGCATGCGCCCGATTCAGATTTTTACCCTGCTCGAACTCCCGCAGATGCTGCGCTTCGCCCTGCCCGGCATCATCAACGAGTTCACGACGATCCTGAAGTACTCGCCGTTTGCCTACACGGTCGGCATTCCCGAGATCACCAAGGAAGCGATGACCCTGGCCGCGACCACCCTGCGTGGGCTCGAGATCTATCTCGCGGTCGGCGTGCTGTATTTCGCCCTCTACCGGCTGTTTCTGCTGGGTCTGCATCGGGTGGAGCGGCACTTCCGCATCCCCGGCATCGTGCCACCGTGAGAAGCCGATCCGATCGCAAGGAGGTCAGCGCATGGCATTGATCGAGATCCGCGATCTCGTCAAGGAATACGACGGACGCCAGGTGCTGGCAGGGGTCAATCTCGACCTGTGCGAGGGCGATCTCAAGGTCGTGATGGGACCGTCCGGCTGCGGCAAGACGACGCTCTTGCGCTGCCTCAACCGGCTGGTGGACCCGACATCGGGCTCGATCCGGGTGCGCGGCGAGGAGGTGACCCGCCCCGGTGTCGACGTACGCGCGCTGCGCCAGAGCATCGGCTTCGTGTTTCAGCAGTTCGCGCTCTACCGCCACCTGACGGTGCTCGACAATGTGACGCTGGGCCTGCGCAAGCTGCGCGGCATGGGGCCCGCGCAAGCGCACGAGAAGGCGGCGTACGAGCTGTCCCGTCTGGACATGGCCGCGCATCATGACAAGTACCCAGCACAGATTTCAGGTGGGCAGAAGCAGCGCGTGGCGAGCGCGCGCGCGCTGGCGATGGACCCTACCGTGATCGTCTTCGACGAACCGACGTCCGCGCTGGACCCGATCATGTCGCGCGAGGTCGCGTCGATGATCGAGCGGCTCAATGCTGACCGGGTCACCATGCTCTGCGTGACGCACGACCTGCAATTGGCCCGCCACCTGCCCGACCGGATCGTCTACCTCGAGCAGGGCCGCGTGCGCGCCGAGGGCAGCTTTGCCGACCTGGCCCAGGATTGCCCGGACGCGCAGGTACGCACCTTCTTCCAGCACGCGGGGGCCACGGCGTGAGCAATTGGGGTAGCTTCCAACGCGATCTGCTGGAGCAGATGCCGCTCATCCTCGACGGCTTGGTGCGCACCCTGCAACTGACCGCCGTCATCAGCGTCACCGGCCTTCTGATGGGTGTGCTCGTGTTCTACCTGACGCTCAGCCCGCAAGCGGCTGTCAAGCGCCTGACGCAGGCGTACATCTCGTTCTTCGTCGGCATGCCGCTGATCGTGCTGCTCTTCCTGATGTATTACGGCCTGCCGCAATGGGGGCTGCGTCCATCGCCGTTCGTGGTGGCCGCCGTCGGCTTCACCCTGAACGTCGGCGCGTACAATGCGGCCTACCTCACGACCGCCTACAACGGACTCGACCACAGCGAGTTGGAAGCGGCGCGGGCGCAGGGCTTCAGCCCGCACCAGGTCTTCCGCTTCATCACCCTGCCACAGGTGCTGCGGCTCTCGGTGCCCGCACTCACCAACCAGGTCATCGGGAATCTCAAGGACAGCTCGGTCGCCTTCTTGATCCAGTACACCGAACTCTTCGCCCGCATCCAGGAACTGGCATCGACCAACTTCCAGTTCTTCAAGGCGTATTGCCTGGCCGCGCTCGTCTACCTGGCGCTGGTCTCGGTGATCGTGCTCGCCGCCCGCGCTCTGGAACGACGCGTCGCCATGCCCGGGTTGCGCTCGGCGTGAAAGGGCCAGGATTGCCGCTCGCGACTGCGACTCATCCATCGCAGGCGATCATGCAATCTTTCCATTTCGCCGCGGCCATCCCGCCCCTGAAGATCAGGGGCGGCACCGGCTCGGCCCTCCGGGTCTTCGCGATCGCCGGGTAGGAACTCCAGCCGTAGGTCGCGAGAGCGCGATCCTTCGTGGAAGCTCGTCGAGGTCGCCCGGCAACTCGGCGTCCATGTGGGCGCCGAAGATCGCATCGAGCTTCTCGGATAAACTTGGATTGCTCATGTCCGCTGCTCCTTGCGTATCCGTGACCGGGAGGATGGGGCCTGCCGTGGTTCCGGGAGCCCCGCGGCGCACAAGACAGGACGGCTACGGACAGATGCCAATGTTCTCGACGACGAGCGTGCGATCCGCGGCATCCGTCAGGCCGTCATGATCGATGTCGTAGACGCTGGAGAGCCCGTACGACTCGGCGAAGTACGCCCAGTTGCCCAGGTCCTTCGCGTCGACCACGCCGTCGATGTTGCCGTCGCCCGTGCACTCGGGCGCCGACTGCAGGAGGGTCGCGAGTTCCGCCGACAGCGCGTCGTAGCTGGCTTGCTGTACGGGCGTGAGCGCGTCGAGCGGGAGCTGCGTGCCCTCTTCATCGAGGCGTGGAAGGGGTACTGCTTCGTCGATCTCGTAGAATTCGGTCTGCACCGTCTCGACGCACGGCTGCTCCTGCGACTCGTAGAGCTTCGTCGTGTTCTGCACGAGCTTGTAGACCTCGTCGCGGATGGCCAGCGAGATCTCGGGCGCGATGTCGTAGAGCGTCTCACCCTCCGCGGCGCGGTAGGCATTCACGTTGCAGCACGACTCGACCCCCGCCGGGCCGGCTGTCGACGGGTCCTCAGCGCCGACCCCCCACCACACGCCGTTGTTGTCCTCGCAGACGGTCTTCGAGACGGGGATCTGCGTGCAGGTGGTCGAGATCAGGCACGGGCCGTTGACACCACCATTCGCCTGGATGTTCTGCCCGACCTGAGTGAAGTTGGTCCGGCGGATACTCCGCTGCCTCGGGTTCACGAGGTAGGGCAACATCGATTGCGAGTCGATCGGGCGTGGCACGATCGCGTGGACGTCGAGCCCGGCGATCTCGCCGAAGAGCTGGAACAAATCGGCGATGTTCACCATGGAGGACACGACGCGATCGGGCCGCCGCACGAGCGGACCCGCGGTGAGCATCGGAACCCACACGCCGGTCTGGTAGGCAGTCCCCTTCGCGCGGGTCGGATCGAAAGGTAGCTTGACGGCGTTGCCGAGCGAGCCGTTGTCGCCGACGATGACAATCATCGTGTCGGTGTCCTTCGGGCGATAGACGAGCCGGCCCGCACGCGTGCGCCGCGCGAGGCCGATCTCGACGAGCAGACGGGACAGCTCGGTGTCGAGCGACTCGATCATCAGGTTCGTCAGGACGCGTTGGTCGACGACGTTTCCGCAGTCGAGGCCGCTGGCGACATCGTGCTCGAGCCGCGTCTCGTCGACGGGCGGCTGCATCACCGGCGTGTGCGCCGTCGCGAAGGAGACCGTCGCCATCCAGGGTCGGTTCGCCGGCCGATTGCGGATCCACTCGATCGCATCGTCGACGGCCTGTCGGGCACGGAAGCGGCGTGCGCGCGGATCGGTGGGGGGCACCTCCTCGGCCCGCCCGTCCTCGTGGTTGATCACGTACGGCGAGACCCAGTGGCCACTCAGGGTTTCGAAATCGATCTTGTCCGGCGGCGGCGACTGGCACGTCACGCCGGGGTCGAAGATGCCGCCACGATCGCGGCAGATGCGCCCGGGCGGGACCGTCCCCTCGCCGGTGAGCGCCGCGCAGGAGCCGCTCGCCAGGTAGCAGGCGCCGGTGTCGGCACCGCCCGCGGCCGCGCCGCCCACGAACCCGCACGACCAAGTGCCCGACTCGGCCACGCCGCCGGCCGTCGTGTCGATCGACGACGGGTCGCCGGTGTCGTCGAGCCAGCCCGCGAAGTAGTCCCACCCGAGGTCGTGCGGCATCGCGAGGCCGGCGGGGTTGTGGCCCTGCAGGGCAAGGTGAAACTTGCCAAAGATGGCGCTCTGGTAGCCCCGCTCGTCGAGCACCTTCGGCACGGTCATCTCGAAGGGCGAAACCATGGAGTTGGCGAGGTCGTTCGGGCCGAGCGCGCCATAGACGTTGGTGCGCAACGGATAGCGGCCATCGAACATGACGGCGCGACTCGGCGTGCAGGCGGGCATCGCCCAGGCGTTGTGGAAGCGGACGCCCGCCCGCGCGATCCGGTCGATGCTCGGCGTGCTCGGTGGCGTCACGCCTCCGTAGCCGAACGCCGCCATCTGGTCGATGCCGACGTCGTCCATGATGACGAAGAGGATGTTGGGCGGCGTGCCGGTTCGTCGCGGTTGAGCCACTCTCGCGTGGACGGCACTCGACGTGATGGCCAGCAGGATCAGGGTCGTGGTGAGACGCGCAATCATATCGCATCGAGGGTGCGGGACGCCGGCACGGCTGTCCAGACGTTTTTTGTTGCACTCGACCTGGGGGCCCGATCGAGGGCGAGCCCAGGTTGGACAGATAAGCGCCAGATTCTGACGATTTCTTCGAGCGGAAGGCGGGAGCGAGGGTGGCCGCCAAGAAGCGCACCGACGGCGGCCCGGCGCACAGCTTCTCGACGCCATGGCAGGAGCTCTCCGCCAGAGTGCGCAACGTCTGCACCGTCCCGGGCAGCGCGGACGACCCCCATCACTCGGCCCGTGCGTCAAGCGCATCGAGGTAGTCGCGCAGATCGCGTTGCCCGTCCGGCGTGAGAACGAATTCGCGCAACGCGATTCCCTCCGGCGCGCCGCGTGGGTCGACGAACCAGTCGAGCAGTGCGGGCCCACTCCGACGCGCAACCTCCCGCAACGAGACGTTCGCGGAGGCCGAACGCGGCAGACGCGGATCGCCGTCGTCCATCAGGAAGAAAGCCCGACCGCCGCGCGCGATGACGAGCAGGGCCGCGACGTCTGGCTTGACGCCGAAGAGAGCCAGCTCGGAGGGATGGAAAGCTTCGAGCCCCCCGTAGAGACGGAGGTTTTCGACCGGTCGGCCGAAACCCTCCCCGGCGATGACGAGCGAACCGGGCGGCATGAGGGTGCCGATTTCGGCGCGCGCACGCTCGGCCTGCGCGCGGGGGAACGGCCCGTAGCTGGCACTGCCCGCAGCCAGTCGACCGAGACCGAGCGTGCACAGTCCGAGCGCGGGCAGGAGCGCCACGCCACCCGCGAGCCAGGCCAAGGCCGCCCGGCGCGAGAGGATGGCCGGCCCGACCAGGGCCCAGACCAGCGCACCGGCACTGGCACTCGCCGCCAGCACGAGGGTGGCCGCCGCACTGCTGCCGCCCGTACGCCAGGCCAGCACCGCGATCCCGAGACACGCGACGACCCGCAGCCAGCGCTCCGAGGCGCGCTCGGCCGGCAGAGCGCAGACCGCCACCGCACCGATGGCCACCGTCGCGTCCAGCAACAACGCCGCACCGGCGAGGTAGCGCGGATCCGGATGTGACCAGCACGAGTAGAAGACCAGTGCTGCCCCCGGATAGGGCAGAAGTGCCGCAGCGACCAGCGCGCGGCGCCCACGGCTCACCCACGGCAACGCGCCAGCGAAGAGCAGCGAGAGACCAAAGGCCGCCCACAGATCACGCGCGTTGGCGGGCAGCGTATGGCGCAGGTTCTGGATCTGGAAAGCGCCGCCGGAGACGAAGGGCAGCGCTTGCGCGGCGGCGATCGGGCTCTCGATCGCGCGGGACGAGAAGAGCGCGCGAAATTCCGCTTCTTGACCAAAGCCGAGGATCGATCCCTGCGTGAGGAAGTTCCACAAGAAGAGCGGCGTGAGCGCGACCGCGAACGCCCCAGCGGCTTGCAGCCGGGCCCGCAGCGGCACCCTCTCGTGCGCGAAGACCAGTGCCAGGGGCAAGCCGTAGAGAAGTGCGTCGGGGCGGATGTCGCAGGCGAAACCGAGCGCCAGGCCGGCGAGCAGCGTATGACCGCCGAGTGCTGCGATGAGAGCGAGCACGCCGCAGAGATGCGCCGGCAGATCGCGCGCCACCGTGATGCCCCAGAGGTGCACGCTGGTCGGCACCAGCAGCACGACCCAGGGCACGAGGGCTGCCGCACCGGCGGCCGCAGCCGCGCCGAGCGGTGCCAACAGACGGTGCGCGAGCCACGCGAGTGCGCCCAGCGTCGCCAGATAGAGGAGCGGGTTGAGCGCGTGCTCGCCCGCCTCGCCGGCGATCGCCCCGGCCGCCGCCAGGAGCAGCGGGAAGCCCGGCGGGTAGCGCGACCAGAGGTGATCGCCTTCGAGGAAGAAGGTCTGCGTCAAGGCATCAAAGCGGGTCGTGGAGTCGCGTAGCGGAGCGATGACGTCAAATATCGCGCTGTCGTGGAAGACCTGCCCGGCCCGCAGATCGCGCGCGATGGTGAGAAACGCGAACTGATCGGAGGCGAGGTACCAGTTGTTGTGGCGCATCAGGCCCCACGTGGTGACGGCCAGGGCTGCCACACCCACGACCGCCGCGAGCCCGCGCGCGAACCAAACCGCCGCGCGCGGATTCGCCGGTTCGGCACCACTCTCCTGCTCCGTCGTCTCGACCATCCCGCCCTGCTCCACGCCCGCCACCAGCCGATGAAGTCACGGCACATCGCAGTGCCGTTCGCGGCTCGTCCCTCTCGCCCGTTCTCCCAGTCCACCACCGACCGCCACGGCAGTGCCCAAGACCATTCCAGCACCCGCCGATGCCGAACGCGAAGCGCGCCGGTCCGCCCGCACGCCCCACCGCCGCAGTGCCGCGCACGCCACACGGGCGGACCAGACCGTTGCGCCTCAGGGCAGCATGAAGGCGCCGACGCGACGTGGGCGCAGAGCGGCCGGGTGCCGCGATGCCACGCAGCGCCTCACGACAGCGTGAACGCGCCGTCGGGGTCGGTGCCGGTCGAGGAGAAGGGGATGAAGGGCGGATTCAGCACCTCGATGAAGGCACGGCCCGCGCCGGCGCCCACCGGACGCTGCACCGTGAACTGCTGGTCCGAGACCAGCGTCAGCGGGCAGACCGCCGTGCCCGCGGCCATGCCGCAGTGGTTGGCACCGGGCGTAAAGAAATTGATCACGCTGCGCGCGGAGAAGCCGCTGCCGTTGACGGTGAGGGTGCTGCCCGCCTGCGAGATCGAGGTGATCGAGAGGACCGCGCCGAGAGGCACCGAGACGGCATTGGACGCGGGCCAGACGCCGTTCGGATTGACGACTTGCAGCGCGCCGGGGCCGGTCGGCGCCGCGAGTGGGATCTGCACCAGCAGTGTTGTCGAGGTCGAGCCCGGCAGCGTATCGAGCGGACCCGAATTGCCCGAGGCGCTGAACAAATTGACCTTGGCCGGCACCGCGAAGCCGGTGCCGTTGATGGTGATCGTCGAGCCCTTGGCGACCACGGTCTGGACATGTGCCAGCGGGAACGAGGCGTGTGCAGCGGTCACCGTCACGCCGTTGATCCCCGTGATCGAGGGATAGCCCGAGCCCGTGCCGGCACGCAGCAGCGCCGGCACGATGTTGGAACTGCGGTAGCCCTGGTCGGTGTTGATCACCTGCAGGGCGATGAAGCCGTTGCCGAGGCCGACCGAGCACGGCAGCGTCCAGGTGAGCGAGGTCGGCGTCCATGAGGTCGGGTCGTAGGGGCCGAAGGCCTGGACACCCGTCGGCGTCGCGATGAAAGCCTTGATGACGGAGCCCGCAGTAAAGCCGCTGCCCGTCAGGACGCTCGGGCTACCGCAGAGAAGCGTGGTCCGGGGGGCGAGTTCGAGAGCGTCATCGCCGAAGACGGTGGCGGTCGCCTGGAAGGAGCCGCTCCCGCTGTAGCGCTGCACCAGCAACCACCAGGTGCCCGCGGCAGGATTGGCGAACTCGCACGAGGCGACCTGGTTCGATCCGTCGTGCTTGCAGTCGAAGGTCGAACTGGAAGCCTGTGCGCCGTGGCGGACGTAGAGATCAAAGTCCATGCCTCCGGGATCGCTGGCGTTCATCGTGACCCGCAGCACGCTCGTGCCGGCCGGAACCTCGAACGAGCGGTGGCTCTGCGGCGCTCCCGACGACAGTGTTCCCGCGAAGGTCGCGACCGCGGTCGGCGCCGAACCGACCGGCGCGAAGGCCCCGCACGCCTCGCCGCCGAGGTCGCCGCCGGTCTTGCCCGTGATCCATGAGCGGTAGTGGAAAACATTCGCGTCGTAGCTCTCGTCGAGTGGCAAGCAGTCTTCGGCGTTGCCTCCCGAGGTGATGCCGGCGAGAACATCCTCGCCGCCGTCGTGCCAAAAAAGCGGTCCGCCAGAGTCACCGTTGCAGGTATTCGAATCTTCGCCCGACGTACCGATCGGATTCGCGAAGTTCCAGCAAACCAGCGTCGGAGTGCCACAACCGACCGTCGAGACATCACCCTGCCGCTTGAGACCGTAGTCGTAAGCGCTGCCGCCGCTGCGCCCGAAACCGACAATTGTCGCGGCCGATCCCGCAGGTGGAGTCGCGGTGGTGTTGATCGGCATCGGGGTGATCCCGGTCACGGGAGCGGCCAGATGAACGACCGCAACGTCGGCCGTCGGAAAATCGTAATCGGGGTGGACTTCGATCGAGGACACCTCGTGGAAGCCACTGTGCTGAAAGAAGACCATGAAGTCCGACCCGCGCGGCTCGCCCGCATCGCCGGGCTGGCAATCGTCACCGAGCGTTTCGCAGACGCAATGCGATGCGGTGATGAAGGTGCTGCAGCCGATCAAGGTGCCGCTGCACGTGAGGCTGGCCGAGAGCGGCGAGCCGCCCTTGAGGAGTATGCCCGCCGCCGGATACTCCCAGGTGTCGAGCCCGTTGACGATCTGGGGCCGATCGAGCGCCGCAAACGCAGCCGCGGCAGTTCCCCCGAGCAGCGAAGCCACCGCGAACAGAATCCCGATAATCCGGCGCATGCGGAGTTGGGTAGGGATCATGGACCCATGCTCATCGACGGAGCCCGAATGGTCAAGGCGTGGACGGGACCACCACATGGACGAATGGACGCGACCTCTCCCCACCTCCTCGGGACCGGACAACGAACTCAGCGCTGGAACTTCCGACATCGGCCCTCGCTACCTCGAACCACGCCCACTGGACCGGACAGCGCGGCGCCTCATGGCAGCGTGAAGGCGCCGTCGGGGTCGGTGCCGGTCGAGGAGAAGGGGATGAAGGGTGGGTTCAACACCTCGATGAAGGCACGGCCCGCGCCCGCCCCCGACGGACGCTGCACCGTGAACTGCTGGTCCGAGACCAACGCCAGCGGACAGACCGCCGCGCCCGCGGCCATGCCGCAGTGGTTGGCGCTCGGCGTGAAGAAGTTGATCACGCTGAGCGTCGAGAAGCCGCTGCCGTTGACCGTGATGGTGCTGCCCACCTGCGTGATCGAGGTGATCGAGATGGCCGCGCCGAGGGGCACGGAGACGGCATTTGACGAGGGCCAGGCGCCACTCGGATTGACGACCTGCACCGCACCAGGGCCGGTCGGCGCCGCGAGCGGAATCTGCACCAGCAGTGCTGTCGAGGTCGAGCCCGGCAACGTATCGAGCGGACCGGCGTTGCCCGAGGCGCTGAACAGATTGACCTTGGCCGGCACCGCGAAGCCGGTACCGTTGATGGTGATCGTCGAGCCCTTGGCGACCACGGTCTGGACATGCGCCAGCGGGAACGAGCCATGCGCGGCCGTCACCGTCACGCCGTTGATCCCCGTGATCGACGGATAGCCTGAACTCGTCCCGGCACGCAGCAGCGCCGGCACGATGTTGGAGCTGCTGTAGCCCTGATCGGTATTGATCACCTGCAGGGCGATGAAGCCGTTGCCGAGGCCGACCGAGCACGGCAGCGTCCAGGCGAGCGAGGTCGGCGCGATCGAGGTCGGCACGTAGGGACCGACCGCCTGCACGCCGCTCGGGAAGGCAATAAATGCCTTGACGACCGAGCCCGGGCTGAAGCCTGTGCCCGTGAGGGTGTTGGTGACGCCGCAACGCACCGTATTCGGCGAGACGAGAGTGAGGCCCGCTGGCGTCGGGGTGGCTGGCACTGGCGTGGGTGTTCGCGTGGGAGTCGGCGTGGGAGTGCGCGTCGGGGTAGGTGTCGGGCTCGGCATGGGGGTGCCGGCCGCGATCACGGCCGCGTAGGCGTCGACGATGCCAGAGCCGCAGAACGTAGTCTGGCAGTCCATGCTTCCGGTCAAATCTCCATTGGAACACGAACTGCGATTCCCCGCCCCGGTCGGGAAGAGCCGCGCCGTGGCCCGAAGGATCTCGCTGACCTGCCCGGACTTGAGGGAAGGGTTCCGCGAGAGCACGAGCGAGGCGACGCCCGCCACATGCGGCGCCGCCATGCTCGTGCCAGAGATCCAAGTCCACCAATTCTGGCCGGGCGTCTGGGTTCCAAGGTTCCCGGCCGACAGAACCCCGCCCTGCAAGGAACCGTCGAATGGACAGCTGGACTTTCCCGTTCCCGTGCTGCAGGGCATCGCCCCAACACCGCCCGGCGCCGAAATCTCTAGCGTCGGTCCCCAATTGCTGAAACAGGCTTCCGCCCCGGTCCTGGTGGTCGCCCCGACCGTGACGACGCCCAAGCAATTCGCCGGGCTAACGCCGATGGCATTGACACCGGAGTTGCCGGCCGCGACGACGACCACAGCGTCGGCCGCGAT
>SXGT01410353.1_pt1 | contig 18836 bp, 15 predicted proteins | sample 3176221 | NCBI WGS metagenome assembly SXGT01 (sample SAMN11356862, study PRJNA531348) | freshwater metagenome | isolation source: freshwater sample F1-120 | place: China: Fuxian Lake, Yuxi | collected 2017-12-25
ATCTCGACGAGGCCATCAAGCTCGCCGGGCGCATCCCCAGCGCCCGCTGGGGCTCGATCGAGGTGCGGCCGGTGATGGTATTCGGCCCGTAGCGACGCCCTGATGGAGGCTGCGGCGGTCGCCCGGGTGGTGCGCGACGAGCGTCGACGGGCGCTGGCCGCGCTCATCCGCGTGCTGGGCGACTTCGATCGCGCCGAGGACGCGCTCGGCGACGCCGTGGTCGCGGCCCTGGACCAGTGGCCGCGCGACGGGGTGCCCACCGATCCATGCGCGTGGCTGGTGCGCGCGGCTCGCAACAAGGGCGTCGACGGCCTGCGCCGCGCCGCTCGCTTCGCCGACAAGCAGGACGCGATCATCGCCGACGTGGTGCAGCGCGCGGCGCGTGACGACGATCGCGACGACCGTCCCGTGCCCGACGACACCCTCTGCCTCGTGTTCACGTGTTGCCATCCGGCGCTGGCGCCCGAGGCCCAGATCGCGCTCACCCTGCGAACCCTGTGCGGGCTCACCACCGACGAGATCGCCCGGGCCTTCCTGGTGCCAGCGGCGACCATGGCCCAGCGCCTGGTGCGGGCCAAGGCGAAGATCCGGGACGCGCGCATTCCCTATCGCGTGCCTCCCGCCGAGGAGCTCGTCGATCGGCTCGACGCCGTGCTCGCGGTGATCTACCTGGTCTTCAACGAGGGCTACGCCGCCACCACCGGCGACGATCTGATGCGGCGTGAGCTGTGCGCCGAGGCGATCCGCCTCGCCGAGCTGGTCGCCGGGCTGGTCCAGACCGTGACCAGCGATCGCCACGAAGCCGACGCGCTGCTCGCGCTCATGCTGCTGGTCGACGCTCGCCGACCGGCGCGCACCGACGAGCACGGCGACCTGGTGCTGCTCGAGGACCAGGATCGCGGCCGCTGGGACGCGGCCCAGATGGCGCGCGGGCTGGCGCTGGTCGAGCACGCGCTGCGCACCGGGCGGCCCGGGGCCTACGCCATCCAGGCGGCGATCGCCGCGGTCCATGGCCGGGCCGCGCGCGCGGCCGACACCGACTGGCCGCAGATCGAGGCGCTCTACCACCGTCTGATGCAGCTCGCTCCGACGCCGGTGGTCGAGCTCAACCTCGCCGCCGCCGAGGCCATGGCCCGCGGACCCGAGGTCGGTCTGGCCCGCATGGATCGACTGTCAGCCGAGCGGGCCCTCGCCGGCTACTACCTCCTGCCCGCGGCCCGGGCCGATCTCCTGCGGCGTCTCGGCCGGCGCGGCGAGGCGGCGGCCGCCTACCGCGAGGCCCTGGCCCTGGTCGGGACCGAGCCCGAGCGACGTTTCTTGCGCGCCCGGCTGGCTGGCATCGAGGTCGATCCGTCGTAAGGTCCGCGCCATGACGTTCATGAACCTGCGTTCGATCATGCTCGCCACGCTGTTCGCGCTCTCGGCCGCCGCCTGCGGTGGCAAGTCCAAGGGTGGTGGTGGCGGTGGCGGCGGCGGTGGCACCGGTCCTGACGAGCCCGCGCCCGGACCGCTCGCCGCCGGTCAGTGGGAGGGCATGGACCACGAGGCTCGCGCCGACTTCATGGGCAAGGCGGTCCTGCCGGCCATGGCCGCCGAGTTCAAGGCGTTCGATGCGGTCGAGTTCGCCGAGTTCGACTGCAAGACCTGCCACGGCAAGGGCGCCGACGATCACAGCTTCGAGATGCCCAACGCCGACCTGCCCCAGCTGACCGTCGAGATGATCATGAACCCCGACGCGGACCACAAGGCGGTCACCGAGTTCATGATGACCAAGGTCAAGCCGGGGATGGCCAAGCTCCTCGGTAAGCCGGAGTATGGCCAGGACAATCCGACCGGCTTCGGCTGCGCGGCCTGTCACGTCATTCCCGGGTGAGACCTGCGGGTCGCGGCCCCGGGCTCGCGACGCCCCCGGGTAGCACTGGTTGCCAGGGAGTGATGGGGACCTCACTTGTCGGCAACCCGGTTGGCCGGGGTAGGGTCTCCCCCGATGAGCCGACCCGCTGCCCTCTCGCGGCGCGCGCTGCGCGCCTCCCTCGCTCCGGCCCTCTTCGCCGCGGCGATCACCGGTTGTGCGGATTCGTCGTCGACGACGGCGCCGGCCACGGCGCCCCCGATGGCGGTGCCGATGGCAAGCGCATCGGCTGCCGGCGCGGCCGCGGCTGCTCCGCGGCTGCTCCGCGGCGGCACGATGCCGGCGATCCCGGCGGCGACGCCGGCTCTGTCGGCGATCGCGCACGCACGCGCCCTGGCGCCGCAGTGGGGCGCGACCGGCGGCCTCGCCGATCTGGTCCCGATCGCGATCCAGCCCATCACCGGCGGTGACATCGTCCGCATGCGCCAGCTCGTCGACGGCGTGCCCGTCGATCGTGGCGAGCTGCGCGTGCTGGTCGGGCAGGGCGGCACCCTCCTGGCGGCCAGCGGCATCGCCATCCCTGCCGACGCTCCGCGCGATCGTACCGGCTTCGCCAGCGGCGTGGTCCGTGACGGCGGCGCCGCCGTCGCTCGCGCCGTTGCCGCCGTGCACGGCGTGACCGTCGCGCCGGGCGCGCTCGCGGCCATGGCGAGCAAGCGCACCGCGGCCATCGACCCGATCGATCCTTCGACCTGGGTCGCCGGCGTGGTGCCAGCCGTGGCCGGCGACGTCCACGTCACCGAGGCTCGCGCTCGCCGGGCCTGGTTCCAGGCCACCGGCGCGCTGGCCCCGGCCTGGGTCGTCGAGGCCTACACCAGCGTCGGCGACTCCACCGACGCGCGCCTGCACCGCGTGGTCGTGGCCGCGCGCGACGGCCGGGTCCTGGCCCAGAAGGATCTCACCGTCGACGCCGCCTTCGACTACCGGGTGTGGGCCGACACCAGCGGCGACAAGCGGCCGCATGACGGTCCGCTCGACTCGTCGCCGCACGCGACCGGTGCACCGGGCGCGGCCCGCCCGCCGTTCGTCGCCCCCAACCTGGTCTCGGTCGACGGCCTCAACCGCAACCCCGACGGAGGTAGCGATCCGTGGCTGACCGCCGGCGCCACCACGACGACGGGCAACAACGTCGACGCCTACACCGACATCAACTCGCCCAACGGCTTCGGCGGCGCCGACTTCCGCGCCGCCATCACGTCGGCAGGCGTGTTCGATCGCGTCTACGACACCGCCCAGGGGCCGCTGGTCAGCCAGGACCAGCAGATGGCGGCGATCACGCAGCTCTTCTACTCGATCAACTGGCTGCACGACTCCTGGTACGACGCCGGCTTCACCGAGGCCGCGGGCAACGGTCAGCTCGTCAACTACGGCCGCGGCGGTGAGGAAGGCGACCCGCTGCGCGCCGAGGCCCAGGACGCGGCCAACCAGGGCCGCCGCAACAACGCCAACATGTCGACCCCGTCGGACGGCATGAACCCGGTCATGCAGGTCTTCCTGTGGACCGGCAACAACGAGCAAACGCTCACGCTCTCGTCGACCGCGACCGCGCCGGTCGCGTCGGGCGCCGCCTTCGGTCCCGGCTCGTTCGATCTCAGCGGCACGGTGGTCGCCGCGCTCGACGGCATGGGCGCGTCGATGACCGACGGCTGCGAGCCGATCACCAACAACGTCACCGGCATGATCGTCCTGCTCGATCGCGGCACCTGCACGATGAAGAGCAAGGTGCTGAGGGCCCAGCAGGCCGGCGCCATCGGCGTGCTGCTGGCCAACAACACCGGCACCAACCCGCCCAACATCACCAACGACACCGCCATCACCACCCCGATCACGATCCCGACCATGGGCATGTCCATGGCGGCGGGCGCGGCGCTGCGCACCGCGCTCGCCGGCGATCCGGTGACCACCACGATGCACCGCGTGCTCGGCACCGAGTCCGACGGCTCGCTCGACGGCGGCCTGGTCGCCCACGAGTTCGGCCACTACCTCCACCACCGGCTCAGCACCTGCGACACGAAGATGTGCGGCGGCATGAGCGAGGGCTGGGCCGACTTCCTCGCCCTGCACATGATGGCTCGGCCCGGTGACAACCTGCATGGCACGTATTCGGTCTCGGCCTACGCCTTCGCCGGCGATCAATACTTCGGGATACGGCGAGCCCCGTACAGCGTCGACACCGCCAGGAACGCGTTCACGTTCAATCTGGTCGCCGACGGACAGCCGCTGCCGACCTCGCATCCGACGCAGGCCAACGGCGGTCCGAACTCCGAGGTCCACAACGCCGGCGAGGTGTGGGCCGAAGCGCTGTGGGAGGTCTACGTCGCGCTCCAGGAGATGCCGGGAGCCCAGTTCCAGGCGACCAAGGACAAGATGGCGCGCTACATCGTCGCGGGCCTGTCGATGGCGCCGCCCAACGGCACCTTCACCGAGATCCGTGACTCGATCCTGGCCGCGGTCCTCGCCGCCAGCCCCGCCGATCACGACGTCATGGCCGCGGCCTTTGCGCGTCGCGGCCTCGGCACGTGCGCCAAGTCCCCTCCGCGCGAGTCGGACGACAACATCGGCGCCGAAGAAGCGTTCACCGTCAGCGCGCGGGCGCTGCCCGGCACCGCCGTGGTGACCCTCACCGCCGACTGCGACGCCGACGGCGCGCTCGACGTGGGTGACACCGCGACCATCAGCGTGCCCATCGCCAACGCCGGCGCCCTGGCCTTGACCGGCGGCGCGCGCGCGACCGCGACGTCGAACACGCCGGGCCTGGTGGTGCCGTCGGAGGCCGTGACCCTTGCCGCCATCGCGCCCTACGGCATGGCGATGGCGACCTTCGACATCGCGGTCACCGACGACGCCGGCCCCGGCCCGACCGCCGGGAGCATCAACGTCACCGTGACCGCCGACGGCTGCACGCCGACGTCGACCCTGCTCGTCCCTGTCCGCGTCCAGGTCGACACCTCGACGGCGACCTCGGCGAGCGACTCGTTCGACGCCGTGCCGTCGGCGTGGGCGCCGACCGGCGAGGGCGCCGCGACGTTGTGGAACCAGGTGGTGGAGCAGGGCCTCGACCGGCAGTGGATCGGCACCGACTCCGGAACCACGACCGACGTGAGCCTGGAGTCGCCCGAGCTCGTCGCCGGTGACGCCGCCGCGGTCGTGGTCACCTTCGACCACGTCTTCGACTTCGAGTTCTCCAGCGACACCTACTTCGACGGCGGGCTCATCGAGATCACCACCGACGGCGGCACCACCTGGAACGACGTCTCGATGTTCGTGTCGCCGGGCTACAACGGCACCCTGGGCGGCGACTCGGGCAACCCGCTCGATGGCCGCATGGCGTTCGGCTCGACCAACCCGTCGTATCCGTCGGCGGATCGCGTGACCCTGGACTTCGGAGCCCAGCTCGCTGGCCAGACCTTCAAGCTGCGCTTCCGCATCGCGACGGACGCCGGCGTCGGCGCCCCGGGCTGGAAGATCGACGACCTCGCCGTCACCGGCATCACCAACACGCCGTTCCCCTCGCAGGCTGGCGAGGACGGCATCTGCGGCCCCGGCCCCGACGGTGGCACCGGGCCCGGCGACGAGGAGGGCGGTTGCTGCTCGACCGGCGGCGGCGCCCGTCCCGGCGACATCGCCTTCGCGCTCCTGACCCTGGGCTTCGTGCTGGTTCGCCGCCGTCGCCCCCGTTCGTCCTGAGCCAGCCGAGCGTCCGCGAGGCCCGGTCGAAGGACGCTACTGGTCGGTGTAGATGAAGAGGTCGTCGCCGCTGGTCACGGCGACGACCAGGATCGTCGCGCGCCGGACCTGGGCGTCGAGCGCGGTCCAGGCGTCCATCAACACCTGGGCGTGCTGGGCGTCGTAGGCCAGCGCCGCGACCAGCTGCTCGGTCCAGAGGTCGGCGGCGCTCACCTGGGTCGTCGCCAGCGCCAGGTCGTCGAGCTTGCGGGTGATGATCGTGGTGGCCGCCACCGCCGTGTATGGCTGCCCGAACGGGAACGTCACCGCACGCACCACGCTCACGCCGACCTTGCGGCCGTCGAGCTGGACCAGCAGGTCGGCCTTCTTGCCGTCGATGTCGTAGACGACCTCGGTCTCGGTCTTGAGCAGCGTGGCCTGTTCGCAGCGGGCCAGCCACTCGTAGGCGAAGACCTCCGAGTACAGCGAGCTGCCGCCGGCGTTGCCGTCGAGGATGATCTCGAGCCCCCCGGGGGTGAGGCGGCCCCGATCGGCGGGGTCGTCGTAGCGGTCGGCGAAGGTCAGCTCGCCGCCGAACCAGCGGGCCAGGTCGCCGGTCCACACTGCCTCGTCGAGCACGCCGCACATGCCCGTGATCGCGCCGAACCCGGCCGGCCCCGACGCGTCCGGGTCGGATCCGGAATCGGGGTCGGATCCCGAGCCGTCGCCGCATCCGATCAGCATCGCCACCGCGCACGCGCTCCTGAGCGAGTGCATCAATCCTCCGCGGTCTCCAGATCGACCATCAGCTCGCTGCCCAGGGTCTCGAGCGCGGCCCGCAGATCCGACAACGCCAGCGTGGGCGGCACCCGCAGCACCGCGCGCGCCGAGAACAGCGGCTCGCCCGACATGGGCGCGCTCAGCACCATCGACTCGAGCTCTTCGACGTTGACGCCGCGCTCGGTCAGGATGCGCGAGACGTCGCGCACGATGCCGACCCGATCGTCGCCGGTCAGCTCGAGGAACACCTGCTGGGCGTCGACCGAGACGGTGGCGCCCTCGGCCGGGTGGGCGCTCACCTGCAGGCCGGCGCCGCCCAGCCCGCGCAGCGCGGCCACCAGCTCGTCGGTGCGGGCGCGCTCGACGGTGACCAGCAGGATGCCGGCGAACTGGCCGGCGAGCTGGGCCATGCGGCTCGCTTCCCAGTTGCCGCCGACCGACGAGATCCGGTCGGCCAGGGCCTCGACCAGCCCGGTGCGGTCGGGGCCGATCACGGTGAGGACGAGCGAATCACGCATCCCCAGACGATCGTTCACGCCGCCGTCGCCGTCAACGACCACGTCCAGGCCGCACGTCACTGACGCAGGATCGTGACCTGCAACACCGCCTGGATCTGTGGGGCGCTGCCGCTGGCGACGTTGGCGATGGTCGCGCCGGGGTCGGCGCTGGCGGCGCGGACCTCGAAGGTGTGGTTGCCGGGCGCCAGTGTGTACACGCGATCGAACGACCAGGTCGCGATCATCTGGCCGACCGCCGCCGAGTTGGCTGCGATGACCCGGCGCTGGCCGCCCGGCGACGACGCGATGCCGTCGACGAAGATGGCGACGTCGACCGCCGAGTAGGCGCTGCCGGCCGCGGTGCACTGGAGGCCGCCGTCGGTGTGGACACGGACCTTGGCCGCGGCCGGCACGTTCACGGTCGTGAACATGCCGGGGATCTGGACGAAGCTGGTCTGGCTCGGCGCCACCACGAGCTGGCCGGTCGACACCACCTCGATGATGTCCTGACCGGCGGTGCCGGTGGGACCGGTGCCACCCATCGGACCCTGGGGACCCTGGGGGCCCTGTGTGCCGGTCGGGCCCTGTGGCCCCGGATCGCCGGGCTCTCCTTGCTCGGCGGGGCCGCAGGCGGCGAGGGCGAGGAGGACGAGGGCAGGGAGGCGGCGCATGACCTCCATCATGCCGTCGGATCGGTCGCCTGGCGGGCGGCCGGAGGAACGAACTCGCGGAGGTGCCAGGTGTAGAGGTACATGCGTCGCTCGGCCTCGGCGAGCCGATCGCGAATGTGGCCGACCACGAAGACGCAGATCAGGATGGCCGCGACCGACGCGAATGACACCAGCGCCAGCGTCGGCCACTCGGGCATCTCGAGGGCGCGGGCGTGGAGGCTCATGCCGCCGTTCTCGAACGTGAGCGTCCGAGGCAGGACGCCGGTGAGCTCGAGGGCGAGCGGCACCACGAAGGCAAGGCTCGAGGTGATCGCCACCATGGGGCGGAAGCGACGGGGCAGGAAGATGGCGTAGGCGGCCGCGTTCACGGCCAGGGCGGTGGGCGCCAGGATGAGCGGCGTGCCGAATCGGCTGCAGCAGGCGAACGCCGTCGAGCTGGCCACCATCGAGGCCAGGATCGCGCCCAGCGGCGGGATCTTGCTGCGCGAGACCAGCAGCGAGAGCACGGCGCAGAACCCGAGCAGCCCGAAGAACGCGGCGATCACGAACGGCTGCCGCACTCCCATCCACAGCATCACCGGCAGGAAGGCGAGCACACCGGGATAGATCACCGCGCCGACGCCGCCGATCCAGCGGCTGTCGCGGCGGAAGCCCTTGTCGATCTCGAACTGGACCTCCCACGGCGTCTCCGCCGGCGGCTCGGTCAGGAGCGCGACCATGGTGGCGATGGCGCCGGTGTTGCCGGGATCGAGCGCGAGGGCGCGGCCGATCTCCTGCATGGCCTGGCGCCGCGCGTCAAGCGAGCCCTCGCCGCCGGCGGCGAGCGCGCGCACCGCTGCGGCCGCGGCCTGAGCGTGGACGCTGGCCTTCTCGCGGCGGACCTCGAGATCGCGCTCGCCCTCGAGGTAGCGCTGGACCGCGTCGTGCAGCTTGCGAGCGCTGGCGGTGCGGGTTGCCGGCTCGAGGGCGGTGGCCTCGACGCAGGCTCGATCGAGCTCGGGGCCGGCGTCGCGGGCCGGGGTGCGCACCGACGGGCGGGCTTCGACCTCGCTCCGGTTCGACGCGATGAGCTCGAGCGCGCTGGTGCGCGGGTGGAGCGGTTCGAGAGTCAGGATCTCGAACAGGATCGCGCCCAGGGCGTAGACGTCGGCGGAAGCGTTGACCGCGCTGGCGTCCACGAGCTGCTCGGGCGCCATGTAGCCCAACGTGCCGAGCAACGCGCCGACGTTGGTCACCGCGGCCGGCTGGGGCGTGTCGTGGGCGGTGGTGAGGCCCGGTTCGTCGGGGGTGCCGCGGATCTTGGCCAGCCCCCAGTCGAGCACATAGACCTCGCCGAAGTCGCCGAGCATGAGGTTCTCGGGCTTGAGATCGCGGTGAAGGATGCCGCGCTGGTGGGCGAAGTCGATGGCCAGGCACACGCCGGCAAACGCGGTGAGCAGGCGATGGCGCGTGTACTTCCTCTGGGCCACGCCGTCGCCGGCGCGGAGCTCCTCGAGGATCTCGCGCACGGTCACGCCCTGGATCGTCTTCATCGTGAAGAAGGGCGCGCCGTCGGCGTCGACGCCGAGGTCGTAGACCGGGACGACGGCCGGGTGCTCGAGCTGGCCCTGGACCTGGGCCTCGCGCAGGAAGCGGGCGCGGGTCTGCTCCTCGCGGGCCAGGCTCGGCCGCAGCTGCTTGAGCGCGACCCGTCGGCCGATCCGGCGATCGAGGTGGACCGAGACCACGCCGACCCCGCCCTTGCCCAGGGTGCCGACCAGATGATAGCGCTCGTCGGTGGCAGTCGGCGGCGGCACCAGCTGCACCGCCGCCTGCCCGGTGTCGACGACGGTCGACGCGTTGACGACGTCGAGTGTCTCCCCCATGAGCCGATCCTACCCGGGCCGTGGCTCGTATGTAGGGTGCGACAGGGCGTGTCGCAGGCCGTCGAGCTGAGATATGAAGCGTCCTGTGACCACCGAGCCCACCAGGCCACCCGATCGCGCGCTGCGCGACGGCGTGTTGTGGAACCTGGTGCCGGTGGCGCTGCTGGGGGTGGTCGGCCTCGGCCTCACCATCGGCATCGGCGCGTGGTGGGGCACGGCCGCGCTCGGTGTCTTCAACCAGGTCACCACCGCGTACTTCGTCCTCGCCGTGATCGGCGCCGGCAGCATCAACTACTCGGTGCTCAAGGCGATCGCCGAGCGTCCCGACGATCCCGATCGGGTGGCGGCGGTGGTGGTCGGGGGCCTGGTGCCGACGCTGGTGATGGCGTCGCTCTTGACGCCGCTGCTCATCTGCGGCCGCTTCGTGATCGCCGACGTCCTCGACAGCGACGAGGTGGCGCGCGGGATCGTGTGGGTCGCGCCCGGCCTGTTCTGCTTCATCGTCAACAAGGTGCTGCTGGGTGTGGTCAACGGCCTGGGTCGCATGCGGGCCTACGCGGTCTACACCTCGCTGCGCTACGTGCTCATCGGCGTCGGCCTGCTGGTGGCGCGGGTACGCGGCGTCTCCGCCGAGGAGCTGCCTGCGATCTGGAGCCTGACCGAGGGCATCCTCCTCATGGTGCTGACCGCCGAGATGGTGAGCACGGTCGCGTTGCGCCGCGCCGCCGGGTGGACCTCGTGGGTGCGCGAGCACCTGGTGTACGGCACGCGCGGCGCCGGCGCGGCGCTCCTGTTCGAGATCAACTCTCGGCTCGATGTCTGGATCCTGGGCGTCGCCATGTCCGACGGTGCGGTCGGCATCTACAGCATGGCGGCGAGCATGGCCGAGGGCGTCTCACAGCTCGGAGTGGCGGTACAGGTCAACGTCAATCCACGCATCGCCGCGGCGATCGCCGGCGGACGTCTGGGGCTGGTCGGCGAGCTGGCGCGCGCGACGCGGCGCTGGTTCGTGCCGGCGATGGTCGCCATCTGCGTGCTGGCCGCGGCGGTGTTCCCGCTGGCCATCCCGTGGTTGACCGGCCGACCCGAGTTCCACGACGGCTCGGTGCCGTTCGCCCTTCTGCTCGGCGGCCTGGCGCTGGTCGCCTGGTGGCAGCCGTTCAATCAGATCCTGCTCATGGGCGGCCGGCCCGGCTGGCACACGATCTACGTCTCGCTGGTGGTCGCGACCAACGTCGCCGGCAGCCTCTGGCTCATCCCGCGCATCGGCCTGGCCGGCGCATCGCTGGCCAACGCCTTCTCGCTGCTGCTGTCTGCGGTGCTGCTGGTGCGGATGAGCCGCGTGCTGCTCGGCGTGAAGCTGTGACGGACGTCGATCTTGACCTTGTCCTGATCGTTGACCCCCACCGTTGTCATTGACCTGAAGCCGAACGTGAACCCCACCGTGGTCGTTGGCATCGTCGTCCAACGGATGGCAAGGGTAACGACAAGGGTGGGGTTCGGGTTGAGGTTCAGGTCGAGGTCATTGGTGGGGTCGAGGTTCACGTCAAGGTCAAGGTTCAGATCTCCCGGGCTCTAGCGGGTCGTCACGTCGATCACGCCCTGGGCCGGCGTGAACGTGTTGTCGAGCTCGCCGTTGACCGCGCGCATCGGATCGTAGGCGCCGATGCCGGGGATGGTGACCTTCATGCCGGTCAACACGTCGCGCCAGCGGCGATCTTCGCCATCGACGAGGCCGGCGATGTAGCTGGCGCTGGCCTGGCCCATGCCGGTCCAGTAGGCGGCGAGGCCATTGACCACCACGTCGAGCTGCTGCGATCCACCCGGGTGCATGGCCAGGAAGTCCTCGTCGTAGTAGTTGAACGACAGGCAGGAGTTCACCAGCATCACCTGGTAGCGATCGGCGAAGTTGTTGCGGCCGTAGGTCCACGGCTCGAGCGGGCCGTGACCGAAGTGGCTGTGGCCGGTGTACGCGAACACGTCGGCGTGCCAGAAGGCCTCGAGGTAGCGCCAGCGGGCGTACAAGCGGGCCTCGGGGCTGCCGTCCTCCCAGCCGTAGAAGGTGCGGATCTCGACGGTCATGTCGCGGGTGACGCCGTTGCGGCGGACCGTCACCGGCCACTGCCAGATGATCCAGCGTTCGCTCCAGTGCTCGACCACCTGCTGGAGGAGCGCGGCGCGCTTGCCGGCGTCGGTGCCGACCGCGGCGGGGAAGCCGGTGCCGTCGACGATCCAGCGCTCGACGTCATCCCAGGTGACGCCCTCGAGGCGGCGTCCGTCGATGGTGAAGTCGAGCAGCCACGCTTCGGGGGTGGTGGCGACCACGCGCAGGCCGGGCAGGCGGGCGCGCAGCGTGCGCTGGTGGCGAAGGTACTCGCGCAGTCCGTGGTCGGCCGGGTCGGCCTCGTCACGATCGACGCCGAAGAACGAGTACACGACGATCTTGGTGCGGGCCGGGTCGCCGGCGAAGCCCCACAGCCGGTCGTACTCGGGCCAGGTGTCGGGCGCGGCCGCGACCGGGGCCAGGGTGGCGCGCGCGGCCAGGAAGCGACGATCCCGATCGCGGGCGCCGATCTGCGCCGAGGTCAGCGACGCGCGCTCGAGGTCGATCGCGCGCTGCTCGTCGCGGATGGCGGTGCGGCACGCGCTGCGGCCAGGCGAGAAGTGGTACCAGAGCGAGCCGGGCTCGGCGGCGGCGTCGTCGGAGCAGATCGGCGTGAGCTCGCCGGCGCGGGCGACGTAGTCGCCGAACAAGAGCGTCAGATCGATGGGGCCGCTGGGCACGCGACCGCGCTCGACCAGCGCCGTGTCGCGATAGTGGTAGCGGACCCGCTCGATGCGCTCGGCGGCGGCGCCGGGCCGGATCACGTCGAGCGCCGACCGCACCGTGCCGCCGGCGGCGAGGTTGCGCTGGGCGTCGCGATCGGCGACGCCGATGCCGCGCTCGCGCAGGGCGCCGAGCGCGCTCTTGAGCTGGCGGTGGATGGCGCCGCGGACCACGTCGTCGGCGGCGCCGGCCGGCACGTCGACGAACGCGTCGAAATCGATGGTGTGCTCGAGGCCCTGCACCGACGTCAGGTCGTCGCCGTCCGAGGCGGCGTCATCGGCCTCGGTGCAGGCGGTCGCTGCCAGGACGACGAGGGCGAGGGCAGGGGCGAGGCAAGCGAAGCGCATGGCCCGCGCCATGGCAAGGTCCGGGCCAGTCGGGCGGTGTTGTGATCGCGCACCCTTGTCGGCACGCGTAAGGCGACGTGTTGCCCTTTGCGACGCGTCGCAGCTACGGTGGCCACCATGGACGACAGCTTCGCAGCGGCGAGCGCCTTGACCCCGGCCGGCGAAGGGCGCTTCACCTGGAGCGTCCCCGACGGCTGGCAGCAGGGGAAGGGCGCCTTCGGCGGCATCGTGCTGGGGACGCTCCTGCGCGCGATGACCGCGTGCGAGCCCGACGCCGCGCGCCGCGTGCGCTCGCTCTCCGGCGAGCTGCCGGCGGCGGTCGTGCTTGGCGCGACCGAGATCGCGGTCGAGATCCTGCGCCGCGGCGGCGGCACCACCTTCGTGCAGGCGCGCGCGACTCAGGCCAGCGGCACCGTCGCTCGGGCCAGCGCGCTCTTCGCGCTGTCGCGGCCGGCCGGGTCCACGCGCACCAGCGTGACGCCGCCGGTCTTGCCGCCGATCGGTGACGTGGCGCCCCGGCCGACGCCAGAGGTCGGCGCGATCGCGCCGCCGTTCACCAACCACTACGAGTACCGACCGCTGCCGCCGTATGCGTACAGCAGCGCGCCGGTCGCCGCCGCCGGTGGTTGGGTGCGCGAGCGGATGGCGCCCGGTGTCGTCGCCCCCCTCGACGGCCCGGCGATCATCGGCCTCCTCGACGCCTGGTGGCCGGCGGCGCTGGCGTGCGAGTCGACGCCGCGACCGATGGCGACCGTGACCTTCACCGCCGAGGTGCTCGTCGATCCGGCGACGCTCGATGCCGAGGCGCCGTTCGCGTATCGGGCCCGGATCGAAGGTGCCGCCGACGGCTTCTCCGTCGAGTGCCGCGAGCTGTGGCAGGGCACGACCCTGGTCGCGCTCAACCAGCAAGTCTTCGCGATCCTGGCCTGATCGGCCGGCGCCGTGGGAGCGATCACGCGAGGCCCTGCGAGGGCTTGCGGGCGGCGTGTGCATCCTTTACTATTGACCAAGAGTCAATAACCGAGGAGCCTCACGATGCGCAACACCTACGTTACCCCTGCATTCTTCATCATCAGCATGTTCCCGGCCTGCGGCGGTGAGGCCCGCGACGCCGCCCGCACCGACGCCGAGTCCGCCGCCACCGTCAGCGAGGGCACCGCCGAGGCCGCCCAGATCGGCACCTGGTTCAGCGACACCGCGGCGCTGAACGCGGCCCGCGCCACGGTGGGCGAGGCGAGGGCGCTCATGACCGCCGCTGCCGAGGGCGAGATCCGGGCGGCGGTGTCGCCGCCGGCGTGCGTCGCGGTCACCACCGACAGCCAGACCTACGTGCAGGCGACGTTCACCGGCTGCACCGGACCCGGCGGACGCGCGTCGATGTCGGGCAGCGTCCGCGGCGAGCTGTCGTTCGACACCACGCCGTGTGGGCCGGCCATGTGCCCGACCGCGGCGCGCTGGACCATCGCCGCCGACCTCACCTACGGCGACGGCGGGGCGATCGATGGCGACATCGCCGTGGTCGCGCCCATCTCGAGCGAGGCGTCACGGACGCTCGTGGCGACGCTGGCGGTGACCTCGCTCCGCGGCGACACCGTCGAGGCCGGGGCCGACGCGACCTGGACCGCCGACGAGGCCGGCTGCGCCACGGTGTCCGGATCGGCGTCGGTCACCGGCGAGACCAGCGGCACGGTGGCCGTCACCGGCCTCGCCACCTGCCCCGACGCCTGTCCCACCGCGGGCACCGTCACCATGAGCGGCAGCGGCGGCCGCACGCTGTCGTTCGCCTACGACGGCTCGGCCACCATCACCGTGGTGACCGGGACCGGCGAGTCCTTCGAGCTGCCGCTACTTTGTCGCCCCAGCGAGCGATAGCGAGCGTTCAACAATGACTCCGGGCGTGCGAGGTCGCGGGTTCGGTGCGGGGTCTGCCTGGCTGGTTCTCACCGGAGACCGGCTCGCGCGAATCAGCTCTTGGGCAGCGCGGCCTCGATCGCGGCGATCACCGCCGGATCGTCGGGCTTCACCTTGGGCGAGAAGCGCGTGACGGTCTCGCCGTCGGCGCCGATCACGAACTTCTCGAAGTTCCACCGGATGTCGCCGCTGTAGGCCGCGTCGTCGGCGATCGGGGTGAGCTGCTGGTAGACCGGGTGTCGGCCGGCGCCGTTGACGTCGACCTTCTCCATCATGGGGAAGGTCACGCCGTAGGTCGCCGAGCAGAACTCCTGGATCTCCTCGGCCGAGCCCGGCTCCTGACCGCCGAACTGGTTGCACGGGAAGCCGATGACGGTGAAGCCCTTGCTCTCGTACTTCTTCTGCAGCGCCTCGAGCGCCGTGTACTGGGGCGTGAGCCCGCACTTGCTGGCCACGTTGACCAGGAGGATCGCCTTGCCCTTGAACGCGGCCAGGGTGGTGGGCTTGCCCTGGAGCGTATGGAGAGGAGTGGTCCACATGGGCGCGAGGTTACCGCCAACCTCGACGGGAGGTGGGGCCTCACCGGCCGCCGGCAGGTTGGCCGGGTCCTCGGCGGCGGCGGTCTCGCCGTAGATGACGGCCGGCGGCTGCTTCGGGGCCTGGGCGGGGGGTTCTTCCTTCTTGCAGGCCAGCGCCGGGACAACCAAGGGAAGGACCATCAGGCCGAGCCACTTCATCAGGGGAGGGTAGCGCCGGCCGGTCCGATGGGCTACACGTGATGGCTCCCGCCCCGAGGCCGTCGCCAGCCATGCGCCACATCTACGCCGACTTCGTCGACCGCGTGAACAAGCCCGCCCGCTACCTGGGTGGCGAGTACCAGTCGGTCCACAAAGACCCGGCCACGGTCGACGCGCGCATCGTGCTGGCGTTCCCCGACGTCTACGACATCGGGATGTCCCACCTCGGGACCAAGATCCTCTACAGCCTGCTCAACAAGCACCCGCGCATCGCCTGCGAGCGCGCCTTCACGCCGTGGCTCGACATGGAAGCCGAGCTGCGGGCCCGCGGCCTGCCGCTGGTGTCGCTCGAGTCGCAGACGCCGCTCGCCGGCTTCGACGTGGTCGGCGTTTCATTCCAGTACGAGCTGACCTTCACCAACGCCCTGACGCTGCTCGATCTCGGCGGCGTGCCGCTCCACGCCGCCGATCGTGCGCCCGACGCGCCGCTGGTGCTGGGCGGTGGCCCGGTCGCGTCGCACTGCGAGCCCATGGCCCCGTTCCTCGACGCTGCTTTCATCGGCGAGGGTGAGGAGCTCCTGCCGGCGCTGGTCCTGGCGTGGGCCGAGCGCCGCCGCGCCATCGCCCGCGGCGAGCGCACCCGCCTCGACGCCCTCGCCGAGCTGGCCTCGATGTTCCCGATCTACGTGCCGGCGCTCTACGAGACCGTGGTCTGCCCCGACACCGGCATGACCGTGATCGGCGCGCCGCTCGATCCCCGCGCCCCGGTCCGCGTCAAGCGCGCCATGGTCGCCGACCTCGACGCCTACCCGTTCCCGTCCGACACGCCGGTGCCCTACGCCGAGGCGGTGTTCGAGCGCGCGTCGGTCGAGATCGCCCGCGGCTGCACCGAGGGTTGTCGCTTCTGCCAGGCCGGCATGATCTACCGGCCGGTGCGCGAGCGCAGCCCCGACAGCATCGTGGCCAGCGTGCTCGGCGGCGTCGACAAGGCCGGCTACGAGGAGACCGGGCTGACCTGCCTGTCGACCGCGGACTTCTCGAGCATCTCGCCGCTGGTGACCATGCTGGCCGGCGAGCTCAAGAAGCGCGGCGTGTCGATGTCGGTGGCCAGCCTGCGCGCCTACGGCCTCTCCGACGAGATCCTCGACGAGCTGGCCGAGACCCGCATCAGCGGCCTGACGTTTGCGCCCGAGGCCGGCACCCAGCGCATGCGCGACGTGGTGAACAAGAACGTCACCGAGGCGCACATCGAGGAGAGCGCGCGCAAGGTCTTCGAGCGCGGCTGGCACCGGGTGAAGCTCTACTTCATGATCGGCCTCCCCACCGAGGAGGACGCCGACGTGCACGGCATCGTCGAGACCGGCGAGCGCATGCTGGCGGTCGGCAAGAAGGCGCTCGGCGGCGGCAACGGCACCCAGGCCGAGGTCACGGTCTCGGTCTCGTCGCACGTGCCCAAACCGCACACGCCGCTGCAGTGGTGCGCGCAGGATCCGCTGGCCGAGATCCAGCGCAAGCAGGGCCTCCTGCGCGCCACGGTCAGCCAGCGCAACCTGCGGCTCAAGTACCACGACAGCGGCATCTCCTGGGTCGAGGGCGTGATGGCCCGCGGCGACCGCCGGCTGGCGCCGGTGATCGAGGACGCCTGGCGCCGCGGCGCCCGCTTCGACGGCTGGGAAGAGGTCTTCGACGAGGAGCGCTGGCACGCGGTCTTCGAGGCCCACGGCGTCGACCTGCCGGCGTACCTGGGCACGCGGCCGGTGACGGCGCGCCTGCCGTGGGATCACATCGACGTCGGGCTCGAGGACGGCTTCCTGCTCAAGGAGTACCGCAAGGCGCTCAAGAGTCGGTCGTCGCCGCCGTGCGGCAAGGTCTTCGGCATGCTGTTGCACCACACCAACCTCGCCGAGGCCGAGCCCGATCGCCGCAAGCTGGTCTGCTACGACTGCGGCGTCGCCTGCGACCTGACCAAGATGCGCGACGATCGTCTGGTGGCGCTGCGCGTGCTCGGCGCCGAGACCCCCCGCGTGCGCGAGACCCGGGCCGCGACCGGGCGCGACGCCCGCCGCGCCGAGCGCGTACGGATGGCCGGCCACCACGGCTCCGACGCGCCCTACGCCACCTACCGCCTGCGCTACACCAAGCTCGGCCGCACCGCGTTCCTGGGCCACCTCGACGTGGGCCGGCTCCTGGGCCGCAGCTTCCGCCGGGCCCAGCTGCCGCTGTGTATGTCGCGCGGCTTCTCGCCCAAACCCCGGATGACCTTCGGCCCCGCGCTGTCACTGGGCGTGCCCAGCTTCAGCGAGGTGATCGACGTCGATCTCGAGCACGTCGGCGGCGTGGCCCTCACCGCCGACGAGGTGGTGGCGCGGCTGGGCGCGGTCTGCCCCGAGGGTCTGGCCATCACCGCCGGCGTGGTGGTGCCACCGGGCAGCCAGGGCCTGGGCAAGCTGGTCACCGCCTCCGAGTTGCTGGTGCAGCCGGCGCCGGACGGCATGCGTCACGACGGAGCCCGCCTGGCCCGTCTGGTCGCAGCGTTCCTCGCCCGCAGCGAAGCGCCCGTCGCCCGCGACCAGCGCACCATCGACGTCCGGGCCTTGGTCGAGGACGCGTCGGTGATCGACGGCCCGGCTGCGGCGCGGCTGACCACGGCCCTGGGCTGGGACGAGACCGCGCTTCTCCGCGTGCGGGTCCGCGTCTCACCGGCCGGCTCAGCGCGTCCGACCGAGGTCGCCCGGGCCTTCGGCGTGTGGGGCGACGAGGATCTTCGGGCCCCGCATGCGCGGCTCGCCCGCCTCGGCCTGGTCGGCCTCGATGGCCCGAGCCTCGCCGATGCCCTCGTCGGCCAGACCACTCAGGACTCGATGCGCGGCAGCTCTTCGAGCGCGACCGGCGCGGCCTCGTCGGGCCAGACGATCACCAGCGCGTGATCGGCGCGCAGCGGCGCCGCCGCCAGGCGCTGGGCGTCGAGGTCGGCGCCCGGCACCGCGACCACCGGTAACCCGCGGAGCCAGGCCTCGTCGATCGCGTCGGCCAGCTCGGCGGCGCTCCGGGCGCGGACCTCGTCCACGATCGCGGCGGCGCCCATGCGCTCGGCCAGGCCGCGGGCACTGGTCATCACCGGCAGGTCGGGCGACACCGGTGCGAGCTGGCGTCCCGGCGCCACATCCGGGCGCGGCGTCGATCCGTGCACCCGCACCCGCTCCACCGTCGCGCCGTCGAGGAAGCGTGCGACCACGCTCCTCACTCGCACCCTGCCATCCACCACCTCGGTCAATCCGGCCCGCGGCAGGCTCCCACTGCCGGCCACTTCGTCCCACGCCACCGTGCGCGCCGCGACCGCCAGCGCCACCCTCGGCTCGCCCGCCACCCACGCACCGTAGAGGAGCATCAACGCCCGCCCACCATCGACGCTCAACCCCGCCCGGCGCACCAGATCCGCCATCACCCGCTCCATCGCCGGCATTGCCGGGTCCTTCCCCTGCATCACTCCTCGTGCCCACTCCGCGACCACCAGTCTCCAGACCTTCGCACCCGCCGTGGTGGACGTGGACGTGGACGTGGACGATCGGCTCTCCTGTCTGACCGGCATTGGTGCTTCCAAGTGTCGGCTCGGTGCTCGCGAG
>SXGT01494843.1_pt1 | contig 18836 bp, 16 predicted proteins | sample 3176221 | NCBI WGS metagenome assembly SXGT01 (sample SAMN11356862, study PRJNA531348) | freshwater metagenome | isolation source: freshwater sample F1-120 | place: China: Fuxian Lake, Yuxi | collected 2017-12-25
CGATCACGCGCTTGATGTAGTCGACCGAGGGATCGAGCGGGTACTTGAGCACGACGATGTCGCCGCGCTGAACCTCACCGAACACGTAGCTCAGGTGATCGATCAGGATGCGGTCGCCATCGTGAATCCGCGGGGCCATCGAGCTCCCACGCACCACCGACAGGTTGAAGATGCACAGATAGCCCACGACCGAGAGCACGGTCACCTGCATCGTCCACAGCATCCGTCCGGGCCCGCGCTGGCGCGGAGCGGGCTCCGGCGACATGCGCGGGAACAGGTCCTCAATGCCGGCCTCGGCATGGCTGCCCGGGGCTTGGAGCAGCTCGTGCTGCGATGAGCGGTCCCTCCACACGCCTCCATCCTTCGACGGGCCGCTCGCCGTGCCTGAAAGGAAACCGATGCCCGCGCAGGGCGCGCCCCGTGCCCCCTGCGGTAGCTTCTGACCCATGCACCACCCCCCCCGCTCGACGCGTCGACTCGCAGCCCTCGCGGCGCTCGGTCTCACGCTCTCAGGCTGCGTCGCCCCGCAGCGTCCCACGGCAGGATCGGCCGAGCCCGGCGTCGGTCCGCGCCTTGAGGAGGTCTTCCTTCTGCCGAGCCTGCACGGCGTCCCGCCCCGTGTGCGTTCCGTCTCCGCCGACGGCGTGCTCGCCCTCGTCGACTGGCGGCCGCTCGAGCGCGACGATCAAGGCCGGCGCACTCTCGGCGCCGACCTCGGCCCCCACTGGCTTGCGACCGCGGGTCCCGCGCTCACTCCGAGCGTCGACACGTCGCTGCCGCGCTTCCTCGAGCGTGCGCTCGACGCGAGCGAGCCGGGCGAGGCGCGCGTGCGCGCTCCCGCTTGGAGCCCCACGGGCCATCGACTCGCGCTGCTGTGGCGCAGCTCGATCGTGTTCGTCGACTGGAATCCGCAAGGCACACCCGCAGCCCGCGTGCTCTATCGCGACCCACCCGAGGGTGAGCTCGACGAACACAACGAGCCCGTGCCGCGCCTCGGCGCGATCTCGGCCCTCGCCTTCACCGACGGTGGAGCGACGCTCGAGGTGCGCGCGGGAGGAGAGATCCACCACTTCCCGCTGGAGTCTGGCGCGCTGCCGCTGTCCCTCTCGGCGGCCTCGAACGTCACGCAGGCCCTGTCCGCCCCTGTGGCGCGCGTCGAGTTTTCCGGAGACCGCCAGCGCGTGCTCTCGCGCGAAGGGAAGCTCGTGGACGATCCCGCGCGTGCGGGTGAGCACTTCCACGACTTCGCCACGGGGCGCGGCGTCGTGCTCGAGGGGCTCGAGGGGCTCGAGGGCGCCCAGCGCATCGACGGACTCGACCTCTCGCCGTGCGGGAACTGGGTCTTCGCATTCGAGCTCGATGACACGCGGCGCAACAAGCCCACGCTGATTCCAGACTACCTGACGGAGCGCGTGACCACGCGCTCCGCGCGCAGTGAACTCGCTGACGACGAGTGGCAGGAGCGTCGCGCGTACATATGGTCCACGGTCGACGGTCGCAGGCGCGAAGTGGAGCTGCCGGGAGAGCGACGCACGTCGGTGGGCGCGGTCGGCTGGGCGCCGTCGGGGCCAGCGCGCTTCGCGTTCCGACGCACTTCGATCGACTACCGCTCAGTCGAGACGTGGGTATGGAGCGAGAGCGGACTGCGGCTCGCGCTCGTGGAGCGCGACGAGCGCTGGGTCGGGGGTCCCGGCGCGTTCGCGCGCTGGAGCGACGACGGCACGCGCATCCTCCTGTGCTCGGAAGGCGCTCCCTTCTCGACGACTCCCGGGCGCAACCAGCTCTTCGCGCTCGATCCCGGGAGCGGTGAGCTGACCCAGCTCACGCAGGTCGAGGGCGAGGTGAGCAGCTGGACCGTCTCGGGCGGTGCGCTGCTCGTGTGTGCGAGCCGCGAGAACCCTGCGCGCCGGGAGCTCGGGGTGGTCGAAGAGCAGGGCTTGCGCTGGCTGCCGGTGCCCGAGGGGATGAACACGACGCTGCGCCCGAGCGGCGATGGCACCAACCTCGTGTTCGAACACGAGGAGCTCGGCGTGCCGGCCGAGCTGTGGTCCGTGTGCACCGATGGCTCGCGCCCGGCGACGCGCCTCACCGACACGATCCCCGCCGTGTATCGCGAGCGCGACTGGATCCTGCCCGAGAGGCTGGAAGCTCGCTCCGCCGATGGGGAGCGCGTGCATGCTCACGTCTACTCGCCGCGCGGCTCGTCGCTCGCGCGCCCGAGCGCGCCGCGTCCATGCGTGGTGTTCATCCACGGTGCTGGCTACCTGCAGAACGTGACCGACTCGATGACCGAGTACGCGGTCAACCTGATGTTCCACTCGCGGCTCGCCGAGCGGGGCTACGTCGTCGCCGACGTGGACTACCGTGGCAGTGCCGGCTACGGGGGGAAGTTCCGCGGCGACGTGCAGTTCCAGCTCGGCAAGCTCGAGTTGGCGGACATCGGCGCGGTGATCGACGACCTCGCGCGACGCGGCGTCGTCGATCCGGCGCGCGTCGCGTGCTACGGGGGCTCCTACGGCGGCTTCCTCACGCTGATGGCGCTCTTCCAAGAGCCCGATCGCTGGGTGGGCGGTGCAGCGCTGCGCTCGGTGACGGACTGGCGCACGTACCACCCCGGTTACACGCAGCCGCGGCTCGGTCGGCCCTCGACGCACCCCGAGGCCTACTCCGCGAGCTCGCCCATCGACCACGCGGAGAAGCTGCGCGACCCGCTGCTGATCCTGCACGGCATGGTCGACTCCAACGTCTTTGCCCAAGACTCGATCCGGCTGATGGAGAAGCTGATCGACCTCGGGATCGACTTCGACGCCATGCTCTACCCGAGCCAGAACCACGGCTTCGAGGACGGCATGCACTGGCTCGACGAGTACCGCCGCATCGAGCGCTTCCTCGTGCGCTGCCTCGAAGAGCAGTAGCCTCCCGCCATGAGCCAGAGCCCCGACTCCCGTCGTTCGTTCCTCGCCTTCTCGGCGCTCGCCGGCGCCGGTGCGCTCGCCAGCGGATGTCGCAGCGCGCAGTCCAGCGCCGCGAGCGTTTCCGACGCTGCGCCGCGTGACGATTTCCCCGAGCTCCCGGACCTGAGGCCGACCGTGGCTCCGATCGCGCCCGAGGAGCGTGTCGCGCGGCGCGCTCGGCTCGGGCGCATCCTCGCCGAGCGCTCGCTCGATGCCTACCTGTGCGAGGGCGGCCCGACGATGAGCTACCTCACCGGCGTCTCGTGGGGTCGCTCCGAGCGCACCTTCGCGCTGCTCGTGCTCGCCGACGGCAGCCACTTCTGGATCTGTCCAGCCTTCGAGGCGGAGAAGGCCAAGCTGGGCGTCGCCAAGCAGGGCGGACCCGGCGGGGAGATCGTCACGTGGGACGAGCATGAGTACGCCTTCGTTCCGCTCGCGGCGACGCTGCGCGCGCGAGGCGTCGAGCGAGTGGTCGTCGATCCGCAGGCACGCGCGTTCGTGCTCGACGGCCTGCGCGCTGAGCACGGGCCCGCGCGCGTGCTGCTCGGCCGCGAGCCGCTCGTGGCCCTGCGCGGCGTAAAGGACGCGCACGAGCTGCAGCTGCTGCGCGTCGCGAGCGAAGGTACACAGCTCGCGATCGCGGCGGTCGCCCGGCGCGTGCGGCTCGGCATGACAGGTGGCGATGTGTCGCGACTCATGGCGCGCGCGCACGCGGCACTCGGCATGACCTCGCCTTGGTGCCTCGCGCTCGTCGGCCCCGCCGCCGCCTATCCGCACGGCGACAATGAGGCGATCGCGCTGGGCTCCGGCGACTTCCTGCTCGTGGACACCGGCGCGAGCCTGCATGGCTACGCGAGCGACACCACGCGCACGTGGTGCGTCGAAGGCACGCCATCGCAGGCTCGGCAAGCGGCCTGGCTCGCCGTGCTCGACGCGCAGCGACGCGCGTTCGAGGCGATCCGCCCCGGCGTCGAGTGCCGCGAGATCGACCGCGTGGCGCGCGCGGCGCTCGAGAGCGCGGGCTACGGCCCGGGTTACTCGAAGTTCACCCACCGCCTCGGCCACGGCATCGGCATGGAGGGCCACGAGGATCCGTACTTCGACGGTGGCAGCCGCGTGCAGCTGCTCCCGGGCATGACGCTCTCCAACGAGCCCGGTGTGTACGTCTACGGCGAGTTTGGCGTGCGCATCGAGGACATCGTCGCCTGTACCGCGGAGGGTGCGACGCACTTCGGCGCCTGGCAGCGCGACTGGAAGAGCCCGGCCTGAGCGCTCAGCGCGCGGTCGAGACCCACTGCGCGCGCAGTTGGGAACCACCCGCGCTGTCGAGCCAGGCGAAGAGCAGCCCATCGCCGGCGGCGACGAGCCGCGCCACGCCGGCGGCTCGGCCCGGAACAGTGGAAGCGAGCGTACGCGCCTCACCCAGCACTCCGTCCTCGAGCGGTGCCAAGCGCCACTCGCCGCGCTCGCGCGTCGGACGCTCGAGCCAGCTCACCCAGAGGCGTCCGGATGCATCGTAGGCACAGTCGACGAAGCCATCGGTCTCCGCGCGCGAGACCTGCGTCGGCGGCGTGAACGAACGGCCCCCGTCGCGCGAGTATGCGACCTGCACGCGCGCGCGGCTCTCCGCGCCGAGCGTGAACCACGCGAGGGCCAGTTCCTCTCCGTGCCCCGCCACCGCGGGACCGTTCACGGGGCAGCCCGCGATCTGCCAACCATCGGCACTGACGCGTACCGGCGTGCCCGCGCTGCCATCGGGCTGCACGAGCACAGCGGACAGGTCGCGCACCTCGTCCGCGTCGCGATCGCGGTACACGACGAGCACCGCGCCGCTCGCGGTGCGGTGCGCCGCCGTCGCGCAGCAGTCGCAGACTCGGCTGTCGAGCAGGATCTCCGGGCCCAGCGCGCCGTCACGGGCGACCGTGCGGGCTCGCAGCTGCATCTCGCCAGAATCGTCGTGGTGCCCGGCGCTCGCGCGTCCATCGAGCCAAACGGCGAGCCAACGCCGCGTATCGAGCTCGGCAAGCGAGACGAATCCGTGCTCCCCTCCGCCCGGATCGTCGTGCAGGGTGAGCGCTGCTCCGCCCGCCACGGAGAGTCGGACGCGGTAGTCGTACGTGCCCACACCGCTGCGCTCGAGCCAGGTCGCGGCGAGGGCGCCGTCCTCGAGCGCCGCGACGGCCGGGACGTCGGCCCAGTTCACGAACCAGTCCGGTCCGGCGGCCAAGACGCCTGCCGCGGACCAGCCTGTTGGGCTCCACTCGCTCGAGCGCAGCTCGTGTGGTCCGCCGCCCTCGACCCACGAGAGTCGCGGCAGCCGATCGGCTCCGACCGCCAGCGCGAAGGCACGAGCCCCGGGAGCCGCAGGGGGATCCGCGAGCTGCACCACCGCGTCCCCCGCGGAGCAGGCGGCGAGAAACAGCGTCACGCTCGCGAGCGGGAGTCGGCGCATGGGAGGGCTTGGGCTGTGCGGACAATCCGGACACGAACGCGGGCGCCCCCGGTATCGGGAACGCCCGCCTGCTCGACCGGGGCCGCGTGGCCCTGATGGTTAGAGGCGCGTGTAGTCGCGGCCGCGGCGCGGCTTCTTCTGGCGACCCAGCTTAAGGATCTTGCCGGAATTCATGCCCATGCGCTTGACGCGCTTGCGGCCGCGCGTGGGGCCGCCGTTTTTGAAGCGGGAGTTGGCCATGGCTTTGGGGGCGTGGCGGGAGAGATAGGGAAACACCCCGGGTTGGGGCGTGGATCGAGGGGGCAAGAGTATGGCGCCCCGGCGGCACCGGGGCAAGCCCCACGTCTCCCCAAGCCCTAAGAAGCTCCTACTCCCCCCCGTAACCGAGGGCGTCGAGGGCGTCCTGATTGTCCACGCGCCACACGCGACCATCCCGCTCGTCGTCGGCCCCCCAGCGGGCTCGCAGGCGTTCCAGCTCGCCGCGGAGGCGCTCCAACACCTCGGGGCGCTCGGCGGCCCAATCGCGCGCCTCGGAGGGGTCCGCGACGACGTCGAACAGATTCCAGCGCAGCACGCCGTCCTTCCCGATCGCTTGAACGAGCTTCCATTCGCCGGAGTAGAGGGCCAGCTTGACCAAGCTGGGATCGATGTTGTCGCGGTTCTCGACCAGCAGGATGCGGTCGGAACCGATCGGTCCGAGCAGGTTCAGGCCGAACTGTTCCGCGGCGGGCGAGAGGCCCGCCAGCGCGAGCAGGGTCGGAGCCACATCCACCCCGTGCACAGGTTCGCGCACCTCGCGTCCGGCCATCGATCCTGCCGGCCGCACGAGCAAGGGCACGCGCGTATGGCACTCCAGCACGTCCTTGTGCTCGAACTGGCCGTGCTCCCCAAACGCTTCGCCGTGGTCCGAGGTCAGCACCACGGCCGAGCGCTCGAGGTCAAGTCGCGCGAGGAACCGATCGAACTCGCGATCGAGCGACCACAGCTCCGCGTCGTACAGGTCGCGCACGTGCCGCGCGTCGGCGGCGTCGAGGCGCAACCCCTCGCTCCGCACGCGATCGCCACGCAGGGCGTAGCCGTCGACGGGACCGTCATAGGGCCGGACGAAGCGCTCGCGTGCCTCCGGCCTCGGCAGATACGGCCAGTGCACGTCGTACAGGTTCACGAAGCAGAACCAAGGTCTCGGGTCGTCCGCCTCGATCCACGCGAGCGCGTTCGCGAGCACCTCGCTCGCCGGGCGCTGGAAGTCCTGAATCCAGTGCGGCTCCCCGTTGGATCGCAGTCTCGGAAGCAGCCGAGCGAGCAGCGACTGCACGTCGTGCACAAGCGCCCACGCGTGAGAATAGGTCACCCAAGGATCGACGCGATCGTCGTAGGTCTCGAAGGCGTAGTTGATGCCGCTCTGCGCGCGCAGCACGTCCGTCCCGACGAAGGCCGCCGTGCGATAGCCGGACTCGCGGAAGGTGCGCACCACGGTCGGCGTCGCCCAGGGACGGAAGAACTGCCGCGTCAGGCGCGCGCCGTGGTGCGACGGATACACGCCCGTCAGCATCGAGAGGTGCGAGGTCAGCGTGTAGGTCGACACGGAGCGCGAATTGGAGAAGCGCAGCGACTGCTCCGCGAAGCGCGCGAGATTCGGCGTGGTGTCGCGATCGTAGCCATAGGGCGTGACCGAGTCCGCTCGCGTCGTGTCCCACACCAGCAGCAGCACGTTGGGAGCATCGGCGCGCGCGGAGCCGGTGGGCGACGGCCCGCCCGTGTGAAATGTGACGAGCCCCGCGACCAGCCACGGCGCGAGAGAGCAGGCGAGCCAGAGTCGCGCTCCCGCGACCCGCTCGAGCACGGGCAGGAGCACGGCGACGACGCCGACCGAGCCGATCATGAGCGCGACCGCCAACATCCACGGCATGGCCTGACCGAGCCCCACGAGGTTGCCGCCGAGGGCCGTGTAACTGTCCAAGTGCTCATGCAACGCGACGGGCAGCGCGGTCCACAGCAGATGGCGTGCGTTGGCATGCAGCGGATGGTCGAACTTGCGCAGGGCAAGCGTCCCGCGCAAGGCGCGGTCGACAAGCAGTGACCAAGGCAGGGTCGCGACTGCGAACGCGAGCCAGAGCGCGAGCGTCTCCGCGTACAGCCACAGGCTCGGCTCGCGATGTTGGTACACGTGGCGCACCGAGAGCGAGTCCGCAAGCGCGAGCAGGGAGACCCACGCCCACATTCCAGCGAGGCGCGTGCCAGCGCCAGCCTTGAAGGATCGTTTCGCCATGCGAGTCGACGGGGGGACGAGACGCCCGTTCAGTAGTTTAGCGGGCGTACGGCCGGAGCCAAGCCTCGCAGCATCCGTCGCCGGTCCAGCCCCGTGCGGCCGACCGCCCTAGGGCGTCGCCCGCCCCGGGCTCCGGAACAACACCACAAGCCCCCAGACCAGCCCCAGAGCGGCCAGAGCCTCATCCAAATTGCCGAACAAGGGCGCGCCGTCGGGCACGAGTTCGAACAGGCCCAGCCCAGAGTTGGCGAGGACGCACAGGCCGATCAACACGGCCGCGAGCGCCGCCAGCGGCTTCCAGACCCCCGGACGCGGAACGCTAGCCACCGCCAGCTTCCTCCGTACGCACCACGAGAGTCGCGCCGGGCACGTCACGCCCGAGGGAGCGCCCGACCTTCGCGAGCGACCACTCCACGATTCCACGCACGCGCGCGTCCGCATCGTGCATCGGAGCGTCAGGCGCGCAGTGCGGCACGTTGCGGACCTTGTCCCCAAGGATGGGACCGTGCTCGAGCATCCGGGCGCGCGGCAGCTCGACGACGATCGCGAGCTGCTCGCGCCGGACCAGCCCATCGCCCAACTCGCCGAGGTCGATGCCCCACACTTCCTGCGTCGGATCGTTGCGCTCCGAGCCACGCGTGTGACTCAAGATCCACGGCTTCTGGGCCTCGTAGCGCAGCTGCAAGAGCGCCTGCTGCACGATCACGTTGCCGTAGTCGTCGAGCCAGCGCTGCAGGCGCGCCTCCGGCTCCTGGGGCAGCGTGGCGAGATCGCGCTCGATCATCCTCGCGACCTGCCCCGCGCGCCAGCGATACAGGAGCACGCCAGCGCCCAGGCCGAGCACGACCAGCCCGAGAACAAACACGAGCCCGTTGACGCGCAAGGTCGGACCCACAGCAGTTTCAGGCGCACTCATAACACCATTGTGGACTCGCGCCGCGCGGACTTCCATCCGGACGGGCGCCGACTAGGCTGTACCGCGTGCGCCGCATCTTCGTCGGGGACATCCAAGGTTGCCGTGAGGAGCTCGAGGAGCTGCTCGAGCGCCTGCATTTCGACCCTTCCGCCGACGAGCTGCACCCCGTCGGCGACCTCGTGAACCGGGGTCCCGATTCGCTCGGAACGCTGCGCCTCCTGCGCCAGCTCCGAGCCGGAGGCGTGCTCGGCAACCATGATGTCAGCCTACTGCGCGTGGCGACCGGCATGCGCGAGCTGCGCGCGGGAGACACGACCCAAGACGTGCTCGGCGCGCCCGACCGCGACGAGTTACTCGCCTGGGTACGTGCGCGCCCCTTCGTCCGCAAGTGGGACGACGTGTGGCTCGTGCATGCGGCGCTCCATCCGGCGTGGGCGGACCCCGAGAGCGAGCTCGCGGGTCTCGACCCCCTGCAGCCCCATCCCGCGATCGGCTTCGCGACGCGTGCGCGCGCCACCACGCGCGACGGCAAACTCTCCAAGCAGGACCCTGCGCCGCCTGGCAGCGCCTTCCGGCCATGGTTCGAACACTGGTTCAACTCGCGCGTCGGCGACCGACGCACCGTGGTCTACGGCCACTGGGCACGCATGCAGCTCGTGCTGCGTCCCCAGCTGCGTGGCCTCGACACAGGCTGCGTATGGGGCGGCAGGCTCTCCGCGTGGATCGCGGAAGAGGACCGCGTCGAGTCGGTGAGCGCGCGCAGACGCTACGCGAACTTCGAGGACTAGGGACGGACGCCTAGGCTGCGATCCAGTCGCGGAAGGCGCGCCGGTACAGCTGGCCCTCGATCAGCGTCTCCGGGTCGCACTCGCGCTTGAGACGCGCAAACGCGGCCAGCTTGTCCTGAGGCAGGAAGCGCGCCGTGTCCTCGGCCGCGACGACGAGGTCCTTCGCGAAGTAGAAGCGACCGCCGACGGAAATCACGAGCTCCGTGAGCTCTTCGCACAGCTTCCACAGCTCGGCGCGGCGCGCCGGATCGACCTTGAAGTCGAGTGCGAAGCTCCAACCGTCGACAGCATGCGTGAGCCAGAACGGATCGGGTCGGTGGCGCTTGAACACGCCGAGGTACGGCACCTGCCCGGCGCGGCGGCAGCGCGCGAGAATCTCGCTGTGCACATCGTGGGCGACAGCATTGGGCACGAACGGCTGGTACTGGATCAGCCCGTGCTCGGCGCGCTCGCGACCGTAGGCCCACTTCCAGTTGGGCACGTAGTCGAGCAGAAACGAGAAGCCCGCGTGCGACTGCAGGTATGGCTCCCCCATGCCCTCGAGGCGCCCGGCGACGTACTTCGCCGCGTTGATCGTGCGCATCCCGAGGTCGTGGTTGAAGAGCTTCAGGATGCGCCAGACCTGCGACTTGGGGAACAGCCCGAGGATGTTGGCGGGCAACTCCTGGTGCGCGACCGTGAGCGAGCGCTCCGGCGCCGGGTCCTCACCTTCGTGCAGGTTGTACGCATCGTGGATGAGCCCGCGACCTGACGCATCGCCGCCCGGGAAGCAGTCGACCCAGCCGACGAGGTAGTCGCTCGTCGACTTGTGCGCCTCGAAGTACTGCATCATCTCGCGCAGGTCGCGCGTGCTCTCGCCGCGCACGCGCACGTTGCCGGAGTGCACGCGCTTGGTCTTGAGCACGATGCGGCTGAAGCAGCCGAGCATTCCGAAGCCGCCGATCGTGGCGTGGAACAGGTCGGCGTTGCGCTCCCGATTGCAGGTGCGAACCTCGCCGGAGGGCAGCACGAGATCGAACTCGAGGCACGCGTCGCCGATGGTGCCGACCGCGAAGTTGTTCTTGCCGTGGATGTTCGCCGCGAGCGCGCCGGCCACCGTCGGGAACATCGTCCCGCTGACCACGCGCGGCCAAAACCCCAGCGGCAGGATCGTCTTCCAGAGCTTCTCGATCGTGACTCCCGGCTCGAGCGTCGCGACGCCCGTGTGCACGTCGAAGCCAAGTACGCGATCCATGCGCGAGATGTCGAGCACCATGTCGCGCGCCGGGCAGCTCGCGTCCCCGTAGCTGTTGCCGCCGCCGCGCAGCGTGAGCGTCGAGCCCGCGGCGCGCGCCAGCGCGAAGCACTGCGCGACCTCCTCGACGGAGCGCGGGCGGAGCACACGCGCGTGCTGACCGACGGCCATCCCCCAGCCTTCGATGTACTCGAAAGAGCTTTCCAGAGGTCGGCGCGAGCGCGGCGAAAAGATCTCCATCGCGCGCCCTAGATATTCATGCCTTTGAACAGGAACGACGGAATGTTGCGGATCACCGCAGCGACCAACGTCCACTTGAACGGCACGAAGACCTCGTTGCGGCGCGCGCGCGCGGCCGCGAGGATCGAGCGCGCCGCGGCCTGCGCCGTGATCGCGCCCTTGATGGAACGGCCCTGCGCGCGCGCCTGCGCGAGCATTGCCGTCTCGACGAAACCCGGCTTGATCGTGCACACGTGCACGTCGTAGTCCGCGAGGCGATTGCGCAGCGCCTCGAGGTAGTGGTTCATCGCGGCCTTGGTTGTGCCATACACCGGATTGCCCTTGCGACCGCGCTCGCCGGCGATCGAGCTGATGCCGACGATCGTGCCGGAGCGCTGGGTGCGGAAGAGCTTGGCCGCCTCGTTCGTCCACGCGACACAGCCGCCGACGTTGACGGCGAGCATGTCCAGATCCTTGCGCGTGTCGAACTCGTTCGCGCCGACCTCGGTCATGATGCCGGAAGTGTAGACGAACAGGTCGAGTCCGCCGAGCTCGCGCATGCACTGCTCGAACAGCGCCGGAACGGCCTCGAATTCGTGCACGTCGTGGACCAGCGCAATCACCTTGCCATGGCAGCGCTTGGCGAGTTCGTCGAGCGCGTCCCTGCGACGCGCGATGGCGACCACGCGCACGCCCTCGCTCGCGAGCTGCTCCACGAGCGCCGCCCCCATGCCGGAGCTCGCGCCGACGACGATCGCATGACGCTCCTTTGCCCGTCGCGCGGGCTGCTCGTTCGAAGGCGTACCGTGAGACGCGTGCTCGTCGTGATCTGCGTGAGCCATGGGTGAGAGTATTTCGGACCTCGGCCGCGCTTTCCAAAGCTCGACGCTACGGCGGCCCTCTCAGTAGAGCGAGAAAGTTGTTCCATCCGCCAGTCGGGCGCAGGGCTGCGCGCGCCCCACCGACAGTCCGGCCACCCGGGAGCGCTCGTACCACAGCCAGCCGGAGCGCGCCGGATTCGGGCTCGGCAGGGAACTCGCTGCCGCCCAAGGCGCCACCAGGGTGCGCCAGACCTCCGCGCGCACGCCGCGGGCGAAGTGGATCGGGTCGGCGCCGTACCAGCGCTCCTCGAGCCGTGCATGCGCGATCCCCAGTCGCCGGGCGAGTTCCCTCGAGCGTTCCTCGAGCTCGCGGGCCTCCGCCATCACGCTTGCTCGGTCGATCCTGTGGAACGGAAAGATGATGCGTCGGAAGACCTCGAACTCGCGCGCGCCGAGGCGCTCGAGGCGCGCGAGCGGCAGCCCGGTCACGACGCCGCGGGCGCCGCGCTCGACCAGCCGCGCAAGCGCGCCCTCGACCCACGCCTCGACCTGGCGGGCGCTCGAGCCGAAGGCGAGGTCGTTGCCAAGGTCCGTGGCGACGAACCAAGTGGGCGTCGCCGGCCTGCGCCCGAGCTCCGCCCACAGACCACAGTCGCCGATCCCAACGAGCTCCCGCACCAGGAAGCTGCTGCGCGTGCCGTAGGAGCGCCCGCGCCCGGAAGCGGCGAGGACTTCCACAGCGCCCCCGAGCTGCGCGCGGGCGGCATCCACCGCGAGGCCGAGCCCCATGGCGAGGTTGCTCGCCCCGAGCAGCACGACGCGCGGCGTTTGAGGCTGCATGGCGCGACTGTTCTAATCCCCTGCGGCCCCCAAGGCACGCCCCACCTCCATGCACATGCCGCTCCGTCCCCGTGTCCTCGCCCTCGCCGTCGCAACCCTGCTCGCCGCCTGCGGTCCGGGCGCGAATCCGGAGCAGGACCAGCTCGCGCGCGAGCTGGCCGCGGCCAGCTTCGCCAAGGACAGCCGCGCCCAGGCCCTCGCCGCGCTCAAGCCTCTGGTCGAGCGCTCCGACGCGCTGGCCAGCGACCTGATCGACGCCGCCTGCGTGCACCTGCGGCTCGGAGATGCCGCGAGCGCCGCCAGCCTGCTCGAGCGCGCCGCCAAGGCCTCGCCGTCGGACCCGCGCTACTTCTACAACCGCGGCCGCATCGCGCAGTTCAATGTGGAGCTCGAGAGCGCTGCACGGGACTTCCGGCGCGTGCTCGAGCTCGCGCCCGAGGACCTGCCGACGCGCTTCAAGCTGATCGACTCCGTGCAAGGCTCTGATCCGACCGAGTACGAGCGCCTGCTGCGCGAGGTCGTGGCGCGCGGCATCGAGAACGCGGGCTCCTGGTACTTGCCCGCGATCTACAAGCTCGGCCTGCACTGCACCATGACCGAGCGCGAAGCCGAGGGGGAGAAGCTGCTCGACGAGCACCAGGCGCTCGGCAACCGCGGCGTGCCGAGCCCGCGCACCGATGACTTCGACATGGGCAACTTCGGCCGCATCGCGTTTCCCACGCCGCGCGGCTCGCGCTTCACGGGCACGGGTGCGCTCCCGAACTTCGGAGCGCCGGCGACGATCCTCCCGGAGTTTGGCGGGGCGCGCAGCGTGTTGGCCTGCGACCTCGACAATGACGGCGACCTCGACCTCGTCGGCTGGGGCGAGCGCGGCCTCGTGCTGGGGCTCTCGGAAAGCGGCAGCTGGCGCGCGATTTCGCTCGCGCAGGAGCCCGTGGAGCTCGCTCTAGCCTTCGACCTCGACGGGGCCAAGGGCGACAACGTGCTCGACCTCCTCTACGTCGCGAAGGGCGAATTGCGCCTCGTTCGCAGCGCGCGCAGCATCACGGACAAGTCCGTGAGCTGGAGCGCGAGCGCGAAGTCGCTGCCGCGCCCCGCGGGCACGATTGCGGACGGTCTGACCATCGACTACGACCACGAGGGCGATCTAGACGTGCTGCTCGTCGGCAGTGCGGGTGCGCAGCTGTTGCGCAACGACGGCGTGGCGTCGGAGAGCGCCGACGGCAAGCTCACCGATGTCACGGCCGAAGCCAAGCTGCCCACGGGGAGCGCGTTCTCGTGGTGCCTCGCCGAGGACTTCGACACCGACCAAGACGTCGACCTGCTCCTCGGCCGCGACGGAGCGTACGTCCTCGCGACGAACCTGCGCGGGGGCGTGTTTGCGGACGCGACGGGCGAGCTGGCGGGCTTCGTGGCGCCGGCGCGGCGCCCGCTGGTCGCCGACCTCGATGGCGACTCGCGGCCGGATGTCTGGTCGGGCGACGGTGCGATCCTGCGCGCACAGCTCGGCGGTGGCTGGAAGTCCGACGACAAGGTGACGACGCCGAGCGGGACGCTGCCGGGGAGCCAGCCGCTGTTCGCGCTCGACCTCGACCTCGACGGCAGCCTCGACGCGCTCTGGCCGTTGGCCGATGGCGCCCGCCTGCAGGGCCAGCTCGCGCTCGGCACCCCGGCCACGGCCCCGACGGAGCTCGCACTCGCAGCAGCCCCGGCGCTGATCGACGATCTCGATGGCGATCTCGCGTGGGACGCGCTCGCAATCACCCCGGCGGGGCTTTCGCTCCAGCGCGGGCAGAAGGGCGCGAACAACGCGGTGCGGCTCGGATTCCGCGGCGTGAAGGACAATCGCCGCGGCGTGGGCGCGATCGTCGAGCTGCGTGCGCAGGAGACCTACCGGCGCGTGTTCTGGCGCGGCGAGGCGACGCTGCTCGGCGTCGGCACGCACAAGGAGACGGACCTCGTGCGCGTCATCTGGCCGAACGGCGTGATCCAGTACGAGCTACGCCGCGACCTCGGCGACCGTGCGAGTACCGGCAGCCTGCTCGAGCAGAGCGAAGGTCTCGTCGGCTCGTGCCCGTTCCTCTACAGCTGGAACGGCCGCGAATACGTGTTCGTCAGCGACGTGCTCGGCATCACGCCGCTCGGACTCCCGATGGCGCCGGGCATGCTCGTGCCGCCCGACCATGACGAGTACGTGCTCGTCACGGGCGAGCAGCTCGTGCCGAAGGATGGCTTCCTCGAACTGCAGTTCACCGAAGAACTGCGCGAGGTGACGTACCTCGACCGCATCCGCATCGACGTGGTTGACCATCCGCAAGGCACTGAGATCTACCCCAACGAGCTCTTCACCTTCCCGCCCTTCCCGGCACCGCACACGCACACAGTGCGTGCGCCGCTCGCCCCGCGCGTGCTGGGCAGCGACGGGCGCGACTGGTCGGCGGAGCTCGCCTCGATCGACGATCGCCACGCCGCGCCGTTCGAGCCCGCGCCGGGTCAGTTCCTCGGCCTCGCAAACCCGCACTTCCTCGAACTCGCGTGGGACAAGGCCGAGCTGGCGAACGCGTCGAAGCTGCGCCTCGTCATGACGGGCTGGTTCTACTGGACCGACGCGAGCGTCAACATGGCGAGCGCGCGCGATCCGGAGCACGAGTTCATCCCGCCCATGCTGCAGGTGCCCGATGGCCAGGGCGGCTGGCGCACGGCCGGTCCGCCGATCGGCTTCCCCGCCGGCAAGACGAAGAGCATGGTCGTCGACGTGACGGCGCTACTCGACCGCGACAATCCGAAGCTGCGGCTGTTCGGCTCGCTGCGCCTGTACTGGGACTCGATCCGGCTCGCGACGGACAACGACGACGCGCCGCTGGAAGTGACCGCGCTCGAGCCCGCGGAAGCGCGGCTGTGGCTGCGCGGATTCAGCGATCCCGAGCGCTCCGAACTCCCCCACCAGCCCGAGCGTTTCGACTGGGAGCGCATCGCTTGGCAGCCGCGCTGGAACCAGCACCCCGGGTCGTACACCCGTCTCGGCGACGTGCTGCCGCTGCTCGGGGCGATCGACGACCGATTCGTGATCATGGGATCCGGCGACGCGCTCACCGTACGCCTCGACGCGCGTGCGCTGCCCGCCCCGAAGGCCGGCTGGCGCCGCGACTATCTGGTGTTCCTCGACGGATGGGCCAAGGATCGCGACCCCAACACGGTCGATGCGCTCTACGTCGAGCCACTGCCGTTCCACGGCATGAGCGCCTATCCCTACGGCGCGCACGAGAGCTTCCCCAAGGACGCCGAGCATGAGGCGTGGCGTCGCGAGTGGAACACTCGCCCTGCCGAGCGCTGGATCGCGCCCGTGCACGCGGGCGAGCCCCTGCCCTTGTCGGCGCCGCGCTAGGACAGCTGCGGCAAGCAAATTGCAGTCAAGCGAGGCCTTCGAACTCGGCCACCGCCGAGCGGAAGGCACTCGTCATCGGCGCGCTGCGCCCGTTGCGAGCGTCGTAGATCACGAGCACCGCTTCCGCCTCGCACCACACGCGGCCACCCGGCACCTCGCGCACGCGGTACGCCTGCTCGAAGGACGACTTGCCGAGGCGCGTGGTCACGACTTCGATCTCCACCTCCGCGCCGCCGCGACCGGGGCTCACAAAGCGGAGGTTGCAGCTTCCGAGCACGAAGGGGAAGTGATTGAGCTCGAGCAGTCCGAGGCGCTGAAAGTAAGCGTGGCGCCCTTCCTCGAGCAGCGTCATGTAGACCGCGTTGTTCAGCACGTTCTGGTTGTCCTCATCGGACCAGCGCGTGCGAGCCCTGCAGCGGAAGCGGACGCGGGCGGGATCGGGCACCTGCGGGGCGAGCATGCTGACGGACTCTACGACTTCGCAGGGGCAGGCGCGAGAGGCCGCGCCACCGGGCGGCGCGCGACCATCCAAACACCGCCGAAGGTCAGCAATGTCGAGAGCGCGAAGTGCTCCGGGAGCCCCTCGCCGAGCCACCACAGCGCGCCCAAGACCGTGATCATGGGCTGGAGGAAGATGAAGCTCGCCACCGTCGAGGCCGAGACGCGCACGAGCGCGAACGTATTCAGCAAATACGTGAAGACGGTCGGGAAGATGACGATGTAGCCGAGCGCGACCCAGGCGTCGGTGGGCACCGTCTCGGGGACCAGCGGCGCGTCCGGCCCGGCGAGAATCGGGATCGACCAAGCCGAGAGCAGGAACACCCACGCAGTGAGCACCAGCGGCGGGTACTTGGCGAGCAAAGGGCGCAGCAGGACGAAGTAGATCGCGTAGCAAAGCTCGTTCGCGACCACGAGCAGGTTGCCGAGCATGTGATCTCCGCCGAAGCGGCCACCCCGCTCGAAGAGCACGAGCCCCGCCCCGACGAAGGCCAGCGCCATTCCGATCGCACGCGGCATGTCGAAGCGCTCTTGGCGCGCCGCGACCGCGACGATCAGCGTGAAGACCGGGATCAACGGCAAAAGCAGCGCCACTTCGATCGCGCTCGAACGCTGCAGACCTTCGAGAAACAGCACCATGTTGAGCAGGATGCCGAGCAGGCCGCAGACGAAGAGCCGCGGCAGGTCCCCACGCTCGGGAAGGAAACGCCGGCCGTGTAGGAGCGCGGCGACCGTGCCGAGCACGAGGCCGCCAACCGCGATTCGCCAAGCGCCGATGCTGCGCGCCGTAAAGGCGCCGAAGGCCACCTTTCCGAACAACGGGAACAGGCCGAAGAACAGCTGGACGAACAACAGGGCAAAAATCCCCTGTGTGCGGCGCACACGCTCCTGCGGGCTCAAGTCCAGCGTGGGCATCCAGGGACGGTAGCGCCCCACAAGGCGCGAACCCAGAGCCGCCGACCTTTCCCGGCCCTACACTTCCGACCATGAGCCAAGCCCCCCGCCCGTGGCCGCGCGTGAACAGCCAATACGGCCCTGACCTGCTCGTGTGCCGCGCACGCTTCGACACGCTCACCAACCCGCGCACCGGCAAGGACATGCTGCGGACGGTGCTCGAGACGCCCCAGTGGTGCAACGTGGTGGCGCTCACGCGCGAGCGCCGCCTCGTCGTGGTGCGCCAGTTCCGTTTCGGCAGTTCCTCGGTCACGACCGAGATTCCCGGGGGCGTCGTCGACCCCGGCGAGGAGCACGCCCGCGCAGCGCAGCGCGAGCTGCGCGAGGAATGCGGCTACACCAGCGCGCGCTGGTCCTATCTCGGCTGCGTCGAGCCCAACCCGGCCTTCCATGACAACCTGTGCCACCACTGGCTGGCCGAGGACTGCGAACTCACCCACCCGCAGGAGCTCGACAGCGGCGAGGACATCGTGGTCGACACACTCGCGCTCGACGACGTGCGCGCGCAAGTCGCCTCGGGCGCGATTCGTCACGCGCTCGTGATCACCGCACTCGCGCGCGTGCTCGACCTGCGCCGCGGCTGAAGCGCGTCTAGCGCCCGCGCTCGCCGAGCACCCACAGGCGACGCCCGCGCCGGAGCCAGCTGCGCTGCAGGAGCCGCGCGGCAGAGTGCTCGATCGTGGCCATGGCCTCGTCCGGCGAGTCCGTGAGCAGGATCCGGTCGACGTCGCGCGGCTCGATCATGCGCTCCCTGAGCATCGGGCCACGCAGGAACTCGAACATCGGGCCCCAGTACTCCTTGCCCATCACGACCACCGGGAAGTCGTGCACCTTGCCGGTCTGGATCAGCGTGGCGATCTCGAACAGCTCATCCAGCGTGCCGAACCCTCCCGGCATCGCGACGAACGCGACCGAGTACTTCGCGAGCATCACCTTGCGCACGAAGAAGTAGCGGAACGACACGAAGCGATCGAGGTAGGGGTTGGGGCTCTGCTCGCGCGGCAACTCGATGTTGCAGCCGAGCGAGTAGCCGTCGTGCTCCTTCGCACCACGGTTCGCGGCCTCCATGATCCCCGGACCGCCGCCGGTCATGACAGTGAAGCCAGAGGTCGCGAGCCGACCGCCCATCTCGCGCGCGAGCTCGTAGTAACGCGAGCCCGGCGGAGTGCGCGCCGAGCCGAACACGGTCACGCACGGGCCGACGAAGTGCAGCGCACGAAAACCCCTGACGAACTCGCCGAAGATGCGGATCGCGCGGCCGAGCTCGCGCGTGCGCGAGCCAGGGCCCTCCAGGAAGCGGGTGTCGAAGGGCTGCCCCGCGACCTTGCCCCACTCAGGTCCCGGCTCGACCTGCGGCGGAGTCGCGGGCTCGCTCACGAGTACAGCGCCCCGCCCGTGCGCGCGAACTCGTCGCTCTTGTCCTTGAGGCCGCGCGCGAGCGCCTCGTCCGCACCCACGCCCTGCTCCGCCGCGAGCCGCCGCACGTCGTCGGTGATCTTCATCGAG
>SXGT01325302.1_pt1 | contig 18831 bp, 16 predicted proteins | sample 3176221 | NCBI WGS metagenome assembly SXGT01 (sample SAMN11356862, study PRJNA531348) | freshwater metagenome | isolation source: freshwater sample F1-120 | place: China: Fuxian Lake, Yuxi | collected 2017-12-25
AACAACTTCACCATCTCGACCTTCGCCGGAACCGGGGTCGCGGGCAACACCGGCGACGGCGGCCCATCGACCAACGCCGCCGTGAACTATCCGAGTTCGATCACAACTGCGCCGGACGGCACCGTCTACTTCACCAACTGGGGTTTCGTGCGCAAGGTCGCGACCAACGGGATCATCTCGACGGTCGGAACCGTCGATTCCAGTTGGAACGGCATCACGGTCGGTCCCGACGGATTCCTGTACGTGGCGGAGTACTCGTCGTGCGTGATTCGCCGCATCAACCCGAACGGCGGCGGCCAGACCGTGTGGGCGGGCGCCGCCGGAACCTGCACGACTACCGGCGACGGCGGAACCTACGTCAACGCCCGATTCAACCGACCGATGGACCTCGCGTTCGATCCGGCCGGCAACCTCTACGTCTCCGAATACTCCGGAGCGCGCATCCGCAAGATCGCCGCGGGTACCGGAATCGTCACGACCTTCTCGACCGCGGTCTCGAATCCGTGGGGTATCGACACCGACGCCGAAGGCAACGTTTGGGTCGCCCGCTGGGGGTCGAGCACCGGCAACATCTACAAGATCACCCCCGCAGGGACCGTGACGGGTTGGGTCCCAGGGGTCCACACGATGGACCTCGTGGTCCGAGACGACGGTGCCGTCTATTTCGTGACCTACACCAGCTGTTCTGTACGCCGGCTGTTGAACGGTGTCATCACCAGTGTCGTCAACGAAAACGGCTGCGGGTACGGCGGAGATGGTGGATCTGCGGCCGCAGCCCGCTTGTCCCACCCCGCGTCCATCGCGTACGCCGGCGCGACGCTGTACGTCGCCGACCGCAACAACTTCCGCGTCCGCAGACTCGTCGCCATCTGAACCTCGGTGAACCGCCGGTCGCGAGTCGAATGGGCGTCGAGGGCCGCGTCGCGCCAGAATGCCCGGATGAACTGGAACCTTGCCACGGTTTGGGAATCGGTCGCCGACTCGCTCGCCGATCGTGCCGCGCTCGTCAGCGGCTCGACGTCGCGTACCTGGCGCGAGTTCGACGAGCGCAGCGCTCGGCTGGCGGCCGCGATGCAGTCGGCCGGACTCGGCCACAACTCGAAGGTGGCGCAGTACGCATACAACTCGAACGAATACAGCGAAGGCGTGTTCGCCACGCTGAAGTTGCGAGCGATTCCGGTCAACGTGAACTACCGCTACACCGAAGACGAGCTGCTCTACCTGCTCGACAACTCCGACGCCGAAGCGCTGATCTTCCACGGCGCACTCGGCGACCAGGTCGCCAAGGTCCTCGGCCGCGCACCGAACCTGAAGCTCGTCCTCCAGATCGACGATGGTTCGCCGCTCGTCGACGGTGCCGAACGCTACGAAGACGCGCTCGGCGCGCACGCGCCCATGGATCGCATCGAGCGCAGCGGCGACGACTTGTACTTCCTCTACACCGGCGGAACCACCGGGATGCCGAAAGGCGTGATGTGGCGAGCCGAAGACCTGTTCGGCACCCTCGCCGAATCGGTGTATCCGCTCCACGGCTTGGCGATGCCCGCAACGTCGGCCGAAGCCGGTGCGCTCGCCGCGCAGATCGTCGAGCAGGGCGCGCCGTCGGTGCACCTCCCGGGTTCGCCGTTGATGCACGGCACGGGCGCGTTCACGACGTTCCAGACGTTGTTCACCGGCGGCACGGTGGTCACGCTGACGAAACGATCGTTCGACCCGCACGAGATGTGGGAGGCCGTCCAACGTAACGGTGTCACCCAGATGGCAATCGTCGGCGATGCGTTCTGCAAGCCGATGATCGCGGCCCTCCGCGAAGCCGACGCAGCGGGAACCCCGTACGACACCACCACGCTCGGATTGCTCATCAGCAGCGGCGTCATGTGGAGCGCCGAATCGAAGGCCGAGATCATGGGCCTCGCCAACTGTTTCTGCCTCGACTCGCTCGGCTCGTCCGAAGGTGTCGGATTCGGCAACTCGATGAGCGTGCCCGGCGCAGAGTCCAAGACCGCAAAGTTCACGATCGGCGGCAAGGCTGCGGTGCTGCGCGAAGACGGCACCCCGGTCGAACCGGGCGGCGGCGAGATCGGCGTGCTCGCGCTCGGCGGCCACATCCCGCTCGGCTACTACAAGGACGAAGTGAAGTCGGCCGGCACGTTCAAGGTGATGGGCGGCGTGCGCTACTCGGTACCGGGCGACATGGCCCAGGTCGAAACCGACGGGACCATCACCCTGCTCGGACGCGGTTCGGTCTGCATCAACTCGGGCGGCGAGAAGATCTTCCCCGAAGAGATCGAAGAGGCCGTAAAACTCCAGCCCGGCGTGGCCGACTGTCTCTGCGTCGGGTTGCCCGACGACCGCTTCGGCGAAATGGTCACCGCGGTCGTGACGCCTGCGATCGGTGCAACCCTCGACGGCGACACGCTCACCGCGGGCCTGGGATCACTCGCCCGCTACAAGCACCCTCGTAAGTGGATCTTCACCGACCAGATCTTGCGTGCCCCCAACGGCAAGGCCGATTACAAAGCCGCCAAGGCACTCGCCTCCGACGCGGGCTGAGGGGCATCGAGCGAGCGGCAACCCAACAGCACCCAACAACGACGAGCAACGCAAAGAGGCGGGCCTCACGGCCCGCCTCGTTGCGTTGCGATCGACGTAATGTCGGTCGTTACTTCTTCTTCTTGCCGCCGGCGCTCACCTTGGCGAGCACGTCACGGGCGTTCAAGATCCGGTAGTCCTCGCCGTCGTGGCTGATCTCGGTGCCGCCGTACTTGCTGTACACGACGGTGTCACCGACCTCGATGCCGAGCGGGATGATCTCGCCGGTCTGGTCGCTGCGACGGCCCGGGCCGACCGCGAGGACCTCGCCCTGCTGGGGCTTGTCCTTGGCGGTGTCGGGGATGACCAGACCGCTGATCGTGGTCTCTTCGGCCTCGGCGGTGCGGACGACGATGCGGTCCTCCAGCGGCTGCAGATTCATTGCGTTCTCCTCGACGTGCGATTGAAGATTGGCGTCGTATTGCCAGGGTGATCTTGCTTGATGGTGGTGGTTGGGGGCCTTCGGCGGGACGTTCGTTGCCCCGAACTGACGGTCCAGACCGCCTGCGACCTTAGCACTCACCCCCGGCGAGTGCTAACCCGCGCTCACGGAGCGGCCGCCTCGACGCCCGGCCACCAACCGTCAGCGGCAACGCCGTCGGGCATGGGAATCCCGGTCAGGTCGTACCCGGGAGGGCGAGATTGGGGACCGCACCGCCCGCCAAGCCGGTCGGCGGTTCGAAGCGAAGCCGATGCCAGGCGGCGGCACCGACCATGGCGGCGTTGTCGGTACACAGGGAACGGTCGGGCACGACACACCGAAGGCTGGCCCGCTCGGCTTCGGCAACCACTCGGGCCCGCAACGCGGAGTTGGCGGCAACTCCCCCGCCCAACACGATCGTGCCGAGCCGCTCCCGCCGCGCGGCACGCAACAACTTGGTGGTGAGCACGTCGACCACACAGTCCTGGAACGCCGCCGCGACGTCGGCGATGGGTTGATCGGGATGCTTGCGTCGGTGCAAGACAACCGCGGTCTTCAGTCCAGAAAACGAGAAGTCGAGGTTGTCCGGCTCCCGCGGATCGAGCATCGGCCGGGTGAAGCGAATCGCTTCAGGGTTACCGGTGCCAGCCAACTGATCGAGGATCGGACCGCCCGGGTAACCGAGCCCGAGCAGGCGCGCCACCTTGTCGTAGGCCTCACCAGCGGCATCGTCGACGGTGCGGCCGAGCACGCGGTAACGCCCGTGATCGTCCATGGCGACGAGCAACGTGTGGCCGCCCGACACGATGAGCGTGACGAACGGAGGTTCGAGGGTCGGGTCGGCGAGCATCGCCGCGTACAGGTGCGCTTCGTGGTGGTGTACACCGTGGTACGGCCGCGACGTCGCCAACGCCAGTGCCTTCGCTGCGCTCACGCCGACGAGTAACGCGCCCGCTAAGCCAGGTCCCTGGGTCGCGGCGATGACACCGATATCGCGCAACCGGAGATTCGCGTCGCGCAACGCGTCCGCGACCACGTCGTTGATCAACTCGAGGTGGGCGCGACTCGCGATCTCCGGCACGACGCCGCCGAATCGTTCGTGACGTTCGAACTGGGTCGCCACCACGCTCGAGACCACCCACCGACCACCCTCGACGACCGCGGCCGCGGTTTCGTCGCACGACGTCTCGATGGCGAGAACTCTCGTCGCGGGCGTCACCGCCATCATCGGTTGCGACGGTGACGAACCGATCGGAATCATCGCAGTCACCGACGTTCCAGGGCTTCGAGCAATGCCGCGTACTCGGGCTTCGCGACGTCGTGCGCCCACATCACGAGCGCGTCCTCGCGGCCGGTTGGAAAGTCGTAGTAGTCCTTGCGGACACCCACGGGAACGAACGCGAATCGCCGATACAACTCCTGCGCGGCACGATTGCCCATCCGGACCTCGAGTGTGAGGGCCTCCGCGCCGCGCCCCACCGCGTCGCGACACAACGCGAGCATGATGTGTCGCGCGATGCCGCGCCGACGTTGGGTCGGGTCGACCGCAACCGTCGTGATGTGACCGTCGCTGAGCGCCATCATCAGACCGCCGTAGCCGACGACCTTGCGTTCGCAGCGGGCGACGAGATAGCAGCGAGTCTCGTCCAAGGCGAGTTCGCTCTGGAAGAGCGCGGCACTCCACGGACGCGGATACACCTGCTCCTCAATCGCCAGCACCGCCTTGATGTCGCGCTTGCGCATCGGTTCGATGGTGAGCGGCGTCGCGAGCCGATACTGGACACCGTCGGGATGCATCATGACCCCGGCTTCGCGAGTTCGGCGTCGCTCTGACGCAAGTACATGGGCACGACCGCGGCCGCTTCCTCGGTTTGCCCACGGGCGACCCTGGCGGCCGCCAATTCGATCAGCGCCGTGAGATCGGGCGTCGAGTGCCCGGGGCCGGCGAGTTGGCAACAGTCGTGGTCGATGAACTCGTCGCGAAATCGCAAGACGCCGTCGCCGCACAGCACTGCGTCCTCGCCGCGAGCCGAGAGGTCGGCCGCCAACTCGTCGGGAGTCCCGATGAGGTATTCCGAGATTCGCTGCACACCGCCCGGCACCGGTCGGTACAACGCGTAATAGATCTCGCGGCGACGCGCATCGATGGTCGGAACGATCAGGCCGGCGTCGGCGTGGCGGAGCGGGTAGGCGACAAGATCGAGGCTTGCGATCGCGACCAACGGGACGCCGAGCGCCAAACCCATCGCCTTGGCCGTCGTCACGCCGACGCGCAGCCCGGTGAACATGCCCGGGCCAACACCCACGGCAACCGCGGTGATCTCGGCCAGCGACACGTCGGCTTGCTGACACGCGAACTCGATCGCCGGCGCGAGCTGTTCGGCGTGTCGGGGCGGACCCACCGACGCCGGACCGCCGAGCTCGATTGCCGCCAGCAAGCCGCGCTCGTTACCAATGGCGACACCAACCCGGCGCGTCGCCGTATCGATTCCGAGCAACAACATGGTCAGGCGAGATCCCGCTCGGCGGCCTCGGGATGCAGGTGGTGGGCCAGCACGGTCGCGATACGGCGGCTCCGCACGCTCCAATCGCGGCCGTGCACGGAGATGGTGAGGATTCGTTCGGATTCGGCCACGTCGTCGCCGGGCGGCAGTCCGATGGCGACCTCGATGTGCTCGCTCGGCAGCGCGGCAATCACGCGATCTCCCCACTCGACGAACGTGATGCGATCGTCGTCGACGAGTTCGTCGAATCCGAGATCGTGCAACTCTTGGAGCGTGTCGAGCCGATACACGTCGACGTGCGCGATCGCGATTCGACCCCGGTACTCCTGGACGATCGCGAAGGTCGGACTCGTCACGGGTTCGGTCACACCGAGCGCGGCACACGCTCCCTGGACGAAGGCCGTCTTCCCGCCACCGAGATCACCGCTCAGCACGACAACGTCACCGGACACCAAGACCGCCGCGAGTTCGCCGGCAACCGCCCGCGTCTCCTCGACCGAGTGTGTGCGGATCCTCATCGATCGTCACCGGACATCAAACGCCGCTTCACCACGACGAAATCGGCGCGCGTCTCGGCAAGTCGCTGCCCACCGCCGCGCAGAACGGCGGACGGATGCAGGGTCGGGATCAACCGTGCGACCACACCGGCGCGTTCGTACGGAAACACCTGGCCGCGCAACTTCGTGATTCCGTCTTTCGTGTCGAGCAACAGCTTGGTCGCAAAGTTCCCGAGCGTGACGATGACCTTCGGTCGGACGATTTCGAGCTGCCGATCGAGCCACGGCGAGCACGCGGCGATCTCATCCGGTTGCGGATCGCGGTTTCCTGGAGGTCGACATTTCACGACGTTGGCGATGTAGACGTCCGAACGGGTCAGCCCGATCCCTTCGATGAGCTGGGTGAGCAAGCCGCCCGCGCGGCCGACGAACGGTTCGCCGCGCACGTCTTCTTGCTCACCGGGGCCCTCGCCGACGAACATGAGATCGGCGGCAGGATCACCGACCCCGAACACCACTTGGGTTCGGGTACTCGCCAGTTTGCACGCCGTGCACGTGCTCGCCTCGGCCGCGACCGTGGCCAGATCGGTCATTGCGTCGACACCTCCGCGGCAAAGGCGATGAGCGTCGCGTTGAGCCAATCCGTGCGCTCGAGCATCAGCATGTGCCCGCCGCCCTCAACCCACTCGATGCGCGACCCGTCGATGGCACGGTGCAGTTGGCGAGCGTGAAATGGCGGGGTGATCGTGTCGGCGGTGCCGCAGACGATGAGCGTCGGGGTTTCGATCTTCGCGATGTCGTCGGTGAGATCCATCCCGATCAGCGCCCGCGGGGCGTGCACTCGCGTGTCGTTCGGGCAGTCTCGCAACATCTGCCGGACGAGTTCGACTTCGCTCGGGGAGGGGTCTCGCCCGAAACCCAGGCGAGCGAGCAACAACCCAACGTTCTTCGTGTTCCACAGCGCCGTCGTGTCGGGGCTGTGACGCGTCAACCGTTCGACCGAGCTGCGCAGTCGCATGGCTTGCGACCCGCCCGGCGTTCGACACAGCGTCGACAGGAGCACCAGGCCGCGCACCCGCTCGCGGGTCGCATCGGCATGGCGCGTCGCAAACGATTGCACAGCGATGCCACCCATCGAGTGACCGACCAATACTGCGTCACGCAGATCGAGACCGACCATGACCGCCGCGACGTCATCGCCCAGGTGTTCGACTGCGTGACCTTCGTCGCCCACCGACGAGTCGCCGTGACCGCGCTGGTCGATGGCGATCACGCGGTGCCCGGCCGCGACAAGCGCGTCGTACTGTCGAGTCCATGTCCGTAGGGAGAGCGTGACACCGTGGACGAGCACGATCGGCGAGCCCGCACCGACATCCACGACGTTGATGTCGGCCCCGTCGAAGCTGCGCACCGAGGTACGCGGGAGATCGAGCGGAGCCAGTATGTCGTTTCCGTCGGGGTCAGGCCGTCGACGAAGGTTGCGGGCTGCCACGACCTCGGCCGCCCACAGGGCCCCACCGATCGCGGCCGCCGCGGCGCCCGCGTAGGCAAGGCCTTTGGCCGCAGTTCGTAGCTGCACACCTGAACCGTATCGCCCGCGCCCCCAGAAGCTGTTTCCCGGAGAGTTCGTTGCGTTTTCCGCGGCTAACTCTCCGGGAAACCGAACGTTCGGCGGCCAAATCGTCAGCCGCGGAGGTAACGGCGCGGGACTCGGGGTCCGATGCCGGTGACGATTTCATAAGCAATCGTGTCGAGACGCGTCGCCCACTCCCACGGGTCGATCGCAGCACCACCCTGTGCGCCGAGCAAAACGACCTCGTCGTCGAGCGCGACATCGCCATCAACCTCGACCATGAGTTGATCCATCGTGACGACGCCACGAATCGGCGCTCGTCGACCTCGCACGATGACCTCGCCCCCAACCAGACCCAGGCGTCGCGGCACGCCGTCCGCGTAGCCGATCGGCACCGTCGCGATGCGAGTTGACCCTTCCGCTCGCCAGTGCCCGCCGTACGACACCGTCTCCCCCGCCGCAACTGTCCGCAACGCTCGCACTCGCGAACGCAGCGACATAGCAGGAACGAGATCGACGGCATCGGCGAGCGCTACCGATGGTGCGATGCCATAGACCGCGATCCCGCAACGAACGACGTCACGACGCGCCGCGGGATGGGCGAGGGCACCGGCACTGTTGGCGAGGTGCACCAACGGCACCGAGCACCCGGCCGCGGCAATGCTGCCGAGTGCGTGGTCGAAGCGATCGATCTGGCGGACGGTGGCATTGCTGGCGAGATCGTCGGCCTCACTCAGATGTGTCCAGACCGCAACGAGCGCCGGACCCGCGGCCAACGCCAGTTCCGCCGCGGCGGCCGGTTCACAGCCTGCGCGATGCATGCCGGTGTCGATCTTCAGGTGCAACTCGGCGGCACCCGCGGCGCGCGCCTCCTGCACACCCTCGTGGGTGCTCACGGTCAGTGCCACGCCGAGCTCGACCGCGCGCGCCAACGCGTTGGGCGCTGCGTCGGACAGCAGCAAGATGGGCGCGTGCACCTCAGCGGCGCGCAATGCCTCGGCTTCTTCGACGAGCGCCACTGCCAATCCAACGGCACCCGCGTCGAGCGCGACCCGGGCGATCTCGACGGCACCGTGGCCGTAGCCGTCGGCCTTGACCACGGCCAGCACGGCCGCGGGAGCGACCAGTTGACGCAATGCGCCGACATTCGCTCGCACCGCGGCGAGATCGATCTCCGCCCAGGTGGGGCGCAACGCCATGGAACGCTCAGGTGGTCCGGGCGATGAACCGGACGATGTCGCCTCGGGTGATGATGCCGACGACCTTGCCGTCGGCGTCGACGACCGGTACGTGACGGACCTCGGACTCGTGCATCAGCGTTGCGACATCCTCGAGCGAATCATCGGGCGCCGAGGTGACGGGGGTGGTCTGCATCACCGCGCCGACCGTCGCACCCGCGACCTTGCGCAACTCCTCTTCGAGATGCTTCATGTCGCCGGGAAACGGAATCGTTGCGCCGAGCACGTTCCAGAAGCGAGGCGCGTGCACCCGGGCCTCGGTGACGATGAGGTCGTCATCGCGGAGCAATCCGACCAGTCGGCGATCGCGATCGACCACCGGAATCGACGAGACCCCGAGTTCGGCCATCCGATCGGCGGCCGCGGCAACCGACGTGTCCGCGCCGATGACGTCGACATCGCTCGTCATGACTTCGTGGACTTGGGTGGTGGTGGGCATCCTCGACTCCTGCGCAGCGGATCGGTGGCGAACGGTCAGACGCCCCAGGCTACGGGCAAGGCCGCGATGAGGTCGGAGGCAATGGTCCCAGGACCGTGGGGCGAACGCCTCCCGGCGACCCCGTGGACCACCGCCGACGTCCACGCGGCGGTGAAGGGGTCGCGGCCCGCGGCGAGTGCAGCACCAATCATCCCCGCGAGCACGTCGCCGGTTCCCGCCGTCGCGAGGGACGAGTCGCCTTCGACCACCACCCGGACCTGGCCATTCGGCGCGGCCACGACTGTCCCGGGGCCTTTCAGCAACACCACGGCGTGCAGTCGCGCCGCGAGGTCGCGCGCCGCGCCAATCCGGTCGTCGCCGACCGGACGACCGGCGAGCCGCTCGTATTCGCCTGCGTGCGGGGTCAGCACCGGTTCGACCAGTCCCGCTGCGTGACGAACTCGAAGCGCTGCGGAATCCCGACCAAGATGGCCGAGCGCGTCGGCGTCGATGACGATCGGTCGATCGACTGCGGCGGTCAGGGAGCCAACCACCATCTCGGGACCGAGCGCATCCGAGATACCGGGGCCGAGCACAACGGCACCGAATCGACGCGTGGCTTCGAGCAGCGGACCGGCGGCTTCGACCGCGAACGAACCGTCGGGGTCGGCGTCGAAACGTCGGGTCACCACTTCGGCGCCGCCCGCGCGTGCGGCGGCTGCGCCCGCCAAGGCCACGACGACCATCCCGGCACCGCTGCGTTGTGCAGCACGCGCCGCGAGCATGGGGGCGCCGGTCATTCCCGACGACCCGCCGACCACCAACACCGACGTCGACCACTTGTGCGCCGCGGCGTCGCGCTCGAGGCGTTCGACGTCACCGCGATCGACGGCAAACACGGTCGACGACACCGGTATGGCCAGGTCGACGACATCGACAACGCCGCAGCGAGCGCGTCCCGGCTCGAACAACAACCCCGGCTTCAGTGCCTGGAAGCACACGGTCCGTTCCGCGGTGGCGGCGACCGGACGGGCGTACCCCGTCGCTCCGTCGATGCCGCTCGGAATGTCCGCCGCGAGTACTCGGCGACCGCGTAGCAGCTCGACGATGGCGATGACCTCATCGGTCAACGGCCGCGCCAGACCGGTGCCGAACATCGCGTCGATCACGAGATCGGCTCGCGAGATCCATCGTTCGACCCGAGGCCATGGGTCGCGCAATGGCACGTGGATGACATCGACGCCGACCCGGCGCGCCGCGAGCCTCCGTCCGGCAACGAGTCCGTCGGCACCGTTGTTGCCCGGACCAGCGAGCACCACGACCCGGCGACCGTAGGTTCCTCCGAGCGCCTCGATGGCGCATCGGGCCAACGCTCGGCCGGCCCGGTCGATGAGCACGGATTCGGAGGTGCCCGATGCAATGGCGGCCCGATCGGCCGCAGCCATCTCGTTTGGGGTGAGTACAGGGCGCACGCCGACGCCTCCGCCTACTGACGCCAGTGTTCGGCGAGTTGCACGACCGGTTGGGTAAGCAGGTCGACGAGATCGACGGTGCCGAGCACTGCATCGCGAAAGTTCGGTTCGACCTCGGTGACCTGGTCCTGAATCGCGCTGTACCGGCCTCGGTAGCCCTGCAGCACTCGGCGCGCGGTCTCCGCCGGCAGGCGATCGTGGAATCGCACATGCAACAACGTGAGTCCGATCGCGTGGTTGTCCTTCACCTCGGGAACCAAGATGCCCGTTCGTCCATCGGCCCGGCCTCGGAACACCGTGACTTCGCGCTCGTATGCGGTGCGGTGCTTCGTTCCCCGCAAGCGAGAGTCGCGATCGGTGCGCGACACGATTCCCGCGGCGACACCATCGCGATCGACGACGTGGATGGTTGCATCATTCGCAATGTCGCCTTCGATCCGGTATCGGGTGTAGCCGACGATTTCGACGACTGCCGCGTCGAGCTCGACCAGCGTGCGCAGGCTCCGGTAGCTGAGATGATCGCGAGCGCAGCCCGTGCCGAGCAGGGCTTGCACGAGCGGCACATTCAGCAGGGTCTCGTCGCTGCGCGAGATCCCTACCGTGACGGTCTTGGCCTGATGCTTGATCGCGTCGATCGGTCGCGTGAGCTCCTCGATCGCCGTCGTGAGCGCGACCGTGAGATCTTCGACGAGCGTGCTGGGCGTACCCACCTTGCCGATCTCGACCTCGTACAAGTCGAGCGGCACGGTTCCGGTCGCGTAGCGAAGCAACGAGCCCAGGCGAACGGCCGGGCCCGCGCCCAACGAGCCGTCGTATCCACCCGATCGCAGCGTCTCGAAGAATCGACGGGTTGGCGTGGCAAGTGCCTGCTCGAGTCGTGCCAGCAACTCATCGGACTCGGCGTGACTCGCCACGACCGTTTCGATGGCTCCTCGGGCCTCGCGCAACGCGATCGACGACGCGTCGATCGCGAGCGCCGCTTCGTAGCCCCACAAGTGTCCGGCCATCGCCGACAACACGAACGCAACCGCGGGCGGTGCCGCAGGAACGTTGATGGTCTCGAGGGCCGCGCCAAGTCGGGTCTCGCCGTCGTTGCAGATGACGATCGGTGCGGCCTTGTGCGCGCGGAAGATCGCGACTTCCTTACCAACGTCGTCGGCATTCGACCCCGAAAGCCCTGCGGCGCAGATGATGATCAGCGGTTCGGCCGATAGATCGATGTGTTTCTTGTCCTCGGTCAAGTCGACGGCAATCGACTTGTAACAGAGTTCGGACAGCTTGATGCGTATCTCGTGCGCGGCCGTGCGGTTCGGGCCGTTGCCAACCAACGCCCAGTAACGCCGTTGCGGTGCGTGGCGGTGCGCGGCTTGCGCGATGAGTGCACGTCGAGCGATGACCTCGCGCATCTGATCGGGCAGGGCCCGCACCGCGCGCAGCACCGTGTCGCGTTCGATGACATCGAGCGCAGTACCAAGCGCCGCGTCGGCGATGGCGTACGCGATGAGGAATCCCGCAGCGACCTGGGCGTAGAACGCCTTGGTGGAGGCGACACTCATCTCGACGTCGCGTCCATCGGACGTGTAGAGCACGCCATCGCTCTTGTCGACAAGGTCGCTCGCGCGACGATTGACGATCGCGATCACCGCAGCGCCACGCCCGCGCACGACGTCGACGGTTCGGTTGGTGTCGGTCGTGGTCCCCGATTGACTGATCGCCACGACAAGCGTGTCGTGCATGTCGCCGTCGAGCCCGAATCCCGACAGTTCGGTGGCCGCGATCGCTTCGGCGTGAAGGCGCTGACTCGGCACGAGCCGCCGCAACGTGACGGCGAGGTTCTGACCCGCCACGGCCGCGGTGCCCTGACCGATCACGAAAACCCGACGGATTGCGCCCGACGCAAGCCGTGCTCGAACGTCGGGCGGCATCGTCTCATCGCTCAGATGTACGTCGAGTCGACCGTCGACCTCGACAAGCTTGCCGCGCAACGTCTTGCGAAACGACTCGGGAGCTTCGGAGATCTCCTTCAGGAGGTAGTGCGAGAACTCACCTCGATCGATGTCGCGGGTTGTGATCTCGGGTGTCCGCAACTCGGAAGCATCGATCGGCAGATCAACACCTTCGTATCCGAGGCGACGGATACCGGCGAGGGTGCCTGCCCGCTCGGGGTCGATCGCGAGGATCTCGCCTTGCGTTGCCGGGTTGCCCAACTCGCGCATCGTCTCACCGTCGAGACGGAAGTAGCGGTCGGCGACCTCGACGACGCCGTAGGGCTCGCTCGCCACGATCGTGAGACCGTCGGCCAAGCCCACATAGATCGCCTGCCCGCTTCCACGTTGCGCCAGCAGAATCGTCGGCGAATCGGTGATGGGCACCGCGCCGATGGCCACCGAACCTTCGAACTCGGCGACCGTCGCTCGAAATGCCTCGACGGCGTCGTTGCCGCTGGCGATGCGACGACTCACCAACGCCGGAATCACCTTTGCGTCCGTCGTGATTTCGGTGGCGATGCGGAGTCCGACGTTGGCGCTCAGGTCGGCGTAGTTGTCGACGTCGCCGTTCAGCGCGGCGACGACGTAGGGCCCGTCGAGGCCACCGACCTCTTCGTGATTGAGGGGATGGCAGTTCGGCTCGGAGATGATCCCGACGCTGGCCCATCGGGTGTGGGCAAGCACGGTGACGCGCGCAGCATCGGCTCGAACTGCGAGCCGGAACAAGTCATCGTTGCGCACTTGCGCGCGCAACGCGGCAGTGTTGTCGCCAAGTTCACCGACCTCGGCGGCGCGCTTGTAGACGAAACTGAGGTGACCGTCGGCAACTCGGACCGAACCGGAGCCGTACAGCGGGTCGGTCGCCCGTTCAGCGAGCAGCCGCGCGACCGTCGGGTCCGACACGTCGAGGCCGTGGTCTCGGACGAGCACGTTGATGCCGGCGGAGTCACGGCCACGGACCTCGAGGCGATCGAGCGACGAGAACGTGAGTTGGATCGCGTAATAGGCCTCGATCGCTGCGCTCGTCCGTTCGCCTGCCGCCAGGTCGTCGACCGCGCGAGCGGTTCGCAGGCGGTCGCGTGCCACGGCCCATGCAGCATCCTTGACCCGGATGACCGCGGCGTTCAGTGCCTCGTCGGCCTCGACGCGGCCGGCTTCGATCGCGGCCTCGACACGCCGGTCGAGGTCGACCGATCCGGCGGCCAGAGCGTCGGCTGCGTAACCGAGGGTCGCGGCCCGGAGTGGATCTGCGAGCAGCGCGGCCACCCCGCCGGGTCCGCTGAGTGCCCGGTCGAGACCGTCGATCTCGGAGGCGAACGCCGAAATGGCCGCAATTTCAAGGGGAAGGCCGGCACCGCGCGCCGCCAATGCCTCCGTCTGCTCGGCCAAGCCGGCGAGATCGGGTTGGATCAGGTCGGCGCCGTTCCGCGGACCACGGCTGGCGATGGCAACGATCCCGCACATGAGGGTTCGAAGTGTACGACTTCGAGGTTCTGGCTCCGATGGTCGCCGGAGCGGGCCACCGGCCGGGCGATCAGCGGATCAGACCGGCGCCGAGACCGCGTCGACAATGCGGAGCGCGGCACCTTCGGCACGTTCCGTGGTCGGGGCCTCGACCATCACTCGCACGAGGGGTTCGGTACCCGAGGCGCGCACGAGCACACGTCCTTCGGAGCCGAGCTCCGCGGCCACCTCGGCAATCACCGCTTCGACGTCGGACCGACCCGCCACCGTGGTGGCGCCGTCGACGCGAACGTTGTGCAACACCTGCGGAAGCCGGGTCATCACCGATGCAAGCGTGGCCAGCTCCTGGCCCGACGCTGCAACCCGCTCCGCCAAGAGAAGACCCGTCAGGGTGCCGTCGCCCGTGCGCGCTCGTCGGCCGAAGATGATGTGGCCCGACTGCTCGCCGCCGAGCGCAAGGCCATTGCGTTCCATTGCGGCGACGACATGCCGGTCGCCAACGGGCGTTTCGACGAAGCCGATCCCGCGTGCGGCGAGACACTGGCGAAGTCCGAGATTGCTCATCACCGTGATCGCAATCGCGTCGTGATCGAGTTCGTCGACATCGCGCATCGCGAGCGCCATGATCGCCATGATCTGATCGCCGTCGACGAGTTCGCCGGCTGCGTCGACCGCGAGCACTCGATCGGCATCGCCATCGAACGCGAGCCCGAAGTCGGCGCGTTGGTCGACGACCCGCTGTTGCAATGACTCGGGGTAGGTCGATCCACACCGATCGTTGATGTTGCGACCGTTGGGATGGGCGTGCATGACGTCGACGGCCGCGCCCAGTCGAGCGAACACCGTGGGCGCAACCGATGATGCGGCGCCATTCGCGCAGTCGAGCACGACGCGCAGTCCCGACAGATCCGCGCCGCCGACCTGGTCGAGCAGCCACGCCTCGTACACCGACGCCGCGTCGATCGATGTGAGCGAGGGAGCGACCTTGGGCACGACACCGTCGACGGTGGCGAGTTGCGCCTCGATCCCGCTCTGATGCGCATCGCTGAGTTTCGTACCGCCCGGCGCGAAGAACTTGATCCCGTTGTCGCTCCATCGGTTGTGGCTCGCCGAAATCATCGCCGCCCACTCGTCGCGCTCGCGGGACAAGACCGCCAGGCCCGGAGTCGGCAACACACCCGCCGATTCGCAGTCGATGCCTTCGGCGGCGCAACCCGCGGCAAGGTCACCTTCGATGCGCGGACCCGACTCGCGCGGATCGCGAGCGATGAGCACTCGCTGCGCCCCGGTGGTACGGACGAAGGCGCGGGCCAACGCCACGACGAATTCGGAGGTCAGCTGAGTAGCGGCGTCGCCACGGACGCCATCGGTACCGAAACGCAGCACTAGCGCTTGCTGTACTGGGGCGCCTTACGGGCCTTCTTCAGGCCGTACTTGCGACGTTCCTTCTCACGCGAGTCACGCGTGAGCAAGCCGGCTTTCTTCAGACCCGGCCGCGTGTCGGGATCGAGCGCCACGAGCGCTCGGCAGATGCCGAGTCGCAACGCGCCCGCCTGACCAGAAACGCCACCGCCGTCGAGCGTGGCGTCGACGTCGTAGACCTCTTCGGTCTGCGTGACGCGCAGGCCTTCTTTGGCGACGACCTGGTGCGTGAGGATCGGGAAGTACTGCTCGAACGGACGCCCGTTGACGACGATCTTGCCGGTGCCGGGACGCAGGCGAACCCGCGCAATCGACTCCTTGCGGCGACCGGTGGTCTGGATGAGGGGCTTCGACACGTCAGGTCCTTGTGGTTCTCGTCAGCGTGGGGACGCAGGTCAGGAAGGCAGGGCGTAGGCGCGCGGCGAGAGCTTGCGCTCGGTCGGCTGTTGCGCGCCGTGGTCGTGGTTCGGGCCGGCGTAGACGCGCAGCTTCTTGAGTTGCGCACGACCGAGACGGTTCTTCGGCAGCATCCGTCGCACCGCGAGACGAACGACACGCTCGGGGTCGTTCACGATCAGTTGCTCGAGGCGATCAGAACGCAGCCCGCCCGGATAGCCGGAGTGCCGGTAGTAGATCTTGTCGTGACCCTTCTTCGTGCTGATCGCCAACTTGTCGGCGTTCACGACGATCACGTGGTCGCCGGTGTCGAGGTGCGGCGCCCAGATGGGCTTGTGTTTGCCGCGCAACAGCACCGCGATCTCAGTGGCCAACCGGCCGAGCACAGCGCCTTCGGCGTCGATGACGTGCCACTCGCGTTTGATGTCGCCGGGCTTGGGCGTGTAGGTACGCACGGAACTACCTGCTGATTCTTCGAAGGTCTGGGATACGGCTCTGGGATTACGGGTCCTGGGGCACGGAACATCAGTGCGACTCCGAAGAACAGCGACAACTGCACAGACGCTCGGAGCCGAACTGCCGCGCCGTGAGGTGACGCGCCCAAGAGCGGGGGCATCCTAGGTCACGGGCCGATCGCGGCCCTAATCCGCCCGCCGCCGCCGCAACCGATGCGTCGGACGCGGCGGCTTCGTCCGGTGTCCGACCTCGCTGGAATCCGCCGCAACCCGGGGGTCCCGAGCCGCTTAGGCTCCCGCCATGACCGCTGCGCTGCCCCGCGAGCACCACTGGACCGCGACCGAAATCGCACCCGAGCATCGCGCCGACGCCGACGCCGCCCTCGACGTACTGCTCGACTCGGCCCTCGAACCGATCGTCGACATGGTCCTCGTGGCCCGCGACGGGGCCTACGAGGCGTTGAGCCACGACGGCTCGGTCCAGTTTCGGCGTAACGACGACGGCGGCTTCGATGTTCTCCACGAAACTGGGACAAATCCCCTCGCGGAGCAATCGACCGACCACCGGGTCGGGCTCGCGGCCGAACTCGCCGCGCTGCACCCGCATCGATCCGCGAACTCCTACCCGTTCGCGTTCGAACAGACTGCGCAACTCTTCGACGCACCCGCGTCGCCCGACTTGTGCGTCATCCACTCGGCGCGGCACAACTGGGAAGACCAGGGCGGCCATCTCGGCGAACACGGTTCGATCGGGCTGGTGCAGGCCCGAGCGCCTTGGGTCATCGCGGGCAAAGGCGTTCGCAACCTCGGCGTGGCTCCGCTGGCAGCCAAGGTTGTCGACGTCGCGCCGACATTGTGTGAACTGCTTGGCGTCGCGCCCTACGCCGACGGACGCCACCTCTCGATGCAAGATGGCGTCGCCCGGACCGATGTGCTCGACCCGAGTGCGCGTCCAGCCCACGTCATCGGGTTCTTGTTCGACGGCACGAACTCGAACGTCCTCTACGACATGGCCGCTCGCGGCGAAGCGCCGAACGTGGCCCGCCTGATCGAGATGGGGACGGCGTTCGGGCACGGCGCGATGTCAGCGCTGCCGACGATCACCCTCGCCAACCACACGTCGATCCTCACCGGCGCGTATCCCGGACATCACGGCATTCTCAACAACGCCTGGTACGACCGGGCCCGAGGTCGTCAGGTGATCACGAACTCCCCCGCGACCTGGCCGACCGCAATGGAAACGCTCGAACCCGGCGTCGAGACGATCTTCGAAGCCGTGCGGCGCACCTGGCCCGATTCGTTCACCGCGAGCGTCGATGAGCCTTGCGACAGCGGCTCCGATTATTCGACGTTCCACTTCTTCCGACGCGGCGAGGTCCCGCCGATTCCGAAGTCGCCCGAGGGGCTGCCCCATGTCACGGAACGGTTCGTCCGTCCGAGCAAGGACTACGCGTGGTCGTCGATCATCGATCACATGGGCACCGAACAAGCAACCGGGGTACTTCGTGGGCACTATCGCGACGAGAGCTACCCGCTCCCACGATTCATGTGGGTGAACTTCACGCTCACCGACGCGGCAATGCACGAAGGCGGACCGCACTCCGAGATGGCCGCGGCATCCGTGCGCGACTCCGATGCACGAGTCGGCGAGATTTTGCGGACGCTCGAAGATCGCGGTGTGTTCGACGACTGCGCGTTCACCCTCGTTGCCGATCACGGCATGGAGGAATCCGATCGCACCTGCAACGGTGACTGGGATGTGGCGTTGCGCGACGCTGGGGTCAAGGTGCGAGACGAGGCCTACTCGTTCTTGTACTTCGGTATCGACGCGTGACGGCGAGATCACGACGCATTGCCGCGGCAACGCTCGTCGCCGCGATCTTGCTGGGCGCGAGCGCATGCAGCGACGACGGCGGCTCGTCGACCGACACTTCGGTGATCGTCACGACCGGCGCGCCCACGACGTCGATGGCTCTTCCAACCTCCGCACCTGCTCCGACTGGTCCGACTGGTCCGACGACCACCGTGGCGTTGCCGTCGACAGGTAATGCCGAGGTCGATGCGCTGGTCGCCGCGAGTCGTACCGCCGAATACCACGCGATCTACGACAACGGCGCGGGTGGCGTACTCGAGATCTATCGCGCCGACGGTCAGGTTGTGCTGTTCCAGTCCGGCCAGGCGATCTACCAACAACGCGACGGCACCGCCGCGTACTGCACCCTCGGCGCGCAATCGGTGTGCAGGTCGTTGCCTGCGTCGGCCGGTTCTCTCGACGCGACCCTCGCGCAACTGTTCGGGGCGTTCGGGGCCGTGCTCGCGGGCGCGGGTTCCGAGAGCTCACCGTTCTCCGCCACGACCGTGATCGCCGACGACACGGTCGCCGAACGACGG